>Ga0163217_1033168_pt1 | contig 16890 bp, 10 predicted proteins | sample SynspAceP_FD_185933 | JGI IMG/M metagenome (GOLD analysis project Ga0163217, IMG submission 185933) | Saline lake microbial communities from Ace Lake in Antarctica - Synechococcus sp. Ace-P (PacBio error correction) | ecosystem: Environmental > Aquatic > Non-marine Saline and Alkaline > Saline ... | reverse complement strand
AGTTGTTGAGAAGAGATTAAACCTTATGTCGGCTTGCTTGCTTTTGGCAATGCCAGGCAAGATCATCCAGGAATATGAAAAAGGTGAAAATTTCAATCCGGTATTTGTTCTGGATGAGATCGATTAGCTTTCTTCAGACTTCGAGGTGATCCAAGTTCGCTTTTCTGGAGGTTCTTGACCCAGAGCAGAATTTTGCATTTCTAGATAATTATTAGAAGGTTAGAATTACGATTTGAGTAAAGTGCTCTTCATCGCTACAGCAAATTCTCTGGATAATATTCAAACCAGCCCTGCGGGATAGAAGGGAAATCATCGAGGTGGACAGGCTATACCCAAGAGGAAAAAAAGTCGAGATTGCTAAAAAACACTTCATAGTTCCAAAAAACAACGGAAGGGAACATGGTGAAGCCACTCAGAATCACTTTTGAGAAAAAAAAAGCTTTAGTAAAAATCATTTGAAGATTACACCCGAGGAATCTGGAGTCAGAAGCCTTGAAAGATGATAGGGAAAAGTTGTCGAAACGTGGCAATCACTGGCGTATGGAGGAGAGTATGATCCGAAAATCACCCCTTGAAGCTATTCGTAGGATATTAGGCTCGGGAGATTTTTGTATAAGGAAATATCAGGAATAATAGTGTAGCTGGCGTAGTTACGGACTTGCTTGGGACAAGTGTTGGTGGAGAGATTCTAATTTATCGAATCCAAGCTTGAGGTTAGAGGAAGGGCAAATTGACACTTTCCGGCCAACTTGGAGATGTGATTGAAAAGAGATCCGCCATGACCGCACTTTCTTTACTTTTGAAATCAAAAGCTGAAACCTTGGGCTCGATCATCGAAATTTGACTTCAATATGACCTGCACATCCACGTGCCGGGCGGGAGCAGTTCCAAAAGATGGTCCTTTCTGCAAGGAATTACGATGTTGACTGCGATGCTTCGTTTTTACGCCAAAGAAAATCAAAGGCCAAAGTGGCAATGACTGAGTGAAATTTCCTGATTTGGAAAGGTAATTGCAGTGGGGAGAAGATCCAAAGAAAAAATTCTTCGCTGCCAAGCGAGCGGGAATCAAAGAGCTCATTCTTTGTAAGAAAAATAAGCGAGACATAGAGGAGATTGATGCCCATTACATCAAAAGGCATCGATTGTTCCATTTTGTAGATCCGAGTAGAAGAGGTCTTAGATATCGCTTCTTGTTGAAATCTTAAAAGGTTGATCGACCGCTGTATTCAGTTTACTCCGAAACTCACTTCAAAGATTAATCCACCCTGTCGGCTGGGGTGAACAGTTCTAAACCTCTTCTAAGAGGATCTAAACATATTAAATATGGATAAAATCGGTAAAGCCTAAACTCCAAGACAAATCGTAGATAGAGTTAGATAAATATATCATCGGTCAGAATTGATGCAAAGCGGAATTGTGGCGATTTGCACTTCGAAACCGGAATTCGCCGACTAATGGTGAAGTCAAGAAAATCAGAAGGATATAGTGCCACCTAATAACATTTCCATGATCGGTTCGACTGGATGTCGGAAAGACTGAGATTGCACGCCGCTTAGCCAAGATAGCTCAAGCACCCTTTTACTAAAGTTAGAGGCATCTAAGTCACGAAGTTATGGATATGTGGGAAGAGATGGGTGGGAGAGCATGTGTGCGAGATCTGCTCCGAGCAATCGTAGCCTGGTTGCAGGTGAGCAGAAAAATGATGAGGTCAAAGAAAAAGGCACTAACGCTGTTGAAGAAACTATTTTAGACATTCTGATTCCCACCTGTAAAAAAAGTGCTGGATTCACATCGGGAAATGCTACCATTGAGGTAAGTTGAAGATGAGAGAGCCAGTTTCCAATGATCAGGATTTAAATGAAGGCACTCGTGAGCGTTTCGGGGAAAAGCTTCGAGATGGGCGAGCTTGATGATCCGCAGATTTTGAATCAATTGAAGGCAGGTTCACCGGTTTTGGGTAGGGATGATCGGCGAATGGAATGATGGACGAGCAAGTATGGCTGGTCTTCAGAGATCATGAATCCAACATGATGCCCAAAAAAAAGTTAGAAAAAAAACTCACGATCTTCCGAAGCAGAAAGTGTTATTGAAGGGAGATGTTCCAAGTTGAATGATTTGACGAAGTCAAAGAAGAAGCGATCAGATTGGCCAGAGAATAATGCATCAATCAATTATCGAAATGAAAAATTGATAAAATTGCTTCTAAATCAGTGTAAAGGTGGAGGAGGTCAGTGGGTCACGCCGCTTGAAGGAGTACAGCGAGGACTTACTTCGATCGTGGAAGGCTCTCCGCGTGTAAATACCAAGTACGCGTTTAAAATTACTGATCACGTGTATTCATCGCCGCTGGGCATTTCATTGTAGCTAAAGCCATCTGATTTGATTCCAGAACTTTTCAAGGTAGATTCCCGATTCGAGTGGAACTTCAAAGTCTGACTCAGATGATTTTTCAAGATTTTCTTCGTTGAGCCAAAGAATCTTTGACAAGCAATATCAAGCCTATTCGAAGCGGAAGAAAGTTTACTTGGAATTCAATGATGAGGCAGTCGAAGAAATAGCACGATTAGCTTTTTTGATTAATCAAGAAAGTGTGAAAATATCGGTGCTAGAAGACTCCACACGGTGAATGAGTCATTTGCTTAATGACTATTTATTTGATGTGCCAGTTACCATTCAGGCTAATCGAAAATCATTTGATCACGAAAAGAAATGGTTGGGAGGATCGGGACTAAGCTCACTCGTGAAAATCGAGGATCTTTCTCAATACATACTTTTAAATCAAAGGGCATCTCTCGATTGCCCTTTTTGCGTTATTGACTTAAATCACTTCTCATTCTTACAGGACCAGCCAAGGATTAGGCAGGCATTATTGGATTTGTTCTTCCAAAGGAAAAATTTTTGAAATCATTGGGATTTCTAGGAATATTTCAGGGCTTCAGTCACAAGGGCTGAAGGAGTTAAGTCTAGATTTAGCTGATTTTGGCATTTGGTGGAGAATCATCTTGATTCAATTTTTCCCAATTGGACAGTTCGAGAAATATTTTGGCGTCAATAATGCCTGCTCCTTGGTGAGAGATTAGCAGGTTGGTCAATTGAATCGAAACGATTCAGCACTTTTTAATCTAAATATGCTTGCTCCAGGCAATGTTGACGAATGCTTTTATCTCGAGATATGATTAATGTTCAATTCGATAAAATTGTCTTGCAATCAGCCTCAGGTGCTGCGCATTAAAACCACTTGGAAGGATTGGTCGGCCTTATTGCAGCTCAAAGGCTGGGACTGGGCCATGTTCACTTGGTGTCTGCCAAAAGAGAATGAAGAACTGAATTCCGGTTTTTTAGCTTTGGCTCCCGGGCATCATTGATACCGCAATGCCAAACTAAGATTAGGGAATCTGCAGCGGAGGATTTTCCAGCAAATTGACGTTTTCAAAATGTATAAATTCTGAGGCAAGCTCTCTTTCAGAGCCGGAAGTCGCAAAAAAAAAATCGGCTATTTATTGCTAATCTGACAAGTTTTGATTCCGTAAATCAGGATGTTGCGGAAATTATGATTTCCCTAGAATTATTTTTAGGAATATCAATAAACCAAGTTGAGCATTTTCCTGTATCAATTTTCTTTCCAAGAATCAATAGCAGCTTTGAAACTCCATATGTTCCTGAAGTGGGGAAGATTGTGAATGGGCTCCACCAAGTAGTTCAATGAAATCATTTTGAATCCAGGATGTGCCTACCAAAAAACAGTGTCTCCCACATGACAGGTTGCTTTTTGATCTCATTGAGGGAATGTTGAAGCTGAAGCGTGATAAGATTTCTGTGATGATTCATCAGCGAATCAAGCTAATCCTAGCTCCTTAGGGAACATTTCTGCGGTTCTGCTTCGCCCTCAAGCGCAGTCGAGGATAAGATGGCGTTCTTGGATATTTGCCTTTGTTTTCAAAACGTTTTTGCCAGTCATCGGCATATTCTCCAAACCCTTGGTCCGAGTTGCCTATCGGGTCTCGTAAATTGTAATCATCCCAGGAAGATTTGGCATTCTAAGCAATATAATTTCTCATACCATCAATTTAGCGATGATTATTTTGTTTATTTATTCCTAATTCTTACTTTGAGAGCAGTTATTTATTATTTCAAACAAATTATTATGTCTACCGGGAAACAGTAAAATTTTACCAATGAAGCCAAAGGATTCGGATTTATCGTAGACGACGACACTCAAGCGAAAGTTTTTCGTACACGCAACAGTATTAGACCAAATGCCGAACGACAAAGTTAATACGAAGTCAAAGATGGTAATAAAGGGCCTAATGCTGTTCAAACGTCAAAAGCTTAATCAGCATTTTGAAGTTCTTGGTTACTGTCCTCTGAAGGTTATTCCTTCGGAGGGATTTTTTGGTTTTCAATGTTTTTGATGGGGGGACTACTTCTGATTTCGAGTCCTGTGATCAAGCTGCTGGAATGGTCGATTCCTTCCATGAAGACGGAACGATTTGAGGTATAATCGCGTTTTGGAAAGGGATTTCGATCCCATTTTTCTAGAAAAGATTCAAAAATGGCCGTCATTAATTTCTGGCCCGTACATCGATCCAAAAAATCAAATACTTTCTACCCAAAAATAGCACTCTTAAAATCAACGGAACTATCGCCGAAGTTCTGCATTAATACTCTCGAGTGCGGGTCTTTCAAGAATTTTTTCATGGATTTAGAGCCTTCTCAATTAATGTTTTTACTTTTTTCCATATTCCGAGTCATATGCTACCCCAATTGGTCACGGTCATATTCTTCGTCGCTTATCTGAATAAAGTCCAATGATCAGGCTTGTGAAAGCAGATCACATTAGGTAAAATAATCTCTTTGAACCATCATAGGTGGAATTTTACTCCATCGAATACCACTTCTTTTTACGGTTCCACTCAGGTTTCCTTACTTCAATTTCGTCGCCGATCTGAATGGGTTTTTCAAAAGCTAGATTATGCCAGATTACCAAGTTGCTTTATTATTCGTTTGAAGACCAAAGCCTATGCCTAGGAAGAGTTGCTCCCAATACAATGGCGATATTGTCCAAAGGGATTTTTGCGGCTGTCATTGCAAGCATAATCCGACAATAATAATAGGCAAGGACGAATCAGGGAATCGAAACTTCCTAACCTTTTGGTACGCCGAATGAGAAGATTTCTGGTCCTGAATAGAAAGCAAAAAAAATGGCTATGTTATTGGCTAAAATGAAGAGATCACCTAGAATTACAAAAAATAGGGAGAATAGTTGAAAATTCGAAAGTTGCATTTTCCCAGACTCGTTCTTGAAGTAAAAATTCAGAACCATATGTAAAGTGGGTTAAAGAAGCCCAAAATAGAATAGGATACTGTAAGCCATATTGCCAAAAGCAATTAGATTGAAGTAACCCTTGAATCCGTTTTTGGATTTTCTTGAAAATTTCAAAATGTAGAAATTACATTCAGACTCTATCTTTCTTAGCTCAATCCAGAGATAAACAGCTTTTAAACTTACTTGAGTAAATAGGATAAAGGGCCAAGCCACGTAAAAACTTGCAAACTCCAATAATGGCATAAGATTTGCCAAACTAAATCTGCCTAAAAATATTCGCTCTAAAGAAAAATATAAAGACAAAAAGAAGGAAAAAACTTAGTATTTAAGCACAATTGAGCCATTAAATGGTTGCTTACCGATTTCTTTTAAAGAAACAAAGGCGAGAAAGAATTCTCCTAAGCTGCAAGTAAAATTAATCTGGTCGTTCGCGAAAAAGTGACTTGCCAATGAAGACCTATTGTAGGTCCTAAAAAAATAATGGAAGAATGCTATCCATTATGGTGAAAAACCGAACCCAAATGATTTCGCAGCACTGCACCCGAAATAACACTAATAATTAAAGATAAATTGAGCTAAAAAACTAATTGGAGGATTATGTAACACAAGAAAAATAAGGGGCAAGACAATTACTATAGAAGATGCAAAAAGATGTTTTTCTGAGGGTATGCGACCCCGCTCTAGATCAAATCGCAAATTCCTTTTTTCGTGAGATTTGATTTAAAAAATTTGCTGAATAAAAAAAATACGGTGCGATTTAAAAGCTGCCATTATTCCGATCATGATATTGCTTTTCGCGGAGATATCGACCGAGTTTTTAGAATGAAACTATTGATCGTGAAGAGGCTGATAAATTCTTCTATAAACAGTTCCCGGGGCAGCGTTGTCATCCGAAGCATCCCCATAAGGAATGGGACCTCTTTTTGCCAAGATTTTCGTTGAATTGTAATTTCATTTTTGTTTGAAAAATTGACTGAGATCTAAATAGCTTCTATTCGTGATCTCGGGATATGTTTGCTTTGAAAGCTGTAAGAGATAATTCCTGAGATTAAAATACTGTCCAAAGAATTGATGGATGCGTTAATGATATTTATTTCTTTTTGAAATCAGGGGAACCATTTGTCGGGGTCACGTGGGTTAAATTGGAGTGTAGAATCAGCCCGAATTACTTCGAGTGTCTTACCGACTTCCAAAAGTTCGTCCATCCGTTTGCTAATTTAATTTCTTATTTCCCCCGTTCCATATTCAAAGAATTGATCATGTATTCGGACACCCTTTTAGATACCCAGATTAAGTCTGTCCCTATCTCTAGTGGTAAATTTTTTGATTGTTTTCTAAAAAGACTCTCTCAAACTCTGTATTTGGCTACGCAGTTTCTGTTGGTTGTTCGGGAAAATTCGACAGAATGACTTTGATCTTCCCCAGTTCGATCGCATAGTTTTTTTGATGTTATTGGGACTAAATCCACTTAGATAGAACGATCTGCTCATTTTTTTTCTGAGCAGGGAATCTCATTTGAGAACAAATAAGCTGTCAGTTGCGTTAAGAACGATTTTATGATTCCGCATCGGTTTTGAAGTCGTCTCCCACCCTGTGCCAGTGTTTTTTACACGAATGAAAAAAAAAACATAAAAATATAGTTAGAAAGAGATTGAAGTCTATCGGCATTTTCCGGGGTTCTTTATTTACTTTGCAATGAGTTGAAAGTAAATTGAATAACGGCAAATTCATTGGTTTTCTGATCATCCATTATTCAAAATTAAATCCAGGGTAATAAAGTCTTAATCTAGTGCCTATACTTCACTGGGAAGCACTTTCGAAAGTAATCTGTAATTATTTTTAAAACCCCTTTTCTTTACCTAGTTACCAGCCCAACTGGAAAAAAGGTCAACCTGATTATCTTTAACTAGGACGTGATTGTATTTAATATGGCTTTGAATTAATATATTGAGGAGCGGGCAAACTCCACTGCTATTATTTTGTATAATTCAAGAGATGAGTATTAAAAGCCGGTTAATTCTGTTGTTTAATTTGAGGTTATTCGACAGTAAAAGCACTTCCTTCCTTGGAAATCTTAAATTCTAAATTCCGTTATAAAATCACAATCATTAAAGTATAAAAATATATGAAAAAAAGGGACAATTTCTTTCTCGGAAGCTTCTTGCTCATTGATGGAGGTAGTAGCCTTTAGCAGGTGTTAGTTTCTTTATACAGTCTCAGGCTCCTTCTAATTTTATATGAAATAGCAAAAGTCAAGCTTTGTTAGCTTATGAGTAATTTAAAGACTTTACGATCCTTGATGGATCAATTTCGTGGGCTGCCCAGCAAGTTGGCTACACCCGCGGTAGTGCATGTTTAAATACCACAGTTTTCTTTTCAGGTAGAAGTCAAGAGCATCCGCTTCAGGAGTTTTTCCCAATGCCTCCTCAGGAAGGCGATTCGGAAGATTCTCAAAGGGGAATGCCTTATGAGCTCAGGCTCTGGAGTGATCATTCTCTTGCGTATGGCTACATTGTAAACAATAAATCCACGTGGTCGGATGGCGCTACAAAAGTAGATATCTCTTTAGGAAAATAATAAGCGCTATTGTAGGCTAAAATTCATCGAAGATCCTTCTACTGACGTTGGCACTATTAAAATCAAGCAAAAACAGGTCTTCCTTTTGTGGACAGTTTGGTGACATCTGATTAAATACACAAAAATTTGGGGATGGGTACTTGCTTGTTTGGTAATCCATTTGACCTCACTCTACGTAACTGCCAGGAATTATTTCTGCTAAGGCTCGAAAATTATTGGTACTTCTAAGGGATGTTAGAAGATAAACCTTCAGGTGGAGTCTTTTCTTCAAACCGACTGCAGTGGTGAAAATCCTGGAAACTCAGGAGGAGCATTAGTTTAAATCTTGCAGCGTGAATTGATCGGAATTAATACTGCTATCTCCACCCGAACTCTGGTAGCTCAGTGGATATTCATTTGCCAGTCCTAGTTTACTTTGTCAAAAAAGTTAATTGAATGACCTAATGGAATTTGGAACTGTTCAGCGAGCGACTCTAGGGGTAAATATCATTGACATAAGCCCTGAACTTCGCGGTGAGTTACTTAGTGAAGAAATTCCCAGTAGATAGGGTGTTTACATTCAGAGGAGTAAATGATAACAGCGGGATGGTGCCGCAAGGCAGGGCTTAAAGAAGGAGATATCATTATTGGAGTGGATGGAAAAAAGACTTCTACCGTAGCGATCTTCCAAGAAAATAGTAGCTAGAACGACTGGAGATAAAGCTGAAGTGGGAGTATTTACGAGATGGAAAAAGCTTTGGAAAGCTAAAGCTACTTTTAAGATTTTGCCGGAGATTACGGATGTTGTGAAAAAGGTAATTCCGAAGCTATGAAATTTGAAGGAGTAGTATTTGAAGAGATTCCCGTTAAAGTTAAAGATGGTTAAAAAAACTATTCAGAGGAAGTATAATCGGTTCGTGCAGGGAAACTAAATGGGCGTTTCAGCCGGAGCTCGAGTCCAGGTTTTGTGGTTACCCTCAATTATTACGGTAGGTCGAATTCGAATCCAAGGCCAGATCAGTTAATGAGGGTCTTGGAGGACCTGTCGCGAGAAGAAATTGTGTGCTCGGAATGATTTCAGGATGGGACAGAGTTACTACTTTGAAGTAAAAAGTTGTTAATCCACCCGAACTTTTGCAATCAGCAGGCTGGATTTTTTCCAGTCTTGCTTTTTTTTATGTCTTTTTCAATTGCTTTGTGTAATTTGAAAGGACATAACCCAAACCTTATGAAAAAATATTTTTAGCAGGTATTGCAATTCATGATGGTCAACGGATTGCATGCTTCAAGTCTTGACCACCAGCTACGAGCTCCCCTCAAAAAAGGAATTTCTCAAGACAGAACAATCGGCGATGATCAAATTGCTTGAATTGAGGCGATTGCCGCAAACCAAGTTTCCTGGATTGGTTGGCAATGATTGTTCAAAGATGGGAAATGATAGTTTACCAATCTTCCAAGGCTTTGCGGACCTTCCTTTCACAGCAAAAAATGGAAAAGGATCAGATTCTTCCGAATAGCGTCTCAGATCAAAAGCCATTACTTCTACTGCATGTGATGATGCTCTGGGAAGAAGGCAAATTTCAATTAACTGATCCGATTTCTAGGTAAATCCCGAATTCAAAAACCCACAGGTGATGACTGGGATTTTCGGTTTGCAGACTCTACTTATCTACCGACCTTGCCTCACGGTGAGATTACTATTAAGATTTACTGACGCACCCACTCGTATCGGATATGGATAATGAATCGATGGGGCATGAACGAATGAAATAATCTATCCAAAAAGCCGGGATCATTGACCTTATATACTACCGAAGCAGTCAAGATTGGAGATAATATTAAAAAGCTTGCTAAGCTTTCCGATCCATTCATGATCCAGGAGCCAAATTCACTATCAGAAGGATTGGGATGTCTTGGGGTATTTTATGCAGATAGTCTCTGGGATGCCTTTTGATGAGTTTTTGAAACTCGACTTTTCCAGCCTTTTAGGCATGTCCAATACTGGATTTATTTGAATGAAGCCAAGGGGAAAAATTGTGTAACCAGTCATCATTTGCAATGGTTCTTGGCGACCAATTTGCCAGTTACTTTCTATGATCCAGATTATCCTAAAACTGGATGCAAAGACTTTTCTTCCGGCGGAAGCTGGACTTTTCATCCACTGCTGAGGATTATGCTAAATTTTTCAAATGTAATTTAATGGCGGGCAGTTTTAATGGGAAAAGAATTTTAAGCCCGACCACCATTGAATCATAATGTATAACCAAGTCAGGAGATCTAGTAGTGGAGGACAAGAAAAAGGCTTACGGACTCGCTTTTGGAACTTGTCAATGACTTGGCTTTCCCAAAAGGATGGTGAAGGAATGTGGGACCATTATGATTGGGGTGGCTATTTCAATACCTCAAATATTTTGCAGATTTCCCGTACGATATACCATTGGGATCCTTGATGAAGCCAAACCCAAGTGGAAACGGAGATCAGACTGGATGGAAATTTAGGCAGCTGTTTTTGCGGCAATAGAGAAAAAATGGATGGCGAAAAGCCATCCGTTTTTATACCAAGTCATTGGACCGCTAAGGCCACAACAGGTTTTCGGCTCAGGACCGCAATGCAAAGAGGTGCTAGATTCTTCGGACTTGAATATATACTTTTAAGCTTGGGATTAAATTACCCTGATTCTTTCAAAAGCTGGGCCTTCGTCTATTCTTTCATTCCCGTTTACCGAAGTTACCCATTCATGCAAATGTCTTTTAGAGCTTATCAATAGCAAGTTTGTAGTTGGGTACTTTTCGATCACATTTACGGTCCACTTAATTTGTCTTGCATTGGCGATTGAGTTTTTCGACAATCTGGACTGAGGTTGTTTTCGGTCGGACTGTTTTTCCGACTATTTAGATAGCGTCAGTCGATTTCTATTAAAGAGCTTCGATCGCGGACATATCTTACGATTCTGCTTTCAGCAAAGTCGAATGTTGACTTCTTCTGGATCATTCTGGAATAATTCAAAAAACTTGTTCTCCAAAAGCTCCCACTGAACCAAAGAAAAGCGGGTCCATACATTTTATAGTTGCCTTCCGCGCCATTTGGCATTCAATAGATTTTCGGGCTCGAAATCCGTTTTGCATTTATCCCAAGCAAAGAAAAGTTTGAGCGGCAAAGAATGACTCCGATCAATACTGCCAAAGCTAAAATTGTGCAGCACGCGCAGTATCAGGGACCAAAACCATCAAGGAAAACATCGGATTTAGGCATTTTGGTAAAAGTCCTTAAGCTAGCCCACTCAAAAGTAAAAAAAAAAAAAAAAACTTCGATCGAAACCATGATCATCAAGCCCGTCAGGCTGCATTAGGAACCTGTTCGCATCAGATTACTTCCAAAACATGATGAAGACTAGAGCATCACAGAAGCTACTATTCCGGAAAGTCTTTGCTCGAGCTCCGGAAGAAATATTGATCAAAGACTGGGCCGATCATCGCACAGCCCACCATTCCTGACAAAGGACGCCAGAAAGCATATTTGGCTATTCCTTGGGCGACAAGCTTCTTTATTACCGCGACTCGGGTTTCCGTGATTTCGTCGATAATGTTATAGGGTAAAGGCTTCGATCAACCACTCCTGCATGCAACAAGATGAACCTGCATACGGAAGATGTCTGAAGTGTCTCAAAAGTCAATGGAACGGCGTACATGGAAAGGAGGGAAGCACCCTGAATGCTTGGCAATGTCATCAAACTGTTTTGGTGTCGAGATTTCAAAAAAACGATTACCACTCCAAATACTACAAAATTGCAGCAGCGAGAAGGACCACCTTGGTGAGTTTTGGTAAGCCCCAAATTATCAACATGGCAAAAGCACTAGCCCAGAAGAAGTAGAGAGATGTTCCCGTTAGCCCCAAGCTCCAGAATTGCTCCTTTTGAACTGATCCAATTGAGACATGAAAAATAATGATTAGCCAATCCATTTCAACAAATCCGAAAAAATCACCGGATGTGGCACAAAGTTCATGAAATTTACCAAGTCTCAAAAGCGCCTGCCTTTACTATGAATAATTTCCTAGCAACACTACTGCAAGCAAAAAGACATATTCATTTACTCCATGAATAGCAGCAAGGGTTACAATCACGACAAAGCAAACTGCGCCAGTTTGCTCCATGAGATCATTTCCCAGGTCGTCCGCCTAAAATGGAAGGTCAACTAATCCCCATCATAAATGCCAGCCATAGAGACCAGTCAGTGGCGATAGGCTGCAATTAACGCAAAAGCAACGCCTCAGGAATCCAAATGCCATGGCAAACAGTTTGAGGCCCGAAAGGATTCTGTCTTATAAATCCACCCGTTGACGGAAGTTCAAAGAGGTTGAGGTATTTTGTCATGGTGTAATAGGTTCGGTTTGGTCTTCAGTAAGAGAAGTTTTTTTGGAATCCTGCTTTCTGATTTTAAATTAAGAGGGCGAAGGTTAAGAAAAAATGAGTTAAAACCGAATTTATTTGGACTTGAAGAGTGGGATTGGAGAATAAAAAAATTAAAGCCCGGTTCTCTTAATGAAAACGGGGCTTTGGTTTTTTTTTAACGGGGACTGGATTTATTTAAGGGAAAAAAGAACTCCTATTCAGCCTCTGTGCATTTTTATTTGAATGATGGGATTTCCTCGTTCAATAGTTTTTCGGCCTTCAGCTTTCAATACTTTCCATTCTTCCCAAAGCTCGGCGTAACGATCTTTTGAGCCTTTATTTACTTTAGAATTCGAAACTTTCATTTGATTGTTAGGTATAGATAATTAGCGGTTAAACTTATTGGGGAAGTTCTCTACAGTCAATCGTAAGCAGTAGATTTGTCGCTGAATCATTTTTTTTCATCCCATGCTTGAAGACTCTTTGTAAAGTGTTTCCAGTTTCATTAAGATCTTTCAAAGCCTCTTTCCCCTTTGTTTTTGTCAAAGGTTGCTTTCAACTGCGTCTGATAGGTCCATTTGCTTGATTTTACATTTCGCTGCATTTCAGATTAATTTTCCGATGCACGCCGCTGCCATGAAAGGTTTCATTATTCTGATAGTCGCCATCGTTGATTTCGTTTAAAGCGGATTTTGCCGTGATACTAGCTGAAGTTTCAGATGACGGTGCCAGCTTTAAGGACTATTTTTGTAAGCACCTGGCATGGACTGATGCCTCGGTAGCTTGCTTCGAGATAGGCAGTGGAATTCCCGGATTACTTGATAGCGCATATCCAACGAATCGGTTGATACCTTTTTTTACCGTAAGGTAGGTTCTGCGGAAGGTCCTCCTGGATAGGATTTGAACTCAGAGTCTTTTCTCAGACGTAATCTCCGAACTAAATTGACCGGCCAGCATCATGGGATTTCCAAGTTAATTCTTGGTGGAATCTGTGGTTTTTTTCGTAGGTGATAATAGAGAACTACCCCGTTTGAGGATCAGCCTTCAAAAAGGATCAGTTCCATCAAAAATTCAGAAATTACTCTACTGAGCGGACTGGAACCAGCTGCCGAGATTAAGATTCCTCAGGAGTGTAGATTTTTGGCGCCTCTACCGTTTTTTTCCATTTCCGTACCAAACTTAAATCATTCTTAAAATCCAAAATGACCTTCTGAGGTCGCCACGATCAAATCTTATGGGAGACTTTCAAATCCGTTAATTGGGGGTAACTGGTAAATTTAAGCTGAAAAGCTTCCCAGGTTTTATCCTGCATTTCTGGAAAAATATAAATCCCCTGCTCTGTTCCTGCGTAGAGCCCAAATTTTTGCTCTTTGGAATCTTCACGAACTACTCTGCGTGAAACGCCATAAGGAATGCCAGAACGATATTTTATCCAACTTTTCCATAATCAGTAGTCTTATACATCGCCGGAGTGTAATTCATTGAACTGTTAGCGGGTAGTTGCAATGTAGGCCGTCCCAGGACGGATGGGGCAGGACCTTCTATCGCATTGATCAGGGATTCCCCATTGAAGTCCTTTTGGAGTGACATTTCGTCCAGTTTTTACCTCCGTCTTTCGTGAGATAAAAAACTAAGAGCCCGTCACACTTCCGGTATAGAATACTCCTTTTTCAAGGGAGAATTTCGATTGATGTAAGAGGAGCGTTCCGTAATTTTCTGCACCAACTGCTTCATTGGTATAAGGTATGCCACCTTTTCCTTGCTTTTCCTTTATTCATTTCGGGTGAGGTCGGGAGAGATTTACTTCCCAGCTATCGTACCATTATCCCGACTACGCTGAACATATTTGAGCCATGCGTAAAAAGTGCCTGGCTTTCGTGTTGCGACCAGATGATCGGAGCATTCCAAATTGTAGCGATAGCGCATATCTGAGGCATCTCTGCCAAGATATATGGATTGGTGCAATCATCACATTGAGGTCGATCCCACCTGACTTCATATCAAGCAAGTCGATGGTTCCGAAGGTTAGCTTCCTTTCCCATTACATAACGAGGATCATCATGGATCAAGGCAAGAACGCTGATTTCGCCGCCTGCTGAGTAATTCCAATGCTCTGAGAAAAATCCCACCTCTTTCCAATTCCATGTGCTTATCACAACAGAGAATTGCCTGCTGTCCTGCATAGATGCGATAAGGAATGATTGTCGGTTATTGATTCGGTAGAATTGAGCAAGTGGGCATATTGGACTGTTGAGGACCACAAGTTTTACCCCCATTAAAAGTGATACTTTCTCCACGTCATCGGCAGGATCATATTTTTTAGAATTATGTAGGATTAAACCAAAATGTACGTATGGTAGTCCCCGTGGTGCACCCACGTTGGCTCAAAAGTCTTTCCGCATCAATGGATTGAAAGCAATTGGGCACTTTGAACCAACTGTTTCTCGTCATTCGGAATTGGCAAAAACTTCAATGTAATTACATGCGCGTTGAGTCAGACGGGTTATCCATTTATTCACAAGCTCCAGCTTTTCACCTGCTCATCGGAGACAAATAGACCACCGAGATCCTTTTCTGAGTCACTTTCATCCAGGCATAAACCTTATTCGAATTTGCTCTGGAAACTGAAATCGCCATTTTCCCTTTTTCTCAGGAAAGTCCTTCATGGATTTTTTTCCAAGTTTTTCCTGCCGTTCTGTTGTTTTATATATCCACTTCCAGGTTCCACGGAAAATTCACCTGCAAGGTTTACGCTGATGCTCCCAGATCGCAGCATAGAGTACTTCTGGGGTGTTCATGTCATAAGATAATTCGGACTGCTCCAGACTTCTCATTACGAAAATACTTATCTCCCAGTGGGCTCCGCCATCAGTAGACTTTAATTATTACTCCTCTATCAGGGTTGGGAGCATGGAGTGACTTGAGCTTGCAACATAGACTAACATTCGGGATTAGTTGGGTGAATCTGATTCTGGAATATGCTGTGTTTTTTCCAGCCTAGTTAAATTTTCAAGGTCTTTCCAGCAATCGTGTGGATTTATATTACGGCCGTCACCATAAAGAGGTCATTACGCCACGTGGCGCATGCTCTCCCATTCCAACATAAACTGGATGTTTGGGTTGACTTTCCGATACGCTACAGCTTCGACTGAACCAGGTGTAAAAAAAAGCCATCTGAGATATTTTCCCAGTTGACCGGCATCTGAAGTCTTTCTCCAGACTCCCCCACCGGTTGGTTCCAAAGAATAGTCAGGGATGTCACTGACTACCCCTGTTGCCGTGACTGATCTTTCCGCCTCGATAGGGGCCGATGTTTCGGTATTTTAAAGGGAGTTTCTCAGTGGTTTGCTCCTGTGCAAAGTGCTGAAAAAGCAACTGGACAGAAGAAAAAGTATATAGAATTTTTCGCCCATAAGATTGGCAATGGTTTGAATCTTTTAAGATACTCAAAAAGACTTCCAAAACTCCACTCAAGATCACCAAAGAATAAAAAAAAAGCATGGATCAAATATTGACCATTGCTTTTAATCGCTGCTAATTGGTATAATTTATTAGCTAAAGTTTAATTCCCACCTGATTTAATTTGTACGACCAGAAGAGCTTCTAAGTAGCTGGAGCAGTTTTGAGCTAGTTCTGGGCGAGGAATCGACTCGCTGAAGGCCCGCTATTTTTGTGTACTCGAAGGAGTTGTTTAACACGGGAGGTTCAGTAGGAGAATGTTCTGGGTATTTGTCCCTTCACTTCAGGATTAACTCGTTGCTGTGGTGCAGATTCGTACCGAAAGTTGCGGAGCTTGGTTTCGCTGAGTTGACTAGGCCTTAACTTCTACCCGTGGAGACTGTGTCATTGTGGCATTTGCTGGATCTTATGTCTGGCTGTGATATTGAGTCCTAGTTGCTCAATTCGGTGTACCTCAGGGGCGGAGTCCTAATTTGTGCAAGGATTTGGATTTCTCGAGGCCCAAGGAGGCCACTTGCGGTCTAGCTTGACTTTCATCGGGTAGGAGTTAGAAACACGACTTCTACCATTCTTTCAAAATGGTCTAGATCAAAATGAATTAGATTCTTGAGGTGGATGCTTGATCTCACGGTTCCTCTGGTCAACTGTTTATTGGGGTATCTAATTTCCAACGGCTTGAATTTGCAGACTGGATCCATTCGGTTGCAGATCGATTCCCAATGCCTGACTCCGAGTTGATCGTAACTCAGTTGCATTTCGAGCACCCGAGGTTTTGGTCTTGGCCTCCCGCAATTTCGGAAACTTCCTGTTATTTTCAAGCTTCTGGGAACGATATAGGGGCTAATAGCGTTTCTAGAGGGACTGCTGGCCTCTTCCTGCTCGGTCAGAGCCCTTGTTTACTGATAGACCGGAAAAACTGATCGTTGGTTACGCGCTCTATTTCTCTTACGATTTGGAACCAGCCAAATAGGCGATTATATATTTATTAAGATCACGGTGTTGGTTGGATAATCGTGGTTTGATTATAAATTCTACTCGGATTGCGGGTAAGGAAGCATAAATAGCGATGTGCATTATGATGATAGATCCGATTTCTAGGATAATACGAAGTTAAAAGAGCTTGGCAAATAACCTACGTTTAATGAATCTCTCTCTTTT
>Ga0163217_1037381_pt1 | contig 16891 bp, 18 predicted proteins | sample SynspAceP_FD_185933 | JGI IMG/M metagenome (GOLD analysis project Ga0163217, IMG submission 185933) | Saline lake microbial communities from Ace Lake in Antarctica - Synechococcus sp. Ace-P (PacBio error correction) | ecosystem: Environmental > Aquatic > Non-marine Saline and Alkaline > Saline ... | reverse complement strand
CATCGGCACCACTTAAGCCAATGGCATCTTAGTGCCCCTGGCCTGTAATTGGGCTTACTATATTTTATTGGCCAAGCCCACCGTAAGGACCATGGGATGATCACTTTTTAGTCCCTCTTTCATCGGTAATACGTCTCCTCCTACAATTTGGATTCGATTCTAAATATTTCAGCAATTTGGGTCGCCAGTTTGCCACCGCCATGACCAAAATTTTAGGGCCTTCCATGCGGAAAAGGAATCCAGGGAATTTTGTTGAGCTCCCCTTCATTCTCAATTTACGTTTTCCACCAATTTTTATTATAGATAGTTTTTTGTTTCATGTTTTTTTTTACTTCCACGCATGGGTTATTTGATCCTTTTGCTCAAAATTTAACCAGCCTACGAATCTCAATCCCTCCGTCTTCTCCTCCTATGGTCGGAGAATCCACCTTCCCTTTAACAAGGGGAAAGGAGCCACCTATTTTCGTCATTGCGAGCGTAGCGTGGCAATCTGTTACTCGCTTAAGAGATTGCTTTCGGCTCTATTCGTTCCTCGCAATGACGCCTTTATTTAGGCTAATGACTTTTAACCTTGCCGTGCAAAATCTAACTGACTTACGCTCCATAAAACCATTCAAGCAAAAAAAACTAACCTTTGTTTCTATTCCCTTCCGTCTTTTTCCTCCTTATTGGCGGAGAATCCACCTTGTTCCCTCCCGCGCGGAAAACGCGGGACAGCTTAACATGTGAAGGAGCCCCTTATTTCGGTCATTGCGAAGGCGTTAGCGTGCCAATCTGCCTTTACTCGCTTAAGAGATTGCTTCGTCTCTATCGTTTCCTCGCAAATGACGGACATTGAATTCACTGTTCCACTATTACTGTTCACTTCCAACTGCCCCACTGCCAACTGTTTCACTGATCACTGCCAATTTGCAAACTTACAAAAGCCTACCCCTACAAGGCTCTCAACAAATTCTCAGCGATCTGTGCAGAATAAAGGTCCTGTTATTGGCCTGATTGTTATGGTCAAAGGAATTATTGCCATCCAAAAACCTCATCGGCACCACCACCATTTTCGTTTTACGGGGCAAACAGTGCAAAATTTTGGCATGCCCAATTTTTATTGGTCATGCAGTCAATCTTGTCCTGACTCACCACCTTACCATAATCCTGGTAGCTGCCTCCAGTTTTTTACATATACAAAATCGGGCCTCTTCCAAAAGCCTTGTTTCCTGATCGTATCTATTTTGGCGCCCTTGGTTACCTCCCGGATTTAATCGTATCCTTTAGGGTGGGTAATTTTACAAAAATTCGGCCTCCTGCAAATGCATCATTTTCCACCAAAGGAATTGGCCACTGCATGCGGGCAATGCCTTTGGATGTGTGCCCAGACAAGACCACTTTGGGTCTTTCTTGGTGTGTTTTCCGCCAGCGTATGGATCTGCCAAAGTGCCTGTAAAGGATGGCCACAGAGCTTTCCATATTCACCCCGGAATACCGGCGTATTTTTTTAAAACCTCATGACCAACCTCAGCCTCGTCCTGTTTTCCTTATCGCGTCAAAGAGCAAAAGGCCCTAATGGGCTACTATATCGAACATACTGGCTACTACCTGCCGGCTTCCTTGATGTGTTCGGAAGTACCTTGGTCCATGATGGTTACCGTCGCCAATATTCCAGCGCCCCATTCCTTCGCTTCCCAAAGTTTCATCACAATAACTTCCATTTCCTAAGTTAATGCCGCTTTTTGTTTAACTTAAACGGTTCTAAGGCTGTTGTTGAAGAATATAAACAAAAATATGGTCTTGGTCTGTCCCAAGGCTTTGAATTTGAAGCGATTTCGCTTTAATGATCTAGCTTCTTCTACCCATGCGGTTAGGGATCGATATCTTTTTAAGGATAAGTAATGTTTTTGCAATTTCTTTATTTATAGTTTGTAAAAGCGGTTTTGTTTTCTAGGGCATCCAATGATAAAATTTTGTCCTTTAGGCCATTTACGATCCAGGGTTTCTATATTTTTGCTTTTCTGGCGAGTTGGCGGCCTCGATTTTGGATTCCATTCCACCTGTGCCATGGGAAGATTTTGTTTTTTTTTTTTTTTTTTTGAGCTACTTACCTTCATTTTGCAACATCGGCCAGATCGCTGGCCAAACGAATGGTTTTGGATCCTTGTTGGCAAATGATTCTTTGGTGTAAATGCCATCGGTATTGTCGCTATGATCAACAGATCAAACCTTTCATTAAGCGCCGTTTAATGCCGCTAATTTATCGTTGTCCCCAAACTGATCTCATCGGTTGGGCTACGGTATTCGTTCTCGTTTGATGATCGGATAAAGTTATTGGCCACCAGGGACATTGATGGTATTGCAGATATTTTCCTTGAAACTTCCCTTTCAAATCGGAAATAGGATTAGCAGACATTGGGAGGTAAAACAATCCCAATTCCCTAAAATTCTTCTTTGGAAAATACGCATTAAATGAGGTTGACCTATAGAGGCCAAGGCCTGCCTTACGGTAATCTCCTGTCCGTTGTGTTCTAATTTTTACGAACTGTTTGGCGGCGGCAATGGCTCCGGAACTACGATTATTAAATTCGTATTCACCCCTTTGGAGTTAGCTATTTGCCTTTACCAAACCTCAATTTTCCCCCTAAGAAATATGGTCTGTTTTTCCTTGGTGAGGTGTTGGAATCCTATTTTTAATAATATTCTTTCTTCTGCATGTGCTTTTTTTAGACCTATTGTAGGGCTCCGGCTACTACCTTATTGACCATCACCCTTTTAACAACCATTTGTGTCACCAAATGTTGTAGCCCTATAGGGCCCCTTTGGTGTAATTTATCAAGTACTAATCGCCAATTCCCCGCCAGGCCAAATTGTCCCCCCATCCGTAAAACGGGGGATACGTTTATGGTACACTGCCGCTGAATCAACGGAATTTCATTAAAAAGCGGCTCCTAGTTCTTCTTCGGTTACAATTACCGCGGAAATGACCACCACCATAGGTGTTGATCTTTTCAACGCTTCTCGTGCTTCCCACTTCCCCAATAAGAATCTTATAATCCAAGAATTTCTTCATACCAGGTTTGCTATCCTTCCGTTAATCACTGAGGTATCTGCTGTGCCAAGAGACTATTATCTTACCAAAATCTCGACTTTTTTCGCTTTTAATTTCGAAAATCAAGTTTTTATAAGCTTCTTGTTAGGCAATCCCTATCTATCAACACCTTATCTAAAGGCATTACAGGCCGAAAATCTTTGGTGAGGTTCTTAACCATCAGGAAATTAATAAGACATGGCCTTTTTTTAAGGTCGCGGCCTTAGTGTACATATTAGGAAGTTATTTCCCCTTTCCATGACAATCACCGGACAGGTGGCGTGCTTTTTGGGTAAAAGCGATCACTTTTCCCCTCCCCTAGGTACAATAAGATCTAGTTTTTGGGTTAGGCTTTTCCAAAAAAGCCTGGGTCTGATTCCCTATTGAATTCCAAATAAGTGACCACCCTTTGGAAATAACCGTGTTGCTCTAGGGATTTATGCCAAAATCACCAGGACCAAATTGCTTTGGAGTTGATTCCTTTCCGCCCTTTCAAACAAAATTTATTACCGCGACTTAAAGGTAGGCGCTGCGGCTTCCTATTGGTTAACCATCGGGTCTGGATTTCATAAAAATGGATCAGGACCGCTGCAAAAAGAGCCGTTTATTACTTGCGTTAGCATCCCATTTTTTCATGGGTAAAATTAAAGCGCTCCAAGCCCAATGGTCTTCCTGCCCTGCCAATGTTGTAAGGATAAGATCATTTGCCTTCAAGCTTGGCATCGTCTACCTTGAGTCGGTCGTACATGCAATTCATCGCCATTATAAGCCTCCAAGTCTTTTTTATTGGACCTTAAGGATGGTATTCGTTCCCATCGATCAGCGTGTTGCCATGGTATTGAGCCACCGCATTTCTTTTTTGGGATAGTCTAATATAAACTCATGCCAATTCCTTTATTTAGGGCATTCAAAAAAAATTGATCCAAATTTTCTTTTGGTAATATTCAATGCCGTAATACCCTCAAAAACGTGGTTTTGCGCTGCCGCCCACGGTGAACATATAATTGTTGTGGATGAGCTTTTTTCTAAAGCTTCGCCACTTCAAAATCAAATTCCAATCCTATCATAAGCCCCATTCCTTTACTCTCTTTACCTGGTGGGACGGCAGCCTGCTTTTTCCTTGAAATTCCAAAAAAAGCTCGGCCGGCATTTTCAATTAAAATTTTCCTTTATTCGATCCACCTTCCAATACGCCATCCTGCGCACAGGGCAAATGATTTCCTCCAAAGTGGTTCCCAGCATTCCGTAAGAAGGCTTTTAATGCTCTCGGTGGTCAGCACCCCCCCAATAGAAATCCGTTGCCCATTCCCCTTGGCTCGGTTAAATAATGTCCGGTTTGATGCCGTAATGTTGAAAGGCAAAGAACTTACCACTTCTACCGTAACCACATTGCACCTCATCTGGCAATAAGCCAAAGCAACCATTTTCCTTACATAAGGGCAGGCTATACTTTTGATAAAAATTCTTGCGAAGGCATGATCATAGACCGCCAACCCCTTGAATGGTTTTTCTATGATTACACTAACAAACAATCTCCTTTGGAGAAATTTCGCTTTTAAAGCTGCCAAATCCTCGAAAGGAAGTTATGGTTACCTTTTTGTTGCTTGTTTATAGGCGCATTAATCTTTTTTCATTGTCGGTTGCGGCCACAGCGGCAGAAGTCCTCCATTGGAAGCCGTGTTTTAAAAAGCAAATTACACGTGATTTTCCTTGTGGAACGATGCCAATTTCAAAGCATTTTCATTGGCCTTTCTGGCCCCTGAATTGCATAGAAAACAGATGTAAATCTTCACATCCCGAAAAGTGCTCCAATTATTGCGCCAAGGCTTTCCTTGAATTGTGTTCTGTACGGGGCATTGCTATAAAAACCGATCTTGTCCAACTTGGTCTTTTAATCTTTGCACATATGTGGATGGAATGCCCTTATTGAAATTACGGGCATTGTCCGCCATAGAAATCCATATAATCCTATGGCTTTTTCATCGGTGACCACAATTCCTTTTGCCAAAACGGGAGTCACCGTTCGTATAATGGCGTATACATCAAATAATTACCATCTTCTATCTTATCATTTTTGTACCTCTTTTGCACTAAAACCCATGTAGGTTTATTGGCGAGGTTATCCTTTTTTAATCTCGTTTATTTTATCGAATTGAGGCCCCACTATACCTCTTGCATCAAGGAGGAACTTAAGCCCTTGATGTTCCATTTCGTTCAATCCTGAAATGGTACATCCCCTAGGGGTAGTTACCTTATCTTATTTTCATTTTCTGGGGTGACTGTCAGAATCTATTTAGTTAGACTGGGCAAGCCCCATGGGCAGGTATATACATGGGCCCCAATTCCTGTGCATCCTTTGGCATCGAACCCCAATTGAATTGGCGGCCTTGTGTGTTTGGGCACGTATCAATCGCATCCAAAACGCAATCCCACTGGCCACAAATAACGGTAGCGGCCGCATCTGGATCTTCCGGAATTTGCATGGAATGCCCCATTACGGTTAAAAATGGCCTTGGCCAAAAGTCTTACCCTTTTGGCTCCCCTTCTTCATTGCTTCACAGATACAGGTCACTCCGACTTTCCCGCAGAAGATAGCTGATGTGTGTGGGGCATGGCACGAATTAAATTAAAGTAGATTCAGGACCTATAACCTCTTCCATTTTAGCAATACTAAAACCCAGTAATGGTAGAAATAATAACGTGCTTATCTGTAAGTATGTCCACCTCCCCCAATATTTTTACAAAAATGCCGGGCTGAACGGCAATTATTAGAATGTCCGTATTTGCGCCACCGCTTCCCTATTATCAGTAGTAGTGGTCACAAATTCCATATTTTTCAATTTTCCTTTAAGCCCACTAAGTTTCTCTGGTAAGGACCATGGAGGTGGCCCGTTTGGTGCTCAAATGCCTTTTTTGCTATGGACCCAACCCTAAAATTACCTGTTCCAATAATGGCTATTTTCATTCCTTAATTATTTATTAGTTTATACCATCCAAAAACCATGGGAATAGGTTGATTTGGTTCATTTATTTTCGCGTCGTATTTCCTATATTATTGACCCTCAAGGCCCAACAATGCTAAAATACCCCCCGCCTTTAGTTGCAGCGCTTCCGTTTCCTTAAAACCGAATGCCAAGCTTCATATTTTTGTACTGCCTGCCCTGAAGCCCCTTTCAACCAAAATTATCTATGGCCGTTGGTAATCAGTAAGGTGTTATTTTGTTGCTTGTGCCCAAAATTAAATATGACAATTGGTTGGTATTCACTACCTGCTTTAGTTTAATGTCCCTTCCGTCACTTGGGTAAAGGCCGCATCCTTTGTAAAAATCGTTGTACCAGTTCATAGGCCTCTTCCAAACTCCCATTCAAAATCGGCTAAGGCCGTGCGCCAAAATATCCCTCGGGTGAAATTCCCCCTTATTTGGAAGGAAAAAAAAGATCTCCTGTATTTTCTTTGAAGACTGTGCAAACTTTCATTTATTTCTTCCCCAAGGTGCTGGTGCGTAAAAGGGCTTATACCAGGATACGTTATTTTTCCTCCAAACTAAAATGCGAGGTCGACGAAAGCTTACTCCAGCTCCGGTATAACCTGTTGACTGCATTGATATTGTACCGGTTTATCCAATTTATGGGCCTTTTGCCAATGGCAATTAATTCCAAACTGAATAGCTGGTGGCAAAACAACCAGGATATGGCAATATATTTTCGCCTTTTTTTTTATTCTTCCTTTTTCAGTTCGGGCAAGGCCATAGACAAAAGGCTTTTCCGGCCAGAACTGCATCGGCCTCTAACCTAAAATTCATTACTTAAATCTATTGCATCTTAGTGTTTTTGGGCGAACTCATTTTCCTTCAAAAAACTGTAGAGTTTCCGTGTCCCAAGAAAAGAAATACTACATCCACATCCTTATTTACTTCGCCTGTAAAAAGCTAGATCGTAAACACCCAATAGATCCCGGATGGGCTGTGGTAATCTTTTTACCCGCCCTTAGTGGCTTACTAAAAACAAAAATCTATAGTTGCTTATTGGGCGGTGGTTTAGGAGAATTCTGAGAGTTCCCCAACCAGTGTACCCCGAACCACCCACGATTCCTACCTTTAATCATTCTTCTTGATTTACGTGCGTTTATATATTTTCCTGAATTGGAAAAGTATTTCTTAATAATCCTTTGGCGTCATCTGCAGTCCATCCTTTGTTTCATCTTCGCCATAAAGCTGCCAAAAGAAGAAACGTTCATTAAATCGTGAGAAGAGGGATATTTCCCGTCCAATTCAAAAACGATTAAGCGTAAGGCTTACAAAGACATCGCCACTTACATTTCTTTTTGTGGTTTATTCTGTTAAAAAGGCCTTCGATGTTACGCATTACCTTTCATCCAAATAATTTTCCTTCGTGCAACAACATGCCATAGAAATTACCCTGTGCTCCGTCTGGTTACTGTTGCCATTTGGTAAGGGTTTGTGTTTTTCTAATAAATGATGGGCCTGATAACTGATCAGAAGCAGGAGCTTTAAATCCTACGCCTCCCTTTTATCCCAATAATGGTATTCTCCAACGTGGATATTTCCCTACCAATGGCGTATTTTGGAAAGCAATGGCCTTCCAACTTTACGATATTTCACTGGTGTATCATGTCACCTCCAATCCACATTAAATTTCACCCTTGTGGAAAGTAGTTTCAACTGTGTAGGTTCTGTTTCTTGAAGTTGGCTTGGGATTAGCAGAAATCTGGCAAAAGATTTTGCGAAGTAAGTGTTTTTTCCTCTCCTCCAAACCGAGGTACCCATAGCCCTCGTTAATGGAATATTTTGCCTTTCTCCCAAGGATAATCTAACCCCATTCTTGCCTTTAAATATCAATTTTCTGCTGCCCTGTCCCAATTTGTTTATCCCGTATTGCGTAATGATTTCAATTCTGGAGCGATGATCTGAAAGATCATATCAAAACCTAACCTGATCGTTCCCTGCTCCGGTAAGCCATGGGCAATATATTTTGCGCCTCCCTTTTAGCGTAGTTTACAAATTTCAATAGCCTGAACAATTCGTTCTGCACTTTACCGATAAAGGATAGGTATTGTTCTGGGTAAAAACATTCCCCGAAAATTAAATTACTTTACACCTTTTTCATTTAAAAAATGTTTGTTACGGCATCTAAGGAAAGTGTAGGAAGGTTAGCCCCCCAAGCTCTAAGGCCTTTTTATGAATGCTATCTATTTTCTTCCTTTGAAAACCCAACCGGTTTTACACTTAGCGGCAGTGAGCTTCAAAACCCTTGCGTCTTTTTGATAAATACTTGGGCACAAATAGGACGTGTCCAATCCACCCACTATATGCTAAAAACTAATTTTCTTCATGCTTAAAACTTTATCTTATTATTATTTTCAACAGTAGTATTGAACCACTACTTCGTTTTCTTGTTTAGCGAATAAACTTCCTTTATACTTTTTAAATCTTCTGAAACGCCTTGGAAATTAATTTTTTCCTTTGGCTCGATTTTTTAAATTTCTTTGTTTTGGTTTCCGCGTCGTACAAACATCCCGGTACAAAGACACATTTTTGTTCTGTCCTTTGGTAAGGATATCGAAATTTTTTACACGTCTGACAGACCTTTCCAAAATTCCGGGTTCTGTAGTCAGCTCCCGAAAATGTAACCGGTTTGTATAGCCCAGTTCCATAGTTCATTTTCATACTGCCAATCCTGTTGGTAATCCCCAAATATTTTTGGCATTGGGAAACTTACTCTTGGAAAGATCAAATTTCCTTTTTTATTTGCTTGGCCAAGCCCTGATTTTCCTGTAATCAGGGATGTACGATAAAGGCCTGAGTTGGGCTACAAATTTTTCATCCCCCACACCTCAATATAACAGGAAACCTGCCAAATTTATTTCCATCCAAGGCGATAATGGCATTGCCATTAATGCAGTCTCTTCTGAATGTATTCAGGGGTACGCTGGCAATCCCAGTTGCCGCGTACTTTGGCCGACTCCGCAATTAGTGTCACAGATGATCTCGGCATATTTAAAATGGGAATCATTAGCATTACAATCTTCATTGATGTTTGCTTTTAGAATTAAAATTATGATTTGTTTTTTTGAGAGGGAAATGGACTCACCTATTTCCATAAAAGGAAGTGCACCCTTTACGGGCGACGACGTTGTAGGCGTAAATGAATAAGCAAGGGCTAGATGCCTTTGTTAAAATCAAATATGTACGCTGTGTTACTCATCATACTATCAAAAAGTACAAATTAAAAATGAATTGGGCGTTAATCTCAGTACTCCATTAATTTTTATGAAATAGTAGTTTTTTGTTATATAATCTCAATATTTTCTAAGATCATAAAAACCATTACACTGCCTATATTCAATTGGAACAACAACATATACATTCTCTCTCTCACCCTGTGGAATTGGGAGAATAAGGGCCCAGTAACTTCAAAAATGATACTATAAGGACCCAAAACAATCGGGAAATCTAAACTCGTAAAAAGGCTTTAACACCATAGAAAAATAATATAACCAGGGTGTTACAGTTGGCGCACAAAAAATACTACAGCGTACTTCACCCATAGCATGAGAGGGTCAAAGAAGGCGTTGTTTATTTTTTTTATTGTCACGTAAAAAGGTGAAACAGGCCAACCAAAGGCAATGACGAGTGATGGGACGTAATTTTTTCCGATATAAATCCATATGCAAAACTCACCAAGCGCTTGGCATTTCAAAATTCTCTCCACTTCTTTATGCCTACATTTCATACATAACTGGCTCATTTGAATTCAAAAATTAGAGAACCACAGAGCCCCACCGTCTGTAGTATAGTTATTCTGTAAATTTCCGGGGAATAAAAATGGAATTAACCTCAATAGACCCGATGTAATACCAACAACCCCATAAAAAGCAAGAAGACTTTTCTTCCTATTCCAAAAATACTTTAGGAATACAAGGGAAGGACATAATATTGGTGACACCAATTTTTATCGGAAAATCAGCGAAAACGCATTATACAACAGCATGTCCCAACCACCCATTTTTTATGGAACAACAACATATAACTAGACCATATAAAAAACAGCAAACAAACATCCACTCCCCCTCAAAAATTGCAGGTCCCTGTTAATCCAAAGATCACCAATGGATTTAGGAAATACCAAAAGATTAGATGGGATAGATTTATTGAGTTTTGCAACAGCTTACGACCGAAAAATACATGAATCCCCCAGAATCGGAATAGAATAATAATGGGTTTTCCGCATCACCAAACGCTCCCTTACAAAGACTTTTTTCCGGCCAACCACGTGGAAATGGCTCAAAAATAAAAACTTGGTTCAACGGAGGGTAATTGCTATAATTTTGAAGCACTTAGGTTCCCCATTCCGTTCACCCAAATTCACCCAGGCGTGTACTCCATTAGCTGGCCGCTCTCAATAATTAAATCTTTAGAAGGTTGCACGGTTATTGGACTTATGCCATCTGTTTAACTCGAATTAGGACGCATCCCAATATAAACTATCTAAAAATCTTGGGAGAGGTTGGGTCTGCAAAAAGTCACACATCGTAATCCGGCAAAACGGATGTCCGGGAAATGGCTAGGGGAACTTTACATTCGTGTGTGTCGAGAAAAATGAATTAGTGCTTATCGCATCAGAGATAGAGAACACAACAATCCGTATAAAAGGCTCTCCCAGTCTTTATAAAAGTCCGTACAGATCCCAAATTGTCTCACCCAAAGGTGGTATAAATAGAAAGCGATACTTAAAAGCACCATCAACATTGGAATTGTGAAGTTTCCAATTAAGAAATGCGTCCTTTGGATTATATTTGCGCTGATGGTTTTTCGGTTCACTTTATGAATTTATTAATCCCCAAATTAAAATGAAATAATCATGAATAACAACCACCTCTAACTTCTTTATTCAATTTTTGGGGCAATTATTACTAGCTCTTTTTTAATGTTTACAAGTAAGCAGCCACCTAACCAACCCCCCAAAACCGTAAGCGGCGGAGGGCGCGTTTCCACTTCCTATTAAACCCGCTGGTTTTAGCAATAAAATTTGTTTAATTCTTTTTTAAAAGCAACACAAGGCTTATTCAATATTTGGCACAAGCAACCGGCTTATTGTGAACAACTGGTTGCTCTTAACATTATATATTAGGCTCTTGCCATAAGGATGCTCTACAAGAATGACGTAACCACAATCCAAAAACAACCATAAGGTGGAAATGGGGACCAAAGTCACAAAATCTGTTTAAATAGGGAATCGCACTGTTACATTCCAAATAGGAAGATATGGCATAAGGCCGCTTTCCTAAGATCATGTTAGGAGATTAATTTTTGGTAGCCCCAAGATAAATATAATATATACACATAATTCCGAGCTGAATTCCTTTTATACTGCTTCAAATTAAATTTTGGGTCCCTAACGAACTCACTTTCTTTTAATCCCATATTGGCCCTCTAACCCTACCCCAGCAATGGAATTTATGTCTCAAGAGAGAGCAAGAAAATCCAAGTGCAACCTGAGGAAAAAAGAATAAAGAAAGTGAGTGTCCATGGTACTATAGGTCCTAACCCACCAATTATCAAGCTACTTCCCCGTATACTCTTGTACGTAAACCAATAGCACACGACAAAAGAATAATGGTACTTAGAGAGTGAGAGAAGACATTTAGTAGCGTTCAAAAATCCAACTCTACAACTTCGTCAAAGGTGTTTTTTATGTACATCATTGCGTATACTCAAACAGGGCTACCAAAAACCCACACATAGGAACATGGAAGCTATTTTAACTAAGTGCCATAACCGCCTGAAACATTGTTCTTGAACGTACCTGGTTCTTGGCATGGTCACAACGCTCCCAAACTAGTTTTTCTAAAGTTTTCGGGCCCACCTTCTGTTCAATCGAAACTGTTGTGAACGCGCCAGCACTAATTACTACGGGAAAGTTCCTGCAAGGAGTTTCCACATCACTCCAAATACATTACAATTTCCCGTTTTTTAATTGCTGCACCATCTTCTGACACGAACTTAAGATCCAAAGTCTCCGGTCAAGGTTCAATCCCGTTCACCAGTTTCCCATGCATCTTAGGATACATTCCTTTCTCCAAATACCAGCGGGGGTTATTGGCGCTCTATAAAATGTCCTTTTGCATTACGTCCTACTGTTCTATGTAAAGTGATGCGTCCAAAGCAAAGGCCTGTATACGGTTAAGGTAGAATATTCTCTATTTTGATATGTCCCCCAAACGAGTTTGAACCACCCAACCAATTTTCCTTCATCCTTAAAGTAGATGGACGGTTTTCTTTAACCAATCGGCAGGCAGCAAGAAATCGCATCAAAAATGCAATAATTCTTCCCTTGGCCAAAAAAACCAAACCTTCCTTTAAAGCTTCCGGGCCTTATTACCCTGTCTATTGGTTCTTCTTATATGTTTAATATCAAAGACCGCGTTCTCTTGAAGCGCCTGATTACGCTTAGCAGTATCCAACACCGAATCATCTCGGTTAGAATCATCAAAAACCTTGAATTCCAACTTACTTTTTGGATATTCTATTTTTCGAAATATTTTCCAAACCAAACGTTCCATTAACATATTTCCTCATTATAAATTGGGAATGTATGGGTAAACAATTGGTATTTCCTTTGGATCAAACAAATTGATTTTGGGGCACCTGGAATCCTTCTTTTTATACCCCAAAAGCTTGACCATAGAATTAAGCTGGGCCAGGCTATAAAAGAATATCAATAATAATGAAATACTGTAAATAGCCATATGATAAAGTAAAGTAATGTGTTAGCCCATTTTATTTTTAAACTGTATTTGAAAAACCAGACTAGGATTGTACGCCTGGCAAAATATAGTACCCTTTACAGTACCTTGATACTTTTGATATTGCCAATTCTTTTTTTATAACGTACTGGTACTTCGTATATGTAAATCCTTTTTAAGAACCTTCAAACTGCATCTCTACTGTCCAACCGTAGGTCTTATCTTCCATTGTCCAAAGCCCAAAAGCCTGTCGTTACTTTTTTGGCTCTAAACGGACCCAAATCAGTAAAGGAAGCGCCAAAAAAAAAACCATTTCATTTTAAAGTGGTGGCCAGTGGCATTTCCAAAAACCTGTTGTGTGTCATAGACCCTTCTTCCCTTTCAAACGCCTTTGTTCGGCTCCCAATTAACGAAATTCTGATAATATCTTTCCACTATAGGTTTTTCACCCACTTTGGAAAGTTCTTCGGGATAATCCGAATAGTCTCCGTCCATAAAATACGATTGATATCGGGTGGTTGGATTGTTTGGAGATATAATTAATTCCTAATAGGACAGGCATAACCATAAACCCTTCTATTTTCGGTGAGAACCGTTGCTCCTGCACCCCTGGCATTGAGGGCGGTATCTCTTGTGTAGAATTTGTATTTACAAACAATAATTTCCGAAAACTATTTTAGGGATTTCTTTTATTACACTTGCAATGGAATCAGCTTCATTATAGGCAGGGATTATTACTTTTATATCGGTCATTTATAGTTTTGTGAAGGGATTAATTCTTATTTGTCCCATGATAATTTTTTGGCCGCTATCACAAATAGGATTAACCCATTTGAGGCAAGGACAAAAGATATCAATACTTTTTTTCAATTTAGTTAAGCCCTTCGACTTTATGACAGTGGGCAATAAAACTTTTACCCCTAATACAATCTTACTTTTTATTAACAAGTCCATTAATCATACATCAGTTTCCCCAAAAGGATTTCTGTTTAGGGTTTATTCTTCCTTTAAGTGGCCCATATTTCCAATTCAGGACCCCTCTGGGCAAATACTGCGGAACAAACACCGCAACCCTACACAACTAGATCTAATTATATTTCTTCTCCTTTTGGCGTAAAGCCCTAACGTCTATCCCCTGTTCACAATAGGTACTTAGAAGAATCAATTACCACAGGAAATGCCACTGACCCTCCATTCCTTGGTAATCTAAAGCCGACCTTAAACCGTTTGAACAAAGCCCAAATAGGCGGCTAAGGGACAGCCTTCAAATCACACATAACCCCTATTTCGAAATTGGATTAAACCCGCGCGTACCGATTACTCCCGCCAAAAAAAGCTCCAATCAAAAACTAGGTACTTTGTACCACTCCTGGGTTTTTAGACCCCCAATACGGTACTGGATTCCGAGAAAAAAAACTGTTACGAGCGTCATTAAGTTCATTCCCACAGCAAAGACTAATACACCGGTGTACCAAACCATCTTTCTCTACTTCCAAGAAAATAAATGAATTTTACTGGAATGTTGTCTATAGCGGGTCACCCAAGGTTTCCGCCAATCCACCGCATCCACAAACCCAGGAAAACAATACCATCGTTTCCCAAAAAATAAACCATTACGGGTACGACCACCAAGGTAAGCTACAATTACCCCAAACCAGAATTAAAGAGTTTCCTATCCCGCCACCTATTCAACAAGGTTTTAGATTCCATCTGAGAACAAAGAAGTCTATCCAACGAGCGCGCGAAAGGCATTCTTTGAAATCGTAATAGGGCATTCTTGGAGACGCACCATTATTTCCGGAATAAGAAGGACAAAGACAATTAAAAATACGCAACAAAACCGAAAGTTGTGCGAACCGTGTTGGCTACTTTATGCCCTTGTATTTAATATACATACGTACAGCCATAACCGTCATTACTGCCTTACAGTACATAAACCCATATACAAACAATGTCCGGCGTGGATTTTCCGCTTAAAAATTCGCTGATCGGGCTTACTAGATTACGCTCATTTCGGCATATTCCGCGGCGAAGTAAACAGATCACTAGGTTAGAAGGAAACCAGGAAAAAACAAAGACCCATCCAAGCAAATCCATTTCCTTTTATTTGGTGGCAATTTTCATGGTAAAAATTCCATCAACATTTTTTAATTCCCTTTTGTGCCTAATAAACACTATCGTTGTGTATGAGATAATTCAAGGCTACCCAATATATTCCAAGACCAAGGCAATAAAACCACATCTAGCCTTTATTACTCCTCCGTATAAAACCAGTGTGTGCAGATCAGGACCTTTGCCAAATCGCCCCTGCCCATATCGTTGCGAGCGAACCTTGTCTAGATGAACCTTTTATATACTGCCTATATCCTCTCTCTTCTCGGTATGTGCGCCGTCACAGTACGCACTTGGCACCATTGACTGGATATAAGGAAAGCATGCCGTTAAATTGCTTGCCCACCACATTTTTCTCCATCTCTTGAATGTCTAACTATTTCGCTCGAAAATACCTTTTTCCTGTAGTACCTTCTATTCTATCTCGGTGCTTACCCTTTAAACTCCTCCCAACTAATGGAAATGAAACTGTAAATACGCTTAGATCCGATTATGGGAAAATGAAAAGTGCCAAATTTTTTTTTACTAGTTTTTGGCACCTCTCTCCAAACTTTACATAACGCTCATGAGCTAGCAAAAATTCGTGCGCTTCCAGACTTTTCTTTTGGGGAGTAATATTTCGTTGCCAAATTGAGAATTATAAGGGCCACAATGGCCTTTCTCATATTGGGCATAAAATTCTGGCATCAAAATTGGCCATCCTTCAAGTGTTCCATAACGTAGTTCCCATCGCGTCTTTCCTCCTGTTTTTACACCATTCGGTCCAAAATTTCATGGCGCACCCGAATTTGCGCCAAAGGATTTAGGACCCAAAGAAACTGATTGTGCCTAATACACATAATGAAATGGCTTTAATGGTTTACAACATGTTGTTTTTCCTTGTGGAATGGCCTGTCCAAATATGAAAATGAACTCGTTCATTGTTAGCCTTTTATGGGATTTCATCGCTGAATACCCAAACCATAAGCGTTGGTATTTCTATATCTAAAAATTATAGACAAGGAATTAAACCAAGCTAGTCCCGGGCTATAGGCCCTTTTATTTCCACAATATGGATCTGTATGCCAATGCTTCGCACCAATTCATTTATTACTAGCCGTATACCAAACAGCTCTATCGGCCTACGGCTGCCAAATGGCGCTTACATGAATTTGTGTTCCGCGCAATTCCCCAATGGCATGTATACATTGCGGTTATCGTTTGGTTTCCAGGGACAAATTTGACTTTCCATCCCCGTTGCGCCAAACTCGGATCCCGGGAGCCTTCAAGAAAAAATCGATGTTTTTGGCGAGGGTAACGCCAGCTGTTAGGCCCTACCACAGTACATGGATTGTTTCGCCCTTGTCCCGTTTAATCACGGCCTTTTGGCCCACAAACAAGCGCTCTTTCTGCTCTTTTCTGATTACCAAAAATTTTTCCTTTGAGTTGGTCTCCAGTTTTAGGGTCCGATATGATGTTCTAAAAATGTGTTCATTGATTCACTTTGCGGATCGCCATCAGCAAGGGAACTCATTCCAAAAAAAAAAAAAACTCTTTTTCACGCACTAAAAAAAAGTCTACTGGGATTATCCCGACTTTCTCAAGCATTTCCGCCAATTTATCGACTACCAATTAAGCCCACCGCCAACTATTTACCGGCTCTTTTTCAAACAAAGCTTTTCCTTGTGGTGCATTTGCCTCCAAACAATTTCCCAAAATCCTGTTCTGGAATTACAACCCCTTGTACCCCTTTTAAAAATCCTGGCCCAAGGGAGACCCACCCCCAAAAATTTTTAATTTTCGGATTTTTGGGAACAGTGGGCAATGAATCAGTTATTATCTATCCCAATTTTTTTCCTTTCGGAAAAACAAAAAACTTTTTTAAAAAGGCAAGCCCAAAAAAAACTTTTTTTTTTTTTTTTTTTTTAAAATTTGGGGCAGTTATCCTCTCTTCTTTTTTT
>Ga0163217_1043010_pt1 | contig 16894 bp, 23 predicted proteins | sample SynspAceP_FD_185933 | JGI IMG/M metagenome (GOLD analysis project Ga0163217, IMG submission 185933) | Saline lake microbial communities from Ace Lake in Antarctica - Synechococcus sp. Ace-P (PacBio error correction) | ecosystem: Environmental > Aquatic > Non-marine Saline and Alkaline > Saline ... | reverse complement strand
ATCGAGGCCGGGGATAATCTTGGCCGGACCCGACCGTGAATTTCCAAAAGGCCGCGTCCGTCCGAGCTGTCGAGGTTGCTGCCTCAAACAACGTACAGTTATTGTGAATAGCAAACGGGTATCGCCGGGATTTAAACCTGCGTCATAGAAAGCGGCAGTCTTATAGGGGAAAATACAGGAGGCCACGTATCTGCGCGGCGTGCGCCGGGTTCGCAAAACGCAGTCTTCTCAAGCCTGCGCCCTGTCAGTAAACCCTCGAACCAGTTTTTTCGCCTTTTCTGTTCGGCAGCGCGTGACCAGTCTCGCGGCAGGATAATTCGGGGGGGATAATCATGGACGATAACAACATTCTTGCGTGTTCGATGCATATGGGTACTTGTTCGATGTGGCCGCGGCCGCACGGCCAAGCCGCATTCAGAGCCGGACTTTGCAGCGATAAAAGACAGCCTGGCCGCAGGTCGCGGAACATTGGCGGCAAAAAGCAGTTAAGTCTTACTCTTGGCTGCGCGCCTGTGCCGGTCCATGATGATTTTCTGGCAGGTCAACCAAGAGGGGCCTGGACTGGGCGCTGGAAAAGACCGGACACGACGCAACCCGGCCCTGCGCGCACGTTTACCTGGCGCGTACTGGGAGTTCAGGCATTTTCCGAAGTTGCCTAAGGAGCTGAAAATATTTGAAGGATGCGGGATTGAAAACACGGCGACTATCGAACGCGTCGTCGCCGGCAATGCTTTGAAGGGGCGGTGTCATCCGCCGCGTCTGGCCGGACACCCTGGCATGCGATTTTGTCGCGTTCGAAGCGTAGGGATCTTCAAGCCTGATGGCGTGTCTTATGAATTGAGTCGGCCAAAAGTTCGGCTGTTGCACGCATTCGCAAGTGCTGTTTGTATCGTCCAATGGCTGGGATGCAGCGGCCGGGCAACGGCTTTGGCTTCACGACAGCCTGGGTCAACCCGTGCGGGCGACCCGATGGGCCGTTTGCCGTGGAAACCCGTTCATGTGCTGCAGGACCTGAACGGGCATCCCAAGAACTGGAGGCGTATAATGGCTCATTTATCACCACATCGACGTGCTATCGCCTCTTTTGCCGACGAAGTCAGGGGCTACCGATTCTCTGCCTGCGGGAATTAACGCGGACCACGGCGGATTTCGGACTTAATGCATCCGCATCTGGAAAACGTGCGTTCTGATCCAAGATGGGATTTATGCGTGCGGGGCAATCCAACTTTGCATCCCGGGACTGGTCGGCATTATTTCCCCACCGTTGAATGCCGCGATGCGTTGGAACTGCTTGGACCATTCGGAACGACAAGGTCGCCGTGCTTGGGACGTCACGCGGGCTGAACGATGGGGTTGGCCAAGGCAGCAAGAACCGTTGCTGGCGTCGCCTTTAACGAGTGCGGGCCCACATATCGACCCGCAGGGGGCTGGATTCATCATGGAATCATTGGCCGGAACCCCGCCACCAAGACCACCGAAGCCGCGGCGTTGCCATGCCGCGTGTGGTTCCCCGATTTGACGACGACCACGACAGCCGCTGGTTGGAGGAAGCGCAAAAGATTACACCCAGACCGAAACCGGGCTGCAGATCACCTATGACAAGCATTTGCGCGATTGCCGGTTGGCCAAAGCGTTTTCGGCCCCCTCGCCGGATCTTTGGCCGTTCTTTGAAGCGCTTGACGGGCTGCCGATTGCCCTGCATTCCGTTGGGCATGGCGTCCAATCTGCCTGAGCGAGGAAAACCTTGCAAGAGATGGAACGCCGCCGTCCCGAACATGGTGGTCGCGCGGGTGCCGGGGCCGGGCATATTCCGTTTCGGACGAATCCGAGTCGGTTGAGGCCTTGAAGGAAAATGATTGGCCATGATGCAATGGAATTCGACATGATCCGCGCCGCGGCGGGCGGCTGGAAAAAGGCCATGTGCGGCGCACGCCTTGCGGTGAACTCTCCGTTCTGGATGACATCGCGGGTCGGCGCATCTGGATTAGCCGAGTGGTTTGCAACACACCGGCAGCTTCAAGTTTTCGCGGTGGCTGGTCGGCGGTATCGGGCGCTGAATCGTCGGTACGGGCCAAGGGGGCATCGCCTTTTCAGGGCAATCATGCCCAAGGGGTTGCCTATGCAGCAAACTGCAGGCGTGCTGCGGTGATCATTCATGCCTGCCGATTGCGCGCGCCTAAAGATCGCCAACACCCTGCCCTTGGGGCCGAAGGTTGTGCTGTATTGACCGCATGACCGAGGACGCGACGCGATGCGCTACATGCGCAGGAACGGGAACTAAACGCTGATCAAACCGTTCGACGATCCGCTGCATTGCGGGTCAGGGACACCGGCTTGAGATCGCGCAGCAGGCGCCGAGCGGGGTCACCCTCGCAGACGGCACTGTGAGGTTGCTGTGGCCGGCGGCGGGGGCTGACCTCTGGCATTCGCTCGCTGCCGCTTCGAGCGGATTGTTCGCCGGCTGGCCCTTGCGCGCCCGCAACCGCCGAGCCCGCAGGTATGACGTGGACCCTGCCGCGCGCCTCGCTGGCCGCAGGGCAGGATTCCAAAGCCGCAACGGGCCTGAGGCGGTCGATTGCGAATGCCATCGTTCACGCCTGCAAAACCGGCTAGCCTGGACTTTTCCAATCCTTCAAAGGTTGTTGGCCCCGGCCTTGTCGTCATGATGAGGAGGCGCTGCAGGCGTTGGCCATGCGTTCAACCGGCTTTTGGGGGGTGAACTATGTTGCAGAAACCGGCGGTGCCGTCGCCCTCGCCGGCCCGCTTCTGTTTCGCGGGGACGAGATCGAAGCGATGATGTGGATCGTCACCAATCTCGGGGGGAATTGTGGATACGATGTTTTTACCCGCGCGCTCGCCACCCCTTGATTGTACCCCCTGAGGAGGTTCTGACATGAATATTTCGATACCGCGATGTGCGCCTGGCCACTACCGCGTGGATGGGCCTTGACGATGGCGCGGCTGTCGTTGTTTGCCAATTCCACTGGGCACCGATCTCGCCTTTGGGACCGATCTGCCGCTGCTGCCCAAGGGACTGCGTATCATCCGATTTGACAAAACGCGGTCATGGACTGTCGTCTTTTGTCCGCCTGCGCCCTATGCGATGGCGTGCGCTGATCGCGATACGGAAAAGCTGCTTGGATCATTTGGCGTGAAAGGGCTGCGTCTTTGTCGGCCTGTCGGATTGGCGGGGATGATTGCCCAAGGGCTCGCGACCAAGCGGCTGACCTGATCCGCGCGATGTGCTGTCCAATACGCCGCCAAGATCGGGCACCAAGGGATATTGGGGCCGACGCGGTGCGCGCCGTTGCAGGACAGCGGGATGAACGATGGCGACACGATCATGGAACGGCTGGTTCGCCGCTCCCTTCCGCGCCACGCCTGAAAAATTGACTTTGGCGCAACGATGGTCGGCGTCAACTGGCGGAAGGGCTACGCGGGATTGCTTCTGCGCGATATTCGGGCACGGACTTTTTATTACGACCACGGCGGGCACTGCGCCTGCCTTGTTCTGGGGATCGCGGGTTCCGATGACCGGATCAACACCGCCTGATCTGTGCGCGGAAACAATCGATCTCATCCCCGGGGCGAAGTTCAAGATTCATCCGCAAGGCCGGCCACCGCCTGTGTCGAACACCGCAGGAATACCGCGGATTCTTGCTGACCGAATTTTTAGGAAAGCGTAGGACATGTCTGATATTCTATTGGTTTCATGGATCATGTCACGGCGCATGTGCTGGCGCGATCTATCCCGGCGCTGCGTGCGCTGGCACAGCCCGCGCGCCATCGGACTTGCCAAGCCACGGCGACGACACCACCCCCGTCAAACGCGGTAACGCTGGACGGCTATGCCAACGCCGGTGCTTGCAGCCTCTACGCCCGAAAACGGTGGGTGGTCGGCCCATTCGATGGGTGGCTTCGCCATCGGTTGTCGGCGCAAAAAGATCCAAGCGCAATGGGCGCGGTGATTCTAATTCTTATGCGGCCTATGTCCCCGCTGCCGGGGCGATCGCTGGCAGAATGCGCAAACAGGCCGAAGCCAAACCTTTGATGCCCGGCCGTACGTTGGCACCGGATGGGTAAAAGCTTTACCTTGATTACCGCCATGACCGAGGGACGCTTTTCTACTCACGATTGCCCAACGGACGTCGCGGGCTTGCGGCTGCTCGGCTCTGCGCACAAGCTGTTGCCCCGACGCTCAAACCCTGCCCGATTACGCAGCGCGCCGATGCCTTGCCGGCGCAAGCTATATCGCTGTATGGGACGACCGCAACCATCCCGCCGGCCTACCAGATCACGATGACGAAAGGACTGCCCAGCGCGGATGTCATGAGGTGGCCTGCGAGGCATTCAACCCTCTTTACGATCCCGCCGGTCTGGCGCGGATCCATCGACGATATCATTCGAGTAACCATGGCCGCCAGCGTCTTTGACAGCTCCCTGTTCGCAACAGCTTTTCAACAACCCGGGTGACGCGGGCGGCTGTTTTCCGACACCGCTGCATCGCGCGATGCTGCTGTCGAAGGCGCGTGCCAAAGTACAGGGCAGCTTGTGTGTGACCCGAACTGAGCGCCGCCGCCTCCACCGTGCAGCGCTATGGAAATTGCGTCGTCCGGCGCGATGCGGCCTCTTACGAGGGAAAACGGCGTGTCTGTGCGGGACTGCTAGCCCAGTTCCGCGCCGAATGCAGGCGCTCGGAATTTGCCAGATGTGCATGGGGGGCACCAGTCAGGTATATCATCGACACCGACGCTTGATGCGCGCCTGCGTTCAGCGCTTCAAGCTGGCCGAGCGGACTTGCGTTGAATCATCGCGAAGCCTCGCGGCGGCTGCTAGAGCAGGCACCATCCCTGCCGATGGCCCGCCGCACCTACGGTCAACACGCCACCCCCACAAGCTGGCGCGCGTTTTGCTTCAATGGGGCATTGCCGCTGTGCGATGCGCTGACAGCTTGAGGCGGCTCCGCGGGGGGGACGGATCGCTGTTCGGTCCTTGTCGGGGGCGCTGGCACGGGGGTCGCGCTTGGCCCGAAAGCCAGCGAGACGCGTGCGCAACTGGCAAAGCGCTTTGCCTGAGGGGATCCGGGCGCAGCTGGCATGTGGACCGTGGGCCCCGTGCCTGCGCATCGCCGATTGGCAGGGCCGCGTGATGGCTTGCCCTATCGCATATCGCACAAAAGCACACTTGGCGCTGACCATGACCGAAACCGCCGAACTTGCCCTTGGTGCGCTGCGTGCCTCGTCCACCATGCCGCAAAAGCCAGAACCCCGTCGTATCGCCCTCAGTGATTTGTCGCCTTTGGGCATCAGTTTTTCCACCGCAGCGTGCCCACGCTTCAGGCGCTGCCGCGCACCAGCACCAGCCGACGGCGGTTGCGGGTTTGCCGAAGGATGGGCCGACGCAATTGACGCTGAGCCTTGCCGCAGCGCTGACCATGCCAAAACGCTTGTCGCGGGGCTGACGGCCGCATCTGTCAAAATGCCACAGCGCGCTGGCCGATGGTTTGGGGTTGTTATCCACGGCCGAAAGCGCTTGAGCTTTGCACTGGCCGAAACCATGCCCCGACCCCCAAGCTTCAGAAGATTCACCAAAAAACAGCTGTGTCAGACGCAATGGCCAAGCAGGTTTGCCGCTGGCCGATCTGGTGCGGGCAGATTATCCCGACTGGCCGAAGGACCTTTCGACGCCGCACCCCAAATGGGAAGGCCCCCGCAGACGCCGCGGCTTTCGTTCCGCCCGGCGGCGCCCCACTCTAAGCCACAGCGATTGGCGCACAGCGCCAACGGGGGCCAGCCCGGCCCCGGGATTTTAAACCATTTTGAAATGTTTATGAGGGGTTGGGCCACGATCCTACGGCAGCTGATTCAGCTATGTGCAGGATGGCGTGAGGAGGGACCAAAAGCCCCCTCTGTCGTCGCTTTAGGAAGAAACGCCTGCAGGCCGTCTGGCGCGGCCCAGGATCAGACGCGTGCACGTCGTGCGATGGCCTTCGTAGGTTGTTCACTGTTCGAGGTTCATCATGTGGCGGATGACTTGAAAATTCACCGCTGTTTGCCGTTGCCGCCGGCATGTCGCGCGACATGCGGCGATGTCCAGCGCCTTGCCGCAGGTGCGCTTACGGAAGAGATCATCTCGGGCGGCGGCGTTGGCGTTGTCCATCAAGCGAACCCACCTGCAACGAGGCCTGAAGGCAAGCGCGATTTCGGTCTGCATGTCAGCAAGTTTCTTTTGGAAACAGGCTGTGTCTGCGCACGGTTTGTTTGAACTGCTGCGGTCCAGACCGTACCTGGGCAGGCGGCCAGCAGAATTTCAAGCGGCCCCAATGCGCCCAGCTGATGCCATAGCGGGCGCGGTTGGAGACAAGGCCGAACGGGCCTTTCAGGCCTTCGACATGGGGCGGCAGGCAACGCATCTTCGCCGACTTCGACGTTTGTCCATTCACGATCTCGCCTGTGATCGAGCGCGCAGCGACAGCTGTTTGCCGATTTTGTGGCGCTGACAAAGAACCCTCATGCCTTTTATCAAAGAATAAAGCCGCGGATCTTGCCGCCGTTGCTCTTCCGGACTTGGCCCAAACAAACGAATACATCCGCGATTTGGGCGCGTTCGAGATCCACATTGTGGAACCGGTCAGCTTTGTAGCCATTTTGGCCGTTTCACGGCGCGGGTTTTTCATGGCCTGCAGGGCAGAGCCCGCATCGGGTTCGGTCAGGACCAAAGGCAACCGATGAATTCACCGCGGACAGTTTGGCAGTAATTCATGCGCTGCTCTTCGAGCCATACCGCACTAGTATCGGGTACATCACGAGGCTGGATTGCACCGAACATCATCGACCGGTAGCGCTGCCACACGTTCACTTTCGCGGGCGACCAGGGACCGTAGGAAACATAGTGCGCCCAGACCGCCGTATGTTCGGGGCACCGTGACGCCCAACAGGCCCATGTCGCCCAGTTCCTTGAAAGATACCTTATTCTTGGTTTCGTGGCGAAGGCCGTCAATGATTTCGGGGGCTGCAGTTTTTCCTGTGCGTAGCGCGCGCACTTTCCTGGATCATTGCGCTCGTCTTCGGTCAGCTGTTTCGCTCAGGCGAAAGCATCCGCCAATCAAAGCTGCCATGTCTGGGGCGTCTTTGGCTTTCAATAGGGCAATCGGTGCTCATCTATATCCTCCTCGGGGTCAGATTTGGCCAAGTATTGCAAAAGCATGCGGCGAAAGACTATCGCTGGTTACTCCTGAACCTATTGAGTTTAAGTCATATGATCGCCCCGCGTCGGTTCTTTCCCTCGGTCAACGCCAGCCCGCTCGCCTTCGAAGCTGTGGCCGCGGTTGGCAGCGCCACGCTCGCGGCGGCAGGAACTGTCGCTGACGCAAAGCGCGATCAGTCGGGCAGCTCAAGACGTTTAGAGGCCGCAGTTGAACGTCGCCTGTTGGACCGGATGGCGACAACTGGTCTGACAGAGGCCGGTAAAAGCTATGTAATCAAGTACGTTTGATGTGTTGAAAACAGGCTGGCACAGGCGTCGATCACAGCGCGTTACCGAAACCGTGCAGGCGCACTGAACCTCGCGATCTTGCCCGGCTTCGGAATTGCACTGGGTGCCCGCGCTGCGCGACTTTGCTCAGCTCATCCAGAGGTGGACGGGAACCTAGCACCGCGATGCACCCGTTTTCGTTTCAGAAAACAGCCCTTTGACCGCTGCAATACATTTGCAAGGAGACTGGCCGGCGTGCGCTATCTGTCGCTGAGCGGAAACGTTGTGCCTGTCTGTGCGCCCGACCTGCTGACCGAACCGCTGTTACGACCCCAGCCAGATCCTGCGGTTTCCCTTAATGCATCTGGATACCCGGGCCCGCGCGGGGTCGCGCTGGGCTGAGCGCCCTTGGCGTCACGCAAGCAGCCACCCGCGGGCATGATGTTCGACCAGTTTTCGACAATGGCGCAGCGTGCGGTGCACGGGTTGGGGGTGGCGCTGCTTCCCTACGTTTTTCAGGCCGAGCCCTATTTGCGTGACGCGCAGCTGGTGTTGGCGTCGACCCAGGACAAACGCAGAGCATCCGGAAAGACTACTTACCTTGTCTGGCCAGAAGATCGCGCTGAAACCGCGGCCCTGCAATCGTTCATGACATGGCTGACGGGCAGACAATAGGGCCAAGTTCTTTAACCATATCGGCAAGGTTTAGCAGCACACCGCCTATTTCCGGGCCGTAATGGCGCGATACCTCCCACGTAATCATTTAGGGGGGGGGCCCCTTTGAAAGGGGAGCATTGATGCCAATTTCTTTAACAAATTCGCCGCGGTCGGTGCCACTGTTTATGACGCTTGCGCGGGCCAACGCGGCCACGGCGCGGACGCATGACATTATCATCTTTTGGACGAGGCTTTTTTTTCGGCCGTGATTTTACGTTAAAGCCGGGATGTCTGAGCTTTGTCAATAGAGCGAATTGCCGCTCGAACCGTTACGGCAGCGGACGGTTCGTGGACGTCGGGACGCTGCAAAACGGCGGCAACCTTATCGCCAGACCGTTGAAGCAGGCGCCCCAAGTACCTTTATCGGCGCGTCGAGGGGGGGACGACCCGATAAAGCTACAGCGGTGAGTCAGCTTTGATCCGGCCCGCTAAGCAAACTGATATATCGGACAGCCTGCGGCTTACCAGAAGCGAGACATGAAAACAGCGCGCCCCTATTCTCGGAGGCGCGCCGTTTCTATTTACGGCAGGCTGCTTACTTCACCGTGATTGCGGCCATCTGTATACGGGCGTGTGCGGCCCCGTTGGCGGCGATAACTCAGCCGTCACAATCTGCCAGATCGGGGACCGTAGTCATAGCGTTTTGCGCGCGTCATGAAACGGTTTCATAGCCGTCGCCGCCGATTGCGCACGTTAGTTATTGGACACGACGCCATAGGGTCTTTTTTCCGGGTCAAGCGGCATGCCGAAACGGTGACATCGCTGATGCGGCTTGCCGCAGTCCGCGCTTGGCGTCAACGGTAAAGGGTCATTTTGCCCGCGGACCTGGGAAACGGACCGGCGACCTTCATCGATCTGGCTTCACGCCGTTTTCCAACGCCTCGACCAGCGCAGCACCGGTGACCTGAAAGTAGACAGCGGTGTTCTGAAACGCAGTACGGCCAGCACTTCGCCCATCGTGACCTCGCCCGCATCGATAAGAGGACCGCAGACCGCCGCTTTCTGGATCGCGACTCGATACCCTGATTGGCCACCAACGGGCAAGCATTGCGTCGGCGACAGGATTGCCCATCTGACATTCCTGCACGCAGGCAACGAACCGGTCACCCCTCAATCGCATCGGTGCGTTTCGGCGACGACTTGCTCGCAGCTCTTCAAGGGGTTTGGGCCAACTCGCTTGATACGCCGCGACGGTGTTTCATTCTTCGGCAACGCCCGCATCGATCAGGATCGGCTCGCCCGAGCTTCCTGATTGTTGCCTTCGTCTAGTTCAAAGGTGACATTCAGCTCGCCCAGAAAAAATTGCCGTAGGCATAGGCTTGCACGAATGCCGTTTCCTAACCATCGTTGGGGTACGCCCCTTCGGCGCGTTCTTGGGTATTGCCTCAGCAGTGTGTTGCTGTGCCCGCCAACGATCACATCGGACACCCGTGGTGTTTTCCCGCAACCATCTGGTCCACCTTGTAAGCCCGGTGGCTCAGCGATTGACTTGTTCACTCCCTGCGCGGTCCAACAGGCGACCTCACCTGCACGGCGGCCACTGAATCAGAAGAACACACCGTTATCGCCGGGCTGCCAAATCAGGTGTACTTCGGTGGTCAGGCCGATCAGGCCGATTTTTTCGCTCGCCGCGTTCGATGACGCGGTCGATTGGCCAGCTTGTCGGGCCAAGCAGCGGTTCGGCGGATTTAATCTGGATTCGGACATCAGGATGGAAAGTTGAATCGCCCTCCATGAAAGCGGCCAGCCACTTTCGGCGGCCGTCGTCGAATTCATGGTTGCCCACGGTCATGCGTCATAGCCCAGCATGTTTCATCATCTCGGCCGCATCTTGCCCTTGTAGTGGTGTAGAACAGCGAGCCCTGAAAACTGGTCCGCCGCCGTCGACCGCACATGGTTGTTAGTGCGCGCTTGGCGTCCTGATCGCGTTGACCAGCGCGCGTCCCGCCAAAGGCATTCGCCTGCGGTGTTGTCCTCGCGGAGGCACGGTCCTCGGTATTTCTGATCGGTTCGAACCGCGCGTGAAAGTGTTGTGGCAGGATGGTTCAGGCTGTAGTCCCCGCCGATACCGATGTCAGCGCAAGCGCCGCCGTCGCTGTCAGGAATCGTTTCATGATGGGTCCCCCCCTTGGTTGATACTGGGCGTATGGTGACCCCCAGTTTGTCCCCTTGTCAAGACCATCTGAAGCGCAAAGCCGCGCTTCCCCAAGGTCAGGGCATTCGCAGTCCCAATCTGCTGCCGCCCTGACCGCTTGCAACGACCAAGCACACAGCAAGCTAGTTATTACAAAATTTTTCCGCTCCGATGAATGGCCAAGGCCCTGCCGCCGCGACGGCTCTACAGCCGGTGCGCGCGATTGATGTGTCGATGGGCTATGTGCATTCTCGACCTTCTGAGCAGGCCGCTGAAAACTGCTGCGAAACATTTTGCTGGGCAACGGCGGACCTGTTTTCTGCTGGCCGTAGGAAAACCCGACCGCCTTGGCGAGCACTGAAATGGGAGCGTGTCACGGGGGGCTGCCGAATTTCCCGCATCTGTAGCCGCGCACTGCGCTAGAAGACGTGTTTTGGCGCAGCGCTGCCGTTGGGACGGGGCGCATTGACTTTTCCGTGGCTTTTAAGGAGGCCGAATAATGACAGGATATATTGACCCGGATCGCGCCAGTTGATGCCTTTAAGGGGCTTGGACCGCGACACGCCGCTGAACATGGTTGAAACCTGTCCCAAACTGCGCGACAGAGGCCGCCCTACCCGACGATTCACGCATTGGCGGCCAAAAGCGCTGACAGGGGGCGCAAGCCTACAAAGAATTACGGCGCGGAAAGTGGCCGGTGCTGGCAGATGTCGGCGGGTCGGATTCCTGTGGCGCGGAGTCGAGAACGACCCTTGATCGGCCCGTCGGGACGAGGCGTGGGATGTGTGTTTCATCGCGCAATACCCCAACGCACACGGTTTTTGCAGATGATCTCGGGACCCGCGCTACAAAAGGGCGCGTTCGTGCACCGTTCAGGCTGCGGTTGTGACATCGCGCCTGATCCGAAGGCGCGCCGCTGCCCCTACGGATGAATTTGCATTTGACGGCGTATGGTCGAGCAGCGGCTGCGCGCCCTGCATTAAGTAGGACCCTGAACCGCGGCATGGTCTGGCGATCACCGCGCTGCGCTTGGCCTTGGCCCGCGCCCGGTCCGGTCACCGGTCGAAGCGCTAAGACCTCGCTGGCGGGATGAGCCTGCGAAAAACCCCGTCGGGCTTGCGCGGGGTTTGACAAAAAAACGCCCACCGCCGTCGCCCCCTGTCCAACGCGGGCTTCGGTTTCATCGAAGTCGGGGCCGCACGCCCCTGCCGCAGCCCGGCAATGACAAACCCCGTCTGTTCCGCCTGGACCGAAGACGCGCGCGACAAACCGGTTCGGCTTAACAACGGAAAGGCATGCAGGCGATCTGCACGCGTCTTGCACGCCGCGGCGCGGGTGTGCCCGTGGGGCTCCACCTTGGGCTGCCAACAAGAGCCAGCACGACCGCGCGCCGATTTCGGCCCGCGTGATGGACTGCGCCCGCGATCACGTGGATTCGGCCACGGTCAATGTTATCATCGCCCAACACCGAAAAGCTGCGTGACTGCAGGGCAAGGCTTGCACTAGGCCGCCCTTCTGGCCGAGTGTGATGGAGGTGCGCTGGCAACACGCCTGTCTTCCTTTTAAGGATCGCCCCTGACCTGGGACCGAGGGCAGAGATCGCCGATGTGGCCGAGGTGCAAATGACGCAGATGTCGCAGCGATCATTTGCCACCAACACAACGCTGGACGCGCCGGCCTGAAAGAACGCGCAGGCGCGACCAGATTGGCGGGCTGTCAGGCGCGCCCTTTGTTCGAAAAATCCACCCGCGTGCTGGCGGCGGCTGTCTACCCTCACGGATATTCCACTGGTGGGCGTTCGGGGGATCAGCTCGGCTGAAGATGCCCTATGCCAAGATTTGCGCTGGTGCACGGCGGTTGACAGCTTCGTATACCGCGCTGGTCTATGGCGGGTCTGTCGATGCATCGGACATCGCAAGGGGATTCGGACAAGCTATTGAAGCAAGACGGATTGGACACGCGTCGCGGATGCCGTCGGCTGTAACCGCAGCGGCCTGGCTTTGATAAAATTCGGGGCGCCGTTTAAGACAACGCCGACCCCGACACCCGCACGACACCGGCACGGTGCCCCCTAACCCGCGGGCGCGTTTCAGTGCAGGGTTAGCGCAGCCGAAGCGTCACGCCGCGTGCCGACCAAAAGGACACCGCACGAAATCCACAGCCCGTGATTACCCCAGCCACCGGCACCACAAAAGCGCACACGCCACAGTTAAATACAAAAGACACCGCCATCATATTGCGCATGTCCCGCGACCGTGTTGCCCCGATGAAACATCCCGTCAGCATCCACGACGGCCCACCCCAACAGCGGGGGGGCCGCACCATGTAGGCAAGAAACACCCGCGCCTCTGCCCGCACCAAGCGGCGCGGTGGTCATCAGATCAATGATCATGGCCGCCGCCCCATTGCGAACGCGATCGCCATCAGCGCGCAGGCCAGCAGGCCCCAGCCGCTGGTCAAGCAACCAGCACCGCGCCGCCAAGATATCCGCGTTGTTTGCCGCCCATGGCACGCCCGACCAAGGCCTCGGCGGCCAAAAGGCGACCCGTCCAGCGCAAAGCCGTGATCAGCAAAAAATGCAAAAGCACCTGATTTGGCCGCGAGCTTTACGTCCCCAAGCCCGACCCAAAACAGGAACGACACGATATCGTCTGTAGCAATAGGGACCGCACAAGGATGTCGCCGTTGACCTCATCATGTGTGATGGATTCCCAGCGCGTCTGTTCGAAAACCTGCCACCCAGTCTCGCCACGCAGGTACAGCAAAAAACAAAAGCCGCCGCGGGCAGGAACCACAGCCAAAGCGCCGCCCCCCGTCCATTCGGGCCAGGAAACGTCGCGATGGCCGACACCTTCGATGCCCCAATCCAGCCCCAGCACAAACCACAGGGTCAGCAGGGATGTTTCATGCCGTTCATCCACAGCTGTACCACCAGCACGGCACGGACGTAACGGCTCCTGGGCGATCCAAGCCAGCCGGTTGATCGCAATAGAGTGCAATCGCCGCCGGCGCGGACCAGATTGCGGGATTGGCCCATGTAGGACCGCCGCGAGCGTTTCAACCTCTGCGCTGGCCGGAGACGCTGGAACGCCGCCCAGAACAGCGGCAGTTGCAGGCAAAACCAGGTGCCAAGCCGGCCAGCCCGCGATCAGCAGCCCGCTGCTGTCAGCGGCTGCGAACCTCTGCGTCGTCGTTATTTCCCTGCCGGCCTGCGCCGATTAGCCCCAAACGTGCCCATGGCAGAAGCCGAACACCCAGTAGACGAGGGACAGGATGATCGCGCCAATGCCCACAGCCCCGATGGGGGCCGCCCAACCCGATCTGCCCCACCACGCCCGTATCGACCGCCCCCAAGATGGGCACGGTGGCGTTTGAGATCACAATGGGGATGGCGTGTTCAGCCCACACGGCGGTGCGTGACGACTTCTTTTGCAGAAAGTCTGGCCAAGGCAACGGCGCTGACCTCGCCTTTTGGGGTCGCGTCAGTCACGGCTTTGCGGCATCAAGAAAATGCCCCGTGGCCTGCGCGAAAAAGCTTCGAGCGGTTTGTCTGCCACCCTCTTACATGCCCAACCGATGCATTAGCGCCGCCCCGGACCGGTTTGATCCGCGCCCGTGGCATAGGCCGTCACGCCGGGCAAGCCGGACCGCAGATTAATCAACTGTAAAATTCAATCGTTTTAGGCAAACGGGCAGATGCGTTCGCATCCATTTTGTCCACGGCAAGGCACCGGACCAAGATCGGCCCCCCCCAAAAAAAACCCCCCAAGTGTTCCCAGCTTAGGCCGTAATGGGTGATCGACGTGACCTCGAGAAAACGACGCCGTCCGCCCCACCGTGGCAATGCCTGCAGCATGGGTTGCCGACAGCTTGTCGAATAGGGCAAGATGCCGGTCAGCTCGTCCCCGCGACGAATCGAAAACTGAATGGCCTAGAAAGTTGATATAGGGGCACGCCGTCCACCGTGCACGCAAGGCCGCATCACGGCGCTTTTGAACACCTGTACGGTTTCGGGTTTGCTACGGTGGGCTCATCGTTTGCCCTCCACGCGTTGAAACTGCCGGTGGCGGTGCGACCGGCTGCCGTCTTCTTCGCCTCTCGCGCTGTGGCACGCACAAAGCGACCGACGCGTCACGTGAAAACATCGCCGCGGCGCGGGTAATGCGCTGCCCCGGCACAGCCGGGCCCCGCAGGTATTCTATCCGCGGTCGATGGTTGCGTGCCGCCGGGGTTCAGGGTGGCCTCATCACGGCCGCGCCACAGCAGGTGTCCATAGGGCCGATACCGCGCGCGCCATGCAGCACCCGGTTCGCGGGTCCCCGACCAGTCTTTCATCATACGGCATGTCGTCACAGAGACCCCGGCCATCCGCTCTTTGTCAGCTCCATCCCCAAAGCCCCACTGTTTAGGCAGCGCCGAGATGAACCTGCTTGGCAATGCCGAAGTTGTTCTGACATTGTTGCTTCCGTGGCGTTATCTCCCCATATCAACCCGAGGCGACCAAGCAAGGGCAACCCCAGTGTTGCGCTGGAAAAGTGAACCGCATTTAGTTTCCGAAACTGAGGAGGACCATGATGACTGACAAAACGCCTGAAAACTTTAAAGAAAAATGTGTGCGGAGTTTTGACGTCACGCCGCGCCACGCTGCGCTACTACGAGTCATATAGAACTGCTCCACCCGAGCGTGAGGACGGTCACGCAGCTATGGTGCCCGGAAATCGCGCGCATGAAAGCGTGATCATTTGGCGGGTGGGCGCAAAATCGGGTATCGCTAGAAGGCATCCGACAGTGTTGCTGATCTATGAAAACGAAAGGCACCGAACGCCAAAATGCAGGGCTTGGGTGATCAGCGCGAACCCGCCAACTGGGAGAGTTGGCAGAGCAGGCGGGCAAGCAATTGGACGAAAGCCCATAGAAGAGCTGCAAAAGGTCGCGCGACGGGACAACCGATAAGCCGCATTGGCCAAGTGCACACCAAATTGGCGGGTCAGCTCGAATAGCGTCCTACCCCTAGTGCTCAGACCTGACGCGCTGCCATACGCGCAACACATCGGAAGGGGGACGTTTGTCAAAGGGGTCAAGGGCCGCAGCGACAATTAATCTGAAAAACGCGGAATTCCGGCGTTTTCCAGATTGGCAGGCGAAATTCATTAGGCCACGTCCTCGGCCAGCTTTGCAGCGTCCAAAAGCCCCTTCGACGCCGAAGAGGCTTGAAATCCCCCGTGCATTGGCGTCAGGATCAAAATGCAGTCGGGGATCACCGAAGGATCGAGGTCTTTATTCTGGGCACGGGGCGTCCACGCCTTATTTACGAAGCTGCCATACCTATGCTGACAACCAGGACCGGGCGGCATGTCCCGTAGCTACGCGACATGCAACGGGTGATCCTTCATGCCAAATTTGTCGAGGGATTGAATCTAAATTCAGGCCAAAGCCAAACCCCCGTCACTGCAGCGCGGTCCGGTCGTCACGTCCAGTATTTGGCCGAACAAACGCCCGCATGATCGGTCGACCGTATTGCCTTTGATACGCCCATAATCTGCGCGATTGACGTTACTTGCTTTTCCCCCGCGGCGATTCCCAGCGCATCAGGCTCTAGCTCGCGCGGGGAGAGCGGCGGTAAGGACGCCCCCGCCCCTCGACCAATGCACAAAAAAGCGGCAGGATGGGCAAAAGCTGGCTCGCCATTTGCAGAGGCCCGTCACCCGGCCTGAGGGACGGGCTGGCCTGCCCTCGTGAAAAACGATGCTTCACCAATGCGTTGCGCGCCTGAGGGCCGAAGACCTGACAGACAGCCATCACCGAAACCGTGCTCTTCTGGGCTATTGGCGCAATATAGGCCTCTTTTTTGTCGGTCAGGCGTGGTCATCTCGCTATAGGTCTTGCCAGAAAAACGGGCTGATCCGCGACGCCGCAAGGCGGGAAACGGATCATTCAAGATACAGGCGCTCGGCAGGGTACAAATCCGGCTTGGGAACGCGGGCGGAATCCCGATCCGCCGGGACAAGCCCCGAAAAATTAGATTCCCCAAAGGATTTGACATCAAAATACTATGGTAGTCACCGTGCGAAAAATCCTGTCTGCTTTGGCAAAAAACGGTTTGCACCAGCCAAAACCCACAGCGCCCGAAAAACACGAACCGCAACCTCGCCGAGGCGGTTTCCATTAAATGTATGTGGCTCCAAACTCCTTGGACATTTGTCAGCTCCCCCGTCGCCATTGGGCGTTCCCACCAAAAACAACCTAGGCGGGCAACACCGCCCCTTTGAATCAACAAAAAGTTGCCCGGAAAAACCTATGGGCTTTTCAGGTTTTACGTAAGGGATTACCCAAACGTAAAAGGCAATTGGTGTGACCGTGGACGTCTGGGATTTACGGTAAGCTTGCTTTTCTAGGTTTATATCGCTCCTTTCCATATAGGCGCAGTTGGACCGTTTTCTACTAATTTGGATAGAAATAGCGGAGTTAAACCCCCATATGTCGACAACTTACGGGATTGGGGGAACCCCCCATTTTTTTCCGCCCGAGGGATGTGTTTTACAGCCTTTGACGTAAACCAGTTCTCTTCTT
>Ga0163217_1017703_pt1 | contig 16897 bp, 6 predicted proteins | sample SynspAceP_FD_185933 | JGI IMG/M metagenome (GOLD analysis project Ga0163217, IMG submission 185933) | Saline lake microbial communities from Ace Lake in Antarctica - Synechococcus sp. Ace-P (PacBio error correction) | ecosystem: Environmental > Aquatic > Non-marine Saline and Alkaline > Saline ... | reverse complement strand
CTTTTGGCCGGGCAGCGCGTGACAGCGCTCACCGTTATAGGGGGGGGGGGGGGGGGCAAAAAGACCCCCTCGCAAAATCAACGCATATAGGCCTTGGGAAAACAAAAGCGCGGAGCAGGTGATTGACTACAGGTTATTCTGGGAATTTTTCCCCCGGGAAAAAAAAATAACCCCTCAACTGGGGCCCCCCCCCAAATAACGCTGAGTTTAGAAAGCCCCAAAGGCCGGACAAACAGCTTTTACCGCCGGCATTGGCGCGCCGATACCTAGCGTTGAAGGGTATGGACGTCAGCCGCTCGAAGCATAGACGTTGACGAGAAACATCGGCTTGCCATTAGCCAATATAGACTGGGAAAGCCGAATTCTGCGTTACAATCGTTGACTCGCCGAGGGGCGCAAAATGTGTCACGGTGGCACGTCAACGTGAACCCCCTCATACCTCAAGACATACACTCGACCAGCCCCTGTCAACGGAAATCGTCATCGGCCGCTGGCGGTGTGCTGAACCGGAACCTTTTGCGCAATGATCTGGGCCTGTCATGGGCGGTTCTGGGCGCGGGTTCCAGATGACCACACCTGTTCGGGCGTTTGATCGAGCCACCGTAAAAAAGGGCGCCACAACGACAACCAAATCCCGCTATCGAGACGCCCAATTTTCGGGCAATTGGCCGCGCCGCCCCCGAAGGCCTTACCGTCGAAAATAGGCCCTAGCGCCTTGATGCGGAAGCGCTGGCGGATAAATTCGGCCTGCCCCGGTGATCCCAAACGCTGGGTGCCGACACTCCCCCCCCCCAGGGGGGGGGGGTGCCTCACCCCCCCCCGTGTAAAGGTGCAGCGGAATAGAGGGCGCGCCCAGTCCCGAAGCCAATTCCGCCCCGGTCGGGCGGCCGACGAAAATGGTTTTGGGCAAGTCCGGGGGGTGCCGCTCGTGTCCGAGTCATTATCCCGGGCGAAGGCCCCCGGATTCCGGGGGCGGGCCCGGCTGTGGCCTTTTGCCACAGGCCAACAAACCGGGGTGTATCGCCGGCCAGATCGCGGAACATTCGTGCTAACATTCCCCCGTGATTCTTCCCGGCCTGAGGGGCTGGGCGGCCCGTTCGATCCTAGGTGGAAAAAATAGACGGCCCGAAAAAAGGATCTGGGTCCCGGGGCGAAGGGCCGCGAGAGCCGTTTGCCCGCCCTGGGACAGGCGCCAGATTTGAATTACAAGCTTCGCGGGCGTTTGAAACGATCCGCATCATGCCCCTGGGGGAAAAACCAGCTCACCCACGTGCGGGGCCGGGCGGCATCCCGGGGAACCCCAAAGGCCGCCACTTTGGCAACGGCGGTTCACCCGCACAGCGCGACTTACCGGCCCGATTTGCTGGGGGAGGTCACTCATAGGCATCCCTGTCAACGCGCAAAAGCCGCCAGGCAACTCTTGGTCGCGGATATCGAGACCAAAGTTTCCTCGAGGGCCCTCGGGAGCCAAGGGACTGGGCGGGGCGTAACTTTCTACGCCCGACCCCGCAGGGCCTTCGACACCGAGCACTCCTCACAGCTCATGCGTCACATCCGTACGCCACCGCCAGGACCGCCAAACCGGACATCAGCGGTCGGTTTCATCGCCCCCGCCTTGTGCCTCTGGTCGCCAGCGGCTGCGCACGATATCGACTCAGCATTGCGTTGACCTCATTTGGAAAGATGCGGACGGCTCTCTCGGATCCTCGTCGGAGACTACACTACCCGGCTGCGCGGACCGCCGGCGCTATCCTAGCCGCTTACTGTACTGCCTTCCTCCAGTCGGTGCGGGCACATACCGCGTGCGTATAGCCGGGAGACGGTCATCTGCCTGCGGCCTCGCAGACCGTGCGGCGCACTGTGCGCGGGTATCACCCGCCGTGTCCGCCCGTGCAAGACGTACACCCCGGACGTGCGGGGCTGCTGACAGCGATTATCGATTCACCAATGAAGAATCTGGATATGAATAATAGAGCTCTGCGATCCAGTCTGTGCGCTTGACACGACGTGGCCGATAGTCTACGCGTCATACACCTCGCGTGTCCAGCCCCATGCTCACCGTCGCACAGAAGATCTATATAGCTACATAATATACGTGTCTTATGACTCTCATCATATAGATAGGAGCTCGCACCTCGAATTGTATCCTCAGATTTGAATCCCGAAAACGAGGCTCGCTATCGATCGCAGCACGTCTCGTGTAGTATAGCGGGCTGTATATATACTCGCACTCACTGCGCACGCTAGCTGCTCGCCGTCATCTGCCATCTGGTGTTATATCAGCGTCCTTCGATGCGGCTGCTCGTTCGACTCCTCACGCAAGACTTCGCTGTCTCTCTGAATGATCCATAATACCCTCGTGAACTATTTCATATATATATTGCCACGCTGCTGTTATTACAATAAGAGATACGAAATTTTCAACCTTGAGATAGTATCGCGTAAAGTCGCAGTCCGTTGTGAAATATACTCTCTCTCCGCTCTCGTTCCTAAGTTCGAGATAGTGTGAGTGTGTATATCAAGTCATAATCTCATTGTCGTGCACACAACCTTCGACACGAGTGTATGTGTGAGTACGTAGACGCTTCACTAGCGGAAATAATGGACACGGAGCTGGTCGTCTTTTGCTCACTTTCATGTTAGGACACACGACAGGACTCAGCTCTAAGTCTTACTTCCTTTATGGCCAAAAGTGAATCGTAGCAGGCCCTTCCCGATTACTGAGCGTTTCGTATCTGACTTCTTAAAAGTGCAAGAAGTGAAATAGTGTGTTCATGATACCAGGCCAAAGACATTAGAACACACACCTGTATTAACAGCCCATAGTCGTATAGAGGGCAGAAGAGATATGCGACTTGTCTTTGAATATTCGTTATATCATCTCATTAGGATTAATACCCACGTGGAGAAAGTGAGTTGTGGCATTGCCTCTATGTGTAGATCGTACTCGAGAATTTAAAAAAACACCTCCCTTAAATTTATAATTCGTGCACAAAAACGGATCGGGTATCTTCACGGAATTCGGTGTAGGCAGTAGAAGGAATGGGATAACCCCAACCTTCGATTCTTTGAATCTTCTTAAGTTATGATAAAATTCTCTCATTGGACGGCTTCTTTATCACACCCAGATGGTAGTGTGTGGAGTTTTTTGGAAGAACTGTGGCGATACCCTTGAGCTTTTGCGTCTCACCCGTTACAGCTTCTTGTGCGCAGGATGTGCGCGCTGCTTATCTATTAGGTATTCATCTCAGTCCGGCATATAAGCACGAGTGTGCTGGGAGCATCTACGTGTGCGATACGACCATGATAGTGCATTATATACGACAGACGGTGGTCATAGAGGATCAACTTAAATTGGCGATTCTATGGTTGGCAATATCACGTGAATAGATATCACGATTATCTCAGCTAACAGGTGAGCGCGAGTCAGAGATATAAGGGATCTCAAAAGCGAACTGACACAGTGAGTCGAGCGTCTGTCGCTCTGCACACACTCGGGGTATATAAGGTAAATCTTTTGGGAACACTATGGTGCAGAGAAAGATCATACACAGCCTCTGCTCATGATGATTCTATGGTAACATGACTCTTATGCTGCATACGCTGAGCCACCGCTACGACTCACCTCTTCGAGTGTTCACAGATAAATCCCTAGAGTACGACACTACGGTTTCAAGGAAAGTAGGGGATAGAGAGCATAGTTCTTCATCCCCTAGGGCAAATAATGTTGGCAAGGAGAAACCTTCCAAGAAGAGGCCATCCCCCCAAAGTAATTATCTGGTTATGGCTCAATGAGGCGAGAAAACTAGTAGAGCTTTCATAGAGAGTCGTTTTCATAATTAGCCCTTCAGTAACTACTTATTAGATCTAAGAAAAGAGCTCTCGGCATTTCTACATTCACTAATACTTAGGCGCCGAAAATTTAGAAAGAGAATGTATTCCTCAATCAATAACGTATACAGTTTTTTGATCCAAAAAACCTACGGAATAACGTATAAGGCAGGGACAGGCAATTGATTGAGAGTATGACAAACCGGGATATGATATAGAACCGTTAGGTCCTAATCACTATTACCACTTTAAAATAAATGGACGCCCCTATTCTAGAATTAATTAGTTAAGATCAGTATCGAAAAGGCGGTTTCACTCAATGGATTTCTACGATGTTCAATAGGAGAAACATTTACAAATATACGAAGCTTGGGTTCTTACCAGTATAAGGCGTCCCGGGAATGTATATTAGCCTGCAGGAACTGAAATAACACCCTTTTTACCTATTATTAAAGGCAACTCTTTTTACACACACGCGGGAAGGGGGAACATTATTCTTTAGGGAACATCACCTCTGCGTCTATGGCCAATAAGGAACGAGAGGATATTTTATTCACTGCTTATTTTAAAAAAGTTTTTGCAAAGAATTGCTATTCACTATTCTTAGTTTAGGTTCAAAAATCCCGAAATTCTATTTTTTGGTAGATTAATATTGAAATTCTGCAAAGTATGTCCATGATCCTTAAACCAATATTTTTATATCTGGGGCCAAAAACCTTTCGAAATTGATATAACCGAAAGCAGTTGGTAAGATTGGCGTTAGGAAAGGCCAAAAATCAAACAGGATATAAATTTAGGGATTCACTTTTCTGTTATCATGACAGCTTTTTTATAAAAATTGCCAATCCAAATTAGTACTTTACAAGGGATCAATCAGAGACTACATAGTAGCTTCCTGGTACTTACTCTAGTTTGCAGTTGGTCATTGCGAACTTGGCTACAAAACAGGTAGGCACAGCTGGTAATCTGATTGCTATATCAATGTTGAGATTGCTTCGTCGCTGTTTTCACTTCTCGCAATTATCGGAATGCCTTTTAGCCTATACCATTAGAGACTCCTAGATATTCTCGTCCAGAACCAATGCCCATCAAACCCTTTTAGTTCATTCAAATGCCATTGGTACTTCTCATTGCACTTTTGTTGGATCCAGGAATTCGTGCATTTGCCCTCGGAGCCGCCGCCGCTCCCTAAATAATGTGTATTTAAAATAAAAAAAACACTCATAAGAATCATTGGAATTATTGGCCTAATGACCATTGGGTATTTTTAACTTACTGAACCAAGAAGTAATTAAAAGAATAACTGAAAATTACTTTGATTAAATATTTCTTCCAGATCGGATTTTATCTTGAAGCGGATAATTCCAGTTAAATGAGTGTTCATAATGGTTAAATAACAACATCGCACATAGGGTAGACAAAGCGACCGTCGGATCATGATCCCCCTTTCATTCTGCAAATAGGCCTCTTAAAGGGGTTCGATCTTATACATTCCGGTAGGGAACTCTTTTGCTCAAAGTCGGTCATTCACCAATTTCTTCGGCATGATGAAGGTTAATAGCCTGCATCAGTGAATATGCGGTGCAATTATTGGCAGCTGGCCACATTGTGCCTTTTCCTTTGAACATCCCTTACCCGTGGCAGCGCTATGGCATCGTAGCTTCCTTTCTGGAGAATAGACGCTGTTAAGAGAGCTGAATACGCTGTGTAAGCCTGGGAAGATTGGAAGTAATCAAATCCGGTGTCATTCACAATCATTTCAAATTGTTTTCCGCAGCTATAAGGGGAATCTGGATGGCTTTATCAAGTCTAGGAATCGGTTAAAACTGCCTTGACCGTGCATTTCCAAAGGTGCGCGACAAAGGATTCGCAATAGACCATGTCTCCCATCCTGTATAGGTAGCTAGGATTTAACCTTGTAGTCCGTAGCGGCAGGTAGTAGATTGGCGGCAATACGTCCGTCCCGACCGATGATAGAGCCTTGCCCGTCCACAAAGAGACTCCGCGCATTAAATTTTCCAGGTCCCCACTCCTGTAAGTACGGCTTCCACCGTAGCCTTCTACCGCATGAAGTAGATCCGCCAAAGATTTTCTTGTTGTTGCGTTTCAAATTAACAATTCCTCCACATTTGAGGTCCCTATGGGGTAATCCGTCCAGCCGTCTACCCAATCATCGCAAAGAGTTGTCTACCGTAGAGTGGCAAGCGCACAATTTATCCCCACAGCGTTCATGGCACATCTTCAATCGAAGGTTCCTTTAACTCCCACAACAGCGTTCAATTGTAGTTAGGGCATGGTGGTTGCCGGATCATGAGTTCACTTGAACCTGCCTGAATCGCGTCGACCACCTCTGCAGCAAAGGCTCTAAATTCTACCTTTTAACCTAAATCTAAGCGTTAGCCGGGGACTAACCCCAACCCCCGTAACGCCATTGGCTTCTCCTAACTATGGCACTTGTCTATAGCCAAAATATCGCTCCAAAAAGGCTTCGTCTCGAAGGTTATCAATCATAAAATTTGTTTTCCTCCGGCAACCAGGCAGGTCTAGATGTAGGTCCAACCAGTTGTTCCGTCCTGGTTTCTATTAATAGGTCATTCATATTTCGGTTATCGTTTCACGGTAATTGGTTTTCTGTTCTGTGTGTACAACATAATAACATTGTTTCTGTGGATTAGCAGTTAGGTTAGTAATTTAAATAAATTTAAGTCGCTTCATTTGTCTTTATTTATTTTAGTTTTAAACTTTTGATGTTGAAACCGTTAACAGGGTTACAAAAAAAACACAGGGAAAGGTTTTAGGGGGTTTGGGGGGCGGAGCATCGAATTAAAAAATTGACGTTGCGACCTTGTTTTTAACGCAAATTTTCCTGAAAAAAACTGTCTCAAGACACCTTATTGCGTTGCTCGGCTACGCCCATAGACGCAACACATAAATGATGCGCTTCGATGGCTATTGCAATGTCATCTAATCTTAAAGATCTTTTAACCGTGCCAGTTCCCCCAACGGTTAGTTTTTCTGTACTTGTGTCTTACTTGCAATTAAGACTTGAACGATCCTTATTAATTTTGGAAAGACCAAATTACACGATTCTGTGGGAAATAGCCAATGACAACTGTTACCAAAGAAGGGTACAAAATGATGCTCGCAATTAAGAGGAAAAGGAGTAATTGTCCTTAATAAGATCATTTCATTCCATATTGTTTAATGGTTTCCAAAATAGGATATTTTAGGAAAATCTGGATTTATTCCAGTCCTTAAAGGCGTCATTACCATACATTTTGGCTACTCTTTCCGAGTATCCGCAAACTGGGGTCTTCTAGATTGAGTTCCAGTTTTCCATATATTTTTTTAAAATAAAGGCTATGGCCTGTATTTTTCAGCTTTACCTCCCGCTGTAGTTAAGGTCTCTTGTTTTGATTCTTTCGATCTACTTATATGATCAATGGAATTCTGTCTTCCATCTGGGGTACATGATGTTAGTAGCCGGGTTAATTTTCCCACACTCTAGTGAAAGAAGGACACGTCTACGGAATACGAAATCTTTCTAATTACCATCCATCGATCGCATAGGGTAAACATGAGAGGTCTAAGCTGGGCACAGACTTTGATGTTAAGAAACTATAGCGTTAATTTGATAAAAACATCTTAATTTTTGACGTAGTATTCATGAAAATCCATTCTGCCGTAATCGTTAAGTAGCAGACTTCTACCTCACTTAAATATTTAATAATGCTCCTGAAAAGGAAGGTTGAGCTCTTTAAAAATTTAATATTTCTTGTGATTTTTCTGTTGCATAATATCAACATATTATTTCTAAACATTTTTTATTTTTAATATCCAAAACATATGGGGATAGAAACGATCTATACCTGACTGCAGCTCGATAAAGTCCTTCCCTTATTTACATATAACCAAGCTCCGTAATGACTAGGGAATCTTTTGCAGTTTGACAAAGTTCGTGAATCCATGATGTCAGGAAGATTTTCTAATAAGCGGTAAGTATTTTTTCATCAGTGAGCAAAACTAGTGAAGAAGTGCAAAAACTGACCACCCGCCATTATTAAAGAATCGAGGAGCTGTATACAAGGAGACTTATTGCAGCTCGAGAGACTTCGTCGCTTGGCGCGTGGCACAACTATTATGGCCAGGTCGAACCAATCATCGCGGGACTGTTATTTTCAATATTTAACAATAATAGTACATTACTATTATGCGTATAGCCAGACTTGTCAATAATGTATTACAGTATAGTTCAAAATAATTTGTCATTATCTATCTTAAAATGATTTTCAGATATTTATAATGAACATTAAAGTAAGGGAATATGAGTGTTCGCATAATTCTTGGTAAAGTAGATATGATAAGTACTAATTAGTATAATATTTGTGTAACTTGAATATAGTATAATAGCAATTTTGCAGCCATAAGTTTTAAGATATAAGTAATGCGAATCAACATCAACCAATGTTACAGATACACGCATTATTCCCAAACTCATAAAGAACATTTTTTAATGCATTCGCAATAAAATTTCTAATAATATATCCTATATATTTACACAATAAATCGTTAGTCCGTTCACCGAGTAAAAAACACTTTAAATACTTCCATATATTCGAATCTCAGAATATAAACAATTATAGACCACTTTTCCCTACAGTAGGACTATTATCTACTATTTAAACCAATCGGTAGGATGCCTAGCTATATTCTAGTTCGATACATATTAATGAGATGAACAACGCTAGTTGAAATAGTAAATTCTGATTACTTTATATTCTTGTTGAGGGCGATATAATGAGCTTTGAAATATGGTAGCGAACAAGGTACTTAATATTATATGGACAGACTCAGCTAAATTTGAAGTGAGTGTAACTAGAGACTATGATTTTTAAATTTGATATAAGTTTATTCAATACATGAATGCGTCATATCTCGTATAAAATATATATAATGTCTAAAACTAGTGAATCCTGTCTCTTAACTTTTGATAATTCCGGTGGGTCAGGCCGAATGTATAGGCGGGTATTAAAATGAGTTGGCCTTACAGGGAAAAGAAGCCAAGAGGTTATCAACTGGTGATATAAGTAACGAAAAAAGGTTTGTCTTCAAATAGCGGATATGTCTCATTATGGACAGAAAGACACAACATACATGCCATGCGGAACGATCAAATAGTAAAAAAGCAAATAGAATCCTTTGCCAGAGAAATATAAGATTGTTATAGGCTGAAGGAAGTCCAGAATCTGGAAATTTCTGAAATTTCTGATAGCCAGGTTGAGCAACAGTAATGTAAAGTTGCTTGTATAGGGCCCACAGAAATAGCATGAAGGATGCTCTGAATGAAAGTTTTCCGACTGCGCTAAAATGCCTTTGAGTTTGCAATTCATTTCACAATGCATCTCTTGTTGATCAGGGGGATGAGCAAGTATACTTAACGCGTACGGAAATTAGTAAATGCCGTTAACATTTGTATTTAAACATTTTTCACCAGTAATCCACCGGGATTATTTGAGTTTAGATAATGATGATGGTTTTAGAAATCAGGGGTCCAAGGGATAACCTATGCTTATATCAATATTAATTCGAAAGTAATTCCAATCATATTTACGTAGCAAATTTAACGCTATGATGTATTGGTAGGTCCGGCCAGTATTGGAGCAAGTTTACTTTGTACCTCTAAACCAAATTAATGGAATAAATATTATCAGTTTGTAACCAATTACTGTTATTATTTCATCAAAAAAGTTTCTAATATTTAAACCAAGGATAATTATGACTATGCAAATTGCATAGAGTTGTTGATTACCACTCCTAAGTAACGTTTGGATTGGTGTTCCTATTATTGCTGGCCTGGATATGAGTTTACCAATATTCTCGTAAGCATTGGACCATTATATTTATCAGACCTGGGATGGTAGAATTATTTGCCTTTTACGCGTGCCGTCTTTATGGGGCATTGTGGAGTCTGTTGTTGAAATAGGAAGTCCTGGGTCTTTCTTTTGTAAAAACCGTCTATAGGTGCGCTGGTCGTTCGGCTTGCGTTGGTTTCTATAGCCTTGACAGTGATAGTTAGTGGGCCATTATGTTTGTATTTGGCCGTAAGGGATATTGCTATGGCCATTGGGAGCATTTTCTTAAGCCCAAATTTGTCAAATACGGACCCCGATATTAAAGAGGTCATTTGTTTTTTGGCATCGAGGGTGGCAAATTATTGTTTGGAAATCCACATGATTTTAAATGAAACTTGGTCTTATTTGGGACCAAAGTTAAAGATGTCAATAATTGATTCTTTGGAAACAAGTTAAGCTAACTTTTCCGTATCCAATATCACACTTTTGACTTCTACTTATAATGAAAGGAATTTAACAATAAATAATAACTCATAATTTCCCCAAGCCAATGTTTATGACTATTGGGAGGAATCTTGAATATGACGATCTTCCAATAAATGTCTTATTTATTATTTTGGCTTCCTAATAATGCTTGTGCTGGTATGGACCGCCGCTCGGACACATTTTATAACTGTAACGGTTTTTTTAAATTCAAGCAAAAATAGCCTTAAATCTTCAGGGTAAATTCCGGTATTCGTTGTTCCATTGGCATGGAGGTAATAAGGGCCTTTCCATCCATGCCTTTAAACTTCCCTTCTTTTATGGCCTTATAAAAACTGTTTCGTTCCCGGGGTGTTGCCCACTACTGTATCATCATCATCCTGCGGCGTCGTGATGTCCTTTGGGCTGAAAAACAGAGGTGCCCCAGGGGACCAAATGCTGTGCAGTGGAGCCATGTTTAAAAAAAGCACATAGGATTTGGCCGTTCTTGTCTAAAAGGGGGTTAAGATCCTGGGCCGGCATGACCTGATAATCTTCGATTTGAGGTCTTCTTACTTCAGGACCTTTGTCGGTCATATTTGTGTGAGAAATGAACAATCGTTGCAACAATGAGGCAACTTAGGTTCCACTCTTTTTTACCAATATCATTTTTTTTTTTTTTTTTTTTTTTTTTTTTTTTTTTTTTTTTTTTTTTTTTTTTTTTTTTTTTTTTTTTTTTTTTTTTTTTTTTTTTTTTTTTTTTTTTTTTTTTTTTTTTTTTTTTTTCAGTAGAATTGGTTTCGGCCGTTTTACTATTTCTCTTTTTAGCATTCTTTTTCTTTTGGTGAATTGCACGCATATAAGAATATTCCAATTATTGGCCTTTATTGACCAAATAACATTTTGTCATATTTTTTAATTAATTTGTTAGTTTGAAGTGTTTACGTTAACCTTAAAATTTCTATAAAATCTGAATATCAAGCGCCTCAGAGTGGAGGACTAATTGTGTTAACTTCAAATACGACTGGCTGTCGTAGTTCGTTAAGCCAATTTAGGGTCAAAAAACACAAAGTAAAATTAACGGGTTTTTTAATCTACCGTGTAAACAAAAAGCTATTATGATAAGGGGGAGTAGAACAACAGCTAGCACATAAAAAAAAAATGAGTAAACAGAGATCAGTTTTCCCCACTGGCGCTAGGTCAATGATAAATTTAGTGATTTTTCTAATATAAAAAGAATTTTTTTTGTAAGGTTTGGAGTTAATTTGGAATAAAAAAAGCCAATAGAATTAAATCTATTTGGCTTATTGATAGTTTGTTACGTAATTGTATTATTTGAAATCAGGTAACTTTTTAAGTGTTTTTTCATCCCATATTCGCCCTTTCTAATTCATTTATGTGGTGGGATTTATTAGCACCGACCAATTCTACATCGTCTTTGTAGGTACAGGAGATTAATGTGTCAATACACTGCATTATTTACAACCAATGTTCGAGTTCCTTCAAATGAATCTACAGCAGAAAAAGCTGTAGAGGTAAAGACTTTTCCTTTTTACCTCCTGGACCTGATAGGGATTTTGGTCACTCTCGCTCACACGCACATTAAGGGATGGCACTAACATTTTACCGCTATCACTGGCTTTTGTGCGGCCTTCATCATCATGTGCCCCTGGTACATACCATTAGAACATATATTTTTCGTTCGTATTCGCCTTTCTGGTCATCACTTTTCCATATATTATGCGGTTGGCATGGCCAACCATGGGAAGAACGAACTTTCATAGTACATTCGTCGGAGCCTCGCATACATCACCGTCAGCGATACTATTTTTATGTCAAGTTAGTATTTGCCGACTCTGGTGACAAAAGCCCTTATTAGTTACTTTGATGTTTATTGGCTCCATGATGGAACTAACCCCAATTCACTAGAACGAGCTTTCCAAATCCATTTTCCATTCGGTTTTATCTCAATTATAATAGTTTCCATAATGTTGATTAAGCGGCGAAACATCTCTTCTTGATAAAGGCGTGTGTTGCTGTTCTTAAGGCCCAATTTACAGGTTTCCCTTTCACAAGATATCGATCTATATGTTTCATATTGCGTCGATCCGGCAAGCGCCCTAACCTTGTGGAAATAATCATCTAGTCAGCTTATCCAAAGCTTTTCTAATCCGGGTATATTTTACATTAATTGGCATTATTTACTGGGTGTGCCGGATTTCCTGTGCGGAACAAAAACCGTTACAATTAAACCATGGTGTGCGTAAAATTTGTTGCCAGTTGCGACATAGATTCTTCAGAACGATATTTGTCGTCTCGAAATCCAGCGTATGCTTACCATGTTGCATTCTTTATCATTACTTCAAAAAGTTAGCATTGCGCTGGTGTAGGTTGTTTCCACGGTCCTCGGCTTCATTGTTTCTTAGCCTCCTTTTCTCTTTACAGGCAAACATAAAAAGAAAACAGAGAATACGGTATAATTTTATAAGACGATTTTTCATTATTTTATTATTGGGTATTATAAGAAATGGGTTCAATTATTTAAATGCCATCCTTCTTTGATCAATTTATAAGCCTTTTGGTTATAAGTTTTCTTCCGAAGGGGCAGTATCCCTCAGACTTAATAGCGTCGCCAAATCTCTGTAGTCTGAATGCCCTTTCAATGGTCAACCAACCTCATACTTTACTTCTTAATGGCCTAGAATACTTCCTCCAATGAAATTGTCCACTTCCAGGCGTAATCCCTGTCATTTTCACTTATATCACATGCTTTAGAAGGGGGCAATGGTCTTTTATGGTCCTCTGCCTGACTTTTTTCTTCGATTTATGTTGGCAATGTGCGTATCGACATTGCTTCCCAAATTTGGATGATATTACCTCGTTTGGCCATTGGCTCCTAGATCTGCCATAGTATTATTAGAATAACATTCAAATCTATTGACCGCTTCAGGGCACAGATTATATTGAGATTCCTGATGCTTATTCACTGCTTTTTGCAGCAACATTTTCATTGCTCCACTGTTTTTCCTGAAGTTGGGTTGGGCGTGTAAATAAGGCAAATGTAGAATGAAAAAGGCGGCACAAATTACTTCTACCATTGGCTGCAGCACCCAACATCAATGACCCCATTTTTAGTTTATCTAGGCCAGCCTTCTCTTGTTTTCCTGTCAAGGATCGCTATATTTCTTCGGAGCAAAGCTTGGCACTGCTGTAACACCCATTGTCGATACTGGAGAAATGATTGACCCACATTTTGGAATAGTGCTTTACATTACCTTCCCTAAAACAATTCATTCCCATTCATACCCAGTTTCTTGTTAGGTATCTCAATATTAAGTGGTTGCTCTGTTTGACATGGTTAGTCCAGAAGTCAACATATGTCATTTCCAATTTTCATACTAAATTTTAAGTATTTTCTAATTAGTCTCGTTACGGTGTTGGTTATAGTAGCCATCAGCAGCATTAGGTGCTTTTGCGTTTTTGGACCCAAAACCACAGAAAGGGTAAATAAGACAATTCAAAATTGCAGGCAATGCAACCATAGTGCCAAAGTGGCCTGCCAGAAACCAAGTTTCCAGTTCATCACCGGTAAGTCCGGCTGCGCAGCTTCGGCTTTATCAGAATCGATCCATCCAACTATAATGGCTGAAAATATGGAGAATGAGGAACATTCCAACTGCTCAATAATTGAACATCCCTAAGGGCGCACTTTTTGGTACTTTTGATCAGCGAATAAAACCAATCATATTTTGGCCCAAAATAAGCGATGCCCAATGCAAAAAAGATTGCAGGCAACAAATAGGCCATTGCGTTCGGTTTGGGTGCTAATAAAAGATAGAATTCCTCATTGTGGCTAATACGGCAGAACCAATAAAGGACTCCAGTTTGATTCGTAATATGTACACTTCTCACCAAAATAACGGGATACGTGCTTAATCCGGTAATTAGCTGCAAAATATCATAGGTTCACACACTTCTTGGCACAGATAAGACCACCCTTGTTGTGGACAATTCAGACAATAGGCAGAAGACATTGACAAATAATCATTAAAGATAAATAGGTGGGATTCATGGCTTTCAAAATTTCCGCCAAGGGTGGCAGCTGCTTCAATTTTGGCTTTTTGGCCAAAGCTGCCCAAAAACGTACAAAATATGCATAGAATTAGGTCGATACATTATTACAGATTTGGCGCTCTCCAATTTAAGCCTGCACCGTCATAAAAATTGGATACAAGGACTATATTACAATACCCTGGAAACCCATTGTGGAAACGGTTCATCATTTTGCTCATCCTGTTACCAGAGTAGCATCGGCATTCATAGGGTTACAAGCGCTTCTGTACAACATTACAAACCTATTAATAAGGTGGAATTGCAGCCTTACGTAACTTGCCAGAATACACTCACACACACAATTCCTTAGAGTATGCGCAAAAAGGCAATGCATTATTCGCTTTTTCCAACCTAACTTTATGCGTAATTATACTCCGATTACCATAGATATGGAAAGCCAAAAAACCACATTGCATTTATGAACCAAGTTGTTCTCCGGAAAGCTTTAATTCTTCTCCCATGTGCGAAGTATTACCAGCCTGTATACTAAAGAAAAGGCATATGCACATTCAACTGCAAAAACAGCTAGCATAAAATAGACCTGTTAGCATTATTTTTATGTATATCATTTGAATTTCCATTGGTTATCGATTTTTGAAATTATTAGTGATTTGTTAATTATATTTTATTTCAGCGTATAAGTTTAATCTCTTTTTCACAATTATCATTAATTTTATTTCTAGTTGTATTTTGTCAAATGAAAATATACCCATATATTGCACTATTTAATATTTGTTGTCTTTTTGTTCATTGTTTGACGATTTTTAATTTATATAAATCAAAAAAATTAAAGTATGATAAATTTATAAACTTAAATGAATTTTAAAAGTTCCTACTATCCTACTAAATATGTTTACTCTTTATCACTAGTTCAGCTGCAATTTCATAGGCAGGAAGGATCGGTTCCCTATAACTTATATGTAGATCCCAAATAGAGCGGGCGAATTCGATAATAATACCGATTTGGGGTTTTTCTGGACTAACAGATAATATTTGCTCATTTTAAGATAGGGTAATTTCAAACTGCAATCTCTATGTCTTACCCACATAATTGTCCTTAAATTTTGATTTGATACATAAGATTAAGGAAAAGGAATTTATGGGAACTAGCTTTAATAGGAAAATATGGTTTTGATTTAAGTTAACAGCTTGCGATATTTACATCGGACTCATTTGTACAATGATTTAAACTGCCTATTAAATTGGCATAAGACGCCTACTTATTATCACTCTTTTGCATTTCGTAACTTATTTGTGAGATGTTGAAATTGTCTTCAGCAATAATTTACCGCGGAATGCCCAAGTAACGTATCTTCGTTTACGAAGCGGGTAAATTGTTTTTGTTGCCTTAGGTTTAAAGTATCTGCAAAAGGATTGCTACATCATGTGTGTGTATCGCAATTTCTGCTCAATTTTCCAAGGATATTTTGGTTTTAACAAATTGCGTCATGACGTATCTCAGTACCTCATATACGCATTTTATCCGCTTTGTAGTGTGTGTGAAAAAACATTACCTGTATTCCCGGGCTCATACAGTACTCGTCGTCAATTCTTCTCTGCTATTCACAATGGATCAAATTTAATTTCAATTAATTTTTATAATCTCTTCGAAATACACTTGTGCGCTATTTATTTTGAGTAAAAGTTTATTATTTTATTTCGGTTTCGCCATAGGAATTTCATTCCACTAACGAATTTTCAACAAATTGTTAACATTATAAATATTCCTCCTTATCCTAACAAGGATTCGCTAACACAAAGTCTCGTGACTCCAAAATATAATTACCAAAAACAACGAAGTAGTCAGTTTACTTATTTTTTTTAAAATAAAATTTCATTCGCTCCGCCATAAATGCGGTAGATTTGGACCTTGTTGACCACTAGATCACTTGTTTTCAAAAAGACTGTTACGTGAGTTCTCCAACAAACAACGGTTCCCTTCCTTTTCCGCGACAAGGAGATTGTAATCAGGATGAAAGTGCCAATTGGATTTAAAATAAGGTCCACTTATTCCTTTAAAGATAAAAAGTTTCTTTGGTACGCAAAAGTGCTTTTTTCAATGTGGGAGAGTACTCATAAATTTCCACTTTTGAATTTTTATTTTGGAAAATAGACAAAACAAGTGTTTTCACTCATTAGTACAATATAGGAATATCAATCCCGATAGTATTTTAGATTTTGGAGCTAAGTTTTTATTGACTCAGATTATTACTTGCATATATTTTATGCGATAGCAACATTTAAAATATGACATAAATTTGGGATAATTGATAAACTTGCTGTTTTAATAGCTAGCCTTTTTTTGTTGTATGATGTAAAAAGCTTTGTTTTTCTAAAATTAACGGGGCCAAGTATAAAGTTGGAAAAAAAAAAATCGTCTTAAAAACTTAGATGGTTTTGATTTGTTTTTATCTATGCTTAGGAACATTAAATTTTTAAAAGTCTCCTTTTTTTTTCTATAAATCTGAGGAGATTTATGTGTGGTTTTGTCCCAATTTGGGTTTTTTGTTGTTCATGTGCTGGATCACGACAAGAAAAAAAAAAGAAATCTCACCAACGGTTTTGTATAGCATTTTTTCTTGGGGAAACTTGTTAGCTCAGTGGGGTAATAAAAATCTTCTTCCTTCCTTTTGGGTATC
>Ga0163217_1010811_pt1 | contig 16898 bp, 21 predicted proteins | sample SynspAceP_FD_185933 | JGI IMG/M metagenome (GOLD analysis project Ga0163217, IMG submission 185933) | Saline lake microbial communities from Ace Lake in Antarctica - Synechococcus sp. Ace-P (PacBio error correction) | ecosystem: Environmental > Aquatic > Non-marine Saline and Alkaline > Saline ... | reverse complement strand
GACCACCAGGCTTGCGGGGAATCGCCTCGGGCATCGCGGGGAGCAGGGGTCAGCCCGAGAAGCAGTCGCTGTCGGACCCGGTCGCTGAGTATCTTCTCCCAGCAGGGCAGCAGGGCATACACCGCGATTCAGGGCATCAGTCATCGACGGCAAAAACGAACTGAGGGGCCTCAGCAGGCAGGCTCCCAGCCCGGCGCCCACCAGCCCGACCACACGGTTTCCCGCAGGGATCACATCGCCCGGTAGGCGCCGTAGGCCAGGTTAGGAGCGGCAGGGCCAGGCCACTGAAGGCGCCGATAGAGCAGGGCCAGCCGCGGACCACAGCCGAGGCAGCCAGGGCCATTACGGCTCCGCCCGATCCGGGTTGATCAAGCGGTGTCTTCGCAGGCTCCAGCAGCAGCCGGCCCCAAAGCAACCCGAGGTTGTGAAAAGCAGGGCCGAACGCCGCAGGTGATGACCCCGGGCTGAGCACGAACAGCAGCAGCAGGGCGGTGGAGCGGTTGCGCCACACCGGCCCATGGCCCAGACGGCCCGCACAGAGCAGGCGACCCCAGGGCCAGCGGTGCCACCAGCGCGAACAGCAGCGGGGCCACGCCCCCGGCCAGGCAGGCGGCAGCAGCGTCAGGCCCAGGGGTGGTGGCACAGGGGCGGCCAGGGGCAGGGCCAGCACCGCCGGGCAGTTGGGCCTGCAGTGGCGGCAGCGGCTGCCAGGCCAGCCAGCTGGTCCGGGACTGATCTCCAGGGGCCATCGCCACCAGCACCAGCACGGGCGAGCAGGCGAGCAGGGCCAGTAGCAATCCCGGCGCTGCGGCCCACGCCAGCTGTCGTCAGCTTGAACCGGCTCGGCGCCCCAGCGGTGGGCGCAGGGCCCGCAGCAGGGCTTCGAGCGACAGATCAACCGCCAGCAAGCAGCAGAGGCCGCGTCCAGAGCTCGTGAAATTGCAACGACTGCAGGGCTCGGCGCAATTCCGTGCCAGCCACCGAGCCCGAAACACCCGAGCAGGAGTGGCACTGCGAGGGGCATTTCAGGCGATAGCCGCCGTAGCTGAAGGCCCCGGCAGCAAGGCCGGTCCCAGGGCGGTGAAGCAGGGCGGGCGCCGGCCGGGGCGCCGCCGCTGCGGCAGGGCCTGGAGGGGGCGGTGGGCAAGGCATCGAAGCAGGTCGCTCACCACCCGGGCCACAGGGCGGCATTAGGGTGAGATGGCGATGGCCCGGCCCCGCAACGGAGCCGGTTTTCAAACCCCAAGCAGCTGCAAAACAAGCAGCCCCCAGGAGCAATTTTCGTTGGGATCGAGCGCGGCACGCCAGAACCGCCGGATGGGCGTGGCGGGCCAGGCACGCCCACCAGGTGTTCGCCAGACGATGGCGTGAGCTGAGACCTCACCCACAGCCCCGGGCCAGCTGAGCGCCAACCGAGCAGGCGATTGCCCGACGGTGAGCCGAAGGCCGGCCGAAGGCGGTGCGCCAGCAGTAGCGGGTCGAGCTGACGGGGGTAATCGGTGCCCCGCCGCGAAAACTGGGCCACCAGCTCCCAGGCCGCGCATGATTCAGGCCGGCGCACAGCAAACAAGCGGGCAGAGGCGAGGGCCGGCCAGCAGGGCAACAGGGGCGGGCGGGGACGCCAGCTCCAGGGCCGTGGTCGTCATGGTGGACCGATTCCGCGTGGCGCGGGGGTCCAGGTCGGGGGATCGGGGGTCGTAGAGCCAGCGGCAGCAGGTCGGGGTCAGTTCCGCAGGGGGTCTGTGTCGAGCACCAGCTTTCCGGCCTCTCAGGCCAGCACCCGGTCGAAATACCGGCGAAATCAGGGCGGTGCAGGCTGAGCAAACAGGGCCGTGACCCGGTGACCCTGGCGCGAGCAGCAGCGGCCAGGCAGCTCCAACCGACCAGGCGGGATCGAGCTGGGCCAGGGTTCTCGGCCAGCGAAGCAGGCGTCCCGGCTCTGGCGCGGCAGGCGGGCGATCGCCACCGCTGCGCTGGCCACCGGGAGAGGGCGGTTGACCGGTTGGGGGCAGCAGGGCTGATCGAGGTCCACCTCCCGCAGGCCGCCCGTTGGCATTCGGTTTCAAGCGGCTTGCAGCAGGTTGGCCAAGGCCTCGGCCAGCCCCAGTCGGCCAGCCGTTGCCGCATTTGACGGTCTGCTGCACTGTGAGCTCCTCATTCAGCGCAGGTTGCCAGGGGGTGCGCGATGGCGGGCCGCTTGCCGTTGCCGCACGCCTGGAGCGGGCCGAGCGCTGCCCTGCCAGAGCACGGCCTCCAAGCTGGGGAGGCAACAGGCCATTGGCACCGCCAGCAGGGTGCCTTCTTCCCGCCCCGCTGGATGCCGAGCAGGGCTACGCGCTCCCGGCCCGCAGCTTGCAGGGACACCTTCCTCCAGGCGGTTGGCCCCGGGCCCGGGCCCGTGGACGCCCGCAGCTCAGCAGTGGAGAGGCTTTGAGGTGGCCAATCGCTCAGCGGATCTTTGCGATCTCGCGACGCCCACCTTCTCGATGGCGTCGTATTGCCGTTGCGATGCTGGGTTTTGGAAGCGTTGGCACGAAGAGTCGAGATCTGGGCCTGCCGGGGTTGCTGGCAATTGAGATTCATTGAACGTGGAACTGGAGCCGGGTGGTGAAGCCCCGGCCAAAGCGTGGTCGAGGGATTCGGCTGGCGAGCCAGTGTAGTTGGGTAGCCAGGGGGTCTGCGCCAGATCACGGGCTACTTCTTCGGGTCGGTCCTTGGCCGGAACTGAGCGCTCGCCACACCTCTTTCGTTCACCACGGCCGGACCTGGTAGGGCGCCGCTCTGCACCAAGGGCGATCGGTGGCGTATGGCTGCACTGAAGCCCGGCGCAACCCAACCGCGAAGTGTGAGCTTCACCCCCGCCTGACCCAGGTAGTACTGGGGCATCAGGCGCCCCTGAGGTGGAGCTCTCCGAAAGCCAAAGGGTTGAAGCGCTTTCCATGAGGGCGGTGAGCCCCTTCTGGTTGCGGCAGGGGCTTGATTCCGCGCGTGTGGCAAAGAAACAGGGGCTTGAAACGAGCGGGTCAATGCACGCTGGGCGATCACCCTTGGCGCCGGGTTTCTGCAAACCGGCCTGAACCCCGGTGAGGGCGCCGAACCAGACCAGGTCCAGGTCACCGCGGCGGAAAGCGCTCACGGCGGCGGTCCCATGTAATCGGTCACCGCCACGTACCTCACCGCACGCCAGGCTGCGGCTGAGCTCGTTGGCCAGCAGCGGGTAGAGGACGGTTGAGGGTTTCCGGTTTTCTGATCGGGGATTGGCACTGATCCGCAAACAAGCCTCTGCTGGGCCTCAGCGGCCGGCAAGCAGGGCTGGCAACAGCAGCAGCAGGGCCAGGCCGGTCAGCACCACGCGCGACGGTTTTCGGCCGCCGCAGCCGGGAAGGCGGAAAGGAGAGAGAGCATCGGAGGAGGGGTGAGGGGCTCAGAGGGCTGGTCAGAAATTTCGTTCGAGGCGCGCCAGGCCCATCCGGATCGTGGCGGGGAGGCGGCGCAGAGAGGCGGACAGTGGTTCGTCGCCGAAGGCCAACCAGGCACCACGGCCAGGCCTTCCTGCTCGAGCACACGATTGCGAGGTCCATCGAGGTTCGAGGCCGTAACTTGCTGATATCGGGGAAGGGAGAAGGCTCCCTGGGGCGGTTGCAGGCTCAACCCCGGCGCCGCGCAGGCCGTCAGCCAGCAGGCGGCGTCGCTCGCTGAACTGGTCGCGGCCAATTCGGTGGACACAGGTGCGTGGACCCTCCAGGGCGGCCAGGGCGCCGTAACTGGGCAAGGTGAGACGTTTGCTTGGTGCTCTGGCTCTGCAGGGCCACTGGCCGGCGGCCACCACTCAGCAGGCACCCGGCGAGATAGCCCAGCCGCCAGCCGGTCATCGCCCCAGCCCTTGGCAAAGCCATTCACACAAACACGCGTGTTTGGAGGTCGGGTGCCACCGCGCGAAGCTTGGAGGATCTGGGCCGGGGCCAGCAGGAATTCGTAGATCTTCATCGCAGACCACCGCCACCGGGATGGCTGCCGCAGCAACCGCGGCGATGCCCTCCAGTTCGGCCCGATTTCCATTTCACCATGGCCGGTGGGATTGGAGGGGCTTGTTGAGGCACGAGCAGCCTGCTGGTGGGGTTGATCGCCGCCTCCAGCTTGCTGGCAGAGGCCCGGAAACCATCACGGGCTTCGGTGGGCAGGCCGCCGCACCGTGGCACGGGGCCAGCTGGGCCTTCGGGTAGCTCAGCAATAGGGGGGCTGGCAAGCAGCAGCTCATTCACCGGGTCCCAGCAGCACCTGGAAGAGGTTGTAGAGGGCCTGCTTGCCCATTTGTGACCAGGCACCTGCTCCGGCGTTTGTGGGGATGCCGTTCTCCACGCTGAGCTTGTTAAGCGATCGCTGACGGCAGGGCCGGTTCACCCGGCCGGGCCATAGCGGGTGTGGCCCCGCGGCCAAGGGCCTCGCTTGCCGCTTCACGGATGAAGGCGGGCGTGTCGAAAGTCCGGTTTTCTCCGGCCTCAGACTGCAGATGTCGAAAACCGTCGGCCGCAGTGGCGGGCACGGGCGGGCGCATGGCCAGGGGTTGAGCGAGGGTTGCAAGCGCGATGGCCCGGGCCGAGAGTTCAACGGGCGGGGCATCAGATGTGGGCGGCAGCGTTCGACCGGGCAAATGGGCGGCGGCACCTCCATCGCGGAGACAGGGAATGGAGAAATATCCTGCCTGACGCAGGGATCGCTTTTTCAGATCCTGCCTTAGGGCGACCCCGGAGGTGCCGTTTGGTTTTGGCAGCGATCCTTGAAACGATTCGGGCCCCTTTCGCCGGGCGAACCGTCTCCATTGAGCCGCGATTTCAGGCGGGCTGGATCAGCCCTCCGCCAAGCTCCATGGCGCCTGCAGCCTGCCGTCGTTGCGGCCTAGGGCGATTTCGCGTCATCAGGTGGTGGTCAGCCGCAGGCAACCCGGTGCCCGGCTTGATGGTGGATCGGCGAGGGCACCCCGGCGCCAGGAAAGATGTCAGCGGCAGGCCCTTCGTGGGCCGCTCCGGCCCAGCTGCTCGATCAGATGCTGGCGAAGCGTGTCGAATTGGACACCCAATCGTGATGGGCCTTACAATCTCAAACGTCGTGATGAAGTGCAGGCCACGGAGACCCAAAGCCGAGCCGGCCGAGATGGCGGCCTTGCCTTGCCTGGCTGCTTGAGCAGGTGGGAGGCTGGGTTAAGCCCGAGCTGATCCTGGCTGGCCGGCGCAACGGCGGGAAGGGGTTGCTTGGGGATCGCGGGGGGATCACCAAGCTTGCGCGGCCAGTGCAGAACCTGGCAGGGCCGCCCGTGCCTTGCCGATCTTTCATCCCTCCTATCTGCTGCGCAATTCCGTCACGGCAAGCAGGGTCGCCGGGAAGATGGCACACCTTGGGCAGGACCTCCAGGAGGTGCGGCGCCGGCTCGACCGGCTTGCCGCTGCGCCCAGCGACCCACACGCCAGTGGCCCCCTGATCTGGTGCAGTGTGAACCAATTCCGGCCCCTGCAAGTGATGACCGGCACCCTCGGCCCCACAACCGGGCGTCAGCCCCGGCGCCCAGGCGGCAGGCCACCAGCGGCTGGGCGATTAACCCTCGCTACGACACGGTCATTCCGCCGCCGCAAGACCCGCAGCGTGCGGGTGGGTGACAATCGGGTGGGCAGCGAGCACCCGGGTGGGGTTCAGTCGATACAATGAGGACACCCTCGATATGAGGGCGCCACGCCGGCATCCGCCGGCTGCTGGAGGCTGGACTGCGAGGTCGTGGGCTGACGGTGCCGAGCCTGGCCCACGCCAAGGCGGTGGGTGAGATCCGTAAACGGCTGAACGACAGCACGGGGTCGGTGCCGTGGTGGCCGATGTGCACCCAACGGCATGAAGATCGCCCTGGAAGTGGCCGAGCACGTCGGACAAGTTGCGCATCAATCCAGGATCTGTATGTATTCGACAAGCCCGATCCCAAGCGCACCGAGTTCACCCCTGAGGGAAGTTGGCGCGATCGGCGCGCATTCAGGCACGCTCGAACCGCTGGTGAGCCTGCTCAAGAGCAGGACAAGGGCCTGCGCATCGCGTCAACCACGGCTCCGTTGGCCGAGCGGATTGCTGTTCACTTACGGCGACCACGCGTCTGGGCATGGTGGAGAGCGCCATGGGTTCATCCACATACTGCGGATCGCCTCGATTTCCACAACATCCGTGTCGATGAAGGGCCTCGGGGCGCCGGTGATGCTGCCGGCTACCGGATGATGGCTGACCGCATGGGATGCAGAGGGCTTTCCACTACCCCTGGCACCTGGGCGTACCGAAGCAGTTGACGGCGACTACGGCCGCATCAGGAGCACCGCCGGCATCGCACCCTGCTGGCGAGGGCTGGGCGACCGATTCCGGGTGTCGCTCACTGAGGCACGGAGAAGGGAAATCCCGGTTTGCTACTCGATCCTGCAGGCCCTGCCTAGGAAACGATGGTGGAGTATGTGCCTGCCCCAGCTGCGCCCCACCCTGTTCAACCTCGAGGAGGTGCTGCACGTTGGTGGCGTTAAGCCACCTCCCACCTCACCGCCTTGATTATTCGCGTGATGGTGTGCATCGTTAACGGCCCTGGCGAGATGCCGACGGGACTACGGCTATGTGGGGCAAGACCCCGCACCATTCTCCCTCTACCGCGGGCCGCGACGCAGATCGGCCGGGTGCCAGAAGCGCAGGTGTTGAGGCCCTGGATCGCCTGGATCAAGGAGGACGGCCGCTGGGTCGACCCCTGATGCGTCACATCCAACGGTCTGTTAAACCGTCATTTGCAGGGCGTCGCTGGATCAGGCGGGCTTAGTATAGGCACAGTCAACGCGCAGGAGTCAAGGCTCATGGCCAGTGGTCGCACCAGCATTTTTGTTGTGGCCGGGGTCGGCGTCTTGCACCGCAGCGGCGGGTGGTTGGCGGTGAGTGGTTCAGGGGCCCCGAGTTCCGCCTCCTTGATCCCCCGACAGCCCGAAGGAGGGTGATCGGCCAGCCTGGCAGATTCGGTCTTCCGCGACTTACCTCGACCACCACCGGCAAGTTCACGCAGGGACGATTTGGCGCCAAGGTCGCCGTGATCCTGCGTCGCCAAGAAGTTACGGCAACGACAAGGATGGTTATGAGGCGATCCGTGGGGATGCTCGGCACCCTCACGACCCGTACACCGCTTTCATGGACCCGCGGGAGTTTCAAGGAGATGCAGCATCGACACTCCGGAGAGCTCTCCGGGTGGGGATTCAGCTGAGTCTCGACAAGGAGACCAAGGAGCTGATTGGTGGGTCTCGCCGGATCGCTGGTTCGCCCGTTCCCGGGCAGGGGTCCAGCCGAAGGACGTGATCGTCCAGATCGACGGCCAAGGTCCACCCAAGGGCATGACAACCGTGAGGTTGCGGTCAAAGCTGATCCGGCCAGGCGGCAGGCACGGTTCACGCTGCAGATGCGCCGCAAACAATCAGTTGCTTGATGTGCCCTCACCGGCGCGCGGATCGAGTCCACGCGGGTTGAACATTCAGATCAACACCAGGTCCGATGGGATGAAGGTGGGCTACATCCGCCTCCAAGCAGTTTCAACGCCAATGCCTCTAAGGAACATTGCGCGCCCGCGCTCTTAGACCTGGAGGAGTCAGGGGGTGCAGGGCTACGTTCTCGACCTGCGCAGCATCCGGTGGGTCTGCTGGCCGCCAAGGGTCGAGATCGCTCGCCCAGGTGGCTCGATTGAGGGCATCAAATTGTCTCCACCGCACCCGTGTTGGTATTCAGGATGTCAAGCGGGCAACACGGCGGGCGCTGGACAAAGTCGCCCCGTGGTGGTTCTGGTCAAAACGGGGTTCAGCCAGTGCCAGCGAAATTCTCTCCGGTTGCCCGCAGGACAACAAGCGCGGCGAGCTGGTTTGGCCAGAAAACCTTCGGCAAGGGCCTGGTTCAAGTCGTGGCGGGGCTCTTCGACGCTCCGGCATGACGGTGACGAATTCGCCCAAATACCTCCACCCCGAGCGGGCGCGACATCCACAAGCCACGGGATTTTCGCCGGATGTGTCGGTGAAGAGAGCGAGAGAGAGATTTTCAAGATCTCCAACTCGAAAGACATCAGGCCACCCGCAAAGGACAGCAGTACAGGCGCAGAAACCTCTTGGTCCAAACAGCCAAGAACCCTCGGCCAAGCCTCCGCTAAGCCCTATAACCCACCAGCGCCAACCTTCCTGCCGGCACTCGAAAAGCCTGAAGTCAGGGCTTTTACCGCCTGTTGCCTTTGGGCGATCTCGCCGGCATTCCAGGTTGCCTTGAGTCAGCTGCATGGGCTTGCATCAAGGCCGCCGCCGGGGCTGGAATCGTCGTCGGTCGTTGCTTTTTCTGCTTCGGTTTGAAACAGGGGCAAAACGGCTTAGGGCCAGGCCATTACACAAAAGCACAACCAAGCTGAAACTGGCATCAAAGGAGCTGCTGCATCATACCGATACGATCAGTTCGCCCAAAAGCCCTTGCCCGAAGGAGCATGTAACGAACTTGCGGAAGTTTGGGATTTGGGCCTGAGACCGCTCCACCACCAACACTGCCGCGTTCTGCGCCGCTGATTGGTTCCTTTTGTTGGGCCGGGGGAGTTCCGTCAGCCTGGGGATCGGCTGGCCATGGCCGGTGAGCCACTCCATCAGGGTTTCGAGCTTGGGCTTTTTCGGCGGGGCAGCACACTGAGGCCGCGGGCAAGCACTTTGGCCGTGCTGCCGGCAGGCCGCCTTGGTACACAGCGCCATGCAGGGTTGAGGCCAAACCCTGGCGCCAGCAGCGGGGAAGGGCGGGGTTCTTCCATCGGGGTTTCGGAGGCACCAGATTGGGTTTTTCGGGTTTGATCGCGGAAAAGCCGCAGCGCTTGGCGTCAGTTTCAGCTCCATCAGCTGCAGCAGGCGTTCAACCGGCGCCGGCAGGCGCCGGGTAGCGGGTCGATCAGTCGGCGGCGAGCTCCGCAGTTCCCCTTGCCGCCGCAGGCGGCGGCGGCGCGATAGGCCGCCATCTTCTCGTCGGCTTCGGTGATCCACTCGGGCCGCGGATGAAGGGCGGGTGATCGGTAAGGTCGATCTGGGTGTCTTCCACGGGCGGGATGTTCCTGGCCCTGGATTTCGGGCGAGGGATTCCGCAGCATGTCTCCATGTTAGAGATCGAAGCCGATGGTTTCCATCTGGCCGCTCTGCTCCACCCAAGCAGATTTGCCGACGCCGCGGGATTTCCATGTCCGCGCATCGCCAGCTGGTAGCCACTTGCCCAGTTGGCGAATTCCTGGATGGCCGCAGCCGCTGCCGGGCGGCCTCACAAGGCCGCATCGCCGGGAAGAAGAGCCAGGCGTGGGCTGCACGCCGCTGGGGCCCACCCGCCCACGCAGTTGATACAACTGCGGCCAGGCCAAAACTTGTGGGGCATTTTTTCCACCAGGATTCGTGTTCACCCGAGGAATATCCAGGGCCGCTCTCGATGATCGCTGGTGCAGAGCATCACATCGGCTTCACCGGCGTTGAAGGCCACCATGGCGCTCATCCAGACTCCCCTTCCCGCATCTGCCGTGGGCACCAGCAGCTTCAGGCCCGGCAGCATCAGGGCGCAGCGCTTTCAGCCACCTCCGCGATCCCCTCACCCGCGGTACCACGTAGAACACCTGCCGCCGCGGTCGAGTTTCCCTGGCGGATGGCGCGCCGTACCGCTCGTCGTTCACGGCAGCGAGGGTGGGTCTATCGCCGCCGCAGCGCGGTGGCGTGGATCAGGCTCATTTCGCGCACCCCGGAGAGGCTCATGGTACGGCGATGCGCGGATCGGTGTGGCCGAGAGCGTGAGCACGTCCACGTTCTTTGCGCAGCGCCTTGATTTTTCTTTCTGCTGCACACCGAAAAACGTGTTCTTCATCCACACCAGCCAGCCGAGTTTGCTCGAAAGCTGGTTGCCCTTGCCCAGCAGCTGGTGGGTGCCCACCACCCACATCAACCGTGCCGGCCTTGAGCCTTCGAGGATCGTCTTGCGTTCGCTGCTGGTGCGGAAGCGGTTCAGCAGGGCCACCTTGATTGGGTACGGGGGCGAAGCGTTCGCTCAAGCGTGCGCCAGTGCTGCTGGGCCAGCACCGTTGGTGGGAGCGCAGCAGGGCGGCTGCTTGCCGGCTGTCACCGGCCTTGAACAGGGCCGGATCGCCCACTTCGGTTTTGCGTTGAAAGCCACATCGCCGCAGACAGCCGCGTCCATCGGCTGGGCTTCTCCATGTCGCGCTCACCTCGCTGCGCCTTGGACTTGTCTGGGGTGGCTGTAGGGGAAGGAATCCTCAGCTCAGCCTGCCAGGGGCCGATCGGCGCGGGAAGGCTGAACCGGGGGCCTGGTGGCGTTTCGGCATAGGGCTGACGAGATCGAGCGCCACCTTGCGCCACGGTCTTGAGGGCCCGTTCTTGGCCCGGCTCCAGGCCACCCGCCCATGCGGTTGGATCGGGGTGGGGCGTCGCTGCTGCCCGGTAGCGGGCCGAGGCTGCCGAGCTGGTCGGCCGCCACCCGCAGGGTGCGTCGGCGTATTGCACCACCAGGTAGTCGCGGGATTCGCGCTGATCGCCAAGATTTTCGAGCTTCAAGAAGCGGCCGATGCCGTGGTTGGGCGGTGCAACACGAAATCGCCGGGCTGCATCTTGCCGGGATTCGACGGTGCGGTGGCCGCCTTGTCGCCGGCCGCCGCCACGTGCCCGAGGTCCCCAGGGCTCTGCTGAGCCGAAAAATTCCGCGTCGCGTGAGCAAGCACCAGCTTCCAGGCCGGCAGCTGCAGCCATTCAAGTCGCGGGCGCTGCCCCTGATCTTCAGGGGCCCACCGGCGTGTTCTGGTCGATCAGGCCGCTCGATCGCCGGGATGTCGTTGAGTTTGGGCACAGCGGGTGATGCGAGTCGTGCTCTTCGAGGCAGGGGGCCCAAGCGGCGCGGCTTGGGCTGGGCTGACACCAGCACCAAGAGACCGGGCCTTCTCCTGCTGTAGCCCTTCACCAGCGCCGCAGCCGGCCGAAACTGGTTGGGGCTCGCGGCAGCGGCCGCGGCCGGCCCAGATCAAAGCTGTTCGGTCTGATGGCGCGGTCGCTCTCGTGAGTTCGCGCGAGTGCAACGAGATCGAAACCGGCGAAGCCCCGGTGTGCGGCCAGGGCTCGGCTGGCCGGACGATGCAGCCGCGGCACGGCACCTCAGGCGTGATGGTCTTCGGCGTGGGTTCGACACCATTGGCTGGCCGTTGGCAGGCAGTGGCTGCGCCATCAATGGCGCATCAGGGTGTGGGCGGGCAGGGTAATCCAGCAGCGAGGCCGGTTGCGCCCAGCCGCCCAATCAGCCCGCCGCAGTCCCTCGGGCTGGTGCCGCCTTCGAGGCAACTGGTCGAGAGGGTTCGGGGCTGAGCAGGCCTTCGAGGCCATCCGGTGGCATCGAGGCTCGCAGTGGCATCTGGCATCCAGGGGGCCATTACCGGTGGGGTGAGACGCACGGTCTCGATCGGATCCGAGCTCTGAGCCGCTGGCTGGCAGGTCGGAACTCGCGCAGTTTCTCGAGCGTGTCGCCGAGAACTCCAGTGGCGCACCGGCAGCTCGGCGCGCTCACCGGCAAACCATTCAACGATGTCGCCGCGGCGGCTCCAGCTGCCTTCCTGCTCGATCGTTGGCACCCCTTCGTACCCAGCCGGCTGAGGTGGATCAGCCAGGGCGTCGAGGTTCGGACCAGCTGCCCTTGCGCACAGGGCTTGAGGCAACTGGGGCCCCAGGGCCGCGGCTGGCGGCAGGTGGGGTTGCTAGCGCCCCGGCTCGGTCGCCCGATCCGCGCCGCACCAGCGCGGGCGCCGGCGCCATTCCACCAGCTCACTTGAGGCACCTGGAGCTGGCCCCAGGTGATCTCGTGCGTGGGCGTCAAACGTTCGTAGGGCGCAGCCTTCGCTGGTGGATAAAGGGCGGTGGTCGCCAGGCCCATCAGGCTCCAGCGGGAGCTCCGCGGCCCGCCTCCTCCAGGGTCGGCACCACCAACCAGCAACGGCGGCGCCGCAGCCAGCCCGCGGCCAGGGCCGCTGCTGATTCAGGGCCCGGCCCGGTGCCGGCCGGCGGCCGTCTCAGCCGCAGGGCGGATCGGCCGCTTTGCTTGCGCATCCAGCACTTCCCCGGTCAGGGGCACTGTCGGCTGGCCCGCACCAGGGCGGTGAGGGGCAATCAGGTTGGGCCGTCGAAGGGATTTTGATCCTGCCAGTTGCCGCGCAGCCCGCCGGCTTTGGTGCGAAGCGAGGCAAGCATGGTGCGCAGCCGTTCCGCCCCGCCTCCCTGGCCCCGCTCCCGCTCCACTATCACAACCTTCAGAAGCCAAGCCCGAAACCTGGCCTTCGGGGTTTCGTCCTGGTGGTGGGCGGAGTTTTTCGGGGCTGGCCTGGCGCTGGTCGCTGCTAGCATGCCCCAGCGCCCCGGGCCTCCCCGGCTTGGAGGCCTTTGAGCAAGTTGCCGCCTGCGGTCTCAGTTGAGGTGGTATCGCCAGGCGCCGCGCCCCCACAGGCCGGCGACGTGGTGCTCGGTCCCCCAGTTTGCGCTGCGCCTGCTGGTGAGCAACTCAAGCTGTGGCTGAACCACGAATGGCGGCCCCGGCCGTTACCCTTGCCGGCGGCGCTTTTCGCTGTACCTCTTACCCTGCGCCGCGCCGATGATCCCCCTGCTGACGATCGATCAGATCAAGCAAGCGGATCCTTCAATCCACCCGCTGTTCGAGCGGGAAACTCCAGGCGATCGCCGCCCTGGTGCCCGCCTTGGGAGGGTTGTCGGTGTTGCGCCTTGCTGCTGGGGCCGCCGATCCGGCAGGAAGCCACGGCGAGTGGATCCGGCGGGGCGCACGATCCGCGATCCAAGGCCCGGCCGTGGTGAAGAGCGGCAGCCTGGGAATTTGCCCGCGTGGCTCAACCACGAGGCGGATCCACGTGGCCCAGAGTTGCGCGTGGATCGCCGTCGGCCTCACCGCGGCTGTTGGGACTCTCCAACAACCTCGAACCCGCAAGGGACAGCGCCACCTCGACGATTCCGCTCTACGCCAGAGCCTCGGGCCCTGGAGCCGTTTCCCTGGAGAGGGGCCTACGCCAACCAGCAGAGCGCCTCAACGATCTGCCTCTCCCTGCTGGGAGGAGCGAATGCCGCAGAGGCGCTTGAACGGGCAGTCAGCTGAACGGCACTCAAAGAACTGGGAGTTCACCGATCAACACCCCCTCCAAGCAGGGGCATGTGAACTGCAGCAGCTGGTTCGTCGCTGGGTTGCTGGCGGTGGCTATAAGGCGAAGTGCTTCTCCAGGAACTCCCGGCCTGGCTGGCTCCCCACCGCGCTGGCCGAGCAGCTGATCGGACTGGGACTCCGACGCTAGTTCCGGCCGCCGAGGGTGGGGGCAGCAGGCGCTGGTCGCTGCCCCTCAGCCCAGCTGGCGCAGGCGTTGCGATAGGCGGAGCAGGTCGGCTCCAGCGGATCAGACGCTGCGCGGAGCCGAAGGCCCGCGCCAAGGTAGTGTCGCTTCCTGCTCGCCGCCCCAGCCCAGCGCTTCAGCTGCTAGCTCCACCTCCGTCAACTCGTTCGCTCCCATACTCTCGGGATCAGGGGCGGTTCGGGCCTCAGGGGCGACGGGCTGGATGGTTCTTGACGGCCAGGCCGGGCTTTTGACGCTGAGCAACGGGGCCTGTCGGGAAGCCGGGAGTCGGGGGCTGTGGGCGCAGTGGTCCTTCGGTGGCTATGGGACCCTCCGCATCGGGGCTCAGCGACTCAGGAGGCGATCGATCGCCCGGTCTTCGGCCGCCTTCGGCGCTGCTTCCTCGCCGACGGCCTGCCCAGGGCAGGGCGCCCTGCTGCCAGGCGGGGAACACCAGCACACCCGGGGGCCTGGACTTCGCATGGGACCAGCTGGGACTGCAACTGCATGGGGGCTGAGAAGGCGTTGGGATTTTCTAGAGGTTGGCTGGCTACGCGCACCACTTGGATCGTTCATGGGAAGCGGACGAGTCGGATCGAAATCCGCTGACGCCCCTGGTTTGCAACATGTCGTCATTCAGTGGGTGCGAACAGTGCTGCTGCTGCTGCCCCCCACCTTGTTGGTCCGCCCTTGAGGCCGGTCCCTTTCTGCGACAATGCCATTCGCCCTGGCGGCATCTCCCGGCGACTGCCTGGACCCCCGAGCCCAAGGCGTCAGGGGCGCTCAACTGGGCTGTTGGCTGGCCCGGTGTTTTCGCATGGGTCTGACTGGCAGGCCCGCTGGGTGCTCAACTCTGCCCTTGCCAGCTGGGCGGCGGCGGCCTAACCTGCTTCTGGCTGGCTGGCTCCACCCTGGCTGGGGCTGAGCCCGGCCAGCTCTCCGCAGGAACAGATCTTCCGCAGGACAGCGCGCGCAGATCGGCGAGCACGAGACGAACCCGGAGCCCCCTCCCCCGCGCCACAGGGGCCGGCCCAATGGCCTGGGAGTGTTTTGGTGTCTGGACCTCTGGCTGTCACCGACCCTGGCTCTTTTCACTTCGACAGCGTCGGCTCCGCGCCGTGGCGGTCAACGATCCTCTGGCTGGTGATGCTGGGTGCTTGATCGGCTGTGATTGCCCTGCGGCTCACCGCTGAAGTGTTTCATCCGCTGGCTGGAGGTTGTAGCCCATCTGGGAGCGGGGGGCCGGCTACCTGCGGTGGGCCTTGCGGACTGCGCTGCTTACTGCGTCTGGCGCTGCCCCAAGTTCGAGATGCCGGAGTGGGTGTTGATTTTCGCTGTCTGGTGGGCTTCCCTGTTCCTCTGGGGGCTTCTTCCAGGCGCAATCCAGAGGTGGCGCGTGGAGGTGACCCCTTGAGCCCCTGCGCGTTGACCTGTCCAGGCCGGCAAGCGGCCGACTGTTCGGAGCACTTCGAGGTTGGTGAGGCTCGGGGAGCTGCCCAGCGGGCCTGGGTTTCAGGTCGGGGGCACGCAGCTTCCTGGTGCTGCAGCGCACCACACGTTACCGGCTATGCAATGGTGCGCTAATTGAAGACTGGGCCTGCGGTGGGCCCTGAAGGTGAAGGTGCAGCGCCCAGCCGGAGGACCTCTCGCTGGGTGAACAGCACTGGGTGATTCGGGCGGATCCCAGTTTGCCGGCTTCAATGCCCGCACCCCCTGCTGCGCTGCGCTGTCCTGCCGGAAGGGCCCTGCGAAGGCGGCTGCTCCCACTACGCCCCGGGCTGAAGCCAGAAATCAGCCAGGGCCTGCCGGATGCAATGAGGGCGAAGAGAGAAACAGGCCACCCGCTGAGGCGGAAAAGAGAGCCGTCCTGAATCCGCCGGGCCGATCCACTTGCCGGCGCCCCACCGCCAGCCCCGTCACCAGCCCATGGCCGGCCAGGGTGCCGGCCAGCAGGCGCGGCGAAGCTGAAGGCCGGTGCGGTTGGCCAGGCGATGTGGCGAACTGGGGTTGCGATCCCCCAGCTCGGCGAGGGAACACCAGCACGAAGGGCTCTCGGCGGATCACTTTGCCCAGCTGCCCAATTCCGAATCTGGCGGTTCTTCGGCCCTGTTCACCAGGTGCCTCGGCCCTCCTTGGCTTCCTGCTCAACGGCCCCCTCTCCCATCGTCTGCGGCATCGGACCAGGAGTTTGAGGGCCGAACCCCGCGAAACAAAGCGCCGCCAGCCAGCGGAACCAGGGCCGGCGCAGCAGTTCGCGCAGGCCATAGGCCAGAGCCAGCGAAATCAAGGGTGGACGGCAGGCCCAGCGCGCGCTGAAGGCCCGATGAACACCGCCAGCCGCCCGCGCGGTGGCGGGCCGCCTGCAGCATGGCACGAAGGAAGGTTTTGTCGCCCAGCTTCCCCAGGGTGATGGCGGTGGAAGCTGGAGCGAAAGCGGCAGAGGCGGGGCGCACCGGGGATCCCGTTTAGCCATCAGAGTAACTCTCGGTTTCGCGCCAAAACCTGCTGGGGTGGCCCTTCGTGGCCGCAAAGCCCCTGCAAACCGCTGTGAATCGGCACCAGTCGATCTCTTTAGCATGCGACGAGAAATCAACATCCGCCGGTGTTTCCCGCTCATGGCGATTGATCATACAGATCGAGCGTGTCCATAACGGCGTTTCCAACCTGGAAGGGCTGAATCAGCGCCACTTGTTGGATCAAGGCCATGTAAAGCCGGAAATCCCCACAATTTGATGTTTGGGAACAGGGGAAGGTTGACGCCCAGCGCCGTTGAGATGTAAGAGGCCGGGTGCCTCACGGCAGGTCACGCGCCTGTGCGCATGGGCCGCCCTTGGAAATGGCGATATGATGGTTAGGGAGCCGGCTTTGCGCCGCAGTCGGCCACCATTGGAACAGGCAGGCTGTTGTCCCTGCGGCAGGGTGAGTAGCAAACAAGGGAAGAAGGCGCCAAGCCCGACGACGGGTCCAGTGTGACCAGGGCATGCCCAGAGCATTGCGCAAAGCCAATTAAGGAAGGCCGCCGCAGCCCGGCGCAGAGATCTCCCAGCGCTTTAGGGCGGGCACCAGGGCCATTGTGCGAGAGCCAGAAAGAAAAAACTCAGGGACGCCGATTAGAAGAAGCTGTCGGTGAAAGGGGAAGCCAATTCTTCTCGAATCCCTCCTGGGGGAGGGGCCTGAAAGGCACTGCGGGCCACCAGGCAGGGCGACGGATGGTCAGGCAAGGAGCTGGACCGGACCAAGCAAGCGGAGAAAAAAAAAGGGGCGGGGGCCCCCCCCAACCGAAACTGTTCAGGAAGGGCTTTTCATGCGGCAGGGCTTGCGAGCCAGTGGATCTTTTTCTTTTCACGGCCCCCGCTTGCCTCACACCAGGGCACCACGGGCCTGGAAATCGCTTGCTTTTGAACGCGGGCCGGGCCGCCCCCTCGGGTGAAGTGGTGTTGGATAAATATTTCTCTCCCTCCTCTTTCTTATGTATAGGGTT
>Ga0163217_1005363_pt1 | contig 16901 bp, 18 predicted proteins | sample SynspAceP_FD_185933 | JGI IMG/M metagenome (GOLD analysis project Ga0163217, IMG submission 185933) | Saline lake microbial communities from Ace Lake in Antarctica - Synechococcus sp. Ace-P (PacBio error correction) | ecosystem: Environmental > Aquatic > Non-marine Saline and Alkaline > Saline ... | reverse complement strand
TCCTAGGTTGGGCGTTCCAAATGCGCGTCCCGAGCCGGCCTGCTCTGGCAGACAGTAAAAAGATATCGGCATTCAACTCTGTGCGCTGGTTGACCATGACCGATCTGAAGGCGTTCGAGCACCGGGAAACGGCATTGCCGTTCCTCGACCAATGTCTTATGAACGGCCAACCACGGGTAAGGAGTGTTACATTTCGATCGACAACATCGTCGGTGGACTGGACTACCAGCTGGCAAAGGCTGGGACTGATTGCTGATGTTCAGCGCTCCGCCCGCCGGTGTGGGTATCTTTGCCAGTCGATGGGGATGCGCCGCTATCGCGATTTGTGCTACAACAACCGGGGCGATATGCTCGCGTCCGTAACAGAATTCAATTTTGCCCTCGGGCAAGTTCGGTGGCGTTGCAGGCAGCATGGGACGGCTGGCCCTTGATGCCTATTGGCGAGTGGAGCCGCACGACATTTGACCTGTGCGGGCTGACCTGAGGGTCGACCACTTTCGGTGATTTCGGCCATCATTGAATGGCGCACGCGACATTTAAATGCGCGAGGCGCTCAACACGATGCGATGGACGTGCACTCCGGCAAGGCAGTTTATCTGCGGCCCGTCGAATTATCTTAGACCTGCCGACTCTAACCTTGCCGTGCCATTCGGCCATCACGTGTGAAGGCGCCAAACATCGTCACGCGCAGCCTGATCATTTTTGGTCAGGGGGTCCATCCGTGCCCAACCCTTGCACATGCTCGACCAACTGTTGCTTTGCAGGAAGAGGACCCGTGCCTAAAACTCGCTGCCAATGTTTGGACAAAAAGCGTTTGGCGCATATGTCCGGACACACCACGGAAAACCCTGTTTTCCGGTCCATGGGGACGCGCTTGACGGGTCGGGGTGTTTTTGCGCCTTGCGCCGAATGGACGGGCAAGGCCACAACCGATCTTATCGCCAATTGTCCGCGCTTGTCCGGCGGCTCTATGCGTCTTGACGGACTTGATGTGTTGTTCCTGACGTTGGGCGGCGACGTCTAAAGCGCAAAGAAGATGATTTCGCGCGGGATATGGAAGGCATTCTGTCGGAATGTACATCCTGCCGCCGCATTGAACGGTGGAAGACGAATGCAGGCAGACGGCCAATTATGTGGCCCGTCCTGCAATTACGCCTGTCCGGCCGAAGCGTTCAAACGTATTCAGGCGGCACGGACGAGAGTCACTTGTTGAAACTGCACTGCCGCTGGGCCGCCTGCGTGCTGCGGTTCTGACCTGGCCTCGGTAAACCGCAACGCGGGCCAGTATGACGGCTGATCACGAATTGCAGTGAATCTGATTTTTCACCCCACGCGACACCGCTAGACAACCGTAGGCATGTACGGCAGTGTAGCACGGGCAGGCTCGGGTCTTGCACGCGATCACTGAGCAGTCGAATGTGGTGCTGACCGTTGTCTATATGCGAAAGTAATGAATGGGTCTCGTTGATGAACACGCCTACGTGCGCAGGCGACCATGAACACGCCACCAAGCAAAGCGCAAGAGGCTGGCGACCCTCGAGCGAGTGCGGAACTGAAAAAGATATCCAAGAGAAGGGACGATCTTCGTCTCTCAAAGTGGTCGCTGTCGGACGAATCACACGCCTTGAAGAGCTGTTCTGCAAATTTTCACCTGACAATGCGCTCTACAGTCGCCAAAGGATTCAATGCCACTTTTCCAAGGAGGCCGCGAATGAGCGACACCAAAAATCAGCGTTGCTTTCACCTTGTGGACGGCGCACGTACGTCGTTGTCTGAAAGCGCGTGGCGTCCCCGGCCCTTTCACCCCGTCGACTGCGGTGCAAGTGTTGCCGTCCTTTGCTGAGCGCGGCAGACATTTTTGACCGAAACCCTTCTTTAGATCTGTTGATTCTGGGCTGCGTCAACGTGATCGACGAGATGAAACTCGGCCGCGTTGCCGGCCCTCAGGCTCGGGTTGGCGAGGAAATGGTCGCTTTCACGCTGGCAGATCGGCTGCGCTCAAGGCCAATTGCAAAGCATCGGACGTCACCGGTATCGCTATATCCGCGATGACGAAGTGGCACCAGATGATCCTTGCGGGTGGGCCGAGGCGCTAACCATGCGCCGCTGACCTGCGCCAATCTGCGTGGAATGGTTCGGGCAAATGGAATGCCGCAAAAGGACCGCTGGCGCAGGGCCCGCACGATGGCTGGGATCAGGCCGGAATTACTTCAAACCGATCGTCGGGCTGGAACTGGGGTCTGACCGACCCCATCACGATTGAAAACATGGGCCAGACCGCAGAAGTTTGGCGGCACGCTTCGACATTTACCCGCGAAATGGCCGACACTTATGCGATTGGAAAGCATCACGGCTGGCGCAGGCCCAAAAGGACGGGATCTTGCAAAGAGAGGTTATGCCCGCCTTTTGTTCGCGACGGGAACGTGTACGACCATTGACGGCCGGCGTTTGCGCCCGACAGGACATGGACAGGGGGCTGGCAAACCAAACTGTGTTTGAGCCGCCTTCGGCAAGGTCACGGCGCGGCAATTTCCAGCCAGATTCACCGAGGGGCAAGCTGGTGCATCATCGCTCGAAAAAAGCGAATCGAAGAAACACGGGCTGGAACGCTTCGCCGAAATTAAAGACAGCGAATGGGCGGGGCTTTGATCCATCTATTCATGGGGCGGGTCCAGTCTAGCGTCAACGCCCATTGCGCAGCGGACGGACTGAGGCTTTGACGATATGACCTCTGGGAGTTGGAAACGAAGCGTTTTGGCGGCGGCAGGTTGCTGGCTGCCTTGCCGCGTGGCAGGGACGCGGATTTTCTGAAGGAAGTATTGTTGGATGAGGTTTGGGAGGATCGACGGGACGACTAAACGTCGATTTGGCGGCTGCATGATCGTGGGCCATCCGGTGGGCACCAGCGGCACCGGATCGTGTTGCATCTGGCCAATGCGATGAAGAAATGGTGGCTGCAAACGACGCATTCGCACGAATGTATTGGCGGTGGTCTTGGGCGGTGCCAATGTTTGCTGGAGGCAGTGTGATGACGGAACCTTACTTGAGTTTTTTTGAGACATGAAATGGATTAGGGGCTGCAGGGATCCTGCGCCAAACTGGCGCAGGCGTAATGCGGACGACATCTTTGGCTTGCGTCGATAAAAAAGGACACTGCACTAAAACTATTTTCCGGGAGTGATCGAGGAATTGAACGGCGCACAATCGCAACTGCCGAAAAAGGGATATGCTAAGGCTTTGGTTATCGTGTAGCAAACAATCAGGCTTTTGCCGCGGGCAGAAATAGGCAGGCTTTGACGCCATGTCGGATGAAGGGCCACCGAATCTTGCTAACAACCGGCCATGACGGTGTTGGACCGGATCGGAAGCGTGTCCTTTGACCCAACCATCTGTGTAGTACATGGTGCAGCACCTTGGCGCGGCGGTTCGAACTTGGCACTGGCTTGTGATTACGCATCGCGGGTATGACGGCGGTCTTTTGCGTTCCCCGAAGTGCAGCTTGGCTGCATCCCGGCTTGGCGGGCACCTTCCGCCTGCCCGCACCTCACTTGACCCTACAGAGGCGGATGGACGATGATGCTGACGGGCACAGACGGCTCTATTACCAAGCGCGCCAGTCGCTGGGTAATCGTTGATTGTCTCGTCGAAGAACGCCATGTCGACTGCGCGTGCAGCCGGGCAGACCGTAAGAATCGATGAAATGAAAAGGCTGGAAAGCACGCGCGCTGGGGTTGAGCAGGGCGGCGGCAGTTGGTTTGCGCCAGAATTGCGCAGCCAGACTGAAAAGAAGGACCAAAGAACATTACCCTGCCCATATGCGTGATTGATCTCTGGGAAGAATCGGGCGGCAACCGCGACAGATATGGCAGCGCGCGAGATGCGACGAGTTTTGCAGAGTTGTCAAAACGATACTCGAAAAACCATGCGAGCGTGTTTCTTGCGTCAAAAATTGAAAGATGCAGCAAGAGGTGACGGACGACAATTGGACCATGTTTGCATGTAGATCGGTGCTGGCCGTATGGGCACCGAAATTGCGCGATGGCGCCATTCAAAGCAAGAGGTCACGCTGGGTGATGTGGCAAACCGACCGTTGGGCCGCGGCATTAAACAGGCAAGCGCAAATTTGCTCGCGACAAGCATCTGAGTAGGACGAGACCCGCGACGCGCTTGGATCGCTTGATAGCCTGACCACACGGGACTACGGCATCGCAGCGACTAAATCATCGAGGCGGCACCCGAAAAAATAGATCTGAAAGAAAAATTTTTCGCGGGTCCAAAGGCAAGATGAAAAAAGGGCGCAATTTCTTGCTCCAACACCTCCAGCCTGTCGGTGGAGATTTTGATGTCACACGGCCGGCCAAGACACGTTTCGCAGGCCTTGCTTTCTTCTCAATCGGTTTCGCAGATCGATTTTGGTCGAGATTGTCAAAGGCGCGGGGAACCAATGCCAAGACGGATGGATGCCTTGCGGCGTTTTGGCGGAGCGAGTTTGGCAAGCTTGCCTGCGAAGGTAGGGATTACCCCGGTTTCGTTGGGTTAACCGCGCGCTGCGCCCTACTTTGATGGAAGCCATGGCTGATGACGAAGGTGTGCCTAAGGAGGTCATCGACACGCCGCCTTCGATTTGTATGCGATGGGGCCGTGACGCTAGCCGTTCAGGTGGGTCTCGACATCGGCCCTTCATGTGGCGGAATCGCGCGGATATTGGACAAAGCCAATGGCGGAGATATTCCCAAACCTGATGCGGTAAAGTTGAGGGCGGGCAATCTGGCAAGAAGTCCGGTAAGGCTTTACGATTGGTCAAGACGGCACGCGCATCCCGATGCAGACATGGAGATACTGCGTGAAGATTTAACAGACCGTTTGATCCTGGCCTATGCTGAACGCCTGTGTTGAAGTGCTTGCGTTGCGAGGTGCGAGGACGCGATCAGGTCGATGGGCGTGATATTTGCAACGGATGGGCTCCGATTTCGCGGTGGACCGATGCATTACGCGCGCAGTCGAGGTGTCGAGAATTCTGTGTCCCGCTTGGAAGAACTGAAACAGGCGTACGGCCTCCCGCTTTACCCCCGATGGGTGCAATCCTTGGCTGAGACTCACCAAAAATATTCACCGCATGCGGACAAGATGGCCCACGATATATATTCGAGAAGACGGGGACGCGAAATACGCCTCGCCTTGCGTTGTCTTTGGCAAGCCCGTCACATTGGTCAATTGCTCTGATCCGTATCGCAGTCGGCGGTTCCTGGGTTGCGACCTGTCGTATTTTCACAGCCACTCACCTTAGGAGCGCCAACAAACCTGGCGTCAAGATATCGAAAAGCGGTTTCTGGAACCGACGTGGACCGTCTGTTCGGGCGGTTACCTGCCTCTCTATGCTGAGATGATCAAAGGCGGACGGACGTGCCGACAACATGAGTCTCAGAGTCTTTTTTAGGCGGGCGCATGGCTGGGAAACATTATGCGCAGCGTCATTACATTTAGCCAATTATCTCACGCCGCGACAGTGCTGATCGCGCAAAAGACCAAACGTGCTATTCGCAATTGATTGCCGCGCGAAGGGAACGTTTTCAGCGTCGTGCAATACCGAATATCAGCGGACCTAATTAGCATGCGCACGCGGACAGGATGGATTTCATTGCCGTGGGCCGAGGTTGAACGACGCGACTGCCCTTTATGGATGTAGCGCGGGCACTTGATGCCGCAGAATTAAATGTGCTGGACCCGCCTGAGCAGTTTGAGCTATTTTCGGGCAGTGCGTCGCCGGGTATTTCGGATGCACAATACGCAATTTGGGCTCCATGTCTCGCGGCGTGATCTGACGGAGGCACCTTACAGATCGGCATTTCGGCGCACGATCGGCGACGCAGTGGCACATGCGTTTGTTGTTGCGCCGACGCACCACAATTGGATGACCTTTTGGCAGGCCGCGGCCCTTTCGTTGGTTGGAGCGACGCGGGTCCTTTTGAGATCGGCTTTACGCGTCACGTGAATGGCTGGTTGGCGGTATTGCTTTGCATTTTTTGAGCGCCGGGATCATCAGCGCGAAGTGGACGGTGCCCGCGATCCACGCGGGGTTCTTTGATCGAATGCACGCGACATGTACGGAACGCCTGCGCGCGCATGGGACTCGATCAGCGCGCAAAATAGGATGGATGCCCGGTCAGCTTTACAACGCACTTTACGGCGACGAGGCGGCCAAACGCGCCGGCACGCAAACATGCGCGGTCGTTTAACGGCGCGATGCAGGTCAGTCTACTGGTGAGTTGATGTCAGATTGCCGCTAAACTTGGACAGGTCGTCAGCGTCGTTGACGGGCAAACTTCAATTTATCGAATGGCTTTGCGGCTGGACGATGGCGGGCAGTCAACTTACCTGCTACACGAAGTAGCGGTGGCAAGCTTACCTCGAACATCGGTCTGGCAATTGCGGCTGACGACAGTACCGCGCCACATGCGCGATATCGTGGTGACGCAATATTGTGCCGCCGCCTGCGCGGCGACGACGAAGAGGTGATCAAAACGTATGATCGCCATTCGAAGACAGCGGGTTCAAGAGCGGCCTACTCAACACTGCCAAAAAGGCGGGCAAGATGACAAAGAACATATCAAATCCAACGGCGCACCGAACACACACTCAAAATGTCCATCGCAAGCTGGGTTAGCCCACACAGAGGTTTGCGCTGTTGCCTGATTTCCCATTGGACCGACTTTAACGCCATTGAGCAAGTGCTAGTTGCTGCCCTGTCGGGCCTTGGCGATGCGTGGGCGCAAGCGACAAATTGCTATGCTTGATTTTGGGCATCCCTGACACTGCCCGCACACCCGCAGGAGCTGCCGGAACTGCAACGCATGGCTATTACGCGTGTCAGGGCTTTCGAACACTACATCTCGCGTTTTGCGCGGCGCACTGCGCGTTGAAAGCCACATCCACAACACCAGAGACACACGAACCACTCGGCTTGGCCGATTTGGCTTGCGATTAGTCAGGCAATCTGAAATAGGCAGTCTGTTCATGCTGGGTTTTGTATGAATGTTCCTGCTGCGCATCTTTTATAAAACATTCAAATTTTTAAAAGGCACGCAGTAAGCGGCCCAGCGTTCGGTCAGTTTCATGCTTTCGAGTATCGACGGTGATAAGACAAGCGCAGGCCCATTTGTGATCAAGTGCTGCGCGTTAGCGTGGATTGCAGGTTCTACGCTTGTTGCAGAACGTTCACTTCCAGCCAAAGCTCTGTTCCTACTGTACCAGTCGAGTGTTGGAGAAACTGCATTTGTTATGTATGAGGTTCGCGGATATCTCAGTTTCTGCTCTGTTCATTTCGTAAGGGGTCCAAGACCCGATGGGGGTATTATTCTTGGCCCATGGAAACGCTCAGCATGGTGATTGTCTGATGGGTTCATCCAGCAAGCGCTGTTCATCTCTGTTACATTTCATCAGAAATCGCACGGTGTCGCCTTGCGAGGCCCGGAGCGAAACCTTGCTGTACTGGGCCGCTGATTGCGGCGTATCAGCGCCGGGCAGGCGGCATCCCCCATCTAGCAGTGCGTTCGTAGGATGATTACATTTGTCCCCGGTTCATTTGACTGGATAGTGTCGGCGACCACATTTGTGTCGCAACCTACACGCAAAGAAGAAATATCCGAAGGCCGAGGCAGGCGCGTACATCAGCGATGGCTTTTGCGCTTGGATTGGTCCGGCAGCGGATTGATCGCGAGTTTTCTTCAAAAACTCCTCAAGCATCTTTCTTGACGCAGGTTCTTTATCGCTAAGGTAAAATTCTGTGTCCGCCGGATTGCCGCCTTTTCTTTCAAAGCATTTAATGGATGCGGCAAATTCAACCGACATCTCGACCGCAGGGATGTACGGCTATCAACCTCGGCTCGGAATGAAATCTTAAGTGGAATGATTTCTTGTCGCGTGTGGATTCATTTATTCGGGTGGGTACATTCGACCAATGTCATATCCCCATCTGTTGATTGACTCAGTCCGCGGCATAACAACCGACATCGGAAATCGCGCTGACCATACGATAGATGAAAAGACAGCGCGGATCCTTCCAGATCAAGGCGCAACGCACCTTCGCCATGAAGTCATCACACGCCAGATACACTGTCGTCTCGCAGAATTGACGCAGCGGGCGCGCGTGGCCCGTGTTTCTGATTCGTTCCCGTTGCCGCGGATTGATCAATGGGCGCTTTGCTGCTGCGATCAGCGCCATGCTCATCTACCGGCTTTGGCCATCGGAGATGGTCGTCGGACAGAAAATATCGTGGCAGCGGCACGCGTACGGTTTTCCATTCCGCTGCTATATCCTCGGCCAACTCGATATGTACTAGCACCGGGTTTTTCCGCCTTCATGCAGTTTGACCGCCTTGCGCACGATCTTCTGGGATCGCATCGGGCGTCGAGGATCGCCTGCGGACCATTTGGTGACCGACCGGAACATGCTGACGCATCCATTCATCTTGATGGCTTTCTTTATGCTGCCGCGTGTGGCCTTGCCGGTTAATGACCAAGAGCTGCGCACGGTCCATATTCCCGTCAGCGACGCCCGGTCTAGGTTTTGGTGGCCCTGGGCCAAGTGTACCAGCAACGCCGACTGTGCCTGTCAGCGCCAATGGACGGCTGCCATGAATTGCAGCACCTTGTTTCGTGGCGAGTAAGAAAACAACTCGATTCGCAAGAGTGCTGCAAGGAAAGCATCAATCGGCGTTTTCTCGCCGGGCTGCCCCGAAGATGGAGATTTGATGCCTTTCGTTTTCGAGGCATTCTACAAAAAAGAGATCAGTCGGCTTTAGTCATTGGCCTTCCATTTTGGTTATTCTATTTATAAATCGGACAGTGGTTTCCGCCGCTCACAAGATGCTTGGTACTTATGCCATGGGGGCGCTGAGTCAAACTGGGCTATTCTGTTCCGAACACCAGATCTGGCCAAAAGGTCGGTGGTATGCACCGACGAGACGACAGCTGACAAAAATGCTTTTATATACGAGGGGAATCTCTTGCAGCGCCCAGAACGCCCATTCCAAGGATTGCTCAATAGTTTTGGCGAGAGACGTTTGCTGTGGGTATTGACCTTGTTGTTAATTGTTTCAGAATTCCACGCGGGTGAAACGCCGTCTTTTGATCAAGCGCCTGTGAATTCCTCCATTGGGCAAGGATATATGTAGGTTCGCCCATCTTTCTCGAGCAACCTCACCTGGCGGGTCATGCCAATAACCATGACCTTTTCTTTGATCGCTATGTCATTCAAACAGACGCCTATGTGCGATTCTGTCTTGTCTTTGGTCGCATCTTGAGCTGCCTTGGTGTAGAACAAGCACCGCACCACGTTCCTCACAAGATCTGGCGCGAAACAGGCGCATCGCGACCTTGTGCTTGATTGGTGCCTTGGCGGCTTCCACTTTGGGCATCTCAAGATTAGAGAATCGATTCGATGAATCGACCGGCAGGCCAAGCTCTTCGCTCATTTCTTTCGCGGCAGCCTTTCGGCCATCGATCAAGCCCAATCGCCAGAAATGGGTGTGCAGCAGGATTATTGCTGGATTGCGTCTAGTTCCATCGACAGTGCCGGTTTGAGATTTCGATTCTTGGTCATAAATTAGTTCTTCCTCATTAAATTGTGGGATCAGCAGGTCAAAAACGATAGCAAGCGGACCGACTCAGCCTTTCCAATCGCATGGCCCAAGGTCTGCCATGCAGAGTCAACCCATCATGTCATTCAGGGCGATGCACTTTTTGCGCCTTTGCTGGCTTCATGTTATTGCTTCTCAGATTTCGAAAATTTTTCTCTTTATACCGCCTTACTTCAAAACCGAAGTTTTCGTGGTTATGACGCGGAAGTTGTCTGAGGGCTTGTTGCGCGAATTCGTTCCATTTCTGGCGGTATGGTTTACCGCCATGATGCAAGGATGGCGTTTGTCGAACTGCTTTTGACTTGCGGTAGTAGCAATATGTTGGGTAACATATGAATGCATACGGCCCAAAGCGCTCAATCGGATGTGAGATGGGGGGCAGTAAGGCGGCATTGGATCAATGGGGATTACGGCAGCTGTCTTGGCAAGGGAAAGCTCTGACATCGTGGCCCTTTTGTGGTAGGCCGCGGTTGTCAGAGACATGAATGATGCGCTTGTCGGGGTTTGCGCGCTTCGATCTTATCAGAAGCTGTGCGGCATGACACGTCGAGGTTGTGGGCGAGAAGTGTCCGATTTCTGGTGTATGAGTAATTTGGCATGCTTCCAAACTGAAAGGAGCATGGACGACAATGGACGATTTATCCAAGGAAGTATTAGACGAGCTGCTGAGCGGCGTTGAGAACGCGGACATAATCTTGCTGCGGAACAGGGGCCTGATTGAAGGAACTGAAGGTTCGCTTGATGGAACGGATGATGGGTTGGCTGAGTGACGAGCATCTGGGCTAATGAACCGGAGACCCAACCAGCAGAATTACAACGCAATCGGCGCAATTGGCACGACGCGCAAAACGCTGTAAGGGCTAATTGGATGGGGCGCTGCCAATTGATGTGCGCGTGACACGTGACGGCAGGTTTGAGCTTGGTGATCAAAGGAGGGTAGACCCGGATGATGGCAATGGATGACAAGATCTTGGGCTCTACCCGCGCTGGCCTTTACACCCGTTGATATCGCGCCATCTGAGGAGGGTTTTATTGGCCTGAAGGTTTCTGCCGATCTGGTGAGCCGGGGTTGACCGACGCGTTCTGGAGGAGGTATTCTGACTGGCAAACGTGCGTTGAGCCGATGTATCCGGATTGTTTTCTCGACGCCCTACGCGTCAAAAATCGCGGGACTCGGGAAAGCGTCAGGATCAAGAACAAGCGTTTAGTGGCCTGGGCGTCCTGAGGGTGACGCGAGGTTCTGGGGGCTGTGGATCGCCAACAATGAAGGGGCCAAGTTCTGGCTCTCGGTGATGAAACAACTGCGCAAATCGGGGTGAGATATTCCTGTCGCGTCGTGATGGCCTCAGGTTCCTGACGCATCAATTGCTCGTTCCGGATACAACCGTTCAAACTGTATCGTCATCTCGCGTGCGCCATTCACTGATTCTGCGGCTGGAAGGATCGCAAAAGTTTTGGCAAGATTTCAAGGGCATTTAAGGCACGATGCGTTGGGCGAGAAGCGCTCGCAGATTTCGAAGCGAGTGGGGCAGAAAATACTCAATTGTACCGTTCATGAGCGGGCGTCATTGCAGGAGGTCATTCCATTTTTTCGCCTTTCCACCGGCCGTTGCGCAAAATCTCTACACACAATGCATTGAGCCTTAAACCGGGTCATTTCGCAAACCACCAAAAGCGCGGCAGCTTCCCAAACGACCGAGGCCGCCGACAAAAGCTTCATCTACCTGGCATACGCAACTGCGAGGAAAGCAGGCCGCGCGTCAGAGAGTGGGTTGCGGCACGAAACCGTTCGCTATCCTATACCAGGACGGTTAATAAATGACCCGTCAACCGCATGGCTAAGCCTCATTACAACAGAGTTTCGGATACTCCTTGTGGGCTCGACAAAGGGTGTGTCGAGCTCGCAAGGATTTTCAGCCATCTACATGTTCACACGCGCGCCTGCGTTTGTGAGAACCGCTGGGGTTTGATCCACCTTACAAGCGAATTGCCGGACTTGGTATGGTATTCGGATGCACGCATCGGCAAAGTAGACGGCTTCATCGTAGGCTAACTCATCGCATCGGCGTTCGTAGATGCGATGAACACGGTCTGTTTTTCCGCTGATTTTGCCACGCGCGGAGGGGCTTTTTGGTTGCGGTATTCAAGCCAGTCGACGCCAGAAGGTTTGATGAGCCAGGATTGGAGTAGTTCAGACCGACTCAGCCGAAACATGGGCCCTGATCTCGAACCGTCGAACGACAGAAGCGTGCTCCAGGCAAGCGCACAAGCCAGTCTCTGTTGCCTGCGTCATACGGGGATGGAATGCCCTTCCAGCGTCGAGGCAAAGCAGCATCCCAGCATCTTGCCGGTAACTCTTATACAGCCACGGATGGTATCGGTCGTCCAAGTTAGATAAACTTTGCGATCGAGCGCAATTCTCTCCATCGTCTAACAGCAGGATCGCATTTGCCCGGCGGGCAATGGCGTGGTATTCGCGCTGGCGACGACGCAAGCCTCAAGTCCGAGGCGGCTATGCTGGAGGAAAGAAAGCCGGGGCGGATCATAGGATAGACTGAATCGTTCAAACCAGCCGTCAAGCATCAAATCGGGGAATTCGCAGGACTCGGAGTTATAGCTCATCACATTCCACGCAAAAAGCGGGTTTTGCTCGGTACCAGCCTCGCTTACCTTGGCTTCAAGCTTTTGCAACTTGGTATCTTCCATTCGGCGAGTTGGGCTTTCAAACTTCTAAATTTAGTTTACTGACGTAATTTTCATGTATCTGTTCTCCTTGTGATTATGCGGCCTGAGCGCGCAAAGCGCGGCCCATCGGCGTTCTCCTACTCATAGGAAATTTCTTGACGGTAACACGTCCGATCATGCCTCAAAGGAACCTTGGTTGCCTGTCACGTCAGAGGTAGCATGGCGCGCCGCGAGCGGTTGACGCGTATGGTGAAGGGGACACCAGACCCACGTCATCACAAACTAGTTTGGCGGACATCTATCGGGGCCGTCCTGATCTGGGTCAGTATAAGGAACTTACACCGTAATTTACCGTTCTAAGGAAGTTTACGGTGATTGCGAAATTGCCTTGTGGTGGATGCGGCCGATTTCCGGGTGCAAGAAACCACCACGGGCGCCGTCTTTTCAAGAAAAATTGTTGTAATATTTCAATTTGGAACAAGGTTTGCTTGGCTTTTGGTTGCGACCGAGTGATCACATGACCAGAGCCAAACGATCGCACGGTGCAGGCGAAGCACATTCGCAGGGGGCTACCTCAGGACAAAACGCAACGTTACTGTCCAATTATGTCAATAAGGCCGCAGGGAAAAGCCGGGAAAACGGGGTAGATCCCAGCTGAAGTCGCCACAAGCCCACCAATAAATAGCGATATCGCCATCTCCATTCCGACGACAGTTTCTACAGTCGACTTAGCTTCTCCTATTCGCGCAGGACGGAAGGGTAGTCGTCAGCCCGAGAACAGCCAATCCTGCAATGGCCGCCGCGGTATAATATATTTCCTCTTCAGGCGGGGAAATCCGTCGCGTACCATTGCGTGGAAGGGCGGTTGGGCTCTGCGGACAAGCGGACCGTTGCAGAACGCCCACCATTTTTTCGCAACGGTGACATAACCATCCCTTTGGTCTCGTGTGCAGCCCCAGTTCTTCAAGCCGCTGCGTCACTTCGTAAAGGGAATAGGGGACGCTCCTTGGAATTGGTCGCCTTGGAGTCGCCACTCGGGCTCTCGCATGTCGCGAGAGAAATTTCAGGGTATCCTCCCCACAAAACCCCGCGAGGCCGCAAGAAACCTCTGAGTTCTCCCACCAGGGGAATAACGCCCGGACACGGGAACCATCGACTGCGCACCCGGTGATAAGTTGATTATCGTTTTGCTGCGCGAACGATCTCGACGGGGCGTCCAACGGTTTCGATGACGAGCTTGGTTTTGTCCCCTAGTGATCATTGAGCAGATTCGGGGCCATGGGCGTATCCTTTTATTTAAGGGCTATCCGCCAATTGCGGGTGGCGCTTTCGAGTGGAATACGCCCGAAAGAACACCGTTCTATTTTAAAGTAAAATTATCAGTTTAGTGTTAGGGTTACCCCGGATGCGGTCGGCTCATTGAAGCACAAGGCTTGGGGCATCAGTGATGAACTTATAGGACAGATTGGCACCGGAACGGGCGTCGTGAGCAGAGACGATCTGCTCGAAATTATTGAGACCCATTCTTGGTCGCAGGGAAGGTGCAGTGGCCCTACTCACTACACGCGATTCGCAGCTTGCTGTAGTCGAGGTTTTCGATGGGATCGATTGCCCACGTAGTGCATGTCGTTTTAGCGCGGTGCTCGCGGGCGGACGATCCGCCGCGGTAGTAGGGATAGGACATAGTAGCCACGACGGCCATAGTCTGGCCGCGTCGATCACGATGGCCGAGATCGCGCCTTTCTCGACGATGATGTCCGAACGTACCGTAGCGCGCGCCGTCATTTTGAGGTGGACGAAAATCAGCGATCAATGTCGGGTGGCCCTTGAAGATTTCGCACGCACAAGATTGTCGTCGCGTCGGTGGTTGCGTAGGTCGGCCTCGGGTGATCACCTGTTCTTCGCCCCAGTAAACCGCTAAAATCGTCATAATCTTCAATCGGCCGGCCTCGGTACGGACCTTGAGCTCTGCTGGATCGTCTGTCGCCGATCACACCTCATGCTCTGGCACGAAGGACATGGGGTGTCGCCACATGTCACCAACAAAGCCCAGCGACCTCTGCGAACAATGCCACAGAACCTTGCCAGTTCATTGCTGAAAGATGGACTTCTCCACATTTCGCCGTCTCTTACGCCGGTTGGTGTCGATGATCTCGGCGTGTCGAAACTATTCTCGACACTCAAGCCGTGGGAGTAAGCGTGCGTTCAGGTCAGTCGCTAGAATCTGAACTCGTTCCTGCGCCATTGCGGGGCGCCACATAGGGCCATTAATGCCTTACTGCGAAAGGAAGGGGTTTGTGGGTTTCATTGTATAGCGCATTGTAATTTTCCTCTTCAAATTTGAGTTTGTCATAATGCGGGAAGTCGTCTCGTCTAAATCCCCACAAGAACATTGGAAGTGCTGATTAAATAATATACAGCCAGTGGAATTATGGTGCCTTGATACAGGTTAGCCTTGGCGGCATTTGGCGCATGACGGACAGGGTTAATCCCTCCCCACAGTTGAGCCGAACATTCCAATAGAGTGCCATCTCCGGCATGTTGTGCTGATTTTTGTACCCAATCAAGGCCTTTTGGGCCGCTGTTGCCGTCATAAGTGGCATCTACGTTATCTGAGCGCGATTCTGGTCTCGATTGGCCGGTTTGGCCCAGTTTTTTGGCCTGTCCGAAATCGTTTGGGCAGACCCAGTCGCGCGCTTCTTTTTAGGTTTTGCTGCAGACAACCGTCATGGAAGAAGATCGGCGGTCGCGAAAGTCGATGGATGGCTGCAGAATGCGGTTGTACACTGTGCGCACAATTACCCAGCTTTTACTGTCAGAACAGCGCAAGGGCATTGATGCTAATTGCTGGGAACCCACACTGCCAATGGAGAATCCTTTCAGATTTGATTAAGGGCCCGAGTCCAGAGAACAATCAGGTCTGCGCCTTTCGTGTGAGGCCACTTCAACAGAATGGCTGCCGCGGTAGGCCCTGTCGAGCAACAAGGTCGAACTGAGCGGTTGCCCTGTTTCTTTTAGCTAAAGTTTCGCACGCTTTTTATGACGTCACAGCTTGATGCAGAGCATTTTCTGGGAAAGAACACTTTTGGCGTTTCCGGAACCCACGTGGCTCTTGGTTTGTGCAATTTCTGGGGACGTGAATGACCATGCAGGCTCGCTTGATATTTGGCTGCCAAGTCGGCAAGCGACTAGCACGCAGACTTCGGAAATGTTGAGCATCAAAGGCGACACATGATCTCGTATACAAACATATCGGTGCACTCCGCTTGTCAAATCGCAACGTATATATATCAAAGTGCCACTAAAATGACGTAGGTCTATATTTAAGGTTTGCGCCCACTTTAGACCAAAAATCAACACTCATTTATCTCAAACTTGTACGGCACCTTGGACATTAACCCCGGCCATATCCGCTGCTTTGATCACTTGGATTGTCCCTGCAGGGTCAAATGCCATAACAAACAACTTGAATAATGCCGGTTTCACCACATCATTAGCAAACAGTGCCTATCTCAGTTGTTTCATGAATCAATTCTCAAAATCGTTTTCCTGCCGGGCACTTTATCACCTGTCACGCTCGGTGCTGACGTCCTAGTTCGAAGTAGCAATCATCAGTTGCCGCACCAATTCGCTCTTATTCTTCTTCGCCATTCATTTTGTTGACGGCCTTCGAGGAACGAATTTTTATCCGATTTTGCTGGATATGGCCGATACGTTCCTGAGGGGGGTTTCTCAGCTTCTGAGTCTTGGTTCCAGTGCGACTTCACCATACGTTTCTCGTTCAGGGCTTCTTCCAGTTTTCAATGAACTTAGTCTCCATTAAATTGTTCGGTTTCATGGTGGTCTCTATTTGTCGGCATTCGTCAATGATTAGTAGTGATAATTATCGCAATCGTACCTATAGAGATACAGTCAATTGAATATAGCACCTCCTGTAGTTCGCCATCTCTTAATATTGGGGTCCATATGAAGAAATACGTGGCGTGAGGGCGAAATGCAGGTTGTCGGCACCGGTTAGCCTGAGAGTTTTTCTCCCCTTCCCAAAAACGACGGCTGGAATTTGCGATGCGCGCTGTCTCAAGGTCTTGCGAACCCGAATTGCGCCCAGCAATAGATCTGATTGATCAGGGATGCGCGTTGCCGTGCGTTTCCATTTCGGCATCTAACGTGCGTTGTTCATGCGATCAGCGCGGGTCTTTAAGGAATATTGCCATGACCGCTCATCGCGCGCGACACCGTCTGCAGTGATTCAGATACGCCAGAAGCAGAGCCTAGCAAATGGACAGTGCAGCAATTCCTGAGTCATTGTTATTGTTGGACATAATTAGTCATGTTCCCTGAAGAAAGTCAAGCCAGTGGTTGCGTCCCGAATAGCGCTTATTGCATTGTTCTATAATAATCAAATAGAGCAGGGGCTGAATCGATATCAGGCTATTTGCGGACTCTTTTTAAGATTGAGATTTATTAAGTTCTGCAGGAAGACGTCGCCCATAGAGAAATTAACGCCCTTAGAGCGAAAAAAATGGAGATTTGTTGCCCTGTCGAAACTGAACTCTCGGTTACTATGACGAACTGAAC
>Ga0163217_1115706_pt1 | contig 16906 bp, 21 predicted proteins | sample SynspAceP_FD_185933 | JGI IMG/M metagenome (GOLD analysis project Ga0163217, IMG submission 185933) | Saline lake microbial communities from Ace Lake in Antarctica - Synechococcus sp. Ace-P (PacBio error correction) | ecosystem: Environmental > Aquatic > Non-marine Saline and Alkaline > Saline ... | reverse complement strand
AAAATCGCCGTCGAGACCAGGGTTTGCCGCCGACATAGGATAAGGCCATCATCAAAGAATCGCCCGCTTGCATTGTCAGTACACAGCGTGGAAATCCGCCTGCGCCTGCGCTTTCGACCTCGCGCTTGCTGATAGCTGGTTGACCGCTCCATATGACTTGGGGGTTTTCCCATCAATAAGGCGCGAACCTCCGACGCGGAATTGCGCGCGCTCGGGCGTCGGTCAGTTCCGCGGGGGGTTCAAAAGGGAGGGGGTCCATCGCTTGGGCGGGGGCTTCAGGACAGGCCATCAAGGCGGGGGCGATCAGCTTTTTCATCAGGGTCACTCGCTTGTTGTTTGCGCAGGGGATGCAGCACCGGTTGCAGGGGTGGTGCGCGATTTTGAACAGCACGCACAAGGGGTTTGACGGCACAGCGGCGGGCGGTGAAAGGTTCCAAGCCCAACAGTAGGAGGTCAGCTTATGCGTATTTCAACCCTGGTCCCAAGGGTCGATCCCTTTATCTCGTGATGCTCAATTTGGCAGGCGCCCGGCTGCGCCGAGGCAAGAAGGCCCCACATCATTCCATATGGGAAGTTCGGAGCCCGACGGCGCCTCAAAGGGGCCAGCGCCCGCAGCTGACGCCGCGATGGAGCAGAAACGCGTTGGCATATACCGTTCCACCTTGGCCTGCGGCGCTGCGCAAAGCGGATCGCGCAGATGTACGGCGAGTAGTACAATGTTGATCTGCGGACCCAAGCCGCGTTGGTGATCACTTCTGGTTCGCTCGCGCGGGTATTCTGACGTTCCACATCGCTGTTTGAATTTACGGGCGATCGGTCGGTATCCGTGCGCCGGGCATACCCAGCTATCGCCAAATTTCTTAAGGCGCTGGACCTCACCACCAGTTAGATCTGCCCACCTCGATCGAGAACAGTTTGAGCCGGGTTGCCGTGGATTTCCGCCGATATGGACCTCAGGGGCTTTTGGTCGCCTCGCCGGGCAACCCGACGGGTACGATGCTGGACCATGGGCGATGTCTGCGCTGATTGACCCGCGACCCAAGGCAAGCGCTCATTTATTTCGGACGAATTTACCACGCACTTGAATACGAGAAAAAAAGCCGTTACCCGCGCTTGAGATCAGAACGGACGCCTATGTGATCAATTCCTTCCTCCAAGTATTTCTCTACGACGAGGTGGCGTTGTGGGTTGGATGTTGTGCCCGAGCGATTCACAGTGCGCGTAGGTGAGCGGATCGCCCAGAATATGTTTATTTGCTGCACGCACGCCAGTCAGGTTGGCCGCCCTTGCCGCGATGGGATTGCAACGCAGAGCTTGAAGGCAAACCATGGAGCGTCTAACCGCGCCAAACCGTGCGATGATTGGTCACGGGGCTGCCGCGAAGCGGGATTCACCAAGTTTCGCTCCCCCTGACGGGGCAATTCTATTGTCATGCGGATGTGTCATCGCTGACAACGACAGCCGCGAATTGGCCGCGTGACATTTTCTAAACAAGGCCGGCGTGGCTGTCACCCTCGGGCCTGGATATTCGATCCGGGACGCGGGCATCAGACGCTACGCTTTTCCTATTGCGGCGCAGCAACCACGAAGGGACATCGCGAGGGTCTTGGGCGGCTTCAAGGGCCTATATGGCAGCACGCTGAAGGCTGGTTTCGGGGCGGGGCGGAAATGTATATACCCGCCGCAAACCACCCCAAGCAGAAACGGTGAAACAGCGCATGCGTTATTTTTCCCATTAGTGTTCGCAAAACGGTTTTGCCGCTGTCGTTGCCTGCTTTCGGCGCAGGATCTGACGGGCTTGCGCGGTTGAACGGACAAAAAGGCAGCGATCTCGAATGATGGTTCGGGGGACAACCTTGACGTTGGGGCTAAGCCAGGGCGTGCCGTTTCCGCGTGTTCCTGCTGGAATTGATTCCGGCACGGCTGTGGTATGATTTCGCGAGCCGATTGGAGCGGGGTCAACACCCAAGACCTGCTGCCAGAGCCGCGGGCTGCATCAGCGGATTGCGCTTTGGTTCCGTTTCCAGCCCGGTTGGTCACGTCTAGTGGCGGATCTTGGCCGAAACCAATGATCCCGCGCCGAATCGCGGATGCCAGCGTGAACAAGGGCTCTGGTCAGGCCCACGCTTGCAGAATCGAGTTGAAATCGTCCTACCCCCGTCGAAAGTTTGCCGAAGCCGCTCGGTGCGCCTGTGGATCCCACGCAGTGGACCATTTGGCGCTTGCTGCGCCGGCGAAGTGGAGGCCGTACCAAAGCAGCCCGTTCCGCGTTGTGCTGGACCCCCGGACACGGCGGGGTACGATCCGGGGCTGAAACGGACGGCGGTTGGAAAAAGACCTGATAGCTTTCCATAATTGACCCAAGCGCGCGGACACCCGCTGCGGTGCGTGACGGAATCGAACGTGTTGATGACTCGCACACCGACCACTTTCGCTTGCGCTGGAAACACGTGTCGCCATCGCGCATTCAGGCAGAGGCGATCTGTCCTATATCACTTCCAATGCTTGATAGTTTGCCCCCGCCCGGGCGAAAGGGTGCGACGCGTCTACACGCTGTCGGATGCGCCAGTGATCGCCACAGTTATTCATTCTGGCGCCCGTCACAAACCGCGCGGATATTATCGACGGGGGGCTCGATCTGACCGAGATCGGAGCGATCAGGTGGCCAGCGTGCTGTTAGACCTCGCCCGCCAGAGACAGAGCCACGGATCCGGTTGCCGCCGCCTCCGCGCTGCTTTGAGGGGATGAAAGCTGCCGGGGTGGCAAATGAACCGGCACCCGCTGCGCAATGCCGGTTCTACGGTGTTGAAATCCAGCCCGAATTATTCCATCGGTTCCTGATCGACATCGGAGTTTTTCAGCTCCAAACGGGACCTGGCCAATCTTGCGGGACCGATCTGGCGTGCTGTGAATGTCTTCAGCAAATGCCGATTCCTGCCAAGTTGGCGCACCGGCGGATGCAGCGCTTAAGCCTTTTGATTCGCCAGTAATCCACGCACGTCCGATGCGTTATCCTGTGCGCGTTATCGCACAGGAAAACTGCATCGCTATGTTTTGACGATTCCCACAGGTTTTGCGTTCAGACGGAATTCCCAACCTCCTTGCAAGGAACTCGCCAACCGTGTTTCGTTTGATCCTGTCTTTTTTTTCGGGGGTATTTTCACCACCCTTCACCATGAGCTCGGTAATGGTCGCCGCTGACCATCGGCGCCGTGTTTCTGGATGTTATGGCCGCGGATCTGCCCAGCACGAATCCCTCGCGCGTACACGCGCCGTACGAATCAGCCGGATTTATTCCGGGCCAGGGCGATTGATGATGAATTCGCCAAGGAACGCGCCTGTTCGCACCGGCAATACGCATCCCGCACTGATCAAACCAGCCGTTCCATTCGCCGAAGACAAGAACTTTACATCCACGAGGGGTACGATCTGCGCGGCCCATCGGCTGCGCTTGCGGTGGCAATGCAGGTTGCGCACACGGGGCAAGGACGTTGCGCGGTTGCGCTTCGACCATCACGCACAGGTATGAAGAACTTTCTTGCTGTTCTGGCGACCGAACGCGCAGAGCGCCAGGTAAAGGAAAAATTCATCCTGCCGCCCGCCTTGAAAAACGCTCCCCAAAGAGAAATCTCGGAACTTTACCTGAACGAGAGTTCTCCTTGCCACAAACTCCTTACGGTGTAGGCTTGCGGCCTCGCAGACCTATTTCAACAAGACGCTGGGAGCTGGCCCGCCCCCGCATGAGGGCAGGCCTCCTAGCGTCCTTGGCCCCAAAGCGCACGTACCGACTATCATTCCTTGTCGCCAAAAAAGGCGGCTGCTGTCGCGTTACGGAACTTTTGTTCTGCGTGAGATGAAGGAAAACGGCTATATCACCGCCGCTGCTTATGACTTCCGAGTCGCGCAAAGCCCCTTGCAGTCGGTGCAGAATCGGTGATTTCGAAAGCCTTTAAGGCAGAACTGCCGCCCGCGTGATTACTCTTAACTAGATGGAAATTTCGCCGCAGCTTGTCCGAACAACTATTGGCGAGGAGTGAATTTTTCACTGGGCGGATTTGAACGTGGCGCCACCATCGACAACGAAAATTGAACCCATCGTCAGGCACAGTCCCTGCAGCTCTCAACTTGAACAATATGACCGGGCATTGGTATCTATCGCGGACCGGCAAGAAATCGCGACGAAAAGCTGATGTCAGAGGCGATTGGCGCCGAAGCGTTGTCTGATGTGCCGCGGTTGCCGCAGGGATGTTGCATCTGGGAAAATCATTGGCTCGGCAGTTGTTCCTGAAACTTTGAAAATGGCTGCCCCCGTTCGGGATCGAAGGCGTGGACGAAGTCGGGCAGGTCATTCCATTACCTGCCAAGGATGTCCAATGAGGCGCGCAAACGTCTGGAAAAACGGCAAGCTGGCCGCGGCACAGGTGCCTGCAGATCTGCTTTAGGTCGCGGGATGTGGTGCTTGTGCGTCGCATGACCCACGATAGCGACGGAGTTCGTTTATCCGCTAGGACTTGCGCCAAAATCCGAAGTTGCAGGGCGGCTTGTTGCGATGGACGATTAACACAGCGGCGTGATCGCGATTGCCAGGGGCGTTTTTCCTTATAGGCATCGGCTGTTTAAACCGCGCCACGCAGGCCAAGCGCCAAGCCGGGGTTCCAAAGCTTTAAAACCTTTTCGGTCTATGGCATGCGGCGCTCGACAGCGGCATATACCCCCCGCGACCATCGTCGTGGATGCCGCCGATCGAAAAATCATACACCTCAGGGCATTGTGCACGGCCCGGCAACTCGTCGAAACAGTTCTACGGCCACGCCCTTGCGGACAGGTATCGAACAGTCGCGCACCTTGATGGACCATTCCGGTTGCACAAGAGGTCGGTATGAACACCGTGGAGCGATTTAGCCGAACGGTTCGGGATGACCGACAATCTTGTCGCCGGTACTTGCCAACGCGCTCGGCTGCAGGAACGACGCTGTACCAGATGGTGTCGCCTACTGCGATGTTCGCGAATGCGGCGATGCGGTGCAGCCGACCTTTGGTTGACCGTGTTTACAGGATCGCTGCCGCCACCGTTATATAAGCACGACCAGCGGATCTGTAACGACTGCCAGTTGGAAACCTTGGCCCCCGGTGTCGGGCCGCGGGGCATTCGTTTCCAAACCTTGAAACGGGTCATGGACCCGATTACCCCTAATCAGCTGACCTCCATGATTGAAGGCGTTGGTTGATCGCGGGGGACGCCCGCGGCGCGGTTGAATTTGCCGGTCCAATTGCGGGCAAAGACCGGATACGACAAATGATTGCGAAAGACGGTCTGTTTCATTGGCGTTCTCCAGCGAACATCTGGCGTGGGCTGCTATATCGGATTTCACAATCGCGCTCGCTGGGGCGTTGCGTATGGGGCCGGTATGTGCCGGTCCGGTCCAGCGTTTCATGAGCAGCGCCATTTAAGAAAATATGGCGTCGGCCCTTCGAAGTGCGCCGGTGGGCGCTTTATTCAAAATTGATCGCTTCAGCGGTGCGCGTTCTGTCCGAACAGTGCCTCGGGCTCAAATAGTTTGGCCGAATATTTCCGTGATGGCGAAGGAGCCCCTGTTCGGGATCACCTTTGACGGTGGCTTATTGCAGATGGGTGCCGATTTGCACTGGTGACGAGGCAGGGGCAGTGGCGCCACGCAGAGTTACGACCTCTACCGGTAAAAAAACCCGTGTGGCGGCCCAAGGCCAGCTTTGGGACGATAAACTCTGGCGGGCTGTAACTGACGCCACAGGCACCGCCCTACGCATTGCCCACAGTCTGCCGCGCTGGTCTATTTGAAACCGCGGGCCCCGGCTATTCGGGGCCGCGATCTACTTTAACAAGGGCAGGATTACCATGCGCGCAGATGCACAAAAACACAAGCAGACCAGATCAGCAAATCGCTGAGCTGTTGCGCAGCAGTCTGAATGTCGAAACCGCGCCCTACCGGCTGGAAACGGAATTTCAACGCCCGCGTCGAGAACCCCAACCTGTGGGATGACCCGACGCAGCGCAAAAGCGTTGATTGCGTGACCGCCAAACGCTTGGTCGATTCTATCGCCACCTAGAACGCATCAGCAAGAGCTGGCGACAACATCGAGCTATCGAACTCGCGGGATGGGAGGGGCGACGAAGAGAAGAATAGAAAGTTATACCGAAAAAGGACAGAAGGTTCCACTTAGAAACAACTGGCCAAACGCAGCCCAAAAAAGGCTGAGGCGTTTGCTGAACGGCGAGCTGACGCGAATGATACCTTTCCTTGAGAATCAACGCAGGCGGGCCGGCACCGGAAAGCTGTGATTGGGCCAATATCTTTGTCGCGGATGTTACGTCCTTGGGCCGAGAAAAAGGGCTATAAGGGTCGAAGCTGCAATCCGCGAAAGCGCCGGCGAAGAAGCGCGGATCAAATCAGCCACATACAAGATATCAGCCGGTTTGAACGCTTATGGTTGAGGCTGAAGTCAGATCCGGTGTGGCACCGTCTGGTGCGGATCAGCCCCTTTGACAGCGCTGCGAAACGCACACGTCCATTTACCCTATTTGGGTATTATCCGTGTGATCGACGACAATATTGAAATCCGACATCAATCCGAGCGATATCGCATCGATACCTACCGCTCTTCACGGATGCCGGTGGGCCAGGACAGGAACACACGGAATTCTGCCGTTCGGATCACACACCACCCCACGGGATCGTTCGTCCACCAGCTCTGAGAAAGTTCGCAAGCACCGAAACCGTTGACTCGCAATGAAGGCGGTTGGATATCGCGGCTTATTCAGATGGAGCTCGATGTCGGAACGCGGGCCATCAACGAAGCCCACGAGATAAAAAGGCGACCCAGGCTGGGGCAACCAGAATCCGGTCCTATGTTCTGCCGCCCGTTAGATGGTTAAAGACCTGCGCACCAACTATGAAAACCGGATACAAAAGGGGTGCTGGCATGTGATTCCTTTGACGGGTTGATGGGGGGCGCACTGGCGTTGCGCTATCGGGTAAATCCCGTTGCAGAGGCGCAAAGCTAAGACCATAATCTAGGCAGCGCCCGCCGGACATTACGGTTGACGCGACGACATTCGCGTACGCCTCTTTTGCATCTACGCGGCTGCCTTCGTTACTATGACCCGAACGGAGGGCACAGGCATGGAACTATCCTAGACATCGGGGCATTGGCCAATCCGAAGCGCTGGCGAACGGCGGAAGGCTGACCGCCGTCCGCTGATGAGGGCACCTCTGGCGCCATTGACGCCGTTCAACGGCAGGGTCACCGCCATCGGCCGCGCTGCGCCCCGGGCAGACCTGATGCAGCAGCGACAGGCCGACGCAAACGCCAAGAAAACGGCTGGCTGCACAGGTATTCCATCGCGATCAAGGCTTATCCGATGCCAAGGGGTTGCCCACCAGCAAAGGATCGGCCCTGTTTGCCGAACTATTGCCAGAAGGGACCAGTATTGTGTTCGTCAGCCGTTATTCGTTGCGGGCGGGGCCTCATCATCGGCAAAGACCAACACCGCCCGCAATTCGTCTTGGCAGCCAACGTTTCAATCCCGGCTACGTTGCCACACGCAACCCCTATTAGATTCTGTCCCCGCTCTGCTGGCGGTCATCGGGCGGGGCGCGCGCACTGGCCTGCGGTATGCTTGAGCGCGCGCGATGTTTCAGGGATATGCATGGGCCGCCTGCGCAACCCCGCCGGGCTGGAACAACGTCTACGTATGCGTTCCAAAGCTGGGGCACTGTTCCGCAGAGCCGAAAGAGATATGTTCCTGCATCAGCTCAGCACGGGCTCGGACGATGGACGCGTACCCGCGTGATTCGGCAGCCTTGCTGGAATACCATGACCCGGGTAAACGGACCCCGATCAGCATTGGGTCTGTCGCCAGACCATAGCCTGCCCGAAATTGGGCGCAACCGGTTCATCGCGGGCACATCGGTTGGCTGAGGTTGATGGGGCGGGCTTTCCGTACGAGGACGGGATCGACCGCAACCAGTCGGGCGGATTGGACCAGATGGCGGCTTTAGGCACAAAATCACCCATCTATGCCCGCCCTTTGATTGCAGAAGCGATGTGGAAAAGCTGGATTACCCTACGCTCTTTTGCCGTAGCAAGCCGGACTTGGTCCCCTTGGTACCAAAGATGGGAAAACGCGTACGCATCTTAAAAACCCGCCGCCAGTGGGAGGTAGAACGCGGCCTTGGGTATTCGGGCCATGAAGTACAAAAAGGCCAGCCTGACGCGGTCCGATTGGTACCGCTGTGTGACGGCCTGTTTGAAAAGGTCCGATTTGTGCTGGTGCTGCCGTCTGCCCAGCTGTGCCCTTTGACGTCGATCAAGTGCATCCGGACCAGATTCGCGGGTGTGAGTATGGATACGTATTCATCGCTGGATGCAGGTGGTGGTGCCGGCTGGGCCTGATCGGACTGCCCGTCGTTTAATATCCCCGCCGAGTTTGGCGCGCAGGGGCTGCCAGCGGGGCTACAACTAATCGGGCCGCGCGGTAGTAACGACGTGAAGAGTTGCAATTAGCCAAGCGTTGGCACGAGACGACCCATGGCCCCAAGCCCGCCACACAGCTCGGCTAGCGCGCGCATTATTCAAACCGCGTACTCGGGACGAGCAGGCAGACGCCGAGGAAGGGTTCAAGCTCTGCCTCGGGCAAATAACCCGCCGTTACGGGCGGACTTTCAAAACACGGCGGCAGGTTTTGGGGGCAGGTACTCATAGACCAGACGCGTTCGACGCGCAGCCCTGATGGCGCTTTCGTTCTCGGTAAGCGTGATATACCCGACCAAAAGTTATGTTAAATGTCCCAATTCGACCAAATAGTTAACGATTGACGTCATCCGCGCCGCGCCGTGACGCGATAATTGCGATGCCCTTTCTTCCTGCATTCAAGACGACACCCGATATTCGCGAAACTCAGATTTTGATGGCAACCCCTGCATTTGGCTGGCCATCGCCGTTTTCATAGCTCTCACATAGGTCTCTACGTCCGCGACGAAAGAACCTCAAAAAGGCCCGACGGCAAATTTTTTCGGGAGGGATCAGGAAAGACGTTCGGCGCGAAAAGCGGTAGAACCACTGGGAAGCATTGCTTCGGGAAGATCCAGCGCGCGGGCCGCTACAAAAATCACGCATCAGTCCAGACGAACGGAGGGGCAGGTTTTTTATGTCATTAAAAAGTTCCAACAGAAAGCGGCATCGACACCGAAGAAAACTGGCAAATTCTTGCCAGAAACGTCGTCGGGGAACTGTCCCCGGAGAGGTAGCGATTTAACTGGGTCGGTTGACGCCGAGCTCATGTGCGAGTAGTCCGACGGGTAGTCTGCTATTAACTGTTTTTAAAATTATCGCCAAAAATCTTTCTATATCAGTGGGCTTGTCATGAAAAAGTCCATTAGAATAAGTAATTAAACACACACCTATGAATGAATTGCAAGTGGATTTGCCCTATTAGATGTTAATTGACGCTGATTCAGCGTCAAAATAAGCAGCGACCGGACAACAAATTGAAAATCGTAAAATCGACAATTTATCAAAATGTCGCGAGTATATCTCATGTCTAGAAGTATTTAGAGGGTTCGGAAATGTACGGAGTTAGTGCTTTTGGAGCGACTGCGAAAGCCAATAAAGCCGTTTTCTGGTGTGAAAGATCACCGGCGACCTCGCACTTTCACGGCGATCCGACAGCGTAGACCCTTACAGAGGCACCCTTATGATGCCGCGACCTAGTCAATTCGAGTTCTTCAGGATGCAAGCTGGCGTAAGCGTTCAATCCCGCCATCGTGGGAAAAGCCAAAGCGGATGGCCGATCTTGCCGAAAAGCTGATGACAGGCACCTCAAACACGACCGTAAGGATACTCTTGGGGGCGATATTTGCATTCCGGCCAGAAACACACTGCCCGCAGAGCTTCGTTCAAACGTGAACCTAGCCTAGCCTGTTGAGGCTAAGCTAGATCACCGGAGCTATCGGCCTTAAGTTGCCGGCGAGACAGCGCTGCGACACCGGTCCGCGCGAAGATACCAGCCATAGGGCGCATCAGCTGCGGCGAAGGCATCAATTTTCTCGGGCGCGCCGGTATCTTCGAAACGAACGTTTTCCAACGAGCTGTCAACGACATTGGCACGAAAGATATCCGCCAGCGCAGGGCTTCGACGGGTTTTTCGCTGTGCCGCTGACCTTGAAACATTGCAATTCGCGTTCGACACCGCCTTCGACGGGTAAGGTCATTCACCTCATGTACGGTTACAATCCGACCAGTTGGCCGTTGATCTGTTCGATGACCTGCGGTGTCCGAGGTGACGATGTTGATGCGCTTCAGGTGACTGTATGATCCAACCTCGTGCACGGTGAGGCTGTCGATGTTAAACGGCGGCCTGAAAACAGGCCGATGACACGCGCCAGCACGCCGTTGGTTCGTTTTCAACCAGAACCCGCAAGCGTGTGCTCGTTTCAATAACATCCGAAAGTTGGGAGCAGGTTGTAGGCTGAATGGCTGGGGCTGCCTTTTTGATCTTTAGAGGCTGACATGACACTGTCCTTTTAAGATGTATTCAATGTCGAGCGCCGGCGCGCCGATTGTGTTTGCTTGTTCCGTATCGCGGCTTAGACCAAAGACCGATCCTTTGGCGGTCGCATCACACCCTGGCGTCCGGCACCGCCCAGATCATGTCGTTGTGGGCTTACCTGACGGATCATTGGAAAACAGTTTCGTGTTTTTCACCAGACAATCAAAGACTAACGGGCCATCGTAGTTCAACATCGCATTGATGGCATTCGTCCAGATCATCGGCAGGTCGGAACAAAATTGATCCCTTGGCCCCGAAAGCCTCTGCAGCTTTACAAGTCGGGCAGGATTTCAGACCAGCTTTGGAATAACGCTCGCCATGCAGCAATTCCTGCCACTGGCGTACCATACCCAGCCGTTCATTGTCAGGATGAAACTGTTTGACCGGCAGGCGTATTGCATGCGGTGCCCATTTCTTGCAATGTTCATTCAAGCCACGACGCTTCGCCCGCGACGTGATTACCAGCGCAGTTCGGGGTGGGCCATCTGCACACGATGGGAGGCAGGAAGCCGTAGCCATTGTGGCCAAGCCACCGGATCTGTCATCAGCGGTTCGGGTCTTCGAATTCAGATATTGTCCGCCACTTGGTGCTGGCCGACTTCCGGGGTGATATACGGTCGTGATCCTTTGGTCAGCGCCTCAGCCGCGAGGCGCGTATTGCGGTTTGATGATCTTGCCTTTTTGTTCAAAACTTCAGGCATCAACATTGGCGCCATTCCTCGATCTGTTTCCACCATTTGGCAAACCGCGTCGGAGTTGGTTGGGCCGCGGGCATTTCAGACTTTCAGCAGGTCTTCCAGCCACATGGCCCACGTCACCGACGATAGGAATTGTCGACACGGATGATCTTGTTGATCGAGACGGGTCGATGTCGATTGTGCGCTTTCTTCGACTTTGGGCCTGAAACAGATCGACGACGCCGGTATGCGGTCGTCAAAACGCGCCCCGACGTTTGATCATCGCAGCTCGCAGTCGTGCTCGCCATGTGTGGGCCTGGTAAAGACCGTGCATTCCCAGATCCCCAGCCATTTGTCGCCGACGGCAGGATTAAGCTGCAAGGCCCAATCAACGTAGAGGTGATGGAAAGCCCGTCGGGCCTCGACCAATTCGCGCAGCAGTTGCGATGCCGCGGGGGCCAGAGTTGATGACGCGCCGCCGGTATAAAGACAGGGGTTTGGCGGATTCGATGGCCTCTACCGTGCGGTGATCGTCGGTCATGTCGCCTTTATGAGGGCGGTTGATAACGAGGTCGCGGTTTCTTGGGGGTGTATTTGCCCCGTGCGAATTGCACATCCTTGGGATGTCGGACAAGAACCGGCCGGGGCGCCGCTGGTGGCCACGTGGAATTGCTCGTGCGGACAAGGCCCAGTATTGTCGCTTCTTTCACACCAATTGTGTTTGGCTGCAGGGGCGGGTGATGCCACGGTGTCGGCCTCCAGAAGCGTCAGAGCGATCATAAAAGGGTCGGAACCGACGTCAGAACACCAAGCGAATGGAATCGAGCAAGGCGTCCGTTGCAGACCAGTCACAGCGTTGGTGGCACCAGGGCCAGAGGTCACAAGCACAACGCCCGGTTTCCGGTCGAAAGCGCGCATAGCTTCGCGGCAATGCACCGCGCCCTGTTCGTGGCGCACAGCACGTGTTTGATGCGTTTGTTGGAACAAACCTCGATCATAAATTCGGTAGGACAGCGCCGCCGGATAGCCAAATCGGGTATTCGAACCTGATCAATTCAGGGGCTCTTGACGATCATCTTCGCCCGTCATTTTACGTGTCATCTTGGGCTCCCCGGTTTCAAGGCGGTGGTTTATCCAAAAAGGTGCGTTGCGCAAAAAAAAGCCCCCGATTTGACGGGGGCGCATGGGACTGGTATGGTCTGCCGTTACCGGCCCCATGCGCTGTGTGTCTTGAATGACCGATATCTGTAATCGCTAGCATCTGTCATAGCCAAAGGCCCTTCATTTGCGTGGCGTGGACATTTGAGCGCGCAAAGGGCTCAATGGATATTTGATTCTAAAAGTTCGTAGGGCTTAAATCTTTTCATTTGGTGCGTTGAAATCGTAAATTTTCTTAATTTTTGAAAATCGTTAGGCCGTTTAACGGTTTGCGGCGGCTTAAAGCCGGACTCCGTTCCTGCACACCCCATGTTCCATTCGCATAACGTGTTAGCCCGCAGTCGACCGAGATTGCCGGCTTGCGTTTGATGTTCTTGCGGTGTGTCTCGACGGTACGCACGGAGGATGTCCAGGTTACCGCGACTTCTTTGTTGGATTTTGCCGTGCCAGCTGCAGCGGATCGTCTGCTCCCGCTCGGTCGGGGGTCACGCGTTGCGTCCTTGCGGTTCAAGCGACCTTGCCGCACGGTGCACAGTAGCGACTGGCCGGCCATCACCGTATTCGATGCCAGCTTATCTCGTCGGTGGGGCACGTCTTTGAGATATAGCCAAAGCACTCGTGTGGCCAGGCCGAAGAGTATATTCGGGGGTTATCGTGCATGGGACGGAATCACGATGGGGTATTTCAGTTTTCGCGCTCCAGCAAATTTCAGTCGCCGAAAGTCCGCCGACTCGGGCATGTTGAGGTCACAAGATCACATCAGGTGCCAGCTGCGCGACGCTATCAATGGCAGCGCAGGCCGTTGGGCAAACAGCCAACCTACCTCAATTCATCGTAGCTTCTGGATCGGACTGAATGCCTTCGGCGACCATCGGTGATCGTCGACCAATCATGACCTTTGTAATATGTGATGGCGGAGAGGCTAAGGGGCATGAGGTTGCTTTCCGGCAGGATGAGATCATCGGGGTCGGCAGGGCGATCGCGGCGGCGCAGCATATGGGTCAGCGGTACGGTGGCGGTGAATCTGGGTTGCCGCCTTGGGCGAGGCTCTGCAGCGTCAGCGTCCCGTCAAAGCTGTTCAATCCTTTCTTGCATATTGCCGCAGCCCCAAGCCGCCTGAACGAGCGCGTCCTTGGATAGCCCCAACCGTCGTCAGATATAGAGAGCGTCGGCCCCGGCCGCGTGTCCCGCAGGTCGACAATAACTTCCGTGCGCGGGCATGGCTTTTCGAATATGGTCAGCGCCTTTGTGCCAATCCGGTTACAGTGCAATCTTAGGCCCGTCGTCCAGACTGGTTGCGAAACACCACTGTGTTGAACTGGCATTTCACGCCTGTCCGTAGTTGCAAATGTTCTACCAGAGTTTTCAAGCGCCGGGACAGGCCATAGATCATCAAGATGCTGGGACGTAGCTACGCTGATACGCGGGGACTTCTGCGATGCTTCGCAAGGGCTGCGATCCCTTGGCCAAAGGCTCTGCCTTGCGCGAGTGTCGCCCCGTTCAAGCCTGCGGCGCGCATTGTCGAGCGCATTAGCGCACCCCCACAAAGATCTGGCTGATCCCCGTCGTGCAGTTCGCGCGGCCACACGCCGCGTTTTCTTCTTGGGCATCCAAATACCCGTTGGGGTGGCTTCTGAGCTTGGCATCCGCAAGGCGGCGTTCCGCAGGTTACCAGCCATACCCGACCGAAGACCAGAAAAAGCGCCGGTGGGACCGTGTCGCGCCAGAATATAGAAGAACGATGCGACTGCACCGCGCCAAGACGTCGAAACGGAGCGTGGCCGTGGCGAGCACGTCATCGATTTAATTCACCCGTGCCCAAGCCCACTGCCAAACTTGAAACGGAGCCGTCACATAGGTGATCATGCGTGCGTCTTCACGCTCGACGTTTGGCCACATATAGGGTGATACCCGCCGCCATTGCGCGCGATTGCGGATTCAGTCGTCCCACCACAGCAGTGCCCTGGCTTTCCGTCTCGCGGCAAGTTGCGGTTGATCCGGTCGTTGTGGCGCGGGCTACGAGCGCCGGTTGCCGTTGGGTAGTGTAGACAAAGGAATTGCCCCTCTCGCCATAAAATCATCCGCTGACAAGGATCTGCGCGACCTTGCGATTTTGCCCCGTTCATCGGGCGAGGCAGAGCGTAGGACAAAGTAAAAACCCGTTGCGTGCTTGCGGTGACATAGTTTGCGCAGCTCAACTTTTTGCGTCGATCAAGTTTGCTGTTCTAACGTCGAGATTTCGCGGGTCCGCGCGGCGCGGGCTGTAATGCACCACAAAGGCATCGCTCACCGCCAGCGCACCAAAGGGAGGCAGCAATGAGCCGTCAGCTTTTGAGCAATAGTGGGCGATCAGGGAATGACGGGGCGCCATGCATGGCGATATTGGGAATTCCTCGCGAATCAAATGCTTAGATGCAGGCGAGCCATTCACCCGCTATGCGTGCGGGGTGCACAGATATGGCGGGTCACTTCTGTCGTCTGCAGCATATTTGGCTGGTTAAATGTGCTGTCTAGAGTAGTTGGTATTTTTCATGTTCGGGCATTTGCGTTACAATTGAGTGTCACGTTGAAATGACCTGCGCCGAATATAATGAAGCGCGGGCACTCATATTATCGGAGGAGTATCCACATGGACCGTCGTTCATTTCTTAGACATCCGCGCTTGGCGGGTATCTGCGCTGCTGCAACCACACTAGCGCACCGCCTGTATGCCAAGGCAAACGCCGGCTGACCATGGTCACCGCTTGGTCCCCGTGGCTTTGCCGTGCTCTGATGACGCTGCCACCATTCTGAACAATATGGTTTAACGGAAATGTCTGACGGCACGTTGACCATCGAAAAAGAAAAGCCCCGGCGAGCTTGTCGGCGCGTTTCGAAGTCTTGATGCCGGTTATCCTCCGGTCGGCGGATATGTTACCACGCCGCGACTATTACTTTACGGCCCAGCACCCGGATCTGGCGTATTTCACCGCCCCGTTTTTTTTTTGTGTGTTTGTTGTTTTTTTTGTTTTTTTTTTTGTTTGTGTCGTTTTCGTTTTTTCCCCGTTTTGTTTTGTTTTTTTTGCCCCGGTTTTTCGTTATTTTGGTTTGCGTTTTCGTTGTGTTTCCGTTTCGTTGCGTTCGTTCCCCGTTGTTTGTTTTTTTTTTGTTTGCCTTCGGTCCACCAGCCCAAGAGCTGAACAAATGGTAACCTGCACGGTGCGGCCATGATTGCACATAACCAGATCGGTGAAATCTTCAAAACATGAAGGATGTTCCTCGCCGGTAACGCCGGGTCGCAGTTCCGGTGGCTGGTTTCGCAAGGAAATCAACTCTGCCGTAGACTTCAATGGTCTGAAATTCCGCATTGCCGGTCTTGGGCGGCAGGTTCTGGGTAAACTGCGCATCGGTTTCAGAACTCCCTGGTGGTGAACTGTTCAGCAGCTGTCGTTCGGCGCGCTGGGACGGTCTGAGTTGGGTTGTTGGGCCCATTTGCGGACGAACGCGCGGGCTTCAGGAATCGCCAAAGATCTATTATCACCGCTGGTTTCCACGAGCCAGTTCGGGTCTGACAGCATCGGTCAACCTTGATTGTGTGCAAACGACCCTGACGCCTGCACAGCAAAGATCATCGAATAATGGCATCGATGGGCGACGGACACACACAGGTCTGGCCGAAACGGCTGGCCAATAACGGTGCCGCATTGTCCCGTTTGCAGCAGCAGGGTTTTAAAACCATGCAGTCCCGACGATTTTGGGATGCGTTCGGTGCCGCCTCAAAGAGGTTATGGACCGAGAACAGGACGATACCTTGTCGCTTGGACATTTTCCGTACCAAGCTTCTCGAAATCTCGCTGTTCCCGGGCTCGCAGAATGGTTGTCGAAATCCGTGACCTACTATGTCGCGCAACGCCAGCGCCGTTCTTGGCAAAAATTGTAAGTCATCCCGTTTGGATGACATGGGGGCTTTGCCATTTGGGGCGGCCCCGCACGCCGACTTTGGCATCCCTGGAAACAGGGCACGCAAGGGAGGATTAATTTTCGCCAACCAAGCCGCGCTTTTGGAACCGGGCGGGAGCGAAGGGAGGGGATATTTCAATGGCAGAAGGGAATGCAGTATGCGCAGGATTTTCCGCGCAGGGTGCGGAAGGGCCAAATCAAGCTGCTTTTGCACAGTTCCAAGAGGGCCAACCTTTGATCAGCTTTGTTTTCTGGGGCAACTTTACTTGGAGGGCGTTCTATAATTTCTTTTGCCAAGCGCTTGCTGGAAAAACCCCGTCCCATTGTGCTAGGAAACTGGTTTCCAATTGGCGAAAGCGTGATGCGGCTTCATTCTACTTAACGGGTGGCCTCGGGCAGAAGCTGTTTCTTTGTTTCCTTCTGGATCGGGCTGGGTTGATTTGTTCACGGCCAATTAGGATTTGAAGCGCAAGGGCCGACAAGGCAGTTTTTATTGTGGGCCCTTTTGTTTTTTTTGGATATTTTTCTTCCCTTTTCGACTGTT
>Ga0163217_1063701_pt1 | contig 16908 bp, 4 predicted proteins | sample SynspAceP_FD_185933 | JGI IMG/M metagenome (GOLD analysis project Ga0163217, IMG submission 185933) | Saline lake microbial communities from Ace Lake in Antarctica - Synechococcus sp. Ace-P (PacBio error correction) | ecosystem: Environmental > Aquatic > Non-marine Saline and Alkaline > Saline ... | reverse complement strand
CCTCGCCCCTTCATTTTCTTTGGCACTTTGCTCTTCACTGCTGAAAGTACAATGGTGGTCTTCAATCACTATCTTTATATTTTTATTCATTTCAAATAACAGGAATACCTTGAGTTGAAACCCCTTTATGGAAAAATAGCAGAAACAAAAAATAACAATACCCTATAATTATTATTTAGATCATTTTTAATACCTTTTTCTCATCACTAATATTCTAGTATTTAATCTCCTTCATTGTATGTCCTTTAATTAACACCCCCTACTATAATTTTTCTCCCTCCTTTACAAGTAAACTATTTCATGTATAGTTAACAACCCAACTTTTTGTTATTACTACTTACTAACAACTCTTCCATTACTTTAAAGTAGGCCAATAATTAAACTTTATTGATTCTTGCGGATCCTTTTAACTCGGTTTTGCTCTATTAGTGAATTTGAAAAATGTTTGCCGTTTTTTTTCTGGTTTAATAGTCGAAACTTGAAAGGGATCTCATAATTTAAGCTTATAGTGATATTTGAAATGTATCAATTTTCAAAATCCTGAACTTCTATAATAGGAGCAACAGTCAGATTGCTTTCTTTTGAAATTCCTCCCAAATTGATACGCAAATACCACCCCCAAAACAATTATCAAATATGGGGGATCAAAAGTATTTAAAGACTTTTTTACTGCTTCTTCCACTTTATGTATTGTAATTCTCGAGTGACACTAATGAACTTCCCATTATCAACGCTATCAAAAACTTTTTACTTTCCAAAAATAGCTCCCAACCAGTTAAGGTTGAATCAACATACTTTTAGTTACACGAATTAGATTCTTTTGGAGCATTATTTAAAAGAACCAGTGGTACAAATAGAGCTATCGTATGCCCAATTGTCCTCTCCGTCTAACCACCACTAACCAAACTAAAAGCTTAATTTTTGTTCCTACGACAATTTACTTTTTGATTGAGATGGCGAAGTAAGTTACTGGAATTGAAGGACTTTCAAAATCCAATTTCAAAACTTGATTCAGTAAACTCAGTTCTGCTTCAGAATTAATGCTCGTACTTCCAATCATACTTCTTTTGTCATCAATTAGTTTACCTGTGTTAATTGAATTTGAATTAGTAGTGTCTGAAAAAACTAGATTCCATTGATTTCTCAGATACATGTACAATATAATTTGTTGCCACTAAATATCTCACCCCATGAAAGTGTTAATGATGAGGTCAGAATAAATACCTCCTTGATTTGGAAACTTTAAGAATAACTCTACTATCACTTATTTGAAGCTTTACTATCAATTTTAAAAGACCTAATTACATCTGCGGAGTGAAACCGCTATTTAAAGCTATCAAACTCATGGATAATTTCCGGGGGTCAAAATTATATGTAGATTTGATTAGTCGAAAAAAAAGTATCAAAACTCAAAAACTTAAAATAACTATCGAATCTTCCTCAACGACCTTTAATTGATAACCATCTCACCTTCAAGATTAATTCCAATAGAAATTAATAGATGTTGTATTAGGATTAAATTTAATCAGGAGACTTAAAATTGAAATATGGCTTGACTTAGTAATGTCTTTTCAATAAATGTCTTCACAAACTAATTAAAACAGCAAATACACATTACAACTTGCAAATGTAAGTTTTCAGGTTCAACGTTTATAGAATTGAATATTACAAAGTTAGGTAAAGACTTCTTTTTCCGTTTCTAGCGTGATTCCTTATTCTAAAATTCATGGTGAGAGAGAGTGTTTTTCCTGAAAGTATTGTTTTTTTCAAATTCAAAGCTAACAAACAACAATAAATTGCTAAAACTACCTTGTAAAACTATTGGGAAGTTGTTACTCAAAATTTTCTTTTCTTGAAAATAATATTCAGGAAAAACTATTAAACTTTACATTATTTACTAGTTAAATGAGAAATTTCTGCTAACAATGGACTCTCTCATTTCTAGCACACTGGAATACAACATAATTGTATTTCCATTCATTAAATTTAAACTTTCTGTTTCTTAATTTTAATATTTTTCAGGAGCCGATTCAGCATTTTTTTAAATCGTTTTCCAATTATTCAATATTTTGATATAAGTTATAAGTCTCTTTAAAAAGCTAATTTCCATGGAAAGTATGTCTATGTGTCATAATTAATAGTATGATATTCCTTTGTTTAAAAACTTCCATAATACATCGATTTGCAAATTAAAATTTTTGAAGTCTGATTATTTTCCTGAATTTGAAAACCCTTATATATTAATTATTCTTAATCCATGATTCATTTTAAGAATTTCAATCCATTGATTTAATACCACCATTGATTCCACTTGGCCCACTCACATTTTTATTGTTTTAATTTAAACTCAAATATCCTCTCCTTTTTGAATTTTTCCTTTTGATAGAAGGATTAATATTCAATTTCATCCCATGTAATACCATTTGTTTTGCTTGATGCAAGTCTTCAGCGTAATAAAACCCACTGTGAGAGGCCGATACCAAATCCGTTTTAAGAAGAACTTATCTTTTTTCTTTCTCTTCTTGTAGGTTGATTCAATCGATCTTAAAATAACTTCTATTAATTGCAGTTGTTCGTAATAATTATCATAAGTAGATGTGAAATTTTGGAAAAGAAAAAAGTTTAATAACAAAATGGTCGCTAAGAAGAAAGTAAGAACTATTTTCAACCAATTCCAAATAGCTTTCGGTTAATTAAATTCTATTGTTTCAATATTTCGTGTACTCAGATTGAACTCCACTCAATTACACCTCTTTTTACAAAATGATTAAAAGCCGCGAATATGACATTAGCCATGAGAGGAAATCAAAATTCCTCCCCCAAACTTTACATCCCCAACAGGCTCTGATGTTATTCAATGTACGTCTGATATCTACCCCAGTAAACCTTTACAATGTCTGAATCCAACAACAACCCTCTTGTACCTCCAAATAATCAAACTATATTTATTAAAACTCTGTAATCCCCTAAAGTTAAAGATAGAAAATGTTAGTTTCGTATTTCCAAACGTCCTAAAAACCTTCATCCACAAATTGATTTTCGCACAAATTGAATCCATGTATGCTCTTTTGAAATTCTTCTCAGAATAAAAAGTATTAATTCATTTGCTTTAACATTCGGCAAAGGCCATTTTATGAGATTTAAATCAGAGACTTCTTCTTGATGTGAGACCTTCTACTTTAGAATCCTCTCCTCGAATATTCAAAAAAAATTGGGCACTGTCTCTTCTAGTTTTGAAGAAACAACTCTTCAAGATTTTTACTTTCAATTTACGGGTAATTATTACCTCATCTTTTCTTAAGCTCGACTCTACAAAAAATACCTCAGCGATACCATCTTCTGTAATCTTTAAAATCTATGCCGTAAGAACCTTTGCCTTCAATTAATGATAAAAGCTTATCCCTTCGAACATCATTTTTAGTAATAACAGTAGGGGGTTAATAAAAATATTTAATGAGAAACTCGCTATTTCCTTTGGTTCTTTTTCCAAAAATCCATTTAATTAAAGGAATTCTTGAAATTAGAGGCAATCCTGAACCAGGAGTTATTAGTAGATTTTTCTTCTAAACCCACCTAGGTAAAACGTCTCATTATCTTTACTCTTAACATTGAGAGCTAAAGAGACTTCTCGGTACTACACGTAGCCCATAGGCGCGTGCGCGCATTTTCTATGTGAATTCTTTCAGTAAAAATCTGACTGGTCAAACGTGTATGTCAAGCGTTGAGTGTTGATACGTGTACCACCACAAAAGGTTTAATCCTACACTGACAAATCTGCATTTACCTGCCACGTATTTCGATTATTTTGGGTCTTGGGGACTTAAACTTTCCTTGAAAAATACTTGCCATTTACATAATATTCTGTGTTCCCAATTTTGAAATGTTGCCGCATTTGACCATTTAGAGTTGCAAGTTAGCGAGTGGACCTTACTTTTAGAAACACCATCAGTCTCTAATGCTTTAATACTTAGCATTAAAAATTAGGTGTTAACTTTTCCAGATTAATTGTACTTTCCGATTTAATTTCCCAACAAATTATATTAAAGAACTTGAGCTAAAATAAAATTTGGCATCTGGAGAATTTGTCCATTTGTTAGTTTCGGAAAGGTTCAGGACCCTAATCCGGCGTGTAATACCTTGTTGTGACACTTCTATTCTCCTATAGTCAACAATTATAACCTCAATTGGCAACCATAGGCACTACTTGATTAAATTATTCTCTAAAAATATACGCTGAATATTCCTCTGTCTGAGGCACGGAACCACTAAAACACAAGACTATTCAGGTCAAACGAATTCTTTCAATTCAACATCTTTCGTAACATTGAGGTATGGTAGCTTACTAGGTCTTCAATCGACCATGTCTAAGCTGAAACACAATTTGTCTTTCTAATCCTTCAGCTTTACGCCCCAAATCAAATAAAAACCATTTGATTTGAAAAAGTATAAAGTGTTGATTCAAATAAAACTCATAATAAATATCCAAACGTGCTTGACTTTAGGCTCAAAGATTTTTTTTCCTTGTAAATTTGCTAATAAAAGTGTAGTTATTTTTAATTCTGAGGCTCACGATTTTACTATTTCATCAATTGCTAATATCTTCCGCAGAAATTCTAAATATCAATCAAACGCCATGTATTTCCAAAAAATAAAGCCCCTCTGTCTTATTACGTTCAAAATATCTCTCTCGTTCTCATAAGCATATCCTAATTTCTTCTTGTAACTATAGCTGTATATCTTCATCTTATATATGAACTTTTTTTCCCAGGATTCAGGTATAAAGCAAAAAAATATATCATCTCGTTTTCTGTAAGCACACATTACTATTGGCAAATGATCACTCTCATAGAAGTGCATTTTTCTTAGAAAAGATTATCATATTCTTAATCATAATACAGCCACAACCATTCTGCTGTTGACTAATCCTGCAGCATAAGCTAAAACGACCTACGTTGCTTTACCTGACAACTTTCACATTTCTTTTTATCAGACTTTATATGTACTTCAAATCATCCAATATCCTCTAAGATCCAAATAATTCCATCGCCAGGAATTCTTATATTTTAATTTAATAATTCCTTTCTTTACTTCAGGAATTTCTAACAACTGTGTAAATTATATTTACTAAAATGCAGGGAGTATTTCCAGTAAGTTTACATCTAATCATATCGGTTTAATTAAGAAAGTAAAATTTCAGCAACAGTTACGTTAGCAAAAATTATTTACGATCCTGGCATGGTCGAGATTTTGATCAATACTAATATTTAGGATTATTTGTATTTGCAAGTCCCACGATATTACCTCAGTTAAAGTAGATTCCATAATTGATAGTTCTGCAATATTTATCTAAGCCAGGGTTATCAGCTTTTAATATTTCAAACTCACTTGAATTTGATCAAAACCTACTTTGCGCAACAACCTGACAGGCAAACATTAGTAGCGAAAATATCAATTAATAACTTTGTATAAATTTTCTTCATTTGTTAGTCATAATAAAATATAAACCTCTTCAATGGAAGTCTCACCTTCTGCTACATTCGGTGCCTATAGTATCCAGCTTCAATTTCCTTTTTGGAAGATAATCTCTCACATCATATTTTTGCTTCCCGTAACTTTTTCAGCTAAATAACTGTCAATTGGAATAATTCATTTAAAGTGCCTTTCGCCCTACTATAACCAGTATAATGGCAATTCTTCACAACCGACAGCATTGCATAAATGCTTTAATTCATTATGTACTTTAAAAACCAATAGGGAAAACATTCAAAATCGAACTTTTTAGTCTCCTTACAATTCATACAAAGTAATCGAACTAATCGCTGTGATGCTGCAAACATTGAGTGTTGCCTGCCAATTAAAATATGGTGCACACCCATATCTATCAATCTTTGGGAACACAGTACCCCAGCTGAATTTGTATGAATCGTAGATAAAAACTAAATGCCAGTCGGGGCCGCTCAAATCGCCATCTTTTGAGTTCACCATTCGAATTTCACCCCTATACATTATTATTCTTATTCTTGTCTCAAAAAAAGATTTCAACGCGCTGCGAAACCCAAAGCCAATTCTGCCTCCTTGTAACTGAAACTTGATTTATCCCCTCTAAAGGTATACTCTATAGGATCTTCAATAGTTAATTATATTTGTTGCTTCATTGTTTAACTCCTTTAAAAGTAGCATAAAGGCGTAGTTGTTTTTCCAGAACCGTAGGGACCACTATTAAAAATAATTTCCATTGCCTTTTTTTAATTCCCTACTAAAATTAAATTTTTCAAGAACATCACCAAAACCCAAGCGTCATTATATTTAATATAGTAGATTTCTCTGCTTAAATAATCTTAGACAATTTTTCACCATGTATGTATCGGTAAAATACGGAAAACTCTACTATCAATACTTTTTCCGCCATCGCAAATGAATTCTTCCATCTGTGTGTAGTCGTTTCTCAGCGATATCAAGATTTGCCCTAATTTTGTAAAACTTATTAATTAAGAAGGGATATATCATCCTCTATTTATTAATATACTTTCTCAATTGAGATTCCGTCTATTCTTAATTCTCACTCTACATTTAATCCTCATAAATTTCAATATGTAATATCACTACAATTTCAAATTATGGAGCTTCAACGATTAACTCTAAATAAACAAAAATTCTTCAATTTTTGACTGCGCACACCCTTTACCTACGAGTATGCCGATTTTTCTTAACTAGGAATCTCTAGCTTAATGGATTGTTGAATTAAAGTCACTGTATCAACAGCCTATCGCATCAACAATTTTTCCAAATAGCAGTTTCTACTCTTCAACAAAAAATTATCTTGAATAATGTCTCGTCAATATAAAAACTAAGTTTAGCTGATAATCTTCGCTTAGGAAGTTATTCATAGTGCCATGCCGTCAGAATCTATTAATCTGCTGACAATCTACACTCACAACTAATATATTCTTTCTTTTTTACCATTTCAAAATAGTGTTTACCCAGAGTTTTCATTCTGAATAATATTCAAGAAGCAAATTTCCGGCCCAATTGAAATCCAATAACAAAAAGCCATAATTCCAAGCCAATGGTATGGTTTTTGTTTTGATATATATATATATGAACATTAGCGTGCTACATATTGTACACCGTGACAACATATCTTAACCTCAAAAAAATACAGATATCTAATTAAGTAGCGAAGCCATAAACCATAACGCTACTCCGAAAAGGAAAACAATTCTCCCAATTCCCAATGAGAATTTTAATGTACACTAACCAACGTCGAATTTTTTGATAGAAAATAGATTGTAATTACTATAAGTTAATTAAATAAAAATCATAATTTATTGAATGCTTGATCTAATATCATATCAAATGGTCTATTTTCAAGTAGAAATGAAAGAAATACCACTAATGGTAATGTCCACCACGATTATCATTCTTATTTAAAGTCTTGATAAGTGATAATAAAAAGTATTAAAAAATAGTGTAAAATAAAATATAGACTGCATTAATCTTAATTACTTCTTTTAGTTGCATTTCATGATCAATCTCCCATACATTAAAGAAAATGCCCATCTCCATCAAAATCTGTTACTGCCGTCGCTGTAGCCTTAAATCGATTATTAGTTCAAGCTTCTTGGATCTCAATTTTATAATTGGCCGAACCCTCCTTCATTACCCAGCTTTCGATGCCAAAATCAATATCACTAAAATCAGCAGAATATTAGGAATTCATATAAAAAAAAGTTTTCTCTTTAAAGTATAAAATATGTTTTCAACTGCAATTGAAGCTTCCGTACTTTTTGCTTTCGAAATAAGTGCATTAGCTTTTAGAAGAGCTAATAGAATTAAAAATTCCAACTATAATTAATACAACTAACAGTTCTGTGAATCGTAAAGCTTTAAGTTTTCATATTCAAATTTTTAAGAGTAGTAAATCTAATAAATAAAATTCGTTAAATCATTTTTATTCCAGAGCCAATTCAAATAATGGGGCAAATACATTGCAACCAAAAATTATTCCAAACAAAGAGCCCAATGAATATATAAGAAATGGTTCCATTTAAAACTTTCCTATAGTTTTTGAACTATTTTCAGGTTTCATTTTTCATATTGTAAATTGTATTTGCTCAAATACGATCGGCTAATTTATAACCTTCTTCTGCCACCTTTACAAGTGGAAATCATTTACTTCCAGGAAAAATGCTATGTTTAGCCATAGGACTCATATAGCAAGGCGCCCATCCAATATATCCCTTCCATCATCAACATATGGCTCTGTTCTAATGGGGAAAAGCGAATTCATCTTTCGAAACCATTGCATTGAAACCGATTAAAGATTATTTACTTTTAATAAGTAAAACTCATTTGAATGACAAAACCCTTGAAAGGTAAGTTTTTGGATAATTTCTCCTAAATACTGGAATCTTCGATTACTAACTCAGATAAAATTTACGAAACCAATTTTTTTTGTTTGACTTAAATAGCAATACAGCTAAAAATCCAACACAAACGAACAAACTACCCAAACTTCCATAAGATTGTATAAATTCTGAAAGTCTTAATACTTTCTGAGTTTAAATTAGGGGCAACTCCCTCCAAAACGCTTAAAAGCGTCTTCAAAAATAGGAAAACAATAAAACTCAACATGAAAAACAACAGCTAAAATGCAGTTACTAAAACTATAACCGGGATAAGAAAAGGTGCCTAACCATCCTTCTCTTAAGCTCTACTTCTTCCCTCGTAAAAAATTAGGACAGATCATTCAGAACAAAATTATTGTTCACTCTCTTCTCCTATTTTAATACTTGTAATATTCATACTCCGAAAATATTGTGCCCTTTAAAGCTTCAGAAAAGTTTGCCAAGAATAATACTACTATACACCTTCTAAAACTATTTTTGTTTGAAGCTTTTTCTGCTTCGATTTGCTATTTGTAAACTTTCATTCCAAATTATCAATCCCAGCAGAAATAAGTAAACGCCAATTCATTATTAAAACCTAAAACTTTTTTTTATCTGAAAAGTCTAGTAAGGGAGATCTAAAATTTAAAAATTCTGAAGAAACTTTATGCAATCTTTTCCTTTAGATAAATTATTATTGCACTTACACTTTCTCTAGACTTTAATATTTTACTCCACTTTTATAAAAAACTTTAAGACATGGTTTCTAACAAAACTATGGAAATCAATTGTTAATATACAAGAAGAATACAAAAAACGTAATCAGTCTAATGCGAAAAAAATATGAAAAGTTAAATCTGTATAAATTAAAACAGCATATTTATTACAAGTTTAAATGGAGTATTAGAAAATTAATATGATCTAAAACCAAAAACTGAAAAAAAAACTTATAAATCATTAAATACCGTTTTTGGCCCTATAAGGGTTATTTTAGGACATAGTAGGTTAACTACTGAGGTTAAAACTAACGCAAATTACTCTGTTAAAAAGCTTTTATACCGAATTATTTGAACCTTTTTAATACATTTGTAAACTCCTAAAGAAAAGAATCAACATCAAACAAAGAAATATTGAATGCCCTATCAAGATCCTTGCAGCTTTTGGGATAATGATATCAAATGATTGCCCTTTTCAAAAATACCTGAAGAAACAAAAACCCCTAATTATTTCCTGCATTTAATTTAAAGCAGGATAGTATAAAAGTTGATGGGGTTGATTTTATAACAATTAAGAAAAGTTAAATTACGAATTATTACTATCAATATTTAATATCCGTAATGGACTTTTTAAAAACTGTAAAAAGCCAGTGCTTTTTTCGGAAATTTTTTTTAAAACTTTTTTTTTTTGGGGGGGAAAAACCCCCCCAATGTACCAATCAATTCATATTTGCACTATTGAATTTAAACGCAGAGGTATTATTGCAAAGCGATTTATTTTCGACACGTCTATTCCTTCAAGACTATTCTAATAGTATCCCAGAAGTCAGTTTTGATATGGACGTCTTTGAGAAAAGGAATTGGACGGAGTAAATACTTCGGCTTTTAGATTTACCTGTTGGAATTGTGAAGTAGAACAATAGGACGAAAGGGGAAAATTTGAGCACAATAAAATCTTACACTAAAAAAATGAAAAAAAGTATATAAAGACTTACTGATTGAATCGCAGATGCAGGACAGATGCAGCTGACTAACTATTGAATCCAAATTTATATGCAACATAAAAAAAAGGGCTAATCTAGAAGATTCAAGCCCTTTTTTTATGTTCTAAACGAAGCTATTATTTACCTCTCTTGATTACTTTTATCGATCGTACAATTTTCAACATTCTTTAGTATAGGACTTATTCAAAATGTAAATGCGTAGCCTTAGGATCAAAATAGACTTTTGCTACAGGCCAGTAGACAAAACTTCATCCGTTAGAAATCTTGAACACTAACTAAATCTATGTCCATTTGAAAATGTGGTTCATGATATTAAGTGTACTACAACCATTCCATTCAAAATAACAGACTATAGTTAAAAATCCACCTCTTTTCAAATGTAAGGAATATACACCGTCTAAGTAGATCTACCGAATATCCCATTTTATTGGTCATTATCACTCATTGCTTAACACCTTGTTGTTTTTAACACGGTTTAATTGGTGTATTCAACCATTTTTTCATTTTGATATTACCTTACCATAAATAGTCAACAACACCAGCCTATACTGGATTTTGTGCAATAATTCGTTATATCATCAATGAAATAAACTCACAAAAAAGCAACTGTATATTCTCATATATAAAAGGTTATATTTTTGTAAAAATAAAAGTATTTAATATTGGGAAACTGAGTCAATTATTATTTAGCGATTAAATTCAACGATTTACAATTATAAAAAAAGACATTAAATCTCACTGATTATCAAAAAATGTTAGAATTATTTACACACAATTATGGATCGAAAAAAAAGATACTAATTATAGATGAGAAATTGATATTTGCTTACTAGTTAGTAGTATTCTTAAAAAAGAAGGTCAGAAAACTTTAACAGCACATTCACTTAGTTGAAAGCGAACATAAATTGTTGAATTTAATCCCACAAGATAGTTTTTTTAGATTTAAATTTACCCAGATGTTTGGATTTTCAATCATTCCCTAAATTGGAAAAAAAATAAACGCATCAATTAAAAATTATAATCGTTAAGCTGCATATGATGGCAATAAAAGAACGTATGGAAGCCAATGAGCATGGGGATACAGTACTTTTTTAAAACAACCTTTTAAATCGGAAATGAGGTTTAAACTGATAGATTCGTTTAAATTTAAATATCTAAATACTCCACTTAAATTATCACAAAAAAAGAAGTAAAAAAAATATTAGGAATAGAGACGATACAGATACTGTCTCTTATTGAAAAAGTACCTCTCAAAAAAATGGCATATGAGTAGAGTTAGCTTACAATGGCAAGACTGCTTTAAGTTACATTGAAACAATCAAGTAGATTGTATGTGCGATTTCCGCCTACCAGATATGGACGGCACCGAAGCGCTGAAGTCTATTTAAATCTTATTTTCGTCCTGAAACCAAAGTGATTATTATTACTGGCTATTTCAGATGTAAAGAACTGCAGTGCAATGTATACAAAAATGGGTGCGTAGAGTATGTCACTAAACCTATTTTTCCACGAACAGAAAAGACTTGCATGCAATAAAAAAAGCATTAATAAACCAAACAAAGAGTTCACTGAAGGAATTCTACTCCGATTTCTAAAAAAAGCAAACCTTTAAGAAAAAGTTTCGTTAAATATCAATCGAGAGTTTGTAACTGGAACGGAGTGCTCAATGCCAAGAGAAATAGAACAATAAAACTACCTACTTGCACAACAGACATGAGTGTTGTTATACAAGGTGAAAGTGGAACAGAAAAGGATTTATCGCCCAAATCTATCCATCCAAAAAGTAAAACGATCAGATTTTCCATTTGTCGCAATAGATTGTGGTTGCCTCTTCCGAAAAGAATTGGCGGCAAGGTGGAATTATTTGGGACATATCAAAGGAAATCTTTTACAGGTGCTATTAAACAATAAGATTGGTATTTTGAATTTGCCAATGGGGAACTAATATTTCTTGATGAAAATGGCAACTTATCCTATGATAAATTTCAAAGTTTTAAGCTTTTTGAGGGGTTACTACAAGAACGAAAAGTTAGAAAGAAGGGGATAACAAGACTTCGATATTGATTTGCGAATTATTGCGGCAAGTAATGAAGACCTAACCGCAGCAGCAAAAGATGGTAAAATTCAGAGAAGATTTATTTTATAGGACTCAATGAGTTTTATGGTCGACTTATCGCCCTAAGAGAACGTATAAAGAAGACATTGAGGTACGGCTAAAACATTTTTTAAAAACATTGCAAATGAGGACTTAAAAAGTCCATTAAGGGTTTTGACCATAAAAGCTTTTCTCGCAAAAATTAAAAAATTATTACCTGTGCATTTGGAAAATTCTCCGTGAACTCAAAACGTAATTAAAGAGCAGTATTATTGAGTTCAGGGGGAATTTATTGGAAGAAGAATCTTACCTTGGGAGATTCATTTCTCCTACTTATGACTTCGCTCCTGAAAGTAATGATTGAGAATGAAACTTATTCAGATCTAAAAACTGTAAGCTGAAGGCCGCTGAAAGGAAAGCAAGCATTAAAGTATTGGAGCAGGTTGGGTATAATAAAACTTTAAAGCAGCGAATGTAACTTCAGATTGATCGGAAAAACACTCTATAATAAAATGGAGAGTTATGATATTATTTAAAAAATTAAAATCTTCCCAAAAAAACGCATTTAAAAAATACTAAAAACATATAGCTGTTTAAATACAAAATGATAACCACGTTAAAATTAAACCATCATCGATGATGATGAAGATGATTTCATCCTTTACGGAGATTTATTATCTGATATAGTCGGATTTCAATTTGACGGTAAAATTGGGGTAAAGATTTTGACTTGGCAGAAATTTATTGACAAATGCAGAATCCGATATATTATCTAATGGGGACTATAGGTTAGGAAAACTCTCGGACTGACCTTTGATTCCTGCACGAAATAAATGGATGTAAAAGCCGATTATATTTTAACCGTTCAAGGGGACGAGAAATAACATGCAGCATGAAAAATGGTCAGGATGATTACATTGTCAAATCTGATTGAATATAGAAACATTAGAACGCTCTATCCGATACGCGTTAGAACGATTCGAGTTTTGGAAAAAACTGAATCATAGTGAAGTTAAATACAAGAGTTTGTATTCACGATCAATACGAAACCCGATTTACATTCGTAGATAAATCACTACATTCATGGAGGTAAATTCAAGCTTTTTAACTACGCTATTTGGTATGAGAAAGATGAAATAACAAACCATGACCTCAGTTCTTGTTTGAAAGAGAAAACTATGAGAAATTTAAAAACTTCCCTACTTAACAAAGGACTCATTAAAGATTTTGAGGTAACCTTACTCCGAGCTGATGGCAACAGCTTAATTGTTCCATCACCACTATCGTTTTGTTTGATATTCATAATGAAGTAGAAGGTTATCAAAGGAATTATCAGAGACAATACGAAGGCAAAAAGAGAATGAACAACAATACTAAGAGCAGAAAAGCCTGGAGCATTGACTGGACGGTTAGCAAGAAGTACGCTCAACGAGGGTTTAGAAAACCCTTTGACAAACATTAACCTCTCTTTAGAGCAAATGATGGAAGATTTAAAGGAAGATGGAAGATGCTGATGTATAGTGCATAATAAAACGCAATTCAGAATAGAATCAACAACTTAATTAACAGACTTTTAAACTCTATGCAAAACCTACGAGTTCTTGAAAGCGAAGTCTAGTAAATATCGACGAAATGCCTTCCTAAAGTTATTGATTGGGCTGTGATCGAGATAAAACTGCAAAAATATTCTTTAAAAACTGAATTTAACTGTAATTAATACGACAGCAAACATTTGATGAAGGAACAGATGAAAATTTGCTTTAATTGAAATATTATCAATCAATGCAATCTGAAGCGATGAAAACCAGGGACATCAAGGGAGAAACTGACAATTTTTAGTTGTATGGCAAAACAATAAAATCTCTATTTTCATTGCGACAATTGGAGAAGGAATAGAAAAGGACAAACTAACAAATTATTTGATTGCCTTTTTACACTTGGGAAAACCGTACAGGGAATGGGGTTAGGGTTAACTACTACTCAAAACATTATTTAATGCACACGAAGCAAAATTAATGTTTGGAAAGTGAAAAAGGTGTAAGGAACAAAATTACGAAAATTATTACCGAATTTTTAATTAAACACATCATGAAAGACTTAAGTAAACAGCGCAATACGATATCATTAGCGAAAAGCTTATCACTGGGGCAAACTAACTTTATTGATATGCTGCCTTAAACATTTTAAGTTGCATTAGTTATTTTCTAATTCTATTTTATTTACTATCAAAACTTGCCAGCAAGAATCTACCAGGGAAAGTTTTTGTACGTCCAACAATGTTCACTAGTTAAACTTTTAGGGAAATACCATAATCATTATTATTGTTGTTATTGGGATTCTTTCTTTGCTTTTAGCGATTTCTGAACTTTAGATAAAAACTGTTACCTCCCTGGTTAGCAGGTGTAGAGTGATTGGATTAGCACTAGGATTTGCTTTTCAAGATACAGCAGCCAATTTTATGTACGGGTATATTGTAAGCTGTACAGAAAACCTTCAGAAGTAAGGAGGACATCATCAAAATCGAATTACTTATATGGGATAGATAGAACACATTAATTTAAGAGCTACAATTATTCATGACTTTTCAAGGGGCAAGGAAATTATCTTACCAAAACCAAAATGGTTTTCCAAAGCGCAAATTGAAAAACTATTTCAGAAACCAAACAGGAAGAGAGGTAGATCTATCAGTGGAATTCATATGGGTGACGACTTAGACAAAGTAAAAGAAGTGCTATAAAAATTTTAGTAGGAGCGACATTCTTGCCTCAGAAGATTCAGTAGATTTTATTTACCAACCGGAATTTGGAGATAGTTCCATCAACTTCGATCTGGCGATTCTGGTGAAGAACACCACTTCAAGGAACCTACAATACTTGCTAAAAAGCGAAAGCTATAGTTAATGAAAGGCGCTTGATGCAAATGATATAAATGGATCCATCCCAATTCGGCAACATGGATTTTGGTATAAAAGGGGGAGAAAAAATGAATTACAATGCTAAAAAGTAGAATGCGATTAATTTTTAACTCAAAATTTATACTGATTCTCTTTTTTTTAGGGTGGATCATTGGAGGTAAATTTTACAAAAAACAGCCAATTATGTCAAATCAAAAGTAGCCCTACTCATATTAGATGGTTTGGGGAAATTGGCGGACGAATCGCTCGGACGCGATACACCAAGCGAAACACTCCTTTCGTTGATAGTTTATATTACTAAAAAATATTCAAATTGCTCAATTGAGAACGGATGGTGCATGTTAGGATTACCAGATGGTTCAAAATGGGGAAATTTCTGAATTGGTCACTGAATAATCGGAGCTGGTCGGGTAATTTTTCAAAGATTTAGTAAAAATCAACAAAGCCATTTGATGACAATAGCATCAGTGATAATATTGTGCTGAAAAAGCCACTTAATTATGCGAAAGTTGAGAATAAGAAAGTTGCATATCATGGGCTTGTTTCTGATGGAAGGAATTTCATTCTCACACGAAGCATTCTTAACAGCTGATTGGATATCACCAGACGGCTCATGGCATTTGAAAGATGTTTATTTCATTGCATTTACTGATGGTAGAGATTGTAAAACCAAACCAGCGGAAAGGTCCACATTAAGAAATTAGCAGAAAAGTTAACAAAACTCTAATATGCCCAATGTGGCGAGCATGGTAGGAAGGTATACGCCATGGATTCGTGAACAATCGTTTGGGAGCGAATTAAAGTTGCTTACGATTTTATTGAACTTCAGGAATCGGAGTAAAATCTAAAAAGACCCACTGAAAAGCCATCCAAGGAATTCGTATTTTGAGCAGGGAATTTACTGATGAGCTTTCTAAAGCCAGTTGTTTTTACGGATTCCGAAACGAAACAATTTGCTCGAATAGAGCGAATGATGTGGTTGATCTGTTCAATTATCTTACTGATAGATTGTAGGAGGAAAATTATTATTTGTTGACTCCAAAAATTGACTTCCAGAGCATGGCATTGGTAAGCCTGCCATTGCATATGTTACTATGAACCCAAAAATTACGACAGTAGTTTTAATCAGATTAACATTTTATTCGTACAAGGAACAATAAATTAAAAAAAAACCACTTTGGGAGAAGTGAAATTTCTCTTTGCTCAAAGAAAAACAAATTCGAATTGCAGAAAACAGGGAAATAATCCGCACGTACCTTTCTTCTTTTTCGGGTGGACAAGAAGTACCCAATTTGAAAGGAGAAGAGTAGAATTTATGAATTCCATCGCCGAAAAAGTAAGGCACCTTACGATCAAGGCAACCTGAGATGAGCCGCAGCAGGGAATTGCAGAAAAATATCATCAGAGAAATCCCAAAATGAAATCGGCAGACTTTTATCTGTCTAAATTTTGCTAACCCCAGGACATGGTAAGGCCCATTACAGGTTGTATTCGAATGCCTATTGTAAAAAGCGTTTAGAAGACTTGTAGATGGATTTGGACGCAACAAAATTGTAGAAGAAGGCATTCAAACACGATTACAGCTTTGTTAAATCATTTGCAGATCATTGGGGAACGCTGATTTTTTTTGCAAATTTTAATTCAGGATGGGATCGCCAAAACCCAACAGGGCGGCACCACTACCAATTTCCAGTTTTTCCTTGTGTTTTTAAATCGAAAATTTAAAAAAAAAAATTTTACACCCAAAAAATAAAAAAAACATTTCCTTCCCCCTTTTTTTTTGCTCTTTCCT
>Ga0163217_1119602_pt1 | contig 16911 bp, 17 predicted proteins | sample SynspAceP_FD_185933 | JGI IMG/M metagenome (GOLD analysis project Ga0163217, IMG submission 185933) | Saline lake microbial communities from Ace Lake in Antarctica - Synechococcus sp. Ace-P (PacBio error correction) | ecosystem: Environmental > Aquatic > Non-marine Saline and Alkaline > Saline ... | reverse complement strand
TTTCGATATAGACACGCTTAAACCTGCGACGGATTTTAGGACCCGACGGTGAATAGGTTGACCAATTGACCCATTCAGATTACCTATTCCTTAAAAACTATTCCTCAAACCATGACGGTTCCCTCATAGCAGCCTTAAAGGAACTTACTGGATGAAACCAGTTTTGCCATGGCCAGCCAGGGATAGATGGCGCTATCTAACACACTGGAAAATGGTTATATACTGAGCTTCAAACGGAGAGAGAATTATGCCTAGCGATGCGGTGCGCCACTGAATGGAACATAGACTGGCTTTAGGCAAGACCATCGAAACCACCGAAAAAACCACCCGAAAAAAACACAGTGTCAAACGTACCGCGCCAAAAGCTATTTTGGAACTGGGCCGTTTACTGGGTGATGTCACCGATAACGTCACCCTGGCGTCAGTTCCGCAACAACTTAAAGTTTGAACTGCCGGGATTTTGCACTTCACTTCTAAATTAATTGATGGGGACCCAAATTTCCCCAACTTACGAGCGGGCGGGTATTACCGGTGGTGTGAAAGCCGTGATCGCTGAACGGGAATGAATTGAAACAGGGCATTGTCGCCCGAGCATCCATTCTGCGCCAATGATAAACACCGCAGCGTTTCAAAACTGAAGTCTCAGCACAAATCTGCTCAAAAGCCACCGTGACCAATCAGGAACAGGAATTCTTGCTGAGTGAGGAAGAACTGGCAGTGGAATACCAAGCGGCCTGATTTGGGAAATTGCCTTTAATAATGCTAAATTGCTGGATTTGCTCAAACGCCATTCCGGATAACAAAGTTAAATTGCTGCTTTACCGATGAAAACAGCAAGCGGCATTGATAAACCCCAAATGATCCGAAGTTCATCCGGCAATATTAGTCGTCATGCCGATGCGGCTTTAAGTACTTATCTGAATCCATACAAAAAACGGCCCCCGGCTTAAATGAAGCGCCGTTTTTTTATTACCAGAAAGTTGTTCTAGATCAGCTTATTTGGATTATTCTGCAGCATTCCACATCCAACCCCTGTTTATAGATATTGGCCGCCGCATTTTTCGCGTTATCCTGCGCATTTAAATACTTCTGCCCAACACCTGATAAGTTCCCCCCGCGGTTCCATGTTCAAATACTTGCACGCAGGGATAGGCTATCTGCCTTGGCCCAGAGTTTATTGGCCTGCGCCAGTCCTAAGGTCGTAGCAACCAGGCGATTTTCTGTGCTCGCTGTTTTTTAGCCATTTTTTCAGCCGTGCCAGACGCTTAAGTAAAAACCACCCTGGCAGAATTTTGCCGTACTGATAAATCAGCGCATCACTCCAGTTTTTGCGTAAATACTCTCGATTAGCAGCATCGCTTGCTGTTGGTCACCTTGTTAACAACAGACCATTAATATAGGTTTTTCAAGACTTGCTCAGATTGTCTGATTTTCGCGGGAGGATTGCTCCAAATCTGCCTCCATTCTCTGCCATTCCTGACGTATTAATGCAATTTTGCAATTGTCCCTACCGTGAGCTTCTGCCGATATGCATTGGCTGAAACTGGGCATCCAAAACATGGCGCTTACGTACAATCGGGTTTAATACCGATTGCACTTCCTGCCATTGATTCGCGTGCTCTGATACAGCGGTTGCAGCAGTTGTAAAACGTAAGGATTTTTAGGCGCCGACTTCGCGTTAAATGGCCTGCAACGTGGCCAAAGCCTTGTCTTTTTGGACCTGCCGAAAGCTTTGAAGCTCGGCCTGCACCACTCCGACAGCATATCAAGCGCTGGTGTCGTTTCATGGGCTAACTTTTAAATAGGAAATCACGGACGCTCAGCGTGCCTTGTTGTTTCTGTGCAGGCACGTGCAGCGGCCAGTAATGCAATAATGGCGTTTTCACTATTGCCCGCATGGACGTATCAACAGTCGTTCAGCTTCTTGCCCCAACGACCTTCTTCGAGTGTAAATCAAATCCATTGGTCAACGCTTTGGTAGCCCGTTTATGACGCGGTTTCCTGCCATTGAGACAAGCGGTTTGGCGTGCTTTTAATGACGGCCAAAACTACGTAATGTCAGATAGACCATTTAAACATTAAGATCAGCCAGGCAACCGTAAAACTACGATTAATGCATGTTTCCAGCGGTCCACTGAGCATATGGATCAAACACAAAAGGCCGGGTTCAAAATTTTGCTAACCAAGGACAAAAAGCGCCACCCAAGCCAGCGGACAGCAATGATAATCAACCATTTCATGGCTCAAATCCTTTCAGGCCAAAGCAATGAAAGCCCCGAAATATCCGGCGTTTCGACGCTTAATAGGTCTGCTTTTGCATCCATCAGGGATGACCAGCATCCGCATTCACGCTGATCCCCAACAAAAATACTGTTCCAGCCAACTTATGCTGGATTGCAGGCTTTGCTCCAAACATTCGTTTGATGGCCGACAAGAGCAGCAAAGCGAGCGGTTTTTCCAATTGCAAGCGCAGATTCTGATACAAAAAGTAGCGCTGTTCGGGAATTAACACAGCTGCGGGCATCTTGCTGCTGACGGATGAACAAACTAAAGACCGCACTTGCGCTCCAGATTTCTGAAATGGCTTTCTCCGCCCAGGCCGGTTGCCTCTGTTACTTCTGTTTTCAGCCTCGTTGTTAGAAGACTGTTTTGCCCAGTCACAACCGCAGCTATCAATTGAACCAAATCAATCCAAGCATATCGCGGCAATACCCGCGACATCGGTATCTCCCGCCGCTTCCAGTGCAATTCTTCTTCAAGCGATTAACCTCTCGCAACGGGTTGCATACGAATAATCACCGATTTCACGGATCTTTGATCGGCCAATGACAAAAGCGAGTGGCAGCCACCACTGTATCATTCCGGCCAATAAGGCCGCTGATGGCAGATTAAGCAGATAACGGATTTCCGCCAGCGCCCATTCAGAGTTCAATCTCCTTCACTGCTAAAGGCGATTGATTTTGTAATTTGGTCAGATATCCCCATGTTCCAGGCTTGGGTTTGGTAAATGTGATAACTGATCATTTTACATTGACGCTGCGTGTAACCAAGATTTTGAAATTTATAAAAAGTTTTAGCTTCAGAGTTAAGATCAGCTATTCCATCCAGCCGGTTTTCCACCTCAAAAACCAGTTGCTTTGTTGTGCTTGCCCAAGTAAGCCCAAAGCGCCCCTTGCACCGGGCAATGGTTAATCACTACCGCCACGAAATCAGCAGCCTAACTTCCATGAAAACCGTTTTTTGGGAATGCTGAAGGATGTTTTCCGCTTTTATTGGCCGGTTTTTTTTCCCCGGCTTCAGATTTGCTGTTAGGCCTCCATTAGATCTGATCCCATTTCAATTAATCGTTGAATGATTGCACCATCCACTGGCATTAGACGACATGCAACTGTTGGATTCCTTTGTTCAATGCAAAATCCTTGATTTCGCTTACTCCACTACCAGCAAAGTTTTTGCCGAATTTGCGCGGCAGCTTTCTCTGTAATAAACTTAACAGGTTTGTGACACCATTGGCACTGGTTGCCAATCAAACCAATTAGCTGAACAGGCTTGTTGTTTAAGTTCAGCCGATAACCTTAGGTAAATTGTCGACGATAAACTTCCAGATAACTAATACTAGCACCTCTTGGAACGCAAGGTTTCAGCCATCAGCTCGCGTCCTCCTTCAACCTCGCACCAATGACGGACCTGTTGCTGGACCAATCTGTTTTGCCATTCGGCGTAATTGCAAATAAACCTTCACTGCCATTGACAATTCAGGTTGGTAAATCAACGTTTAACCCATTTTCCCGCATGCCTGCGCGTGTGCCTTTCGCCGGCGGCGGCCAGTTTAATCGTGGCTGGCAACCGTTTGCGGGTAGGCCCCAACATAAAAAGCTTTCAACTGCCATTACGACTGACAAAAACCAGCCAGTTCGTGCAGTTGCGGAATGCCATTCTTCCAGTGATCAACATCAATCGCAGTGATTTCAATGACTGAAAACTTTATGGGCTCACCCACCATGCTGTTCCAATCAACTCGAGCAATCCAGCGACTGGCGGAGGGTCGTGTTACTAAAATTCAGCTTTCAACGACGGGGCCGATTGTCCAGGCACCATAAAACCTCGGAAAAGGATTTTGTCGCCCCTAGATTAACAACATCTCACCTAGCGTTAAACCAAGTTGTTCAGCTTCACTGGCCTTGCACGAATTTCCTGTTTGCAACATTTCGTTGTACCATCAAGGGACGGCGGGACCAGGACCTCGTAACCAGAGAATTCATTCTCCATTTATGATTCGCATTATCCCACCGATGGGAACCTGACACCCCCCCTTTAATCGGGCGATTCAAGGCACGTTCAGCCTTTCACGGTAATGGAGCGTTAAATCACAATTAAAGCGGGGCAATTAACGCGTTCATTTCATTCATCATTCAATTCGCGTTTTCAATACCAAGGGCACCCTGCCCTATTGCGGTTAAACTTTGCTCGGGTGTTAAGGCCACTACGGATACGCTCATTCCAAATTGCAGCCTTCCAAACCGCTTTGCCAAAATAATGGCTGTCAAATTGATTCCGGCACAATCCAGGTTTAGCCAAGCGCGTATTTACATTGCCACGTAGCGGCCACATATATTCAGATCGCGACGATAATGACGCAAACTGACATTCTCGCCGCAAACTGGACGTTACCGACAGTCGCACCTATTGGTAAATCATCTACATTATCAAATGATTGGATTACAAATTGCATCACGCGGGGTTTTCATTGTCGCTCGCAAAATCACTGGCAGATGCAGGACCAATCGCGGAAAAATTCCACCGGTACATCTTTTCATTGAATTGAACGGGCAATATCCGCTTCACCTGCCAGCTGCTGACCTCTAGCTCTTTTACCAAATAACGCTTTACCACGACTTTAGCAAGCGGGGGATATCCAGAATAATATCACCCTGGGTTTTTTGATACGGACCAATTCAATATGTCAGACCAGAATCTATTTCGCAGCAGACTGTCACGCACAATTTCAGCCTGCCAGATGGCAAGCGGGCTGCCGACGGGTTAAGCGATACGAACGATACGTTGACTCATGAAACAACACCAGTTAATAATTAAGAGTGGGATCGAATTTCTAAAACATTTTCCCCTGCGATCCACGAGCAAGGCCGCGTTATAATGCCTATTTTAATGCCAAGCTTAATCACAGGCACCGCTTTACCATGACCCGCATCGACAAAAAAGGCTTTTCTTCGCTCGCTACGCCAACCAACTAATAAGTTTGTTGAAGAATCACCGCTTCAGTTGATGTTTGATAAACGTAGTACCGGCAGGATATCAGGGTTCCACGCGGCATGCCACCATGCTGTGCAAAGTCGACGTGTTAACAGAAGGCAAACGCGACAAAATCATTGATGGTTTGCAGCAAGATTGAAAGGTTGAAAATCGATAACGATTCGTTTGAGTGGTCGATATGCCACAGGAAGATTGTGCATATGAATTATTCGAATCCAGGGACTGATCAAAACTAATTGGTGAAGTCGGCTAAAAAACTGCAATACCGGGTCGGTCACCGGATATGATCAGGGTAAGCGACTGCATGTGCGTTTATATCTGCGCGATTATGATTGTACGATTCGCAGTGAGCTTTGCAACGTCTTCGCAGTACTTTATTAGATGTTGCAGAACGCGAATTCGATTACCCATCAATGCCCGGTTTACCCATCTTGCAAAACCGCTCAACCTGTGACGTTTGGTCACCATATGTGGCCTGGTTTGAAATTTGCCAGTCGCGATCTGGAACGTCTGGATGATTGCACTAAACGGGTTAATAGTTGCCATTAGGTGCAAGGCGCCCTGGCTGGCACCACGTTTCGATTGATCGTGAATTCCCGCAAAACTGGCTTGGCTTTGATTCGTATTTGCCGCAATGGCACTGGATTTTTGCCGTCAGCGATCGTGATTTGCCATTGAATTTAAACAGCTTCGCCTCGGTTCTTGAGATTGCACTTGTCGCGGTTTCTCAGAAGAACTGATTATCTGGTCTCTGCCCAGTTTGATTTTGTCGATTTAGGTGATGCGTTCTGCACCGGCTCATCGATTATGCCGCAAAAGGAAAAACCCGGATGTTGGCCAGAACTGGTTACGGGGCAAGGACCAGCCGGGTTATTGGCCCAACTTATTTAATCTGCTGACGCTGATGGAAAAACCAGCCTCTGGCCTACAACAAGGATAATCAGGAAGACAAGAACCGTTGTTTGAACCACCATTGACACCTGCTCGTGTTTCATTACGTGTCATTGCCGAATATGCTGGCAGTCATCCCACCGTCAAAAAGGGACCAATATGCGTCTGGCTGCCCTGAAAGGGTTACGCCACAGCCACCGAATCTGTTGCGGATTATTGGTACGGAAAAAAGGCGTTGCTTTCCGTGATGCTCATGAAGTCGTGGGTCTGTCAGTTGCCTATTGCATAAAACATCAAAAAAGATCTGTCAGCATTGGACTTTGGCCAAAGAAACTACAGCAATTTCAGTGACCAGATCGGCGACATGTATTTTTCTGTATTAACCCTTTGAAAGGCTGGTGGCGGCTCGTAATCATCTGGGTGGAACCGCACCCGGAACAAGTTAAAAAAGCCATTCAGCTTGCGCGCAGTGAATTTGTAATTAATCTGCAATTCCCCACCAGAATGCCTTGCCCAAAAACCTGTAATTGATGGCAATTTTGCTTTTTTACTCACCGGTGTGCTACAGCTTTCAGATGGCCTCATTAAAATCGTTTATATTCGCGCTGATTGAATTTTGGCCAAACGCTGGCCCGGCCTGATTGCGGCGATCGGCCTGTTTGATTTCCGTATGCCAGTTATTTTTCTGGTCGAGCGTAAAAGAGTTCTCGGCGCAGGTTCATTGCCTATTGTCATGCTTGGTCAGCTGGCTCTTTCTTGGTATTGGAGAAACTGGCTACGGGAAAGTTTTCAAAAAAACCGCTTTGGCTGAATATCCCACCGACTTTTAATGCATTATCTGGGACGGCAATTTAGTTGCCATCAGGAAAGTCTGTTTTTTTGTCCTACCATTTTTTATTGCCGTCACCACCTGGAATCTCATAGCTTCCAGGGCCGGTTTTAACCGCAATATTTGGTTTATGCGCGTTGATCTCGTCATGACCCGATATATTACAAACAAGTTGGCACCGCCGCCGTTTCCTTGTTTGTTATTCTTTCATGCACTGGCTTTATTTGCCGTTTTTTTACTTTGTCGCGTTACCAATTATTGCTGCAGCTTACGACCGGCCAAAGTCTGGCCTGGGCACTGATCATTTCCCTGCTGTTCAGCCTGCCGAGTTTAGTCAAATTTGTTGTGAAATGGTGGCTGGGTGGCCGACGTCCTTTAATTGGCTTTTAATTGCTGGCCGTATAGCCACTGGCTTATGGCCAGGACCAAGTATTGTGCCCTCTTTCGCAGCGCTACGATTAACAGAAAATGAATCTTGGTTCAGCAAATAGATCGTGAACAACGTACCCATGGCAAATGCATTAATCGATCGACTGCAGCCAGCTGAAACGTTGATGGCTTATTTAGGCCTGTGACAGCCATCCGGGCACCTCGTTGCGCTTACGGAAAAGATCCATCACCTGTGGATACATCATAATGGTCAACAGGTCGATCGGATCACGCTGGATATTGAAGGGGGGCCGTGAAGAAAGGTTACCGGCCTACGCAGAAATGAATTTTTCCAAAAGATCCGTAGGTAAATGGCAGGTTCAAAGTAGCGTCACAGAGTCAGGTCAGCTGATAAAGGTATTAAACGCTTTACTGTTGGGAAGCCAATGTTTGAAGAAACAGAAAAGCCGCCTTGGAGCGCCTTTAAAACCCCCTTTCCTTGAGCAATCAATCGAACATCAGAGAACCCTAAAGAACCTGACAGTACTCAGGAGCTGGAAAACACCGATTCCACAAAGAAAGCCTCTTTGGAAGCGCCTAGTGCCGCCGTTCATTCAGGAGAGTGCTGGACGAACCTGGAAAATGTCCAAGAACAGGAAAGAAACGATCAAAGGAAAATACTCAACAACCGGAATTTACCTGGAAGCAGCAAAGAAAAATGTTCATGAGCAGAATTAATCTTTCGATTAACACGATTTAAATTTGGAGGCAATGGTTATAAAGCTCATCCAGACCCAGCATAAACTGGGCAGCCAGATAGACCACCAAGCTCTTCAAAGGGTGAAGCTGTAAACCTTATCAGCATAGAAGTAGGCATAGAAATTCAGTTACCCAGATTAATGAATAGCCGATCACGCCCGTTACCATTTTAAAAGCGAATACAGTCTGATTTTTTTCATGACCACCCCCATATATTGCTTTGAAATCAAATTAGCCATAAAACAAGACCAGCTTGATAAACCAAGCATGGCAAACACAAGCGCCTTTGCTGCGGAAAATCGTGGCCAATATTGCCAATAAAAAGACCCTAATCAAAGTGCAGCCACTGAGAGCAGTCCAAAGCCAGACGACAAATGCCCCACCACCCATGCCCCAGAACTTTGATAAACGGCCATAAGAAATATTCAGCACTGCGATTGAGGGTCCAACGCAACAGAAATGTCTGTAACCCGTCGGATTTAATCTCGCCGCATTTAAGTTGAGAATAGTTGCCGCGGCATCGCCAGACTCAAGCCCGCCAACAGCAAAAACATAAGGGTTTGTTCGAGCAGCATCATCAGTAAATTTGCAGTACCAATGCCTCCACTTTGGGTTTAACAGGAGGAGGCTTTTCTGTCCGTAGTTTTTTGTTGTTTTCCGCTTTTTAATTTTTTGATGGCAAAAACACTCAACACGCCCAATTAGCACGACGGTTAACTCAACCCTTACATTTGTAACCAATCTCCCTGTATGAAATAATTGGATTACATGTTGTCCGGTTGGCAAAACCAGTTTTCAGAATGGGCAGTAATAAACCACAAAGTAGCAAATACCAGCTAATTGTTTCCCACCCAGGCACCGCGAAGCGGGCCGTAATGGACGCATGTAGTAAACTGCCCAGCCAGATATAAAAGGAACAAGTTTGATTTCCCAGCAGCGCGATCAGACCACTTTTCCAGTTGGCACCAGTCGGTTATCCAGAAATAAGCCACACATGCCACATTCAAACCGCTGATGGCCAGCGATATGAGAACTTCGATGCTACGGTAAACTTTGGGTGTTTGCGCTCCAAACTCATTCAGAATCGCTGACGACGTTTTCACCATAAAACAGAATCGCACCCGTAGCCATCATCACGGTGCCAGGCCGATTCCCAGAAATTTGAAATAAATCCCAACGCACGGTTATAAACCGCCCAAAATTTAGCAAAATGTAAGGTACGCATAAGTACGTTGTGCCGCAAAAGGGCATTACTTTTATCAAACCTTTCCGGCTCTTCTAATTGCATTACCTCCCCTGTCACGCATCCAGAGTCACCTTACCAGAGCTCAAAAATAGCAATCTTCCGGTAATTTTTTCTCTTGCTCAAACAAAACCGAAGACACTGGCTACCGCACTTACTATCCCCCCGGGATGTCCACACTGATTAAAACTACCCGGTTTTTCCATTTGCGTTTCGCTTGTTTGAACAACTCGGTTAAAGCTAAAAACATCGCTTCAATACCAGGTCTCCGCGTCGATGCTCCGGCTGAGTGAACACCTCAGAAAAAAAACTTCGCGGAGTATCGTAATTTGCCAATTACTCCTGCAGCATATATATCGGACACAAAGCATGATTCAGCCCGGTGTTGTAAGCAATCATCAATTGGAATTGCAAGCGTTTAAAACTGCCGACGCATTATGTGCATTCCAGCCAACTCGCTGGCCTTTGCCGCGGAACCGAAAGGTAAAAAAGTCCTTAAAAATGCAGTTTGTGAATAATAATGCCCACTGATTCAGCCGCACAGCATGATCATGGTAAAAAAAAGCCCCCGACCAGCCAGCATACCTGCATACCAGCGTGAAGTTCAAAAATGGCATATGTGCACAAAATGATGCCCACCTTCCGTCTCACGCTGTTTGTTCATCCGCTGATTTTTCGTCCGCTAAACGGGTCTAACCGGCGCTTGCTGAATTTCCGGCATTCTCACTCTTCCCAGGACAATAATATGGCTGGATCCGCCTCACTGGCCAGACGTATCCGCCAGGAAATGACTTTGAGGGGCAGTATTCTCGGAGTAAGGTTCAGCTTTTGTACCCGCCGCTAAGGCGTTGTTCCTGGCGGTTCTGTTTTAAGATTCAAACTCACCGATTAATGCACGCTCCGGGGTCATCCAATGCGTGATAGCAGCATCAAAAAAACCGCAATAGTGCCGGTCAAAAAAATGGTAAAAACAATACCCAACTGGCAACTAACCCACCCCAAGTATTGTAACCAAGCCATTGCCTGACGAAATCGTCCCGGCTTCAATGCTTACATCCGCAATCTGGACTCATCGTAACCACTTCCGTTAATAGCAAGCCTAAACCACCCACAATCACCGAACATTACTAGCAATCCAAACCAGGCAGTTTGAGCATTTTTAACCGCAAAGACCCAAAGGATGATCGCTGCGGTATATATCGCAAAACTCAATAAAAGCACTGACAATAACGGCATCAGCACGAAGGGGACAAAGCAAAAGTGCTGCAATTAAAATCATCACTGCAAGCAGGTCAGCAAAATAGGCGCCAAAAGTGGCAGCATCAGCAATAAAAAAAATTCGGCCAGGATAGGACAAAGGTCATATAGGAGTGTTCCATGCAAACGGTGTTAGCTCAAAGCAAAAACGATTAAAGGGCAATATCACAAATTCGCTGTTGTATTAGCCCGTGTATTTTAAAGTCGAATAAACTGCCAAGGAAAGGCGTCTTCTTACTGATTGGACATTCATGCATCAATTATTAATTGCGATAGGTTATCGTTTGCTTCGTAATTAACAAGATTTCCATTGCTCCACTGACGAAGGAATTATCTTTATCAAAGCATTTGAGTGTTTGGTTCTAGGGCCTGGTTGATCTGATAACCCTAAAAACACCCAGAGTTAATTGCTGTCGACAGAATTAGTGCGCCAGCTGACAAGAAGAAATGTCCCCCCTCGGAACATTTACTGTCTCACGTGCCGCCACTGCCGTGGCACCTTCGATATCAAGCAGTTTATTTGGGGGAGTCATATGACAGAGGCATATTTGCACACCGGCGTGCACACACGGCATCACCACGGACATAAAAAAGACGTAGTGGAAGAATTTGATTACGGCACGCCGATTCATTTATCCGTAACGGCTTTTGTTGCGGAGGAGCCGCCCTCTTGGTTGCCATGGGGTGACAATGTCACCAATGAGTTTTGCCGCAGGCACCAACCCTCCCAAAGATGCTGACGCACCCGGGGGCCAATGCACTATTACATTCCGGGCCACCCAGAAAAACGGTTTCTCTGGGGTTACTTCAGCCAAAGAATGCAAACCCACCGTTGAAATCGAATCCGGTGACTTTGTCACCATGCGGAAACTTGACCATCACGGGCCAATGATTTTGATGCTGAAACGTATGGGTCAAGGGCTGACCCCGGTGCGGAAAGTATTTTTTATTGGGGATGCAACAGCGTAAGGTGTCGATCGGCGTGGTTGCAGCCCAATGGATGCCAAGATTGGTTGCCGGTGGTGCGTGCTGGCGTACATATCTGTACGGTCCGGTACGTATCAAAGGCGGCTCAAACCCGGTTGATATTTCTTGAAGTTTCGTATCCCGCCGATGTCACGCCTAGAACCAAGTGGCAATCCTGACTATAAAGGAAAGAACCTTTTGGCAGTAATTGCCGCTGCCTGGGTTGGGGATTTCATGTATGGGCGATATGCTCACCGAACCAAAAAACGCGAGTCGTCACCATCTATGAAGTTGATGCAACCGGAGAGCGTAATTTGGCCAAGGCGGTCTACAACTATCGTTGGACACCGCAAACCCGAATCCCTTTTTGGTGTGGTTCATTCCCACTATCGATTATCCGGGGGCGTTCCGAGTGGATCACAGTACCATCAGCAAAAAAAAAGACAAATTCTGCGTGATATCCGTGTATTCCGATCCGCCCTCACTTTGGCACTCATCGGGGTCGCTCCCCGCTGAAGCGAATATGGTGGAATCCATTCCACCGAACTCCACCGGTGGCCAATATATGATAACGGGTATCGGTAAGGGTGCAAAGATTTTTTTCCCTATTGCGGTTCTTGATGGCGGCATGTTCTCAGTTGGGTGGACCCGCATGCTTTCCACAGGGTGACTTCCGAACTGTGCGGGCACCGCCACGAATGCTCATTGACCGGTTACTTTTCAAGTTTATCCTGCACAAAAAAGCGGATTTGCCAGGTACGTCACTGCCGCAAACTCAACTATCCCCTGCTGGGAAACACAGATGACTGGGTGTTACACGGCTTCAGTTATGCCAATTATCTGGGCTTTGAACTGGCCCCAATGCACAAGACGATATCGTACAAGCAAATCTTTCCGTGGATCAGGCTATGCGCGATGCCTATCGCCAAGATGCGTCACTTCTTGATGACCATCAAAACACTTGGATTGCAAGACGAAGCGATTCTCGCTGATTTGACGGTGGCGGTCGATTTCGGTTATCACTCAAGTTGTTGATGGGCAACTGGGGCGTGCATTGCCGATCCTGAAAAAGTCCATGTTTCCTGCAAGAAGGCTAGGGTCTGGCATAACACTGGCGAAAGGATGTTTTCAGTAATTCGGGAAAAAAGATACTGCGTGACTGCATCTGAAACGCCTTTTCTGCCCAGTGATATACCGGCAGGAGGGCTACGTCAGCCGGCCTGGAATGAAATTACTTTCCAGGCTCGGGCTGGCGAGCGATGCTGCAAGTTCAAAGCATACCGATGACAGGTGGGTCATATGCACTGCCGGTATCAGCACGTGACTCAGTATTCGTCAGCTCACCAAGGCAAACCACAGATTCTCTCACCTATTTGCTGGCAAAGCACCCCAACCCCTGCAAGGGCCCACTGTATTGGTGCTGGCTTTTTGCTTGATGGCACGCCTCAGGTGCTGGACGCGATCAGTACAGTACATTACGACCGGGGCAACATCTGTGCTGGATCGAGCCAACCCTGGCAAATTGGCGCTACCAAACCCGTTTTAGAATCATGCTATCAAACTGGAATCCTCCCGCTTTTTTGCTGAGGCTGGTAACGTACCGGACAAACAAGGAAGCAAAACCGTATCAGCACACAACAACGGTATTGGGTTGCGTTATGCCTGAACATGCTGCAATCACTGACTGATCAATTGCCACACCTGGAGTCGCAAACGAAACTTGGCCAGCATTGGAAGCGACGCTGGCCGAAAGTTACTGGTGGCCTGCTCTCTCGCATAAACCACTCAGGGGAAAATTGGACGATGCCACGATGTGCAACTGGGCCCCACTTACGCCGTGTTTGCGATCGTAGATTCCGCCTTCGACGGATTCCGGAATCTGGAATATGAAGCAGGCTCGCTAAACTGGAAGGATTTCGGCCCGTACTTACAAAAGCTGTTTCAAAAATTAGTGGCACCACTTTCAGCGAAAATACCTGAAAAGTCGAACGATACAAGGCATTGCTTGCATTGATTCTGGCGAATCGCGGCGCTCGCCCATTCGCAGTATGCCCAGTTTGTGACTATCGCTGGGATTTAATGCATGCGGCAAAAACTTTCCAAGCCGGAGTTTCTCAGTTTATGGGGAGTCACCCAAAAGCCTATCGCCGCCGCGCCCGCCACAGGAATCTGCATGAACAACTTCGGCGTGCCGTCCACAGACCAAAACCCCTCTTACCGATCGCCACTAAATCAACCCCAGATACTTGCACCGGATGACACTATTCAAAACAGCCGTAGACCTTTCCAGGAATGCTGGACGATCATGCTTCCGGCTATGGCACCTTTTCACTCAGGCTTTGCGCCCAAGCGCGTTAACCACACAGAAGAATGTTAACCCGCCAGACGCTTCATAACCTCCAGCAATATTATCTACCGGTGTCGGGGCAAAAACAGTTTCATTGGGCTACTGTGTTCAGTAACAAATCAAACCAGTGTTAACCATCCGCTCCGGCGATATTCGTGACCATTGCAACATTTGTCCAACATTGCCGTTGATGACTGTGAACCGGATGATTGATGGTGACCCCGGCGCACAAAAGTGGTTTTCCATTGGACTTCAAATAGCAAAAACGTTTGACCTCGAGGAAGGCAGGTCCAATGGATGCCACGATATTTGGCCGTGTGCCGGAGAAGGGTTTGGCGTGCATATCGCCACCGGCCTGTTTTATGTGACCGATGCCGAACCCGTGACGTGCTGGAAATTACGCATTACTTGATATAAAACCCCGCACTTAGCTGCAGCCCCAGGAACATTCAAGGCAAACCACTCTTGGCAGCAAATGCGGCCAACCTGCGTGGGGCTTTCAATATGGACGATTACTGCTCACTGAACCCAAAAAGCGCGAAGGTCGTTACCGTTACGAAGTACAATCAACACACCATCCGCCGCATGCAAAAGCCCCTATAACTTTCGGCTGGACCACCACAGACCGACCCCCTGTTGGCATTGTGCACCGGGACCAATTGATTACCCTGGATTCCTGGTTGACCGAACAGCATCGACAAAGCAAGTTCGGGAATTCTCGAAAAGGCCACCATTCCGGTGCGACACACTTGGTGTCATTTGGCCGTTCGCACCGCGTGAAGCCGGTGGTTGATTCGATTCCGCCCCAGTTATTTTGGCGGCAATATGGATAACTGGCGGGGCAGGGAAAAGGCGCTAAGTTATTTTCGCCGGTTCGCCACAGCGGGAGCGCTGTTTTTCGGTCGGTGATCCACATGCCCTTCACAAGGAGATTCGGAGTTATGTGGCACGGCCATGAATGTTCTTTAAACCGCGTATTTCAGTTAGTTTCTGCACAAACCCACCGTGACTTAAAAGACAGCTTTATGGATGGACCTTAAGGTATCCATTTCTGGAAAACACCGGAGAGTGGGTTGTTGCAGGGCATTGAGTTTTTCCGATTATCAGGCGGAGCTGGGGCCAAATGCCCAGACCGCAGGTGTATAAAAAACTCAAATCGATGGAAGCGGCCATGCGCGATGCCTTTCGAAACCAACCGCCACTATTTTAAATGAAAGAAACATCAGCTTGAGAACGAAGATGAAGCCATCTCGCTGATTTCCGTAGCGTGAATTTTGGGATTACTCAAGTGCGCTGGATGGCAATTCTGGGTGTGCATGCCATTATCCGCAGGCCATTTTTTCCAGGATTATAAGCCGATTAACAATCGTTTATGGATTGCATTTCCAAAGTAACGAACCGATAGAAGCTCTACATCCCACACCTGCCCATTGGAAAAATCTCTTTTCACTGCGTTAATCGCCTGTACCACCACTTCTGAAATATTGTGGCGCAGTTCACTTTACTTTCAGGTTAATGCGTTGTTGGACGCAAGTGCAGAATAGCTTTGAAAATTAACCACATTTTTCTCAAAAACAGCGCCCTCTAAAAAATTCCCCGAAATATCAGGAGAAAGTCCATGGATAAAACTGATCCGAACCAAAACTCCGGCCATTCCGCAAACGCATGGTCAGTCATTCTATGGTCAAAAAATCCAGATTTCAGTAAGGTTAAAAGCCACAAACCAGCATTTATGAAAAATGTTGTTGATTTACGCTACTGGCCACGTGTCGGCTTAATGGAGTGTATATTGAATGAACAAAACTCATATTCACCCGTTATGATGATTTCAGAAAAGTGGCATATGATTAGGGCCTTAAAAGGAGATCGCCCATTTGATTTCGCCAGACGCTATTCTTACACGCTGATAGTGCTTGTTTGCTGCGTTGTCGCTTTGATCATTTTGCGAATGCAATTTGCCGTCAATATTGAAAAAGGTTAGTGTTATTTGAATTGGCAAACTCGCTGCTAGGGGGATTATCCAAGGAGTGATAACCGATGTGGATATTTCATACTATTTGCGAGCGGCCTTATTCTGTTAAATCAAACTGGAAATCACCCCAAAAAAAGATCAACCTTCAGTCGCTTTTTTTTTTAAAGCTGAGCCATAGACTACTATTCAGTAAAGCTGGGCATCATTATTCAAAGGTAAAATCGTCGCTCATTGTCGATTTAAGCTCGATTTGCTGAACTGCATCTGGTCGATAATTGAAACAGAAGATAAAACCGGACGAAAAATTCCCACCTGGCGGCAGGACCGTTCAGGAAATTCATTTTCCGTTACAAGATTGATCCGCTTAAATTATTTGCTAATGGTGAAATTCATTTTCATAAAACTTCACTTCTGATCCCCAAGTACACCGGTGTTTTAAACCAAATTAAACGGGGAAATCACCAACTGTAAAGCCAATGCCGACCGGCAGTGATGGAACTTGAAATACGCCAATTTTGGATGTGCAAAGGACAGGGGTATTAGAATAGTGCTTCGGCTTACCCACTGGATGGGCCACTTGGAATCCGTTAGGCGATTTTCAATAATTTTGGAACTTAACCCTGAAAAAAATCAACCGGTTTATCGAACTGACAAAAACGGTCAATTGATGCTGCTGAAAGCCTATGGCAATTTTAACTTCAAAAATCGGGGTTAACGGCGATTTTTGTGATGGGAATTTTACAAGGACGGAAGGGAGGGCTCAGTTTAAGCGGGTTACCGCAAAAAAAACCCATTTTGGGATTAACGTTGAAAAAATTTTTTTTTTGATTTAGGAGGAAAAAGAATGGTGCCAAGAAGGAAGTTTTTCAGTGGCCCCGCCTGGGGGGCAAAAAAAGGCCCAAATTGTCGGTTTTTGGCTTTTTTGGGCCAAAGGGGGGATTTTTATTTTTTCCGTAACCCCCCCAAACCCCCAAAAGATCGGGATTTTGATCCTCTCTTCTTTCTGT
>Ga0163217_1062639_pt1 | contig 16913 bp, 9 predicted proteins | sample SynspAceP_FD_185933 | JGI IMG/M metagenome (GOLD analysis project Ga0163217, IMG submission 185933) | Saline lake microbial communities from Ace Lake in Antarctica - Synechococcus sp. Ace-P (PacBio error correction) | ecosystem: Environmental > Aquatic > Non-marine Saline and Alkaline > Saline ... | reverse complement strand
CGCTGCACCAATTATGCTGTTGGCTCACGGACAAACTATAACCGAATAGGTATGTTTTCTGATATTGCCCTCCACTCGCATGGGCAGGCCATTAGAGCGGTAACAGGGAAATGGTTACAAGGGAATTATTGTAACCCAAAGCGCCCTGACGTAGGATTAAAAATGGCCCAATAGATTAAGCCAGACCCGGCATTTAAGCCAACAATTTTCCTTTCCTTCAGCAGACATTACGTCAACCACCTATTCAGAGAAGATGCAGGCCTTTATCAAAACGATACGGATTGTGGGATATGCGTGCGCTTGCCTAACGCCTGCAGGGTTGTAAGAATATACTAGATTCAGCGCATAAACATGACGTTTGGGATGTCTTGGCAGGTGCCAATAATCGTGTATGGCGCTCCTTATTTTACGACGCCAGACGCTACCAAAAAAAACATATGAAATCAGCCTTTAGCACGTTAATACGAGCAACTATCTTCTTGGGATATTCCTATAAATTTAATCCTGCGGATCCTAGTCAGTTTATCAAAACCAGAACTATACAGGAACCAGAAACTCAGAATTTGTATTTCAGTCTGCCGTTTTGGTAATTTCATATTTCCGCCGTACACGTCGGGCAAAGCAAAGAGCTACCACTTTAGGTAGCGCCCCAATGTCGCTTTTCCCATTTTCCTCCCTTAAGCCGTAAATTTTTCACCTATTGCTGATACCGTTTCAAAATTTAGATATCGAGCTAATTTCCAACAACGTCTTGGCAGTGAGAAAACTTTCAAAAATCGAATTACAGTAAGAGCAGGAAGTAAAACCAAATCTCCGCCCGCAAAAGATCCGTAAGATACCATATAAGGGCAATTTTAATTCCCTTAAGATATTTCTTTTACATGCTCAACCATACCATCCAAAAGGCCTCATTATGATTTTATCGGGATGCTCAACACGCACTAGTTCTACACTTATCAAACTTGATTGTTAACGGATTTAAGTCCGCGAACATGCACATACTTCCCCGGCCTCCCTTCTAAGCAAGGGGAATATGCGGTATGCGTATACCTGCGCACCAATCGCACCTCTCGTTTAAAATACATCCACCTAAAGATATATGTTTACCGGTACCTTCGGCAAGTAGGATCAGAAAAGAGTTTCGATCTTCACCAACGTGATACATCTTGACCTTCTTATCGTCGGCAACTGACCATTGCTACCGATAACCAGAGCCTCATTTACTAATGCGAGCACCTGAATCTCATATATCCTGCCGCAGCTGATTCTATCTAAAAAGTAAAGGAGATAAGTGCCGTTGTAATCAGTCTTTGGCCTTTGTAACCGGAATCCCGCACCGGCTATTTTAAACCCCTAATTCAAAAATCATATCTTATTTCTTTGCAAAGTCCAATGAGGCCCAATATGCCCCATTCCTTTAAAAACGGGGAATAGTCCCCTTCCCTAAAAGAATCTCTTCGTTATCCTTTTTCTGTGCTTCCGCCGGAACTGAAGGGCATGGAGGGTACATTTGGAGTGTTGGTATACAAATAAGCTTTGAAGCTCCCCGGCTGCTGGATGTCAATTCTTCATTTCAATTCCTTGGATTCCTCTTTTAAACTACCAGTACGTTCCTTTAAACATTCGGCTTCTGCCGCTTCTTCCACTTTTATAAAGGGCTTCCTATTTCCTTGGCGAATTCTATTGGATTCTGCCCAGGCGTTTATCTAATCGTGTGTTGCAGGTGAACGCCGTTTTCATCCAATTTGAGTGACGTTTTCAAATAGCGAAGGCGGAAGGGCATCTATATACGCTTTTTTAAAGCTTCTATAATTTGTTCTTTATCTTCACGGATAGCTGTAACTTCAACATTTTTTTTAAAGTTATCGTGCAAATTTAACAAAATCTTCGGATTTTAGGCATAAATTTAGCCTAGGAACTATAATCCGCAATTCCTAAAATCTATGGTTTTTGAACACTTAGCCTTAAATGTAAAAACATCAGACATATAAAAGAGATTGTGTTACCAATGGCGGTCTAAAGTAGTTTATGTGAAACTTAACGGAGCTCCTTTATGACCTTTTTGATGAAGATCATACGGCTGAACGCGCAGTAATTATGGAACTTTACATAGCACTGATGAGGAACTTACAAATTTTTTAGGCAAAAGCACCCCACTCACCTTTCCATATAGCTTTTTTGTATCGAAACGCCGAAAAAGATAAATTAGATTATTGGACAACGGGCCAGTTTCGCAGAGGAAATCAAAAAGGCCAGACGGAAAAGCATTGGTGATGCTTCCGCGACCCTTCTGGGGCTATGCCGCTGCAACTTTGCCCTAGGGCCAAGTTTTTTAGGCAAAACACAAATCTTAACCCTTGTGGTATTATTCGGTAATGAACGGTAAAATTCCAATCAATTGGTTGTTTAAACAATGACCTCCAGACACCCTTCCCAAAATCCATTTCTGAATCTATTATTTGTTGGTGAGGTTTGCCATTGACACTTACCTGGAATTACATTAGAACCGAAAATTTCTCGCCCTTTTTCTTGTTTCCTTTTTTAACTTGGGGTAATGCCAATAAAATCTGGGTAGCAGGAAACTTTACTTTTTTGTGCTTGGTTAGATAATCATCCAAATTTACCAAGACACGAATTTTTGGTGGTACTATCACACTTTAACACGATGTAATACCCGTGCGACCTTCGCGAGCATTCATTCTTCCAACTCATTCGGGTGCCCCTCTTCTGTCCATAAAACATCGTCTTTATAAATAATGCCGGAAGGAAGCCCCAATTGAATTAAAAAACAAAGTGACAAAACACCAAAACTAGCTTCTATTCTTAGGCACAATAGTCTCATCTTTTCTGATTACGGTCTATGCTTGAAAAATATTTTCCTAATATTCTCTGTTCAAAAAAGAATTACTGAGAATGCCAAATGCCAAAACGGGAATAATACCCGTTTGAAAAACACTGGAATTAAACAAATGAAAAGAAAATCGAGGCCACAACAAGCCCATTTTCGAGGTAGGTTTCCATAAAAGGCGGGTACGATGAAGCAAATCGAATAGAATTCCCTGAATAGCCCACTTCCTTTATGAAGCACAGGTTCTTGGTAGGAAAATCACATTAAAGGGCATAGCTCCTTTTTGTTGTTAAAAAGTATCTCTATTAATACTAAAATCCAACAATCGCCGTACAACCTGGCAAAGGAAGCATAGGATTGCTAACATTAAAACGCTGCCCAAAAGAATTATCCCATTTTACACACCCCCCTGGCCGACATCTTATTGGCCTTTAGGGACGGAATTTATTTCTGTGTGCACAGGGAATAGTTTCCTTTAGCGGGCAAAAAAGGCATTATCTGTTGCAACATTAATTCAATAGATAATAGTGATCTATTTGTTAGGCCGTTTGTTGCATAAGCTAAACCCCTGTCCCAAAGCAACGTCAAAGCAATAATGCTATAACGGTACCAGTATACCCCAAAGCATGCAAAATTTCCCAGAGTTCCCATCACAAAAAATAAAAAATACAATGCCTAGGCCGGAAGCGGCTGCAACCATTCAAAAACCAAGAAAGACTAAAGGTAAATTGGGGGTTCTATAAGGCTTTTTTTGACCCAACCCGTAATAATGGCCCCGTTAGCATTCGAGACTGACCAACAGATGCCCAAAATATCCTAAAAATACGGAGCGGACTATTATCGATTTGCTTAAAAAGAAATACGATCTAACATTTACTTGGACATGAAATGGAAAGGGAAGTCTCCCTATCCTTATTCAACTGTGTCTTAGAGCCATCAACGGAATCGACTTATGTTTCATCCCTAATCGCGATTTTCAATCTATATCTATCTGCAATTTTATTTTCCATTACAATCTTGATCGACAATCAAACGAAATTTAATTCATTACTTTTCGCTCTTGCTCTCCACGTTGGGTTAAAACCGATGTTCATCATTCCAAAACAGTTTTGTCACCTAAACACTACTGACCACATAGACCCATTCTTGGTTATAAGCTCTATACTCTTCCGGAATAGATAAAAATTGCCGTAGGAAAGTTTAATTTACGTCCCAAACCTTTCACCTTTAACAACGTCCCGTAAGCATATATTATATCCTAAATACAGATTGCCGTTTTCAAGTATCTCCCCCCTCCAAGCCTTTCTAAATTTTTGTAGAACTTACGGAAACATCATTCGATTTCTTGGGCCGATCTATTTCCTCTACTCTCCAAATTCCCACGGCATTTCCAAAGCCATTAGTGTCGGTTATTGCATTCCTTTTCTTCCAAACCGTATGATCATAACCTATTAGATTTTCTTATGTCTTAAATCATTGAACAAAAATATCCCTAACAAATTGCAGGTAGCGGATAACCTTAGAAAACTCTATTGGGTAAAGGCAGTGTACAAATTTAAATAATCTTACACCTTTTTCTTCCATTTATTTTGATCTTCTCATCTATGGTATTCAAAAAGTTGAATAAGACATCCTTTTGAAGCACCTTCTGGGATGCGGAAAAAAAGTAGAGTACTGTAGATTTGGTAGATCATACTTTAGGCCAAATTATTAATGAGGACGTTTAAATTTTACGGTGACCGATAATGCACACCATCAAAAGTTTGCCGGATAGTTAATGCAGTGGGGTGCGGCTTTGTCGTAATGGGAGAATGCTTTGAACTGTTATCACAAATTGGAATAATAAAAAAACTTTATCTTGAGTTGTACAAAAACCCGCTGAGGTTTGTAAAAAATTACGTCTTGTTTTTTCAATATCCATTTTTTTCTTGCTTATTGCGGATTTGGCCAAACTAAATATTGGCAAAAAAACCGATGTCTAGGAGTACGTCCCAAGGGGAGACTGGTAGGCTATTGGATGTGAAAAAATGCACCACTTTTTCATATGCAAAAGGATATTTTTCGTCAATGAACTTTACGGTCAACCAAACTATCAATAAATCAGCTTCTAAATAATAAATTTTCCTGATTTAAAAGGACTTGATTCCGTTTGTTGTATCCAGAAGCCTCAGTACCTTATCCCAGAACTTTGCCAGAAATATCCCCAATAAAATCTTTATACAGTACAGGGTTTAACAATGCCAAAAGACAAGGAAGATTTAGTGTTTCCGAATGGTATTTCAACGCCATGGATTGTCTAGGGGATAGCAAAAGTGCCACTTTCATGCAGAAAACTATCAATGGTTCGAGGATGAATATATGGTGTACAACAAGAAAGGCGCCTAATGTATGCAATAACTGAACTTTTATTTTGTGAAACCCAATCGCAAATGGAAAATAAAAAATTAGGCTCTGCCCTAAAATTGGTGACGGTCAAGTCTAAGAAATATTTAGAGTTGGGCTATCTCTTGCAACTGGGGTAGGTATACTGAATTTCACGGAGCAAACGTGCCAGATGCCTTAAGCCGCCATTAATGCCACGTTCTAGGATAAATGAAATTTTTGAAAACCGATCTTGCGGTATCAGCTTGGAGATTGTAGGCCAATACGGATCTAGTTCATTCTGACACAAGAACAAGACAGCCGACCCCTATGGGTTTCAAATCTGTAATTCAGAAATACCAGAACAACCTTAACTACTGTTATAGGTGCGGAAAAACGTATGGATGTTGGACATTTGTTCCAAAAAGACGGAAAATGGAGAAATGCCGGGCACTTATAGCCTCGGTCTGCATAGATTCCAGAAACAGGGAGCGGATATTCTTCCGCATTAAGCCACAAGGAGATATTTTTGACCTCGACTTTGTAAGCCCACGAAATTGCGGACATCAATTTTGGGCCAACACACTTGGGTCCTTTGAATCTGAAGTACTTAGTCCAGCAGAACCGGGAAGCGGGCTCCACAATCATGGGATTATGCAGGGAATCTCACGGCAAGCAACAATGTAGCTCTAAACGTGACCGTTATTTTCATTAGTACAGCATTTTTTCAAATTTGGAAGCATTTAAAACTACCAGTTGTGGACAAGAGATTTCATATTCTTTAAATTTCCCCACCCTTTTATAGTGTTCCTCCGGGTAAATCTTCCACCATTCCAAAACTACAGCATTTAATTAACAGAATGCAACAGATGTGGGGGACGATATTCTGACTACAATGGGAGCAATTAGATGATGGAATAGTAAACCACAACACCTTTGGACAACTAATCTAAAAGCGGGGCAACTTTAGGTTCACCGTACACAGCTCGGTAAAATACAACCAGATATTTCCAAGGGCTCAGCAGGATTGTATCGGTAACCTACTCAAACCATCCCAACGACGTAAAACACCACATGGGGGAAACGGTTTCCAGTGTGAGAAAGGGAACTGGATTTTCACTTACAGTTAGTTCAATTCCGTAGGGGAGGACAGGTAGCTTCGGACCTTATTAGGTTACTGTAATAAACCATGGCAGGGCCATTCGTCATAACTCCCATCATTAATGAAATTTATACCTGCAGCACCAGACAAGAGGTTTGTATTGGATGTTAAGCAAAGTCCGGACCATCCTGGAACACCCAAAGTAGATATTTATTTTTCGCCAATGGAGGCGCCATCCTTTCCCATTAAATTGGCCGATAGCGTACCAAACGCATGGACAACAGGATGCTATTTCTAATTCCGTGCGATTATGGTACGCCATTCTGGCGAATAATGCGTCAGTGCACAGAACAATAATCTTTTACTGTGATGCGTAGATTTTCTACAAATAACCCGCCTCAGACATTGTATGAATTTGCCCAATTGCAACACGAGGTTTGTCCAAGGCAATGACTTGGATAGCACCCCTTTACTTACCAAACCTTTAATGGTTTTCTGTGAAGGAAGCAACTTTTTCTGCCCATGGGAATGCCTGCCTTGGGAATGTTTACCGTTGATTTTTCCCCTACCTCGCACATAATTAACGATTTACTATAGTGGAAATTTACCTTTTTCCAATAACGATTTGGTAAATCCATGGAAATTATCCCATAACAATAATCGCCACTTCAGCTACAGTCAGGCAAAGAGGTTATCATATATGTCAAAATCCTGGATAACGCTCTCATGATGTAGTATTGCAGTTGCCACCAATGGGATTCACTAATGCACGTATTGCCTCGGTAATGGGTGGAGCTCCTTACTTACTTGTTACTTCCTTTGGATGAAGATAGCGGAGAAGCCTCCTTTACCAATATTATTGAGGACGGCAGTGTTATTTTTAACTTCGTATTTAACCATAATTTAGTGCGGAAACCACCTATTATTGGCGCATTAACCCAAAATAGTTGTGGGGAGGGACCTTTTGGCCTGCATTTAGCTTTAACACTTTAAATTGAATTGTGCTTTGAAGGTCTGCTAAGGATTACCGTTACCCATGTTCACATCGGTGCACTACATAACCTCTAAAATTTGACACGGTGGTTGAACGATCTGCCCCATTGCAGATGGTAAATTGTTAATTTTGGACCTGGACCCACTACATTCCTAGGCCGATTAGAAATAAAGCCTTATCTCAACTGCTGTACTCGAGTAATTCTAGTATCCAATTCCTTTGGAGGGAAATCAGGATATATTGGACCACTTTTTGATGCATGCTGGGGATAGCGTTTATATGTTCAACAACACCAGCAGCACATACAGGACGTTACCCATTAGGACTTTAGGTTTGGTTTAACGGGGAATGACGTATGGGTTGGATTTTGGAAGTAAAAGCGATCGCTGCCATCGGCATGGAGGGTCTCAATAAATGCTTTCTCCTTGGACATTTGTGTAGAAGGTACCTTCAGGCAGTATGAGGATAAAAATGGCTATGTTGATGATGGGTGATGACTATGCCTCTAAACACCCCATTGGAAGCTCTAGTAGATTTAAGCGGTTGTTCCGTTTATTTATTCCCTTGCGATATTTTGAAAATTTGAGACAACAGCGATCCTGTAGGCAACCAAATAATGGTTCCATTACGTATCGTTGCCGGTATAAACATGGCATATGAAGTTACCCTAGACGGACCTGAGTTAATGTGGAGAGCAGTAATTTTCCAATTTCATTTTGAAGAAGCCTTGCCTGTCGGCACCTTGAGATATATGCATTTATGGAAGAAGTGTAAAGGTATATGACTCCTATTGTTTCCAAGTAATTGTTTTACACAACCTCCACCTTTGAGCGTGACTTCAAAACTTGTTGCGGATGGAAATCAAAACCACCCAATTTGAATTTAGAAGGAGGCTTTTCTATACAATGTTGAATTAAATGGTATTGTAACCCAAACCAAATTTCAAGCATAAACATCTACTAAAAAAGGGCAGTCAACCAAATTAAAGATCTACAAAATTTACCTTGGCCAGGGTGCATATTTGAAGAGCAATTATTGCTCAATTATGAGCCTTGTTGGTATTCCCAACCCATTTGTGGACGGAGAATTAGCCTGGTTTTTCAATAAGGCCCAAAAATAGTGTAATACCAAAATTTTTAATTATTAATGGTAATTGATCGAGCAATAAGATTATACCTTACCGCAATAAATCAGGAATTGGCTTTTTAGGGATTACCCTCAGGTATTTATATCCTTAGTGTAACTGGAGTGGGAACTAAATAGTACTTTTAGTTGTAAAGAAACTAACGGATGAACCAATAGCCATTATTTTGTTTTCTTTGGGCCTATCTAGTGGGATGCGGAGGTAAGGATTCTCCTAAAACCGAACCCTTTGTCCTTCACTTCTGGTCTTTCCACAGAAAAACTCTGAATGTACGACGGACGAGATTAGCTTACTGAACAAATACCCTTAGTAAAGATGTTTTAGGTGGCAAAAATTCGGATCCACACAGGAATCTATGAGGTAAGGCCACCCAATTTGAACCCCCAAAAAATAAATTTTTACTTTTTTTTTTTTTTTTTTTACCCAAACCATCTTGTAGTAAGCGGACCTCGGCAAAAACTAGGCAATAGTAAAAGGCCGCACCTTATATCTTGCTTGTAATTTCCCAAAAAACGACCAAAAGTATCGGAAACGGCAAGAAGTGGAAAACCTGGAAGATTTATAACGCTGCCACTGGTGTAGGAAAACCACCTACGCTCCATTATGCAGAAGTTATATCACCCAAACGAGGATCTACATATCAAAGGACTCTAACAATGAAGTTCTTTTGGCATTGGAAAGGGTCCGATTGGACAATGATCTAGAAGGACTATGATGTTAGATTTTTCAACTGCAACAACCCACCAACGCACCTTGATTGCTTCACTTACCCTCCGGAAAAATCGGATTACAAAGGTTAGTTGTGTAGGCAAATACGGTCTATTATTGGAGATAGTGACCATGGACCGGGAAGCGAAATTGACTGGCAAACGACAGCATTTCTGAATTTAAAGTACGCTAAGTCTTTATAGGTGCCGTTAAACTGTCATTGTTCTATTGACCCCAGACAATACAAAACGAACGGACAAGCTCCAATTGCGCTCATAAACGTTTCACCAACGGCATCCTTTTCCTCCTTCATTCCATTCCCCCAAGACATAAAAATCTATTTGTTTCCCTTTCCAAAATCCGAAACCAAACCCAAAACATTTCAATTATTGTAATTGGTAGTGAGCAGGTTTACTCTTGGAATATCCTTGACATCCATATATGGCCTCCATCAACTACCCTTTGTCTTTAAACGGATTGTTCAAAAGAAGATTATATCATCTGTAATAATTCAAACAGTTTTCTTGAGGAATTAATTTTCCTCTTTCCAATCCAATATTTACGGCCTTTCCACTTTCTGTTCATTATTAGGTAGAGGCTTAGGACACAATATACTTCCTGCCCTAACCTTAAAAGTTCCTAAATCCCAACTTTTCCAGTTTCAAAGTTAAAACCTTCGGTACCTGGATAAGCATCCAGAATTTGAAAACCAATGCTTGGATGGTTTCGAGTATTCTTCCCCTATATTTCCAAGGCCACAATTAAGAATTTCTTCATACTGGCCAAATTCGTTCCATCAATGGACTTGTGTCCTTTTTAAAAAAATTGGATTCAAAAACGTGGAAATAATGCTCTTTCAGGAATTCATACAATACAAAAGCATCCACGTAGTTACGGGGAAATGCTTTTTACACTCATTTAGATTAAATCTTTTCTTACCGCCTCGCAGATGCTTCTGCAGTAGCTTCACGTCCTTCTTCAGTTTCTTCATCCTCTTCATCTGTCAAGATCCGCATACGTGCAGCTTTAACCTGAACAACTACAAAGTCGTTTATCGTGGGTGAAGGTAGTAACTCATCTGTTTAACCAAGGTAGCAACGAAATATTTTCGCCAATCTCTAATTTAGACAATTATCGATAGTCAAAGAATCTGGCAAATTTATCTGGTAATGCCTAATACTAAGTTTTCTTTTTCTGAACAACATACCACCATTTCTACTCCTGGTGGAATTACCCAACAACCTTACAGGGTATGTCCACTAGTAACTTCCTTATCCTTGACAAACTGATAAAAGTCTACATGGAAAATGCATCGGTATACAGGGTGAATTGTATATCCCTGCATTACAGCATCGAACTTTTACTGCCTTCCAAATTCACCACAACAGGTATGTGCGTTTGAGTGTACACTTTAATTTTGAACGCTAGTCTATCTTGCCTGAAAAGTGTAATGGTTTTTCCCCTCCGTATATCACGCAAGAACCTTTCCAGCATTACGTAAGGCCCTGGTGTTGCTTGTTTTGCCTACGCTTTCGCTTTCTGATCCTTTATTGAAATTGACTTCATATGTTATTATTAAAATATTAATTAATTTACGCTCTCTATTCTTATTCCTTACATTAAAACTTGGAACTAATGGAAGTATTGTGGTGTACTTGGTTGCATTACATCAGAAATAACTCTGCCAACAGCTTATAAACCCTTTTTTTTTGCTTTCCTTTTTAGTGGTTATGGATGTCATTACTATAAGCTCCAATAATGGGGACTTTTCAATTTTCTCCATATGCATCTCCAAGAAAAAGAAGTGCATGGGTAAGTAATTGCCCTAAACTTAATGCGCCCGCTCCATTCATTAAATCGGCTGCTTTCGTCAAGTCCCCGCTGTATTCTACCATATCATCTACCAAACACATTTTTCCCATTCGCACATCTCATAAGTTCCATGTGGCGAAATTAATCTTGAGTTGTGCCCTTTATGCTTATAAACAATAACTACATCACTGCTAAAGGCGCCTGTCGAATAGGCATAGCCTTTTAGATCCACCCAATTCTGGTAAGCAAATGTCCAGATTACATTAAATTAAAAGGTTTTTAAATTAGGGTAAAACAGTGGAAGCAAATAAATGAATCCTACCGGGCTTATTAAAAAATCCGGGAATTGAATCTGCATGCAGATCATTGTAATAATTCGCGTTCACTCCACATTTTAGCACTAATTTCGCTTGCAATTGGCACTCGAGTGTTGTCTTTCATCCTGTCTGCCCCATCCAAAAAATATGGCATTAACCGCGGGTTTAATATGTCTTGCTGGAAGCCCTTTTAGCAGCACCAACTATCAACAACATTTCCATCAAGTTCTCCGAACTTGGAATTGTAGAAACCAATTATAATCACGCGCCTACCAGTATAGATTCTTCAAAAGAGGGCTGAAACTCTCCATCACTATATCTAGAAAAAAATAAACATTGCCTAAGCTAGAACCAAAAGGACCTGACTATTTTTTCAGATAGCTTGGTTATTTGAGTACAGGTAAAAATCTTAGGCCTCCGGTACTTGATATGGAGCATTTGTTAACGTATTGTTTATTAGTTTATTGGATCACCTATTAATAGGAGGTGCAAATTTAGAAATTTAATCTTGGGTTGGTGAAGTATAAATGTGTATTTTTTGGCTGGATATTAAAGAAAAAATATCTTTAGTTTTTGCAGTCGCATTGAGAATGCTCGGGGCGGAACTGGAGGACGCGCTGGATTCAAAATCCAGTTCTTCGGGAGTGCGGGTTCGATTTCCCGCCTCGAAGTACTAAAAACCCTGTCTAATTATCTGATTTTCAGAGGTTTTATATTTCTTTATGTTCAGTGCGGTTAAGTGACGGTTTTTGGAAAATATTACTCCGTTTAAACCATTTTACTTTCCCTAATGTAAATTATACGAAAAACGCTATCCAATATAGACCATTTACCTTTCTTTCAATTTTCGTTAAAATACAACTTTTCTTCTAAAAAATTGATATATTAGCAATGTTTCGCAACCATATGTCATGTCTTTATGAAATTCACAAAATGTAACTTCTTATTCGTCAGTTTCGCATACGTTTACGTGCGATTGAATTCCGGTATATCGGATCTTTGCTCATATAATGTTCAATGAAACCTACCCCAATGGGACAAAATAACATTGAAAAACCACGGTTTAGTTTTCCAAGGGTGGCGACTTATTTTAATGCACACCGTTATTCGGATATTTTTTAGATATTCAACAATTCTTTAAGTTTTTACTTCATCGGCAACTGCGCTTAATTTTCTAGGTGGCATAGCCATGACGCGAAATAGACATCGGTCCAAGGTTAAGACTAGTTTCCATCCAAAGAAAGGAAAAAATTTAAAAAGGAAGACAATTTCAATGTGTCCACCACAAACAATGACCAACGTTAAAACCTTTACAACGGACTTGTGCGCTACGTAGATTATCATCGACAGGCAGACGCGACATGGGAGGACCTTTGTAAGTTAATTTTACCAAGGATTGGCATACCATGAATCAAATTCCATTTTCAAATAAATGCCCCGAGCTGTCGAGATTTCTAGGTGAATTGTTCAAAAGCTCACCTTTCCGAAGAAATCATTGAAGCATGATAAACTTTTTTAAGAGGTCGAATACGATTCGAAGGAAGACGATGGCAAACCTTTAAGTATGCCACGTAAACAAGATGCAAGTCCAGAGTCGATTTCCAAAAAGCGCTTGACCTGAAGACATGCTTTGCCCTAACCCTATTGACTATTCTTTGATTGCTTTTGCTGCAATTATGTTGCATTTGAATATATGCACACAATGTTTTTACTTTCCCTGCCTAGTTTAGACCCCGGAATTCCTTTAAAAAAAGACAAAGGCTTTTGTCTATTGCTTAATCTTAAAATCAGCAAAAGATGGACTATCTGGAACTAAATCAACGGCTCGGACCGTAGTGGAACGTTATTGGTGCCAATAAGAGAAGTACTCACATTTGAGGAAACCTGTGATATCCGGCATTTCAAGGAGTTACCGTATATAAGCTGACCGCAGCGAGGAAATCCCCCACTCCAAACAAACGAGAAAAATGATATTCTTTTGCAAAGGCCAAACTCAGAACTTGGCTTTTACAGAACGGCAGAAAAATCAAGGTCGAGAAATGAAACGGAAGCCCTGAACTACACCTTCAAAACAGGAGCCGATGAAAGGGAAATTCTTAGTTTGCAAAAACTGCCGTACCATTTGTATCCTAAAACACGATGGCAAAGCAGGGGCACCTTCCGCAGGGAGACGGAAAGAGCTTTGGGTTTCCAAGTCCGTTTCCGCGCCGAAAACCCAGCTCTTTTCAAGGTATCGGAAAACCAAAGAAAATCCATGGCTTTGATCACCGGCAGCAGGGTTATCGGTGGGAATGTAATCGATTAGTGGTTCGGCTTCTTTACGAGGACTGCCCGTCGGGATGCACTAACTTCCTATCGGACCTGCCAATCTCTTTTTTTTCACCCGCAACCTTCCGGTCCACCCTCCGAAGAAAAAATGAACATTACCTGAATTAACCCTGATATGGCAATTTTTGGTCTAGATCTACCTAAAAGAGCGAAACATTAGGCTCGGAAACCGCAATGAATATATTGTAAGGAAGTCTTAACTATACTTCAAAGGAAAAAATATTTCGCCATGGGTTACAAAACGATTCGCGGCGGTTGGGAACTACGAAACCAAATATTTTAAGTAATCATCTTCACAAAAGACATCACCTTGGCTAATCACAATAGGATTAGAACATTTAATCGTACCGGAGGAATGTCGATTTTTGACAGTAATAGATTTTTCAAGTCCTATATGAAAAGTACACGATGTTCTGGTCCTGAACCCTGTCATTTATTCGGAAAGGACAAGGAGAATTCATAGGTATTATGAGACCGATTGAACTCTATCTGGACAACACGATTTTTTTTATTTCGCCCCAAGAACACAAGCTGCAAACTTCGTTTATGAAAAATCATAAAAACTGTATCGATAGATCTTAATATCTTACAAAGGATTATAAAAATATTAAATGAGATAGGGATGGAGAAATTAAAAAAATGGAAAACAGTACTAATAAGTTAAGTTGAGTGAGAATTCAAGATGTGTCATTGTCATTGACAAATCTTGCTTTTGCTTCCCGTTGTCGCAAAAAGGGTTAGGATCCGGTATTTGAGTTTAATATGGGAAATTTATCCAATCGTTATACATTCAAAATTACAGAAAAACTCTTAGGATAAGAATCAACAAAAGTGACAAAAAGAGTTTTACATTAGGTGTTCCAATTTATGAGGAAAGAAGCTCTTAAAATTAAGGCCAAAAAAGAGCGGTCTTTCCATCAGTGATATTGTCCGGAGAGGCCAGCATTCGATGATAGGATAATGAGCGGACTTATCCAGAAACAGATCGAAGTTTACAAAATGTTGCGTCACAGTACCAAATACAAAACTTTAACGCCATTGGGAATATGATACCGAAAAAGGAAACCGAAATGACCGCATGAAGTGTGCCATGGCAATGAAATCGAAAAAACATTCTTTATCAACTTTCAGAAAATGATAGGCATGGGAAATCGATATCGCATATACAGGAGCCTCCCGATGGGTACGGATGGGAACGAGGACGAAAGATGCCAAGTCGTATATCGAGAGCATTTAGCGGGAGACAACCCAGGAGGTTACCAGGAATTCAAGATCATACAATCACAAAACCATAGATGCGTTAAAACCACTTGAGTTTGTGCTAAGTCCGACATAGAAGTGGCCAAAAACTAAACACCAAAGCGCTAAGGGAAATTAACCCAAAAGTTCGTGAAGGAATGGAACATTACAAGAACGAAAGCACATTGCTTTTGTGCATCAAGGAGTAAAAGTTCATCGTCCCATTCCATTTATATTGAATCGTATCGGTTTTGACGGCAAAGCATATAAGACAACTAATATCGGAAAAAACGGAGCCAACAGGCGCGGAAAAAAGTGGGCCAACCAAACTGGGCTGACCACGGTAAGATGTACACACAGCCAAAACAATTGTATTTGAAATGAAAAAAAATGTACGACATGAATTAAACATATCCATGAAAAAATCATATCACGAAATGAAACAAGGATTTTGACCAATATATCAAATACATGAAACAAAAAGCGGCGGTTCGATGTGGAAGTTATCCAAAGTATCAACAATTCAATCATTACCATGGGTTTCGGCATTTACATTACAAGGTCACAAAACCTAAAAGAATGATCGTACACCGCTCTATGTCAATGGGAAAGAATTGCCGAAAGATGGAGGTATTGGCATAGAATGTATCTTCCCAACCAGATTGCACCAAGGCAAAATACCTTAAATTAATGGGAAAGGAGACTAGTAGGGCTTTTCCAAAACTTAGGCAGCGACAATTCAAAAATGGAGTTGAAATTATGGTCATTAGAAAACTATGGACAAAGTGAATAAGTATTGAAATAGAAATTTAAATTATGCAAAAATGCGATGAAATTATGGAATGCGTACCCAAGAAATAGTGTTCAAATAATTCCATCCGGTAAAACTGAAAGAGCTTTCCGAAAAGTACAACAAACCTAAAAATCCCAAAACGGACACCTGAAAGTTCTGGAATTTCAGCTAAAAGAAATTATTTTAGGACTCAAAAAGTTGGACAGTCATTTACCTATGACAAATCGATGGAGCCCCAAAGTCCCTGAAACGATTGAGAAATCATCCAGATGGATCCAAAATGGGAAGTTTGCGTTGCCCTCTATAGTTTTTATTAAGTGTCAATACCATTTGCGTTTGGTTATCATTGGCTGATTATTTTGTCAACTATGGAATTGGAAAATTTGCAGGATTGCACGTTAGTTCAAGCTAGACGCGAGGGCCTGGCAAGAGCAAGGAGCTTATTTCAAAGGGACCACGAAGTTATCTACAGAGATTTTAAAAGGTGGGCAAAACACAGCAAGGATAGGATATTTTCAAAACAAAAGTAGAGTGCGCCTATCCGGTTTTTGCTTTTAACGCTTATCTTGCCGAACAACACTACCCAAACCGGACCAGGATCCAAAGCGCACGCGCAAGTTATGGTAAGGAATTTGGATTAGAAAAGTACCCCAAAATATCTCAAGAAAGCCCTACTCGTAAATTTTAAAAATGAATGTTGACATTCAATCAAATTTACTATCCTATTTGTATTGAAATAAACAATCATTTTAGTTTATGGTTTTAAACAAGAAGACAAACGCTGTTTCCCAACATATAAAAAACTTTTGGAAGCGGTATTGCGCGAACGATTATAAAAAAATTAGCACGGAAAAGAAAGGAAGAACTTACAACGATCAAAGTAACGCTTGAAAGGCTGAAATCGTTAGAAGACGTTATATCTTCAGGAGAAAAAAGTGCAGATGCTACTGTAAGGATTGGTTCCTAACCTTTTAAATGTATTTTCGGATTTTGGGCTACAAGATGATTCTACCCTAAAAACCTTTAAGCTGCGATGGCATGAATTTGGAAGACAAATTACAAAAGATTTTAGGGAATTTATGTATAATATAGAGAATGGCAACACTGGAAACCAAAGTACACTTATACGTTTATTTTGGCGCATTAGGCAAAGGGGGAATGCCAGAAGGGGGCTTTTGGAGGATTTTGATTAGGAAGTTCTTTCCCAGGGCGCAACCTCCCCCCCCCCCCCCCAAATAGGGAAAATCTTTCTTCTCCTTTTGTGTTA
>Ga0163217_1048532_pt1 | contig 16913 bp, 22 predicted proteins | sample SynspAceP_FD_185933 | JGI IMG/M metagenome (GOLD analysis project Ga0163217, IMG submission 185933) | Saline lake microbial communities from Ace Lake in Antarctica - Synechococcus sp. Ace-P (PacBio error correction) | ecosystem: Environmental > Aquatic > Non-marine Saline and Alkaline > Saline ... | reverse complement strand
AGCCGGGGCCGGCCGTTAGGGAGCAACTGGGCTGTGCGGCGGCTTGCTTTGTTTGTGTCCTGGCCTGCTGTCCTGCGGGCCTTGTCGCGGGCCAGTCCGTCTGGGCGGGGGTAGATCCGCGAACAGCTGGCCAGTCCGATCGCCACGCTGCGACGCCCATCCATGGAATCGGGGTCTCTGGTGAGCTTTGCTGACGTTCGCCACCGACGGCATCGACCCGGGCGGTGAGCCGTGGGCGTTGCTCACGGGTTCTTGATCTCAGGGCCAGGGGTCTTGGGTCATCGAAGGCTGGCGGTGGGTTGCGGACATGCGGAGGCAGCGGCGGCACGGCACTGGCCGCATTGAGGTTGGCAGGATCGGATCGGCGTTTTTTACCGACCGCCGGCATTCAGCTCCCTGACCAGTCGCTGGCTTCCTTGAGGAAGAGGTTGGCTTCTTGGAGGTGGTCAAAATGCGGGTGGTGCTGGCCACCTGGGGGCAGGATCTGTCGCGATCGGCCTGGGAGAGCAGGTTCGCTGCATCCAATTCGGTGACGCTGTCAAGCTGGGCGGCTCCACCAACCCTGGAGTTCGCACGCGCGAACCATCAGGTTCCTTGTCCCAGGTCATGGCACCGGGGCAGGGAGCGTTTCTTGGGGCAGCGGATTGCCCCTTGCTGATCAGGGCCACCTGGCAATTCGGCCTCCCAGCAGCGAAACCGTCTCGACCTGGGCCACGGTCGGCCCTGGCCAACTGCAGATTTTGGGATCACTGATCTCCAGTTCCGCCAGCACGGGGCCTTTGTGCGAGGGTGGTTTTCTATGCTTTTGACGCTTGGCCACCTGGACGCGCGGTAAAAAAACCGTTGCGAGCGATTCGGCCAGGCCTGCTGGCATCGGCGAGGTCGCCGTTGATGATCCAGTTGTCTGACTGATGTGAAAATCCCCCGCAACCACGAACCATCCAGGCCTAAGCCACGGCAATGGCTCCACAGCAGCGAGAACCCCCAACCAAGGCCTCAGGACGCTACGACGGCTATGACGCTTCATAGTTCCGTCGGTTTGCATCGGGCCCTGCAGGGCTACCGCTCTGACTGGGCCACATAGGGGATTGGCCGTTTGCTGAACTCCTCAATGCCCCCGCACCCACTGCAGGTGGCCGTCGTAGAGCATCGCCACCCGCTGGGCGGAAGCGCAGGACGTGCTCATCACGTGTGACGACCACCGAGCAGCCCCCCGCCATGCGGCTGGTTGGTTGAAGATCCGCTCTCCGTTATGGTCCGGTGAGTGAGGGCCACCAGTCAGAGAAGGCCTGTCTGGTCATCGAAGGAGCACAGGGGGTGGCTGGCCTAGACGACTGGCTGGGGATCGCGCTCGATCAGGCCGAGCGAAAGCTTCACCGTTTCCTGCATTTGCCGCGCTGAGCTCTCCGGGTAGCTGGTCTTTCGATGCCGGAGCTAGCCCAACGGCCTCCCAGGCCTTCTGAACCCTGGCGCGAATCTCGCGCGTTTCGGCAGCCGGCTGTGGCATAGAGCAGAAGCCGACGCCTTCTGCCCCACCGTGAGCGAACCGAGCCAGGGCCGCGGTTCTGGAAACCGGCCACTCGGGCGGCCGGGGCTGGTCGATGCGCAAGGTAGCGGCTGGCGTTCCGTTGATTTTCGCAGCTCACCCTCGCTGGCGCAGAGGCCAGCGGAGGATTCGTAGGCACGGTTGATTACCGGTTCCTGGAGGCCCCCAACCACCGCCAGCCGTCCCCTTTGAAGCGTCAGGCTGAGGCCATCGAGCCCGAGTTTGCTAGCCCCAGCGCATGCTTGAGTGCCCAAGTTCCAGTACCGGCTTGGGCCTGGCGCATGGGAAGGAAGGGTCAAACTTGTTTCAAGCTGGTTCATCCGTACAGTTCTATGGAACAACCCCTCGCCGTGCTGTGGCGTGACGCCCTGTCAGGTTTGGAACCCCCAGCGCCCCCACCTCCCCGACGCCTGCATTGGCGCGGCTGCGCCGTCCCGGTTGGATGGGACGTGGCGACCAGGCGGGTTCAAACAGGATCTGGTGAGTGGCGCTCACGCCGCGCCGTGCGGGCTGCTTGCAGCTGGTCTGGTGGTGAAGCGCTGGATGCTACCTCGCGGCCTGGGCTGCTCCTGGCCCTGCGGGAGCCGCCATCCTCGCCGATCTTCAAGCCGATCTACTGGGTGCTGGAATCACTCAATTGGGTTCTCACCCAGCTCACGAGGATGTTGCCGGGGGTGTCACCGGTCCGCTGGGTTGCTGGTGGCCGGAGCCGGGTGGTGATCTGGGGACAAAGGCTGCGCTTTGATTCGATCAGCAGGCACTGGCTCCAGAAAAGGGCATCCGTGCTGGTGGATGCCATGTTGCCAGCGTTCGGCCTCAACCGCGGCCCCAATGTGGTTTCGCGAATCTATGGTGCGGCACCGGCCTGGCACCCTGCTCAGTGCCTCAAGCGCACAGCAGCAACATCACAGGCGTTGTGACGGTGGCCGATTGACGGCTGGCAGCAAGCGGCGTGCTCAGGCGGGAGCTGGGGGTGCAGGCACCCGGCTGACATCCGCATGCCTGGCGGCGCCCTGGCCCCGGGTAAGAGCCCCTTGTCACCCGCCTGTTCAGTACACGCTTCAAGGCCGGTAGCGGCCTCGAGGGCCACAGCTTCGGCAATCTCTTCCTTCACAAGCTCTCACCCCGTCACCGGCAGCCTCGATCGGCCGATCACCGCGCAGCCGGGTGCTGGCGTGCAGGGGGCCAGGTGGTGCCAGCCACCACGGCCGATGTGCGGCTCTGGGCCGAACTCGAGACGGCGACCGGCTTGAAGGTGAATCGTCGATCGGTCAGGCACCAGCCCGATCGTGCGGTGGGCTGCACCCGAGCGGCCGCCAGCCTGCCCCGGGCGATGAAGCTATCGCCCAACGCTGAAGCTGATTGTGCTGGGTCCGGCAGCCTCTACACCTCTCCCTGTTGCCCATGTGTTGGTGCCGGAAACTGGTCCAGGCGATCAGACGCAGCCGGGCTCCCCCGCCTCACTCATCTGCAACCTGATGACCCAGCCCGGGGAAACCGATTCGCCTGCTGATGGGGAGGGCCATCTGCGGGGCCATACGAGAAGAGCCCAGCTGGTGCCAGCTCGGCGTCCAGGAAACGGCTATTCACCGCCGTACTCGCCCAGGGAATCCCTGCCGCAAAACGGCTGACTCCACACTACCGCCGGCCCGCGGCGCTGACCCGGTAATCTGATTGATTGCCACCAAGTCTGCGCGGCCCAGGGCTACGAGGTGATGCAGTGCCCCGCTGCAGGGAACCAGGCCGCGCCAGGCCTCCGCCACGATCCACGCAACCTTCGCCCTGGCAGTGATGCGCTTCTTCGCAAGCACAGAGCGGCAAAAGCTCAGAAGTGGCCTGAAGCTGTGTCAGTAGAGCGTCCTTGAAGTTCGTAGAAATCGGGCTGAACGTAATCCTTGCGCAGGGGTAAAACCCTTCCAGTCTTTCCGGGCATCAGCAGGCGCTTGGGATGGGGAGATGGCCCTCGAACTGAAGTTTGCGTACATGTCGAAGGTTTTCCCGCTCCTGCCAATTCGGCGCCACGGAAGAGCCGTTAGAGGCTGGGCACGTGGCGCGCCACCGCGGCAGGAAAAACACCTTCGGACGCACTTCTCGGGTTTGCCTGCCCGGGGCCGGCGATAGCAACGGCAGCCTGCGTTCAGCTTGACCAGGTGATAAAGCTGACAGCTGTTCCACCGGGGCCTTTCGTCGTAGGCCGCCCTGGGCACTGCGAGATAGTCAAAGCGAAGGCCTGAGCGCGGCAGGCCACAATCGCAAGAAAACACCGGGCCTCAAGCCGATCAGCTCCACGCCGGATGTGATCGGGCCGAGAGAGCGTGTTCCAAACCCTGGGAGTTGAGCCACTTGACTGATCGGGGCCGGCAGCGGGATCGCCAGTCGGCCGCCCTCCTGGGGGTTGCGAGGATTGGCGTTGGCTGGAGCGTTGTCGAAGACTCAAGGCATCGTTGGAGGCGCTGCTGGCGGAACAGGCTCGGGACTGGGGACTGAATCGGCTGCTTGCCATCGGGCAGGCCGCTCAGGCCGCGGCGAGGCGGCCTTCTGGGTTTCGGCCTTGAGATGGCCCCGGTCACGATCGGTGCAACCGGCTTGAGCTGGTGTCTCAATGGGTGACGGTAACGGTGCTGGGCAGGCAGTTGGCCCGCTCGGCTTAAGGCCCTCACTTGCCCCACCTTCTTGCGCAGCTTGATGAACGGCATCAAAATCGCTTCGGGACTGGGCGGGACAGCCGGGAATATAGAGATCCACCGGAATAAGCTTTGTCCACCCCCGCGAACGCGAAGGTGGTGGAATCGGCGTGAACATGCCGCCGGTTGATCGTGCCAGGCCCCCATGGCGTCACATATTTGGGGCTCAGGCAATCTGCTCGTAGGCCGGGACCAGAGCGGGGCCATCTCCATGGCTTCACCGTGCCATGCGGTGATCAGCAGATTCGGCCTGCTTGGCTGGTGGAGCGGGACCGGCCGAAGGCGGTTTCGGAAATCGAAAGCGGAACCGAGCAGGCGGGGGGGGACTGCAATTCGATGAAGCAGCAAGCCGTGCGTAAAGCAGGGGCAGAGGCTGCGTTCAGCCCAGCCAGTGTGCAGATCGGTCGAGGCTGTGTCCAAGGATTCACGTTTCGAGAGATCAAGTCACGGTGGGCGCCCCGACCGGGTTTGCAGCTCGCGGCCCGGCAGATCGCGCAGCGCGGTCGATCGACGGGCACCGAGCCCGGGGGCGGCAGTGGATGGTGGTGGAGGAGTGATGGTCATGTGTGAGTCCGGTTAGCTCATTCGAGGGCGCCTTTGCGCCAGGCATTAAGCCAGGGCCACACCAAGATTGGAGATGAAGATCAGGCTTCGATGGAAAAGGCCAGCAGGCGAGCTGGTTGAAGGCACGGCCCAGGGATAGAGGAAAACACCGTCTCAGTCGAAGATCCAAAGACCCAGGCGAACATGTAATAAACGAATGTTGAACTTGAATCCAGGCCCCCGATCGCGGCTCCCTTTGCCCCGATCGTAGGTAAAGCGCCGTTCCCCATTGCGCGAGGTCGGCGCCAACAGCTGTTGGTGACGAGAGCCAACATCGCACTGCACGCTGAAATCAGCAGAAAACGAGAAAGCGTCATAGGCCGGAGTACGAACACAGCCACCAAACCTGGGCGGACAGTCTGGGCACCCATCCCTTGAAAGCGGCGGTTTCGGCGAACCACTCGGTCTCTAGGCTGGAGGGGCCCCCTCGATAGAGTTGAGCTTCAGCCCGGGGTCCATCACGGATCTCTGAGTCAGGACGACGGACCAGAACGTCCCTTTCCGGCACGAAGCCACCCGGATGTCCGACTGAGGCAAGCAGCCAGGCGACCACACCAGCTGCTGGTCTGATTTTAAGGCCGAACCCCAGTGAGAGCACCGATTCCGGACACCAACCGTTTCGAATGCTCAGCTTGGTTATTCGCTACGACCCTGGCGAGGGCATCCCGCAAAGCTGAACATCGCGCCGGCGTTTGCCTTCCAGTGCCTCGATTCCGATTGCATTCCGTTGCCCGGTCTGCCGCAGCCGCGTGGGGGCTTCCGGGACATCGGCCCCGCAATTCAGGCCAGCAGGTTTTGAGGAAGAACCTCATTTCGGTCTGGGGTCAACAAGCTCACCCCAGGCCAGAGAAAGAACGTGGCTGAATCTCGGCGGGCTTGCCCTGGGTTTCGCATTTTCCTGTCCCTCTATTCCCTCCGCTGAGACCCGTGAACCGACGCTTTCTTCCCTGCTGGGTGTGGCTGCTGGCCCTGGGCCTCAGCTTTCGGCCTGAGTGGATGTGTCATCCACCGGCCTGGCCGTCACGGCCCACCAGCCCCTGGAGCCGGTGGCACTCGATACCAAGGGCCAGCCCGCTCGATCTGGCCTTCACCGACGACCGCATGCTTCCTGGTGGGGCAGCAACGGTCTGATCTGAACCCGAGGATGGCGGCGCCAAGCTGGAGGAGCGTTCGCTCGAACCTGACCCGAGGGGCGACAAACTACCGCCTGCTCAGCGTTGACTTCAAGGGGCCAGGAGGGCTGGATCGCCGGACAGCCCGCCTGCGCTGCGCACCGGCGGACCGGCGGCCAGACTGGAGCGCCTGTGCGCTTGATTACCAAACCTTTCCCCGGTGAGCCCTATCTCGTGACCGCCCTGGGGGCCAAGCGGCCGAAACTGGCGACAGCGTGCCGGCGCGATCTACCGAACGGACGACGGCTGGAGCCAGCTGGGCAGGCGATGTCAGTTGATTGCGGCCGCGAGCGGTTCGTGACCTGCGCCGTTCCCGGACGGGTGCGTTACGTCAGTGTGTCAGGCCTTTGGCAACTCTTCGCCACTGGGAATCCGGGCAAGCGACCCTGGCAACCCCATCAGCGGGTCAGCAGCCAAGCGGCGTGCAGGAGGCATGGGTTTTGAACCCGGACGGTCGCCTCTGGATGCGTCACCCGGTGGCGCCAGCTGCGCTTCAACGGCGATGCGGCCGACCGGAGGACTGGAGCAAACCGCTTGATCCGAATCACCATATGCGCTACGGCCTATCCGACATGGCCTGGGATCCCAGCGGCCGCGATCTGGGCGGTGGCGGGCGGCCCCCAACCGCCCCTGCCTGGGTACAGGGTGCGACCGGGGAGCCCAGCTGGCAGCGGGATCCAGTGGGGGCCAAGCAGCGACCCACCAAATTCAACCGAATCGCCTTCACAGGCAACGGCAAAGGCTTTGTTCTCGGGAGGCGTAACCGGGCAAACATGCTGCGCTGGGCTCGGCTGATCGCGACCCTGTTAACCAACGGCGCTTCGGGCGCTCGGCAGCGAGTCGCCCTTAGGATTTGCTCAGCTGATTCGCCCGCTGCCATGTGCTGCCGGCTCCACCGGGAACGCCCCTTTTTCGATTGATCATACGAGCATCGTTACTGGCGTGATCCATGCGGTCACCCTTGCCGGCCATTTTTCTTGGCAGTTTCCTGTTCGCTGTCCACGGGGCCTGGGCCTGATGACGCTTTCGGAACCCCCCGCCCTGATGCTATTCCAGGCTCAGGGAAGCAAGCGCTCCGGTGTCGTGAGCACCGGCTACGAAGCAAAGACCAGCTTGATCTGCGCTTGAGTAATCCGATAGAGGTCAATCCCCAACCGCACGACGCGCGCAACTATCCGATCTTTTTCACGGTGCGCTGGGCTTTCCGTCACGCCCTGGGTGTCCCCACGGTGTTTTTTCCTGGGGTGCCCTTGCGGGCCATTGCAGTTCGTCGTCGCTGAAATGCAGAACCAGGAGCGCAATCGAATCCGAACATTTGCCGGTTTTGAGCTGACCGCACCAGCCTTTATCTCGGCCTGCTGCTGGCTTCGTTGATCGGTGTGCTGTTCACCAGGCTACTCTTCAACTGAGACCTCAAACCTGATTCGCAATTCCGCCAATGAGGTGTAAGAAAATCAGCCCGGGGCCTGATGGGCGCATTCCCGACGTCTTCCCGACGGTCGCCCGCTGTTGCTTGGCGCAGCCGCTGAACCGAGGGTGTGCTGCCCCTCTGGTTGGTGCCACCGCTCGGCGGTATCGCGGTGATTCTTCGTGGTTGGGGTCTGTTCTTCTACGGCTCCTATGTGGCCGTGGGTTCAGCCTTTGAGCCAGTTCAGGTACCAGCTGGCGAAGCGCTCCACACCCACCCTCACAGGGTGTGTTGGGGCGCGAATCCAACCAATTGCTGCAGTGCTGTGGTGTCAGCCGCCGGTTGCCACCCATCACGGGTTGCATCGGCTCCTTGTGGAATGGGCTTTCCACCCATAGGCCTTGCTCCAGCAGGGCGATGAAGCTGAGCAGCGACTGCTGGCTGTTGCCGATGCATTGAACAGCCGGTGGGCACTGTGGCTCGGTGGCCTGGATTCGGCTGAGGCGCACCTCGCCATATCGGTTGTCTGGGCAAGCACAACACGGTCTGCTGCAGCGCTGTCGTCCGCACAAGAGCGCGGGCGCAGCCATTTGCCTGTGCGAACCGACCTGTCGCATCGCCTCGGTGAGTGACATCCCGCTTCCTGCATCGTTGCGCCGTCGGAGTGCTTTGAGACCCGGGGCTCAGAGTCGTCGAACAGGATGGGCTTGGCGAAAGAGCATCTCGATGTTCGTTCGGGCCAGGGGCCGTAGACTGTTGAAAAAGCGCAGGCGTGCCGGCAGGCGCACTCGTAGACGTTGTACGGCTCGTGAGCCATCATTGGTCTCATCTCGCTTTTTCGTAAGAGACAGCATAAGGCGACTGGAGAATGGTGGACGGCCGTGCTCCGTGTAGGGAATGCAGGAGCGTGTGGTGGTGGCTCCATAGAGCGTACTGCGTGCGACGGCGGGGCACCCGTTACACTATAGATAGTGCTGCTCACTGCCGTCTGTGTGGGCGGTGTGTGCGAGACGAAAGCTACATTGGTGTGCACCATTAGGCCTCAGCGGGATTTCTGTCAATTGGAGTGACCCGCGCGTAACGCGGTCTCGTGCGCGTCGCGTCTGGTGTATCACCCGCAGTCAATCCTGCGAGCGAGATACGAGTTCGGAGATGGGGCGGCGGTGTCTTCCAGGGCCATCCACAGCTGGGAAGTGAAGTTGCTGTTGTGGATCGCGCTTGGGTCGCTCTCAGGCGTGTGCTTGCTTCAGAGGCGGAGGAGTTCGTGTTACAGGTGGCGTGTTCCGGGTGTGCTGCGGGCCCTGCGATACACGCGATCCTGGCCGGGCGCGGCAGCGAGCGCGTCCGCTCGACTCGGGCGGCGGGCCGTCGTACACCGCCTGCCGTCTCGCCACGGCCTCGCCGCGTCTGCATCTGCGGCTGTGCCGCGTCAAAGTCAAGCAACGTGCTTTATGCACAATAGACGCTGTCCACCCTACGGTCCACGCAGTCCTACGCGAGCCCAAGTCCGAAGCGAGCGGGCTGCGCTGGTGGATTGTCGTGATGGGCTGCATTGATGCATTGGCGCACCGCTCGGCGAGACGACGCGCGGGCGCCGCGTGTGCAGTCTCGACTGCGCGGCAGTCCGCAGCTCGGCGCGAAGTGGCGCTCGCTCGTTCTGGTGAAGGTGGTATATATATCAGAGTAACTTAGATCAGCCGGCGCGGGGCCGCAGCCGGACTTGCTCACTCTATGCTGGCGCTGCCCTAGGCTCGCGTGGCTCCATGCGCTGAGAGCTTCCGGATCGAGGCCGTCGCCGAATAGAGGCGATCGGTTACGCTTATGAGGTCTCGGCGTCCTCGATCCTGGCTGCTGTTTCACTTTGGGGTCCCGGTGACCTCCGGTCGCAGCTGAGTGTGGCGCGCTCTATATCGCGTGCTAATAACCCGTCGTGGCAGGATGCAGGTAGGCTGCGCGGGTGGGCGCGCGGACTTAGACGTGCTCGAATCGGCGTTCTTGTCGTGTGGTCGGCCTTGAAGGCAAGCCCAGTACGGGATTCCGCTTGCGCGCTGACCGTGCCGAAACAGCCGGGCTGACCAACCAGACGGGCGTCCTCTCGTGCTGTTGCCAGTTGTAGAGCTCAACCACTGCTGCCCTGTAACGGGCCATCCTTCCTCAGCCGTAATGACGGCAGAGATAAACAGGTTGAGAAATGTCCTTTCTGGAGCAAGCTGCCCGCCAAAGCCTGAGAACCTGCCGCCAGGAAAGCGCTTGCCGATCGTCTGAGTCACCTGCCGCACGCCCGTCCCACTCGCGCACATCGGCTCGGTGGCTTCCACAGAGGGCGGCGATTGAATTGATGAGGAGATCGCTGGGCGGGAAAGGCATGGCGGTGAGCTTGGAAGTTCACTTGCTCCAGAGCGTTGGTGCGCAGATCCGCTCGGTGCCACAGCTTGCCACTAGACCTTCGCTAGGCCTCGATTGCGGCCGTTTCATCGCACCATCAGCACCCGATACGGGTCTTGAGAATCCTCAGATCGCGGATTTCCTCTCGGCCAGGAATTCGGATTGGAGAGCACGGCGAAAGTTTTGGCACGCCAGCGGCGGTGGTGGGGCCCCCCCCGGCTGTGCTCCTGGTAGGGCGCCCGGATGGCCTTGACGGTTCTTCGGCCGTGTGCGCACGGACAGGGTGCTCTTCTTCCACCACGATCCGGTGTGTCCCTGGGCTTAGTGGCAGCCACCTTGGCGGGCTGAGGCTTCGATCCAGCGCAGGTCGGAAGGCCTCACCAGCGCCGATGCCCTGGTTTTCGTCGGGGGTGTTCACCGACGAGGAAGACATGTCGGCAGGGGCGGCGATGTGCCCTGGTCCCTCCGTGCTGAATGCAGGTTGCGGCCGCGGCAGCGATCCACCAGCTCGGCGAGGCCCGGTTCACATACACCGCAGAGGGACTCGCCGGTATCGGCCCTTCCAGCGGCGATTGCGGGCCGCGTTTTGAGATCCACCAACCGTGACCTGAATGCCCGGGCAGCGATCCTGCAATACCGCCATCCGTCGGCCGCCCACGTAGCCGGCCCGATGCAACAAGTGGTCGACGGATGAGCGTTGCCGTTTCATTGCCGTTGGCGAGGAGAAAAGGCTGACGGGCCAGCATACGCAGAACCTCGCGAACCAACTCCGAATCGCCAGCTCAGGGGGAGGCGTCTGTTCAGTGGACAGGCGCAAGATCCTTGAGGATCACCACCCTTGCTCGATTTCCCCTTCCCCGATCAGCAGCGCCAGCTGGCTCCCGCTCTGCGATTTCGGCCCGTTTGAGTTGCTGGCGAAGGTCGCCGCAGCGGTGAAGATCAGCTCACCCGGCAGCCCGCCTTGGCGCAGCGGACGTCCTGGCCAGAGCAAGGGGCTGCAGCTCGGGCCGCTTCGCCCTGCTGAATCACATACACCTGCCCGGCCAGTGGATGCATGGCCGGGGCCACGGTCTGCCTGGGCAGCAACACCAGCCGCTCAGGCCGATGGCCAGTCCGAATCGCCGCTGTTGGGGCTGCCATCCGGCTGCTCGATCAGGCCGGTTTCGTAACGGCCACGCCGCAGACCGTGGCCCTGGGCGCCGGAGCTCGCTGCTGGTGATCTCCAAAGGCGGTTGTGGGTGTAGCAATCCAGCCCCGCCGTACCCAGCCTGGGATTGAGCTGATAGGATCTCAGCCGGTCGAGGGCCTGGTCGCGCACCGCTCAAAGCGTTGCTGGCTGCTGTTGCGCTGAGACAAATCGCCGAGCAGGGGTGCGGCGGCGAGCAGGGCCTGGGTCTCGGGATTTTTGCTGTCGAGGATCCGCAGCGGGTTGGTCTGATTCCGCCCCTGGGCTTCGGGGTCGAGCTGGTCGCGGCGGTGTCTTTCGGGCAGTTCCACCAGCACGCTGCGGTATGGCTGCGATCGCAGGCATCGCGAGGGACGTTGGATCTCCAGGGCCAGATTCCCGTTCCCGGGCTGTCAGCAGGTCCAGGTCGATCGCGCTCGCGTTCGGCGTCCGCTGCGGGATTCGGGCGAAACCCGCAGTTCGACACACGAAGCTTGGTGGAAATTGGCGCTGGCGACCGCCTGGGGCGCTCGTTAGTAGCGAACATCGGGCCGGTGTACCAAAGGCGCTGGGGCCCTCTGTTGAGCAGTCCGTTGCTTGGCGCTGCGCGCCCACCGACGGCGCCGTTCCTTAGGCCGCAGCGTGCAGTGGCGCTGGCCCCGGTCTTCGAGCTGTAACATTTCTCCTGCCACCAATCGGTGTGTGGTGCCATGCGCGGCGAACAGGCTCGGTTGGCCTCCCAGCAGGGGGGGTGCGGATCCGGCGAGGCCAGGCCCGATGAACTGGCTGTGGGCCGCTGGCCTTTCACCTGCGGCCAGATTCGGCCGTCTGCTCCGGGCAGAGGTCGACCATGCCCGAAGGCTCTGCAGCTTGTCCACGCCGGCACAGCACTTGCGCCCCCAGTTGGGAGGATCAACCGGCCCAGCCGGAGCTGGCCGAGGGGCCGGCTCAGGCCGCGAAGGCGTTGGCAGCGGGAAATCGGCGATCGTGCGCTTCAAGGCCGCGCGCAGGGGAAGGTCGGCTCCCAGCCCAGCTCTCGCTTGGGCCACGGGGTGATCACCGGCTGGCGCTGGAGAGGGTCGTCCTGGGGCTAAGGGCAGCCAGGGTGAAGTCCCAGCGACGGATCTTATTCCGCTCGCGCAACCAGTTTCCGCCAGGCTGGCGAAAATACGTGAACTGGTCGCCTGGATTGCGATTCTGTTGATCGGACCGGTAGTTGGCTTCCCCGTCATCAAGCGGTAGCCACTTCGACGAGATCAATCGACGACAAGCTGCGGGTCTGGGCTGCTTCGCCAGCGTAAGAGTGGTTAAGAGGTTCGCCCCGCAGCGCCTGGACGATGGAAGTTGCTCACCACCCGCGTCGTTCGGCTCAGCTGCGTGGCCCGTAGGTGTTGAAGATCGGGCGATTGCGGAATCTCGTGCCGTGCATCGCTGGTTAGTCGAAGCAGAGGGTTTTCGGGCGACCGCTTACCCTCGTCGTAGCAGGCGCGGATGCGCGTGGGTATTGACGCTGCCGCGATAGCCTCCGCTGGGGAGCAACCTCCGGATCGCCATACACTTCGCTGGTGCTGGCCATCAACAGGCGGGCCCCGACGACGGGCCAGGCCCAGCATGTTTATATATGTTTTTGCCGTCTTGACGGATTGTGCTGGTAGTGCCACCGGCGAGGCGGACAGGCCAGATGCCAGACCGATCACCTTCCAACGCAATCGGCTCAGTTCACGTTCGTGCAGCGAAGCCGTCGAGTTGGGGGGTGGGCGATCCAGCGGGCGATGTTGGCCTTGCGGCCGGTGAAGCAGTTGTGAGGCAGATCACGTTCTTCGCCGGCCTTCCATCAGCCGATCAACCAGATGGGATCCACAAAAGCCGGCGCCACCGGTGACGAGGATTCCGCTTCTGGGAGGCCGTCACGTGAATCTGAGCAGTGGGCGGCACTGTAATTGGCACCGTAATTGGAACCGTTATTGAGCCTTTGAATCCACGGCTGCCTGCGCTCAGGCGCACCCCAGCCACTTATGGTCTGCACTGTGTAGCCCCAACTGGGGTGTTGACGACGAAATGGTCGGACCGCCAGCGCCTGGCCCTTTCGGCTGTTCCCAGCCGGGTTGGAGCAGCAGCACCGGTTTGGCTGCGGCCGCAGGTTCCCCGTTGTTGTCCGGGCCTAAGGCGGCCGCAGCGGCATCTTGCTCGGCGGAAACCCAGATCGGTAGGCTCATGCACACCACTTGAGTTCGTGGCAACGGTCCCAAGCGCTTCGGCGTGGGGGCGATGGGGCTTGGGTGAGAGGCGTGATCAGGCGAAACTGGGCCCGTGAAGGATCCACGCGTTGTTTCAGAGTGGAGGGCAGGGGCTGGAAGTGGAGGAGTGGCTCGCCGCTTGGGCTGAGGACGGCCAAGGCCTGGCAGAGGCCAATCAAGGTTGTGATGCAAGCTGGTTCTCCGCGGGTTGATTCACTACGAATCCAGCGCCCGCCTCCACCGCCGCGCCGCCGCTCGGAGAGTTCCGAGGGTCTCTGCAGTGGGTGGGCTGGCCTGCGGCCAGGAAGTGGCTCTTGTGTCGCACCAGGGGCAGCCCACCGCGCAACGCCAGCCGATGAAAAGCGGCGCTTGCGGCCGGCATGGGCCCTTCCCCCTGCCAGGGGGATGGAAGGTTTCACCACGGGGCAGAAGCCCGGGGTCTTCAACATCGCTACGGCGGCATGGCCAGTCGGCCCCTCAGCTGGAGACCGCGATCTCGCTCAGCGGCTTTGTTGTCCTTTTCGCCTGACAGGACTTTCGGCTTGGCGTTGCTCTTCGCTGGCCTGCTCGCAGGAGAAACGCGAACCGGAAGCGTTGGCGGGCAGCGGCGCTGGGCGCTTCGATCAGGACCCGGGAACATGTGGGGTGGTGGGCGGCGGGGCCTGGAGAGGAACTTCCGGATGGAACTGGCAGGCTGTGAAGAACGGATGCCCGTCGGTTCGCATCAGTTCGCTCCAAGCGGCATCGGGTCGAGCTTGCCGCTGATCCGATTAGCCCGAGTCGAGAAGTACTGCTGGTAGGGCGTTATTGAATTGTAGCGAGATGGCGATGTCCGCATCGTAGACCACTTCCTCGCATGAGTGCGGGAGGCCAGGCTTGCCCGGGGACAGGCGACAGGGTAGGCGCCCAGGCGCATGTGCCGCCCAGGTCGACCACGTCTGCTGCTCAGCAGCAGGTGGATAACTGGATTCAGGGGGAGTCGGCATCGCGAGCGTTCGGCGCTTGCTGGCGCCACTGAGACCCAGGGGCCTCGTGGCGGGGCCCAGGCGATCACGGCGGCACTGCATCCCCAGCAGAGCCCCAGGAACGGAACTGCTGCTTCGCGCGCCCAGCGGGATCGCCTGGATTCTTGCCGTCCACGCCCGGTGCCGAAGGCCGGCCCGGCACCACCACCGCGACATGGCCGTGGAGCAGGGCTCTGCCCCTTCGATTTCGAGCTGCTCGGCGCACGATCAGTGCAGGTCGAGGGAGCATCCCGATCGATGCAGGCGTGACGCAGGGCCTCGACCACGATAGGTAGGCGTCGTTGAGCTGGACGTACTTGCCCACCAACGCCACCTCACCGCCGGGCCATGGGCGTTGCGCAGCTTGCGCACCAGATCTCCCAGCGGCCATGTCGCTGTCCGGTCTTCGATTGGTCCAGAGACATGGAGCACTCCGACACAGGCCTTCTTTTCTCGAGGGGCGATCGGGACGGCGTAGATTGCTGTCGGCATCCACGGGCAGGGATCACGGCGCGTGGCACGGAACGGCCGCAGAAAGCTCGCCGATTCTTGGCCTTGAGCTCTTTCGCTTGATCGGCCGGTCACAGCGCGACACGCAGCAGATCGGCTTGGATGCCGATCGAGCGCAGTTCCTTCACCGAGTGCTGGGTGGGGCTTGGTTTGATCTAATCCGGAGGTGGATGTAAGGGCCAGCAGGGGTGGACGTGCACATGGCCAGGATCGCGGCGGGCCACATCCGCCACGGAATTCCCACGGATTGCTTAATCCAGGAATCGGCGCGATTCGATGTCGCCCACCGACTGGCGGATCTCGGTGATCACCAGCGTCACCCCACACTGTCGGCGCCACCCGGTGGATGCGTCGGGATCCTCTCGGGTGATGTGGGGATCACCTGGACCGTGCCGCTGTTTTGTAAATTCCACCGCTGCGTTCCTTGATTGAACACCGCCTGGTAGATCGAGCCGGTGGTCACTCCTGCTGTTGAGGGCGTGACATGGCGTAGTGTCCGGTGAAAGCGTCCGTGTGGCCCAGGTCGAGGTCGGTCTCCGCGCCACGCCTGGGTGAACGACACCTGCACCGTGCTGGTAGGGGCTCATGGTGCCCGGATCCACCGTGAGGTACGGAATCGAGCTTGAGGATCGAAACGCTGTAGCGCGCGATTTCAGCAACCCGTCCCAGGCTCGCCGCCACGGATGCTTGCGATGCTCGGACACCACGCCCGCCGGTCACGAAACAAATTTGGTCGATGAAACCCCCAGGGCGATCGCCAACTTTAACGACCCTCCAACCAAGGCTCCGTCAATCAAGGGCTCCCTTCCCCTCCCCTGCTGCCCCACCAGTCCGAGAGGTCACCCCATGGGCCTGGCGTAGTGCCGTTGTGCCCGCGCAGAGCGGGGTGTCGTAACGACAAGCAGGCCCAGGTGAATTCAAGCCTCGAGCAGGCTGCGCAGCATCCAGCGGTTTTTTCTGTGGAATCTGCAGCCAGCTTGGGGAGCAGGTCGCGGTGGGTTCATCGCTGGCGGCCTCCACCGAGCGAAGACGCTTGCTGGGCCGTTACGAGCACGGCTTTCGTGGCCGAGGCACCCAGCTCCCGCACCATCTTCCATGGCGTTGAGCTCCCCCTTCGGTTCTCACTGATCGGGAGAGGGCGGCGAAGTGGGAGGCCGACCGAACGGGGGCAGGGCAACCCAGGGCCCGGAATGCGTCGGCGATTCTCCATCGATGCGGCCCGTCCAGATCTCGGTGTACCTGCTCCATGAACATCAGATGCAGGCTGTTTGAACATCGGACGGTGACGTTCCAGTGGAAGCCATGGGTCTTGCGTAGAGCACGTAGCTGTCAGCCAGGAGGCGGCCTGAGCCTGCGGCGATTGTTCGCGCTCCTCGGCTGGACATGCCGATGTCGATCGGTGGGGCGCTGGCCTGGCTGGAATGTGCCTGGCGGAAGTGGGCAGTTGGCAAGTCATGGTTGTTGTTCTGGGTTGCGTTGTTATGGAGGCCATTTTAGTTGGCCTTACAGGACTGACAATCCTGATATTCCTGGGAGTTCTGGGTCATCGGTCGTCGCTCCACGGTGACTGGCGCCACGTGCAGACCCTGAGTGCTGGGCGGCACATCGGTCTGGGGCCTGGGTGAGCAGGCAGCGGGTCCTGCTGGGGTTTTTTGGGAGGCGAGTCGGTGTTCAGCGGGATCGGACTCCTCACCGGCAGCAGCATCACCATCCGATCGAGGCGAAGGGCGATGCCGCCGTAGGGGCGGGCGCACCCAGATCAAGGGCCTCCAGGCGGAGCGAAACTGGCGTTCCGCTTCTTCCTGGGGGCAGGCCGATCGTTCTGCAGCACCTGGCGCTGCAGGGCCGGTAACTATGGATGCGCAGGGAGCGCCGCAGCTCCAGGCGTTGAGCACCAGTGCGTAGGCCTGGGATACCGGAGCGCTTGGGCAAGGCCGCAGCCCAGCTGGGCCGGATCACTGCTCGAGGTCAGAGTCGGAGGTTGGGGGCGCAAAAGGAATGAGGATGCAGGGCATCCAGCCGGTATCTCCTCGCTTGTTGCAAGCGAACATCGGGAAAGACGGACCAGCCCGCGGAAGTTCCAGGCCTCGTTTGTGGACCTCGGCTGGAACCAGGCCCAACTCCCGGGCAGGTACTGACGCACCCGGTCAAGGGCCTTGTTTCACGTGGCAGGTTGTCGCCGAGCGCCGAACAGCAGCA
>Ga0163217_1089903_pt1 | contig 16914 bp, 22 predicted proteins | sample SynspAceP_FD_185933 | JGI IMG/M metagenome (GOLD analysis project Ga0163217, IMG submission 185933) | Saline lake microbial communities from Ace Lake in Antarctica - Synechococcus sp. Ace-P (PacBio error correction) | ecosystem: Environmental > Aquatic > Non-marine Saline and Alkaline > Saline ... | reverse complement strand
TGCAACGGCAGGGCCTCGACACGGACCTCGCGCCACCGCCTGCACCGCAGATCGAGGCAAATGGCCTGCGGCTGCCTTCTACCTCGCTCCCGGGCGCTTGCGCGCGCAGAGGCCACCCGCCGGCTGCTAGGAGGAGGTGCTGGAGCAGGGCAGCTGGTGGCTTCTGGCCCGTTGGGATGAGGCCCATGCATTCAAGCGGCCGGGGCCATGATTCCGGCGAGTACCGGCCGGCTGGGGGAGTTTGCGCGCCCTCTGCCCTGGCGTGCCGCTGGTGAGCCCTGAGCCACGGCGGCCCCGCGGGCGGGCACATTCATTCGCTGCTGCAGTTGCGCCGGCCCTGATCGGTTGCGCTCGGCACCGTCGCCACAACCTACTTGACGCATAGCGCGGCGGGCCGGCGAGCCGCGTGCCTGCGGTGCTTGAGGCAGGTGCCGCCCAGGGGGGCGGTGCATACTTACGCGCGCAGCGCGGCGTTCGGTGGACGGCCTGGGACCACGGACCCCGGCTTCTCGGCGGCTGGGGTGGCGGGCCATCGCTGTATTCACGCCGGTATGGATCCGGAGAAGGCCGAGACTGCTGGCCCTGAGCAGCATTTTCAGGCAGCACCCCCGGCCCGTGCTGGTTGGCCCGGTCGCCTTCGGCATGGGGTCGACCGCTCCGATGTGGGCCTGGTCTTGCACCTAGGACTGCCGGCAGCCCAGGGCTACTGCAGGAAGTCGGGGCGGGGCGGGACGCGATGGGCTGCCGGACCCAGTGCCTGGTTTGCTGTTCGATCGGCCAGAGATCGCACCAGCCATGGGTTGTAGACGTGCGGGCCTCGATGCACAGGCAGCTCACAGACGAAGTGCAAGAAGCAAGGAGACGAACCCCGCTAGGAGCTGACACAGCAGGCAGCTTCCGGCGCATGGAGGCGGTGGCGAAGGGTCAACCCTGCGCGAAGCAGAGCTGCTGCTGGCCCGTCGGTGAGCTCGTTGCCCCCCTTGCGGTCGCTGTGACAACTGCAAACGCCTGGGCAGCCTGTCCAACGATTGTCGGCTCGAGGTGGCCCAGGTGCTTCTGGCCTGGAGCAGCGAGCGGCTTTTGATCTTTGCGGCCGCCTGGCGATCGCCTGGCCACGGCGGGAATCAGAAGAGGTCGTGGGCTGGCTGAGACTCGCCGGCCTGGTCAGGAAGAGATGATCAGTGAGAGCGCATGGCCGCAGCCAGAGCCTGTGGGTTGCGCTCGGCCGCCGTCGCTTATCTGCAGCAGCCGTGGACGTTGCGCTGGGTCCGGCCTTGAGCTCAGCAGGCATCAACGATCAAGCCCGTTTCTTCAAGTCGGCCTGGGCGTGCGGCCATCTTTCCAGACGCGCCCTCGCCGTGGTGTTGATCTTTCTTGGACCGAGACAGTTCACCGCCAAGGAAACAGCTGGCTGGCCCTGGTTATTGAAGCGGCGGGACGCGACTGGCTGCTCCCAGGGGGCTGCCAGGTGGTGAAATCCACCTGGATAGGGCATTAGGTGCGCCAGTCAGCGGGCCGCCGAGCGGCAGGGCTGTTGGTTGCTGGGCTGTGGTTGGCTGGGGTGGTGGTGGCGGCAGTCGCTGGGGCCGGCGGCAGGTGGTTGCGGCTGGTGCTGCGTGCGCGGGGTTTTGCCTGGGTTGCTTGGGGAGTGGCGGGTCTGGCTGAGCCAGGTTTTCGCCGCCGCGCTGGTGTGAACGGCAGGGCAGGCGGTTGCGGCCCTCACCTTGTCGGGGCTGGAAGATGCGTTGAGGCGGAACACCAGCCTGCTGACCAGGCACGCATAGAGTCGGCATGCCCGAGAGGGTTTCGCCGGGGCCGCACCACATGCGTGCTGGCGCTTTTCGATCACGCTGGCTTGGCCATGGAGGAGCAGCAGCAGTTGGCAAGGAGCACCAGGCACCACCAGGAGGCGGCCCGCTTCACATGGTCGGCGCGGCTGAGGTTGTTGAGATTTCCATCAGGCGGGCGTACGGAGTGGCCAACTGCGTTCTGCGATCTCGAGAGGGTTTCACCCGTATTAAAACCTGTAGGTGCCGCGTCCAGACGCTGCGCTGAGCCGCGGCCGGGTCGCGGGCAGGCGCAGCTGTGCCCGTTTGGATCAGATCGCGCTCTTGATGCTGTTGAGCTGCATTCAGCCTGGAGGTGGACACGCACCGTAAGGCGCTCGCAATCTGGGAGAGGGTTTCGCCCGGTTTCACACCTGCCTTTCGGCCGCCATGGCGGAAAGGGGCAACAGCAGGGCGAGGACCAGGGCGGCGATAGGGAACGTCGCATGGACAGGGGTCAGAAGCATGCTCGAACCATAAGGAGAACGCAACCATTGCCGGCCAGCCACCTTGGCAGGAGTTTCAATCCCAGCAGCCGCTGGATTCAGGCGAGGGCGGTCGCGATAGGGCGGATAGCCGAACGGCAGATCGGAACCGGAAGGGGCGTTGAGCACGCTGCGAATGGTGCGAGAAGGGTCGAGCGCGCTTTGCGTGGTAGTTTGCCCATGCAGATGGCGCCCAGCCCTCCGAACGGCAGTTCCGGGCACCCCCACTGCATCACCACCCGTCGTTGAAGCAGACCCCTCCGAGCTCGTGCCGGCAAACAGGGTTCCTGGGCGAGAGGCTTTGGCTGACAGATACAGGGCCAGGGGGTTTGGGGCGTCATTGGATGCGGGCGATCGCCGCGGCACGCGAGGGGACACTCACACGGGCAGTAAGGGCCCGAACAGTTCGTCGGCCATCAGCGGGTCGTCGGCTGATCCGACGGCCAGCAGGGTGGGGGCGATGCGCAGGGCTCTACGGATCGCTCTGCGGCCGGCCAGATCTGACCCCCGTTGCCTGGCCCCCCCAGCAGGCCGAGAGCCGCTCGGAGAACTGGCCCCGTTGACGTCCTGGCCAGATCGGCGAAACGCAGCGGATCCGGGCCATAGGCCCGCAGGAATTCGGCCTCCAAGGGGCGCTGATTCAGGGGCGGGCCGCACGCTTTTTCACCAACAGAGTGGTCGGGGCGTGCAGGTTGGCCGGCATTGAAGGCCTTCCCAGGGCGATTGCGCCGGCGGTCACGCCAGATCGCATCGTGAGCACCACCGCCGGGCTCTTGCCACCAGTTCCAGCGTGCACCGGGTGAGATGCGGGCGGCGGCGGCCATCACCAGGACGACCGACCAGCGCGCCGGTGAGAGATGTGGTTCAAAGTTGCTCTCAGCAGCTGCCGGGCAGGTGTCGCCGTCGCCTTTCCACCACCGCCACGGCAGCTGGATCGAAGATGGCGACCGCCAGCTCGGCGATAGGCCGAGGTGCGCGGGGCGTTTCGGAGGGCTGAGCACGGCTGTGTTCCCGCGCCAAGAGCACTTCACCAGGGGCTGCATCGAGAGCGGAGAACGGATAGTTTCCAGGGCCCCGATGAAATCAGCACGCAGCAGGGGCTCGGCATCAGGCTGAGGCCCGGCCGGGGCGTTGGGAGAAGGCGGGCAGACGAAAGCGTTGCGGGCGCCATCCAGCGCCGGCAGCCGCCGTTATGAGGCAGCTTCAGCTCTCCGCACGCCACCAGCTCGAACGTAGGCCTTTTTTTCCCCCCCCCCCCCCAAAAAAAAACCCCGGGCGGGGGGGGGGACTTTTTGCCCCCCCCCCCAAGGTCGGCGCGGAGGGGCGTCTGAGCACCGCCTGCTTCATGACTGCTTCAGCAGCTCAGGCCTCCCTCAAGTTGCTGAAGGGCCAGGCCCACGGAGCTGTTGGTGCCTGGCGCACGTGTTTCGCGGCAAGCGCTCCAGCGACCATCGCCAAGAGCAGCAACGCGAGTGGTGCTGGGCTGGCCGGTTGCTGAGAGGGTCATCGCTCAGGGCGACGCAGGCTCGAAACTTCAGTGTGTCGTCTGGCCAAGGCCAACCGCAGGGACGCTTGCTGGCGGTTTGGTCCCGCAGCAGGCAGAGCCTGGGGTCCGTCAGCATTTTCCTAACGTTGGTCGAGGTTGGCTTGCTGCCTATGCACGAAAGGCTTGCTTCCTTGCTTTGTGAGGCAGGCCTGTGCCGCTGTTATGCTTTCCTGAGCAGCGCCTGCCGAAAGCCGCGCCGAACAGGGCCCGAGCCCAGCAGGCTGGCTGACCCGCGCCCCCTTGGTGCTCACCACTTCACCCGTGCTGGCGGACATGGCGCGGCAGGTGGCAGGGGAGCACCTCCGGGTGGAAATCGATCAACAAGCGTGCGGCACTGAAAATCCATGGGTTACGAGCCCACCCCAAGCGATTTGAGAGCGGGCCAGCGGCGCCGAATCTGGTGCTTGAAAACGGCCTGAAGAGTCTCGAACTCTAGGGCAGGCGTTTTTCAACCGCCGGTCTGCCGAAGTCAAGCCCGGGTCAGCTATGAGCGAAGGGGATCGAGCCAGGATGGCCGATCCGCTGAGGATTGCTACAAGGGCAAGCCAATCCCCATGGCATGGATGTCCCGAAAGTCGCTGAGATACTATGTGGAGAACATTCGCAAGCCTTCACCAAGCTCGATCCCGCCAACGCGAGCTTACCGCCGCAATGCGAGGGCTACGGCCCAAGTTGCGCAGCTCGTCGCGGAATCACGCCAGCCTGTCGGCGATCCCCCCGCGCAGCGGGTGCTGGCACCTGCGAGGGAGCCTTTTCCTATCATGGGCCCGGGATTACGGCCGGGAGGAGGCAATACCTCTGGCCGGTCAATGCGAATCCCAGGTGACCCCCAAACGCATGGCCGCGGTGAATCGCCCTGGTGCGCGGGGAGGGTGCCGGTCGGTGTTTCTGTGAGGCACGGTGAGCGACGAAGCCAGCGCAGGGTGACGCAGGAAAGCGGCCGCCACGTTTTCGGCGCGGGATGTTCTTCGTGGATTCGCTTTCGGCCGCCGTATGGCCCGGCCCCATCCTGGTTGGATATGCAGCGTCCACAATGCGAAGAGCTGCTGGACGGCACCTTGGCGGGAGTTGTCCGATGGAAGCGTTTTGAGCGAACCTGCCCCCAGCGAAGCGCATCAGCGGTTCCGCATCCTCAGCGTTCGGACTATCACGCATCGTTGCGCTCCACGACTTCTCCTGCAGGTTTCAGGCCAGCAGCCTCTGGGGGCTGCGTGGACATGAACGGCGTGGCAAATCGGACGCTGTTCAAGGCGTTGATTGGGGGTTTTTGCACCCCTCAAGGCAGCATCACCATCAATGGCCGGACGCTGCGGCAGGCCGCCGCAAGGCCAGGCCGTCGCCTTACGTGCCCAGATGAGGGCGAGAGCGTGGAGTTGACTTCCAGGTGACATGTGCGGCCAACGTGGTGATGATTGGGACCGCATATGAGCGGTATGGACCTGCTGCGCATTCCGCGGCCAAGCGACCACAGGGCTGTGCGCGAGAGCCTGGGCGGGTTGATCTCCTGGGCCCATTGCGGATCGCCAAGATCGGCCGAACTCTCCAGGTGGTCAGCGCAAGCGTGCCTTTCTCCGACCCGGGCCCTGGCCCAAGGGGCTGCGGTGAGTGCTCGATGAACCTTCGGCGCGTCGACATCACGCACGAGAAACTGATGATCAAAACTGTTTGAGCAGTTCCGCGCTGAAGCCGCACCCTGCTGATCTCCACCATGATTTCTCGCATGTGCGCGGCTTCTGTGATCAGTTGTTGCTTGATCAACAAGACCGTGATGGCCTATGGCAAACTCGAAGTGTTCCCGAGGAGACCTGGCGCGCACCTTCAGCAACCACCGTCCCCGGACCTGCCCCTTTGCCGCTCAGGATGGAATAGGTTGGGGGACTTCGTGTGACAGTGACATCGCCGCCTGCTGCTCGACCCGATTCGCATGACTTCATTGGTTGCGGCCTAGTTGGTTGAGCGCCGTTGCGTGGCGGGTCTCGTGGGCTGCTCTCTGCTTCATTGACCCTCAAGGTTGGGCCCTGAATGGGGACTGCCGTTTCCACGCCGTGATGCCCGGCGTCTGGGTGATCGCCTATGCCCTCAATCTTTCCCTTCGCGCTCGGTGCTGTTTCGCTGTTCGGTGGGGTCGGTGGCGGTGATCGGTTTTGTCAAACAGGATTGACCCGGATCAAGGAGACACGGTGATCGCCTGGTGTCACCGGCTTCTTTGCCTTGGCTTTAGGTCCTGGATGTCAAAAATAGCAAGGAACATTGATCTCACCATATTCTCTTCGGCAATGTGCTGGAATCAGTGATCGGACATCCAGCAGACGGTGGCTGATCAGACGCGGTTGGTTGCTCGGGTGGTGTTGATGGTGTTTCGCCGCGACGCTGATTCCTGTTTTGTTTGACCCACCACGCGCGCTCGATCGGCATTCAATTACCGGCGTGCTCTATTACCTGCTGCTCTCGGTACTGTCCTTAGCCGCCCGTCGCGGTCTGCAGACCGTGGGCATTGATCCTGGTGGTGGCCATGCGTTTCACGCCGGGGGCTACAGCCCACCTGATCACCGATCGCTGACGCATGGTCTGGATTGCCGTGGCGCTCGGCGATGCTCTCGAGCCTGTTAGGGATCTACTGGAGCTACTGGATGGATGCCTCACCGCGGCTGCATCTGTGCTCACCAGAACCGGCCTGTTCGTGCTCAGTTTTAGTTGCACACGCATGGCGTGCTGGACCAGCAGCGCCGCTGATGGTTTTTTCTTTGTAGATAGTTGGCTTGGCTGTTATTCAGGCGCCAAAAACTATGCCTAAAAAAGTTGTGATCTGATAAGCGCGCTTGTGGCAACGTGAAAGCCTTGACGAGAATTGAACTCGTACACTCTCCCTTACAGGGAGTTGCTCCTACCGCTGAAGCGTACAAGGGCATGTGGGAAGGTGGGCCGGTTGGATTTGAACCACGTAGGGCGAAGCCAGCGGATTTACAGTCATTCCGCCCCATTAACCACTGGGCACGACCCGCACCACACCTCGTCAACTTACAGCCAACCCTCCTCCCATGGCATTTGCTCGTGCTGCACCGGCCCCAATCTGTAACCTGCTGGGCCGCCGTAGAGCCCAGGGTCTTTATGCACCACCAGCCTTGAGCAGATTCAATTAGGGCTGGGCGGAGCGGGCGCGGCGCTGGGTTCAACTCAGCTGCTTTCAGGAGCAACCATTGAGGCGAACTGTGTGACGGGTCCAGCAGGCGCTGGTCAGAGCGCCGCATCTGATCAATGCACGGCGCCTTACACCACACGTCGATCGCCCGCGTGATTTGCCTGCTGGCGGTCTCCATGCCCTTGTGGAACTTGCACCTCAGCAACACCCCATGCCCGGGAGCCGTTCCGCCACCCTTCCACCCTTGTGGCGGCTGTAGGCGGTGGGTGTGGATCTGCGCTAGGCCCCCCACTACCGCCTCGCCCTAGACGGGCTTGTCGCACCAACCTGGACGCGCAGCTTGATTGAACGAAGCACTGTGAGGACTGAAGAACTGTTTGGTGTAGCTCTTCGGCGGGTGAGGGTGGGCTGGTTGGCTGAACCAGCAGCGGCGCCTGGCTGCAGCAGGCCTGGCCCATCCCGATGATTGTGATCGGACACGCAACTGCGAGCGCAAGGCGGTGGTGTGGCCCTGCAGCTGATGTTCCGCTACCACTTGCGATCCGGCCATTGGCGCGGTGCTTCCAGCCCCCTGGCGCGCCGAGGGCTGGGAGCATTTCGAGCGGGTGCTGCCTTGTGTGCAGGCGCCGTGGCATTCCCTGCGTCGCTGGCGGGCCGCGCCCTACGGCGCCGCTTTGGCCAAGTTGGTGCGCCGGCAGGGAGCCGGGCGCATGCTCGACAGGGCTTCTTGGTGGCACGGCTTGATCGAGGCCCGCAAGACACGAGCGCCTGCGCCCTGCTGGGCCGCCCATGCCCCGGACGCCGAACTGCCCGGCTCTTACGGCGACCTCGCTGGCTAGCGGAGCCCGTCACTTCCGGCTCATTTGGGTTGCTGTCGAGCGCCGTGGCCGCGATCGGCCGTGATCGAGCGGCTCGAGCAGCGGCGGGCTGAGGAGTCGGACGCTTGCTGGTGGATTGCCCCCAGCCGAAGCGCCTGCACAGCTGAATTTTGCTCGAATTGAACAGCTCAGTTCGGCGAGCAGCGGAAAGCGCTCGGCGATCGGGTCGCGTGTTGAAGTTGGCCACCCAGCGGCGGGGTGTTGAGAAGCGCAGGCCGGTGAAGCGGGGGGAAAAAACATGCCATTTCGAATCGAATGGCGGCTGCCGGCCGGCACACGCGGATCAGGTCGTCGCGCGGGGATCGCAGAAGCACGCAGCACCTCCTCCCCCAGATGAGGCAGAACAGCCCACCGGACCTTCCACGAAAAAGCGCCTCGTCTCGCTCGTGGGTGTGTCGGCGAGGAATTCTGGCGCAGGGCCGCGCGCTCCGAGTGGTCGGGGACCAGGCGGATCGCGCTCCACCGTGGGGTAGTCGGCCTGGGCCTGCAGACGCGGGCAAGCCTCCGTGGCATTAGGGCGCCAGGGTTCGCTAGTGGCATCGCATCGGCCGCCAGCTCGAACTGTGGCCAGCCAGCGCGTCAAAGGGCAGATTGCCGCGGGCTGCCAGTTCAGCGGGGCGATCACGGCCCGTCTCGCTCTCAGTATGGGCGGGTGCAACGCAAGGGCATTTGCCATCCCAGACGGGATGGCAGGCGGCGTAGATCTTGCAAACGTTAAAGGGTCAACGGAGCTGGTGGAACCCGGGTTGGGCAGGGACAATCAGCAAGTTTAGAAATCGAAGAGGAACAAGGCGTTGAGCAGGCCTTTCGAGCGCCAGCGGATTGGCCTGAGTTTTTCGCACTGGATCCGTCGCTGGATTGCCACTGGATCCACAGCCGGGACCTTGGTGCTGGATGGGGTGGCCCGGCGACCCGGACCTGCTTGCACCGTGGCGGCGGTGCGCAGGGCCCCCCGATCGGGCTGCGGATGGTGGTCGCCTTATCGGTGGGGGCGAAGGGCGGCGGACGGGGATGGGCCGCGGCGATCGCGGCCGCCCTGGCTGACGCCGCAGCGAGACCTGTTGACGTTGTGTTACCGATAGGTGGCGCGATGCGCCGCGTCGTCTGGGCCTGGCTGGCGGCGGCCGATCGGGCTGGCGGCGGAGGTTGGCGCCGGCCGGCGGGTGGTGTTGCTCTGTGGGGGATTGTCGCTGTTTGCCAGCGCCTCCATATGCACTTGCTTGCCCTGGCGGAGCGTCACCCCAACTGTCCGCTTGTCGGTGATCCCGGCATCACCCGGCTGCGGCGGCGGCGCGGGCGGCCATTGCCCCTGGGCCCTGCAGCAGGCGGGGCTGCTGGTGCGAACCACCACCGGATCAGCCCGAGGGCCTTAGAAGCGCCTTGGCTCGCAGCTGAGGGAGCCACCGCCGGAGCAGCGCGCAATCTGGTGCTGCTCAAGCTCGGCCGGCGCTGGGTTCTGGGTGAGGGCCGCTGCTGGCCCGCGCCAGCTGCGGCGGGCTGCCAGCTGGCCCACGCGGCTGGGGCTGGCCCGATGAGGCTGTTTGGCAGCGGCCGAGCAGGTGCCGGCGCCGAGCAGCCCTTAATATTCTCCGTGCTGCTTGGATCGGCCTTGGGCTGGCCAGAGGTGTTCCCCTGATTGGCACGCCAGATGCTTTGCTTCCCCTCGCCAGCCGCGCCATGACCCAGATAGAGTGTTCTCCCTTGCTCATCGGTGTTGATGATCTGTTTTCTTCCGTGGTGGCGGCCACGATCGGCTGGGAATCTGGGCGGAGCGGCTGCTTGAGATCAACCCCTGCCGCCAGGTCGGGGTGGAGCATGCGACACGGCGCTGGGTTAGGCTCGGTGCGGTGGTTGGCCGTGGTTTGATCGCCCTGATCATTGTTTCTCAGCGCAACCTCCCTAGCAGTGCCGTCAGCTTTCCCCGTTGGCGCTGTTGTTGCTGGTCTGTGCGGCACTTCGCGAGTCTTGCTGGCGCTCTGTGAGGGTTGCGGCTGGCGGCGCTGCGGGCGCTTCTCTTTTGCTCACGGGCCTGCCTGCTGGCGCTGGCAGCAGCCGAGGTCTGGCGCCAGGGCGAAACCGTTAGCGGGGCCTTCTGGAGTTTCCCACTACTGGAGCGGCATTGTTGCTGATGGGCCTGTTTGGCTGTTTTCGATGGCGGGGGGCGGAATCAAGCCTCGCTGCGCTTCCGCGCCTGCATGTGAGAGCCAACCTGTTCTGGTGGCCGTGCTGCTGGCGGATTGCAGGCGATCCGGAGCCGCGATTTTTGCTGGGGCTTGCATTGAGCGGCAGGGATCGGTTCAGGGGCAGCTCAGCGCCGCCCACCTTTCAGACCGCCTCCTGAGCGGGCCAGCGCCTCGGCAGTTCGGCGCCCCATCAGCTGACGGCGCAGCTGCGCCGCGCCGCAAAGACCTGAGCAGGTCAGCCGAGGATGTTGCGGGCGATCAGAGAGGCCCTTGGTCGCCCCTGGCCTCACCAGGGGCGTGAGTGCTCGGCGCCAGCTGCAGTCGCTGCGCCCCCCTGGCGTGGGGATCGGCGGACCGGCCGGCCGCGTAGGGCCCGCATCGATCCGCCCTACATCCAGGGGGCACCGAGGGCTGCCCCGGCCACCATCACCCATCGGCGCGGTGATTCGCCAGGCAGGCGAGCGCGACCGCTCCGGACTGGCTCACACAGCCGTTTGCGATCACGAGATGCGCAGGGCCGCTTCACCCGGCGATACGCGCCAGTCGGCCTCGCCGCTTAAAGCCCTGCTTCCCGGGTAGCGGCCTGTAGCAGGGTCAGGGCCTGGGACCAGCGTTCTCCAGGGCCAGGGCAAAGCCCAGCGGATCGCGCTGTGCGCAACCAGCCCGCGCGTTTCTTGACCCGTGACCGGAATCCGCACCGCCGCTTCAACGCCGCACACGAGCCGCTGGGCAGCTCCGGATCGCGCAGCAGGCATGCCGCCGCCCTGCGGGCCGATCTTGGCGCACCGGGAGCCATGTTGATGTCGATCAGAAGCACCGGCGGCTTTCGCCCGCCGCGCCGCCTTCGGCCATCGCCGTCGGACGGTGATCAAAGATTTGCACCGCGATCGGGGGCCGGTTTCGCCAGCTAGTTCCTCGAATTTCTATCGCCGCGATGGCGCGCTCCAGGCTTGGTGGCGTGACCATCTCGGTGAACAGCAGGGGCCTCGGCGCCAGCCGTACCAGGGAGGGGAAGATTTACCTGTCGCTCACACCGCAGCGGCGACTGAAACACGCGGCAATCGAGTGGCGGGCTACGCCCCGGCCCGGCCGCGCAGTTGAGGGGTTCAGCATTGGCTTCGGCAGCGCAGGCCTCGATGCTCCCGATTTACCTTCCCGCTCAGCGCCGACTGCTTGCGGCGGATCCTCGAAGACGGTTCAGCGATCGCTTTCGGTCTTTGTGGAATTGTCTGGGCAACGGCTGGGGCTACCGGCCCGAGTCGGCCGGCCAGCCTGGCAGTGCAGGTCCAGACACCACAGAGAGTGGCCGAGGCCTCGCTGCCGGAGCTTGATCCCGAAGCGTCCGCAGCGTCAGGCTCACCGCTGATTCGCGGCGCCTACAGCAATTGCTCAAGGAGCAGCTGGGATTCGCTGGCGCTTACCGGATCGGATGAGCTCCATCCCGCCGCCCCACACGCCGGGCCAGGCGGTGACTGGTTGCTGCCTGGCTGGCTGGTGCGGCGAGCCGCTGCCGCAGAAACGGGGCGCGTTCCGCAGCCAGCCGGCGCTCTGTAAGATGTCAAAAGAGTAGCCACGGTTTGGTTGAGATAAGTATTTTTGGCGCTTCAGTCGTCGCCATTATCGGCCGCCCCAATGTGGCAAGTCACTCAGTCAACAGGCTCTGCGCAGAGCCGCGAAGCCATGCGTTCATGACCAGCCCGGGGTCAGGACCGAACCTACCAAGAGGCTTTTTGGGGAGAATCGCACCTTCGGGGTGGTCGATACCAGGCGGTTCTTTTGGTCTTGGACGCGACAAGCGAATATTCTGACGGAATCCGCCAGGCAATCCAAACCTGGCATAGGCCGAAGCGGCGTCGCCGTGTGGTGGTCGATGGGTCAGCAGGGTCACTGGCCGACGATTCAAGTCCATCGCTGAATGTTTGCGCGGCCAGAAGGTGCCCGTAGCTGTGGCAGTTCAACAAGTGTGAGTCGCCCGACCAGGGTCTGGCCATGGCCGCTGACATTCTGGGTGGCTCGCGCTGGGGAACCCCACCCGTCTCGGGCGGATTCACGGGGCCCGGCACCAGGCGATCATGCTTCGTTAAGCGAATTGGCTTCTGCCCCCCCACGACGAGATCGGGAAGGCGAGGGAGGCCGATCCAATCTGGCGATCGATCGGCCGCCCAATGTGGGCAAGTCGAGGCTGCTCAATTGCGATCTGCGGCGAGCCAGGGCGATCGTCAGCCGATCCGGTGGCACCACCCGCGACACGATTCGACACGCGATCGAGCGCGAAGGCGAAACCTGGAAAACTGCTTGACACCGACGGCATTGCCGTCGGCGCAGTGTTTCAGCTTACAGGCCCCTGAAATAACTTCGGGGCATACCGCAAGGCTTCAAGGGCGGTTGGAACGCAGCGATGTCTGTCGCTGGTGATCGACGCCCTCGACGGCTAGTCACGAGCAGGATCAGCGGCTTGCCCGGGCGCATCCGAGGAAGACGGCCGCGCTGCGTGGTGGTGGTCAACAAGTGGGACGGCCATCGAAAAGACAAGGCCACACTGCCGGCAGATGGAGAAGGAGCTGCGCGCCAAGTCTATTTCGATCGATGGGCGCCGATGCTGTTCACCTCCGCCTCAGCGGCCAGCGGGTGGAGAGCATCTTTGCTTGGGCCATTGCTGGCGGTGGAGCAGACCGGCGTCGGGTCCCACCTCGGTGCTTGAACGAAGTTGCGTGCAGGAGGCGCTGAGCTGGGCGCTCGTGGCCCCCCACCAGCCGGGCGGGCGCCAGGGACGCCGTCTACTTACGGCACCCAGGTGGCACCGGACCCAGCTTCACGCTGTCGTGAATGATTCCGAAGCTGTTCGGTAACTACCGGCGTTATGTGGAACGCAGATCCGCGAAGGCCTGGGCTTCGATGGCTCGCCGATCAATCGTTGTTTCTGGGTGCAAGCAGAACGGGATGCGAGAGGAGCTCAACCGCCAGCAGGCCGCGCCACGCCCACGCCGATTCCCGTTCCGATTCCCGTTTCGTGGCCCGCTTCAGGGGCGTTCAAGACTGTGCAACCGCGATCTGGATTGATTTAACGGCCGACTCCGCCGACGCCCGCTGTCTTGTGGCTTTGGGTTAGATGCGCGACGTGAGAGTTTTTCGCTGATGAGACTGGGCTTCAGGCAGCTTCCGACTTGGCCAATTCGTCGATGGCTCATCGAGTTGGCTTGCGCCGCTCGATCCGCGCCTCAAGCTCGGCTGGGACCCTGGCCTTCCTGGGTCACGCGATTTGGCTGGACCCTGGCGAATGCCTGGTTGGGACTTGGCTGCCTGCTTGATCACCGCGCTCAGCGGTTCTGTCTGGCGGCTGTTGGCGCGGAACCTTCCTGCTCTGCTCGACCTCAGGCGGCTGGTGGGGCTTGCTCATCTGCCCTGCTGCCCACAGGGCGGGCAGCGGCACCATCAGACCGATCGCCGCAGGAGCTGACGCTGGCCCCACCATCAAGTGCTGCGGCAGCCCGCAACCAGCGCTGGGAGAACCCTGGGAAACTGCTGCGCTGGGGAGCGTGCCAACTCGGGCGCTGCCGCTCGGGCATGGTGGTCAACGGCGCCGCTTTCAGCCGAAACTGGGCCTCAACAGCGCCCACCTGCTTGTTTCACCTTGATTCCACAGCGCCAACCTGGCTGCTGCTGAGACCCCTCCGAAGGAGCTGTCTGGGCCTACTGGGCGATCAGCCCCCTTGCGCTGGGGCCTGCTGGACGGCTTGGTTTCACCTTGTGCTGCGCTGCGCTTTCTGCCCTGGTGCAGGAGAATTCCAGAACCTGTTGCGCTCGCTGGCCACGCCGGGCCGTGGACCTGCGCAGCTTGGCCTGAAGGGGGCGCTTGATCGTTCTGCGGGTGGAGGAACGCTTGTTGGGCAACCTGTTAGCTTGCGGCGAGCAGGGCGCCGAAGCCGATGGCCAGTGGCGGCCAGTGGTTGCCACTCCCGCAACTGCGGCTGGTGGTCCGGGCGGCTCACCACTTCAATTGGATCGCCGCAACCGCCCTGATCGCTTGCTCGGACTTGCGTGGCAGTACGGTGCGCTGTGATTTGGTAGCCTTAGGAACATCATGTGAGCGCAGACCGAGTACGGGCGTATCCTTGAATCACCCCCTTCGGTCTGCTCTATTCGGGTGCCGCCGGATAAGGGGGGCGTGACTGTTCGCACCTCTACGCCAGGGATGTTTTTTCTGGTCACCTGCAGTCGCGCAGTGCCCAGTTCGAGGTGATTCCTTTGATGGATTTGCCCGTCACTACGCGGAGCAGAACCTGGCGCGGGTCCCGCCGCGATTGCAGCCGCCCACCTCCCCCGCTGCGCCAGCTGTTCGACCAGACCTTCATCTAGGCGTGAGATGCCGCTGGGGCCTCGAGCAGCGCATCAGCGCCTGACCGCTGATTTGCCCGCCGGGCAGTCGGACTGCTGGCGGTGAGCAAGGGCAGCCGGACCGAAGCGATTCCGCCGATCTGGTGGGGTGTGGCCAGCGCTCCTTTTGGCGAGAGCCGCCTGCAGGAGGCAGTGTGCGGAAGCAGCTCGAACTGGACGATCTCGAACCGCTCGACTGGGGCATTTTCATCCGGTCGCCTTCAGGACCAACAAGGCAGGCGTGCTTGCGTCATTTACGGCACGATCCATTCGTCGACAGCGCCGCCCTGGCACGAGCGCCTGCAGCGCATCCGCCAGCGAGGAGGGCCTTCAGCCCCAGGCTGTTCTGGCAGGTGAAGTTGCGGCTGGACCCGGCCAGGGACCGGCTTTTGAGCGCCGACTCGAGCGGCTCGGCCTGAAAACTCCGGGCCCTCGATCCGCTGCGGGCTGGTGGGATGGATGGACGAATTGCGCCGATGGGGCTGGAAGCGGCATGGCGCCTGGGCGCGTTCCGCGACTGCGCGGCCCTGCGGCACGCCTGGGGGACTGCCGGAGCTCTCGATGGCATGAGCGGTTGATGCCTGAGCGGTGGCTGGCCGGAAGCCACTGGCTGCGAATTGGTTCGGCGCTGTTCGGTCACGCCGATCCTGAGCGGGCCAGGTCTGAGCGGTTGTGATCTGAGCGGCCCGATCCAGGCCAATCGCGTGTTCGAACGGATTGTATCGATGTGTGACCAGTTGCACCGCGGCGGGGACGCTATTGAGGTAAGACCAACACGAAGGAAATCAAGGTGTCGTTGTTCTCACGCCTGCGTGCGGTTGGTCTCGGGGAGACTATCTCGAGTGCGACTACGGACGACGAACTCGACTACGACGCCGGTGAGGGCACGCCACCGCCAGCAGGGCACCCCCCGGCGCGCGCTGGGCCAGAGCAGCAGCGGCGCGCCTGAGCCTTAGCTGCAGATTTTCGAATGGACGATCCATTCGCCGGTTGGAAGGTGCAATCGGCATTGCCCGGTCTTTCGCGACGGCCGGCGGGAAGTCACCTTGATGGGAAGCCCCGAGCTTTCGATGAGATGCCGCGGGGCGATTCAGTTCCCTGCGTGACCGCAAGACCGTGATCATACACATCACGATGATGGAGCACGATCAGGCCCAGCGCGCCGTCGATTTACTGGAGCTGGCGGCCACCTACGCCATCGATGGCCACCAGGGAAACGGGGTCGGCGAAAGCATTTTCACTGTTTATTGCCAGCTGTGTCACCGTCCACCACGGCCTCGGCGAAGAAGCCTCTCGCCCACCATGCGTGACCTGACAAGGGATCTCGGCGCCGATTCGGTGGGCCGCCCAGCCCTGCCTGGGGGCCGAACCGATCTCGGTGCCGGCCTGGGTGGATCCGGTGTGATCCGTTCCTGATGTGGATGGTCTTTGGTGGATTGGTCGGGCCGCATGCCGGCGCTGGCTGGTTCCGCTGCTTGAGCAAGGCGCCGTTGGGCTGCGGGGCGGAGTTCAGGCCGTTGGTGGCCGAGCGAGGGCCAGTGCCGCGGAGCCTGCGGGCGGAGCTGGGGGGTGGGCTGTCCTGCACCGATCCAGCGCTAGCCTGGAGAGCGGTGGTTGCTGGCTGCTTGTAAACCCAGCAATTACGCGGGTTGGCCCCGTGCCCGTCTTTCCGGCGGTCAAGCCCCGCTGTGATTCGGTTTCTTCGCGGGGTGACCCATGCGGCAGCTGGAGCAGGCCTTTCCCACTGGCCAGGTGTTGGGCGTTGCCACACCGCCCTGCCTGGTGCGCGGCCGGCATGACGGCTGGGGCCTGGGGTGCGGCGGTGCAGACGAGCGTGTGACAGGTGCGGTCTTGTGGTTTTGGGGCGTCGGTCGGGCCAGGTTGTTCGAGCTGCGGAGAGGCCGCTCGATGGGCTTCTCGGCCCTGGCCTCTCCGGCGGCCGGCGCTGGCGGCGGTTGGTTGATCGGGAAGCGCTGGCGGATGTCGGCGGTGGCCGCCGGCCTGCGCGCCCTGGTCTTTGCAAGGCTCGGCCGCGGGCGGATGATGCCGGGCTCGGTTGGAAGCTGCTGCACAGCAAGCAGCTGCCACCCCGGCCAGCTCAAGGAACATTAGGGGGCCAGCAAGGCTGGGCCACGATTCGCGGCCCTCAGGCGCCTGGAGCAGGGCGGTGTGCGTTTCCGCCTTGATCGAGGCGGTGGGGCTGGCGGCCGCGAACCGCAGGGCCGGGCCCTGGCGAAGTGAGTGGTTTCTGGGGCTAGGGAATTCAGTTTGGCGCCGGATTTTTTGCTGGCCCAGGTTCGGGGTCGGGGTTGCCGGCGGAAATTCAGGCGCCGAGGTTTTTGCGCGTGTCGGGCCACAACCCACAAAAAAAAAACCACGTGGTTGGGAGCACGGGCCAGGGGGCAAGATGGGGCGGCCGGTGCGCCCCCCCCAGGGGGGGGGGGGCCGGGTTCCATTTTTTTCCTTTCTCTTTTTTTTTTTTT
>Ga0163217_1020218_pt1 | contig 16916 bp, 18 predicted proteins | sample SynspAceP_FD_185933 | JGI IMG/M metagenome (GOLD analysis project Ga0163217, IMG submission 185933) | Saline lake microbial communities from Ace Lake in Antarctica - Synechococcus sp. Ace-P (PacBio error correction) | ecosystem: Environmental > Aquatic > Non-marine Saline and Alkaline > Saline ... | reverse complement strand
TGACGGAAGGGCCGCCGATTTCTTCTGAGAACAGCCGCGGACTGGCGGCGTTAGGCCTCAGCCCGAACGCTGATCCCCGACCGCCTTGGTCATCCCAGGCTTGCATTTCACTGCCAGGATCCTGGCAAACCGCCTACGTGGCTCCGACACACCAGACCATCAGAAACGATCTCATGCGCGCCCTGCCAGCCAGCCACCGGAAGAGCAGCTGGTCGAGAAGCGCGCCGATCGAAAGCCCTGTTCGCTCGCGCCGGCAGCGATGGCGAGAAGGGGCGGCCCAGCGGGCGCGGCAAACGCAGCCAGCCCCGCCTCAAGGAAATCGCGGCCGAGAGCCGCCGATCGAGTTCGCTGTCTCCCGCTCGACCAGGTGTCGCGGCATCTGTTCGTGGCACTGATGCGGCGCACGCATCACGCCCTACCCAACCGCGCCCAACGGCGCACCATCTCGTGAGCGACGCTTAGCCGCAGTTCGTGAAACGACACCCTCTGCGGATTCCAGAAACTGCATCAGAGCCCTGGCCGCCACTTCGACGCGCTCACTATCGGTGATCGAGCAGGCCCCGACTGAAGGCCAAGCGAAGCGAGAGCGGGCACCGGTTTCAGCAGTTGCCGCCCGGTTGATCCATCAGACGTCGCTCCTTAGGCTCCATTGGCATGTCAGAGCGCGGGAAAGAGAGACAGCGCCAAACACTCGGAAAGCAAAGTAAAAAGGCCATTAAACTCGATTCCGCGTCAATTGCATTGATGGACTACGATCAACGATGCCTTGTATGAGCATGACCACCCCCATCGCAAGCTTAGCCAGCTGCTGAAGGGCTCAGGCCCAGAGGGTTGAGGCAGCGTTATTTCGCCCTCAGGGCCGGCGGCACCAGCCAGCACGCCTTTCTCGCAGGCCGAGCTCCATCCCGTCCGTCGGACACGCGATCGTGATGCGTGCCCAGCACAGCCGCGAGCTGGCGGTCTGTATGAACGGGAGCGTTGGCACCTGGGCGCTGCCCAGCAGGGAGGCCAGGAGTTTTCCTACTCAGAGAGCTGATGGCTCAAGCCAGTTCCGCCCCCCTGTCGTTGTCGTGCCACGCGGCCTGGTACGAACGCCCTGCAGGCTCAGCGTGGAAACTTTCGAGAATCTTCTCTCTGATAGGCCAGCGCATTCGCCAGCGCGGTCAAGCACGCTTTCAGGCCGCAGCTCAGCGCCTTCGACTGCTCACCGCAGTGGCCGCGATTGCGCCGGGCGGTGCAAGTGCTTCCACTCGATGAAGAACCCAGCGGCTTGCTATCGCATCGAGGCGAACCCCGCTGTCCGAGCAGGACGATCGGCAGGTGCGCGAAGGTTTCGTAGCCCCACCGCTGCCGGGATCCAAGCGGCCAGCAGCAGAGAGCTGCGCCTCTCCGTGCTGGGGCCAAGAAAGGGGACGGCCCTGCTCCACCACCCAACCTGTTCAAGCTGCGATGGAACGTGGCAACGGAAGATTTCTGCCATGCACCCGAACCCCGCCAGAAGCGAAATACGAAAAACCAAGGCGACCTGGCCTGGGGTGCGATCAGCCTGCGGCCAATCCTCAGCTGCAGAATATCTGCGGCACGTTGTTGCCAGGCACGATGGCCCTGCTGCTGATCCATCGCAGGAGGTCCTCCATCGGGCCACCGCTCGCTGCCTCCGTGGCTGAGCAGGTGCGCCCCGCAACTGGCCTCACCCTGATTCAGCCGTTTGCGCGGTTGCGGCGGCTACCTGCGCCACCTTCTTCGCGACTGTTCGAGCCGATCCCCCCTGCAGGGCATGCGGTGCGATGGCTTGCTGAGAACATCTGATCCCTCTGGTCTGAAGCCCTGATCCCATGGCGACATGCAGGATGGCCACCCCGGGCCCCCTTCGCGGATCGGCTGGGAAGCTGCCACGGGGATGAAGCCCATCCCAGACAGCCCATTCACCTGGAGGCCCGCTTGCCGCGAGGTGCCCCACACCAAGCCGGCGGAGCCTGCATTCAGGGATTTCCGGGAGCACCTGGGATGTTCCGATGGACTACCTGCGCTCATCCGCCTGCACGGCATCCGGCAAGAACTACTGCGGCCGATCCAAGCCAGACGAAAGATCCGTCTTCGACCGCGGAATGGCTTCCTTCAACCCTGGGCCACTTCTTCCGCAGTAAGCCGAGCTCTCCGTGAGCGGCCTTATCCGACACCGTTTCACCGGCCCCGATGTGACCTGAGGGCCGTCGCGATCTCCCGCCACCTCGCGAGGTGCCCACGTCTGCAGCCCCTGATCAAGCATATGCTCAAAACACCAAGCAGGGGAGACGCCAACTTAGCGATGATCGCGCACCGATGATGCCAAGCGCGAGTATGGCTTATGGCTCCGCATCAGCATGTAAACGACCGAGAAAACAATCTTCTCTTCGACGTTAGGGCCAGAGCCCTGCAAGCAGATCAAGAGAAAAAATAGCCAACCCGCAAGACAAACCGCAAAGACGTGATCAGATTTATCCATTTGGTTGGATCCTGATAATCCATCACCATTCTTGGAGTCCTAGCCAATGCCGATACAAGAAGCCAAACATTCATTCGGCTTGTGACAGATGACAACAGGCTATGGCCGATCTTGCCCTTACTGCGCGCAGGGCCGGCATTGCCAACCCACATTTTATTCGGCTGGCAGCTGAAGGGATGACCTCTCTCCTTATGCCCAAACCGAGTTGCAACCCAGGACGGGCGCCATTGGTCACGGGTCGAATCCCAACCGCAAGCGCATGCCACTGCTGCGTCCAGTAGTCAGTGCGGCGGTTTGCCGGCCAGCGGACTGGACCCTGGCTCTGTGCGAAACATGCCGACTACCGCACCTTTTTCACGGGTAAAATGCATCTGTGGATGAAGCCGTAGCGCTGACCCATATTGGCCCAGGGGCTATGACGAGATGAAGTATGTCGCCTTTTATCACCTGAATGCCTATACTAGCCACCCCACCTGGGCCCGGATATGGATCCAGAACTGCTTAGCACCGTTCCAAAAGTGACCAAGGGTCCACTTCGGAAAGCCGTGAAAGAGCCAAGAAAGACTCAAAATTCACATGGTCAGTATGTTTGATACCCTGAGGCAAGCGTTTCGGATTCCTTCGATGGCTTATCGTATATATGTAAAAAGCGGCGAACTGAGTTCCTTCTGATGAACGGCCAAGACGACCACCCTTCTCCTCAAGCGTCAACTCTCATGAAGGTGCACCAGCCATACTTGCCCATCCTACTTCATCCATCAATCCCCATCTCGCCTAATACCTCCTCTCTCACCGACGCCGCCTGTGCTGTTGAAAGAACAGGTATTGATGGGGAGGTGACCAGAGCCACCTAAAAATCGAGTGGCACCTCGACCTTGCATGATATGACGTTATGCAGACACTATATTAGTCTGTTGGCCCTCTTTCATAAAAGAATCACGTACGCCCTTATTCAAGCGAGCTCATCTCATCTATATTATATGGTAATCCTATCTATGCGCCGCTTGTCAGATGTGTAGTCTATACATACGACCATGATTTTTTAGGATCCGTTGTGCTGTCGTTGTCTTATCCTGCCTTCCCCGGAAAGAGCGTGCCGTTTTCACCTTTTGAACGTGCTACGCAGTGCTGATCCATAATGGCGGAACCAGTGGGCGCATAGTATAGCTCATTCAGGTATAAAGGCCGAGCATACGTCATCTCGTCATAGCCCTGGCATTGGGCAGCGCATAATCGGCTTTCCCCATATGCCAATACCCCGTGAAAAAAGTGCGTAGTGCCTGTTTCAGCACCCAGAGGCCCAGGTCACTCCGCTCCGCAATCAACCGCCCGCCCGACCCTGAACCGCCACAGGTCATGCCGCTGCGGTTGGGGATTCGACCCGTGACCATGGCCGCCCGTCTCGTGCAACTCGGTTGCATAACAAGAGAGAAAAGGTCATCCCTATCAGCTGCCAGCCTATCAAAATGTGGGTGCATGCCGCGCCCTCGCCGCCGCCGTAAGGCCAAGATCCCATAGCCGTGTATCTTCACAAGCAGAATGATGTTGGGCTTTCTTGTTCGGCATTGTCTAGACCTCCAAAGAATGGTGATGATTATCAGGAATCCACCCAATTGATAAACTTGATCACGTCCTTTGCTGTTTCTTGCGCGTTGCCTATTCTCTTGATCCTGCTTTCCAGGTCTGCCCAAACGCTCGAACGAAGAAAACTGTTTCGGTCGTCTACATGCTGGATGCGGAAGCATAAGGCATACTCGCGCTGCAGTCATCGGCCGCACGATCATCGCTAGTGGCTCTCCCCCTGCCTTGTGTATTTGAGATCTGCTGATCAGGGCCAATACGTGGCACCTCGCGAGTGCGGTGATATCGCGACGCAACCTCATGTGTCAACATCGGGCCGTGAATCGTGTCGCAAGCCGCTCACCGAAGAGCTCGCTGGTACTGCCGAGAAGTGCCAGGGGAGAAGCCCCCATTCGCGCGAATGGCACGGATTTCTTCGTTCTGCTGAATCGGCCCGCAGTAGTTCCTGCCGGATAGCCGGGCAGCGATGAAGCCGCAGTAGTCTATCGGACCCATCCCCAGTGCTCCCGGAATCCCGAATCAGGCTTCCGCCGGCTGTGTTGCACCTCCGCGGCAGAGGGCCTCCAGGAATGGGCTGTCTGGACTGGGCTTCCATCTCACCCCGCTGGGCCGCCTCACCAGCCCGATCTGCGAAGGGGCCCGGTAGCCATCCCTGCATGTCCCATGATCAGGCTTCCAGCACCAGAGTACCAATCGTGCTCCAGCAGCTCCTCGAAAACCGCCACCGGCTGCAGGCGTGGGATCGCTCGACCCTATCGCAAGAGCTGGCGCAATGTAGCGCCGCAACCGCGCAAAACCGCCTTGAATTCGGGGAGCCATTGCGGGCACCACTGCTCCAGCACGAGCAGTCCGAGCCGGTCGCCGCATGAAAGGAACTCATTGCCGATGTATCAGCACAGGCCATGCGCACTGGCCAAAAACGTGCGCATATCTTCTGCCAGCTGAAGGGATTGGCCAGACAGGCACTGATCCACCAGCCATCACCTTGTTTTCGTATGTCGCTTCTGCGCGGTTCCCTGTGACCTGGCAGAATCTTTCCGTTGCCCATCCGGGTCCCATCGGCAGCTGAACAGGGGTGTGGAGCAGGGCCTTCTCCGTGAGCCCCAAGCCACGGAGAGCCGCAGCTCCTCTGCTCGGCCGCTGGATTTCAGGGCTCAGCGTGGGGCTACGACACCTCGCAGGCACCTGCCGATTGCCTGCGCCGGGACACGGTTCGCCTCGATTTGCGATCAGGTTGGCTGTTCTCGAAATCTCTGCATGCACTGCCACCGCCCTCGGCGCTCTCTAATCGTTCGGGCCCCACTGCGATATCTATTGACTCGAAGCGCTTGGGATGTCACCCCTCAAGTGCGGCGCTCGTGAAGCGATCCGTGCGTGCGCTAGCCTTAATCTTCACTAGCTATCTAGCAGGCAACACATTTCTCGAGACCAGCCTGTACTGCTCCTAGTCTCCGTCGTGCGCAACCCAGGCCTGGCTATGCACTCACTGAGCGACTTATGCGGATTAAGGTCCTGTAACCCATCGCTTCGTCCCTTCGCATCGACATTCCGCTGCCACTCCCCTGCTGCTCATATGCCATCTCTCTCCAGTGTGCCATACAACTCCCGCTCCCTTGTTCACTCTTACCTATGTCCGCGTTCTTCTTAGCTCAAGCGTGCTAATCACTTAAACCGTTTTATTGTCCGGCGTTGAATATACTAGCACTCCAATTCTCGAGAAGCTTGCTCGTTGAGTGGCCTCGCCGTCTCTCTAGTAGTGCGAAAATACTTCTTCCTCAAGCCCTCTTGGCGCCTGAGGGCCCTTCAGCAGCTGCCTAGCTTGCGATAGCGTGGATCACCTGCTCATCAAGGCCATCGTGACTCGTTAGTCCCAATCAATGCAATTGACGGCGGAATCCGAGTTTAAGCTATTGTATTGCTTCGATGGTTGCGCGTGTCTCTCTTCCCCAGCTCTGACTCATGTCCGATGGAGCCCTACAGAGCGACCCCTGATGGTCAAACCGCGGCAACACTGCTGAACGGGCCCGCTCTTCCGCTTCGCTGCCTCACGTCCAGGGCCTGCTCGATCACCCATCGGAGCGCGTCGAAATACCCAGGCTCTGCTGCAGTTCCTGAAACTCCGGCCATAGGGTGTCGTTCACGAACGTGCGGCTAAGTCGTGCCACACGGTGGTGCCGCCTTTGCCGCGTGTAGCCGTTAGGGCGTATGCCGTTAGCGCCGCATTCAGTGCCACAACAGAATTGCCCACCACTGTCGGAGAGGGAGAAAGCGGAAACTCATCTGCGTCTTTCCTCGCCGCGATTCCTTGTTAGGCGGGCCTGGAGCGTTGGCCGCGCCCGCTGGGCCGCCACTCTCGCCATCGCTGCGGGCCCGAGCGAAACAGGCTTCGTTCGCGCAGCTTCTCGACCAAGCTGCATCTTCCGCGCTGGCTGGCCTGCAGGCCGCCCAATGACGATCGTTTCTGATGGTCTGGTGTGTCGGAGCCACCGTAGCGTTTTTCTGCCCTGATCCTGGCAGTAAAAATGCAAATGCCTGGTTCGACCCAAAGGCGTTCGGGGATCAGGCGTTCCGCTGACGCCAACCCCGCCATTCGCGCTGTTCTCAGAACGAAAATCGCGCCCTTCCGGTACACCGCGGCCTTCCAGCCCGTGTGGTTCCACGTAGAAGCCTACCTGCATCTGCTGCTGAATCGGGCCGCGAAGGGTGGGTTGCGCGCGATCGGCTGCGTGCAGCCAGCTGTCGGCCCGCAGGGCTTCCAATACCTCCATGTTGCCGGCCGAATTCGAGGTCAGGAGGTCACCTCAAGGAACGTATCAGATCATCAAAGGCTCGCCACCAAATTCCCGGGACACGGCGCGGGAAGAGGAAGAGCCCCCCCCAGACTACGGCTTTCAGGCCGACACCTTCTGCCTGACACCTTTGCCCGTGGGGCTCCCACCGTGTAGCCCGTATCCGGGTCCAGCTTCCGCCCCATACCAGCGCCGGCCGCGCTTAAGCCCTTGGGCGAATTTCATCCGCTAATCGGCTCGCCATAAGACCGCAGGTCCCAGGCCTGTGTGGATGTCCGAGTTACCGCAGGCGCTGCACCGGCGGAAAAATGTGCTCGCGCAGTAGACGGCGCAGCATCTGTACCATCCAGCCCCTTCCCGCCCATAAGAAGAGGCCGTGTTGGCCGGTGTGTACTGGCCGCGCTGCAACACCGCCTGGTAAGAGGAATCCTGCGCCTCAATGCGGCGCAGCAGTTCCCTGTCGGCCTCCTGCCGAAGGACCATCCCAGGCCCCGCACCAAGGCAGTTGTGAATCGCCTATAGCTGAGCCCATCCGGTAACGGCGCGCTGAAACGCGGAAGTTGCGGTTCAGGTCGGTGTGTCTCGTTGACACCCGCTCGCCAGGCGAACCCGTACGGGGTTGAGGGCATGAATATCAAGCGTGGCGTGCCCGCCGCAGGCGTCATGCAGGCTGTCGCGGAAAAAGCCCACCGGGATCCCCGAGCCGCGAGTGCCTTCCACCCCAGGGTCCGAGATCAACAGCAGCCACCGAGCCACGGGGTTGCCCGCCCGAGCAGGGCTACATCGATTCGACAACGTATCACGGCCTGCCCCCGCTGTTCGCAAGGATAGCTGCTGACCGTGCCCGACCGCCTGGGCCCTTGCCAGAAATTTGTGCGGCGGCGGCGTAAGCTGGCCAAAGAAATCGCTGGTGCGGCATGCATTGACGGTGGGAGCACCGGTTCACAGCAGCGACTGTAGGGAGCGTCCTGCCTGTTGGCGGCTCCAGGTTGGGGTTGTTGCGCCTCTGGGTTTGTGACCTCTCCCTGGTTGAGCAGCTTGCGCCGGCCCTGCGCTCAACCCGCCGGGGCGTGCCTTTGTGCCCTTTATGCATTTGGTCACGCTTTTGCTGCCGGGGTCTGGCCTCAGCTGCCGGTGCGCTCTACGGCACCGTTGGGAGCCTGTCGTGTTGCGTGTGTGCCTCGTTGGGCCGATCGCGGATTTTCTGCTGTAGCACTGGTTGCGCGACTGGACCGCCAGCGGCTGCAGCCTTTCCGAAGCTGCTGCATGAGCGGGCCGTGACCAGGAGGCTTTCAAATTGGTTGCTCACCGGCTCTCACCCGCGTTTCCCTTCAGCCTGCTCAACCTTGTCTAACAGCAGAGTTCTTGGCTGGAAAAAAGCCTCTGCTCTATCACTTGATCGTCCTGATTCGCGATCCTTTCACGGCTCACACGTGTGTTGTTCTTGGCCCTCGGCGAGCTGCGTGATTGTGCGCGCTTCGGGGAGGTGCTTCACGGCGAGCGGATGCCAAACAACTGGCGCGGGCGCATCCGGGTTATCGCCACGGGTTGGGCCGATCTGCTGCGAGCCGGGCGCACGGCGGGCCCTGGAGCTGGTGATCCAGCTGAAGGCAACTTTTCAGGCCGCGGCCATCTGCTTCAGCGCTCATCGCGATCGCTGCGATCAGCACAACCAGACCAGGCGACTTCGGCAAAGCAGCCGCGACGCGGCCAGCCAGGACTGCCGCCCGACCGCAGTTCCGTCTGATCCAAGCGGAGACGGCGGCGTGGCTGGTGCAAGGGTTTTCATGTCGCCCACTCGGCCAATCCGCTTGGGCGTCTCAGCTCAACTCCTCCAGCAGCTCCGCAGGCGCCTCATCGAGCCACGGCCACGCCCAGGCTTCGGCCTTGCTTAGGCTTGCTCCGCTCGCTCCAGCCAACCACGTAAGCTTCGTTCTTTTACTCACCGAGCTGCTCACCTTTCCCCCCGCTCGCCTCGATTCAACCCCTGGCCTGGTCTGCGGCTGAGCTGGCAGGTTGCATTGAAGCACGAAGTCTGCCGCCAAGCGTTTTGCGGCTTCCCCAGCATCCCCATCGGCCTAGGCTGCCGCCAGGGGATCCCTTCCAGCCTTCCAGCTCCGCCAGCAGGGCGGAGGTTGCCGGCGGGTGGCGACCCATTGCGCAGGATTCGCGATTTCAGCGCCCGATGCCGAAGACGCGTGATTCGCTATCCTGGTTGCTCAGCCGCGCGGTGCCCAAAGGTCTCTGCGATGGGGCAAACTGCCGCGCCAGAGCTTTGCCCACCGCTCCCACGGGGGATGCCAAGGCCATAAGCTGACGGGTTCCAAGCTGTTGCTGGGGTTCAAGGCCGCCCAGCTTCAAGGCTGATGTCCGGCCCATCCTCCAGGCTGGCGAGCAGGGCGCATCGAGCGTAGAAGACGCGATCCGAGGTCACCAGACCCTGTCTCCACCATCTCTCGATCAGCTATGCCGCCAGGCCATCCACAATTCCAGGCCGCCTTGCTTCACCCAGTGGCGCAGACGCCGCGCAGGTCGCCGTGGCAGCTCTGTCACCGCAGCGGGTGGCGCCTCGCCCCCTCGCGCACCAGGGTCGAGCCGCACCCGGCATGGAGGGCAGCTGCACCAGGCGCGTGGCGCCTGGCGCGCTGTCAGCTCGCTCAGCACGTCGCACCACCCCCGGTATGCATCTCCCGCCTTTGCCACACACCACAGTTTCCCGTCATGATCCAGGTTATCGACCAGTCTTCGCCGATCGGCGTGTGCAATGTGCGGCTCACGCTGGTGCCGGCCAGAGTCACCGGCCGAATTCAGCACCGGCGTATCACGCCGGTGCGCCCACCTGGGCACCAGATGAAGCAGCTGCTGCGGGCCTCCTCGCGGACTCAGGCGATCGCCCGCGGCGGCACTTCGTGAAGCCGGCATCGCCTGCAGCGCTCATCGAAAGCTTCACCACCCGCCCATCGGGGCTTTAGGCCGAGCTGAGCGCTGCTTTCCCATGCCGCCGAAGAAGGCCTCACCACGCCAGATCGGGCAGAACGCGGCTTGGGTTACCGAAGCCGGCGCCGCCATCCAGCTCCAGGCTACTCCCATGGTGCGGGCCGGAGGGCCGCCGCCGCAGGCTGCCAGTCGCCCGGCAGGGGCAGGTGTATCAAAGAACTCCAGTCCCTTTGCCGCCACCCGGGCCGTATCGAGCTGACGCAGGGCCGCGCAGGCATTCGCGGTTGGCAAAAGCGCTCCTCCGGCTGGCGCGCTCGGCGTTGATGGCCGCGAAAGGTGCTATTCTGGATCAGGCTTCGCCGCGGCACCTCCAGCCACTCCGGCGGATTCGTCCAGCAGCAGGCGCGGGCACCTCTGATTGTGCGCACATTGGCGTGATCCCTCGCCGATTCGCCGTCGCCGCGCTGCGGCCCGGCACCAAGCAACGCCACACTCGGTAGCTCAGGCCAGGGCTTTGCCGTCGATCTTAAGTCCACACCATCGGCAGCGCTTGCTGGCGGCTCCGAGGGAGCGGGCCGATCGAGCACCTTCACACCGCCCGTCCAGGCCTGAGCTCTTCGCTTGAGAAGGGCTTCCCAGGCTGAGGCAGCTATGTCGTGACGCACGGCAAGAAGCCGTCGGCCGCGCCGCCACCCGCTTGGTGGCTCGCACGCACCAGCCGGGCTATCGCCTCTAATCCCGCAGCTCCGTATACAGCCGGTCGTAAACCGGTCTTCAAGTCCGAGCATCGAGACGTTAGTACGCTGTGGGCGGCGCGTTCAGGCAGCCGTGCCAGTCCTCGGCCCTGGCGGGGATGAATTCGGCATCGCTCTGCAGGAACGCGACTCTTCGCTCAGCGCTCCATGCCGCTGATTCGCTCCACCCCCAGGCTCTTCTTCCACCTTCACAAGGTAAAAATCAGGGCATCTCTTCTTGCTTCCGAACGTCAGCTTGACCGTGAGGATGATCTGACTGTCCTGCACGGGCGCCGTATTGAAGTTGCGGCGTACTGTGAGTTCGGCATCCGGCCAGGAAGCGAGAACTCTCCGGTTCACTGGAGCGTTTAGTTCTTGTGGAGTAATAGGCCCATCATCTGACCGAGGCCACCTGGTGCAAGAACTTGCTTGAGCAGCGGGGGTGATGCCGCGGCGCTGAGCACCAGCTTCCACCGCCGTAACGCAGTAATGAGCAGGCTGCTGCCGCCACCCAACAGCCAGCTTCGTGCCGATCGTCTGAGCCAGACCCCAATCCATCGTGTGGCCGACTGCGTTCTGGCCCAAGTCGACGAACGACCCCGCCAGACTGGGCGCCACCAAGGCCGAAGCCAAAGCGCATGCCCCTTGCACCCCTGCTCCTTTTCATCGCCTATCGGGAAACAACTCGGCGGTGCCCTGGCCCCGCAGAAGGGCCGTTTGTGACCTCGCTGTATGACGCCGATGCGCCGCACGCCGGCCTCTACCGCCGCTCGCCCCGCCGATGCAGCGATCTTCTGCGAATCGTCTGTTCGCGGCCCCGCTGGACCCCTGCCGCAACCGCCTGCTCGCCACGCTCTGCCACGATTGATCCCATGCCTGGATCGACCGGGTCCTGGGGTGCGCGAGTGCATGGCCCGGCTTCCGGCCCGCATGGCGGAGATCAACCAGGCGCAGAACGACTCGAGGTGAGCCTGCGCACCACTACCCCCTGCCACTCCAGGCATGTTGCGCTGGCTACGCGCTGTCCGTGCTGCGTGTCACGCTCCCACCAGCCGCCGCGTGCGGGGCGTGCACTGGCCGCCTCTGCGTGACCGCCTGACAACGGCGCCGCTGGAACGCCACGCCCAGTACTTCCAATCCGTTTCTGAGCAACACCGCCCCTTAAGGTTCCCCTTCTGCTCTCCGCCCGTTTGACCTTTACTTGGGTGCTGCAAGTCGGCGGGTGTCGATGCCTGCTCGGCTCGCCCGGAGCGTTGCTGAAGCAGCGCAGCGTTGCGCCACCACCGCTAACGTGGACCCATCAGCTTCGTTCGAGCAGGCTCATGCAGCGCGATAACGGTTCTGGTGATCCTGCCTCGGGGTAGCGCCGATCAGCGGATCCACCCTTGATCAAGATGACTGCCGGGCGGCAGCTGGTGGATGGGGTGTCCGGAGCACGGCCGGGCCTCCCGAGCAGGCCCCGTTGCGCGAGCGCGCATGGCGATCCGCTGAGCGACCCAGTGACCTAACCCAGTTTAAAAGGTGGCGCGTGATGGAAAAACCAGCTCGTACGCTTTCATGGAGGGGTGAAAAGACGACTGGTCCGAACCTCCCCGGATTCATGCAGCGACCGATCCCGGAAGAACGCCGGTCGCCCACCAGGCCGGACCCGTGGTCGCCCCCAGCTCGCGTTTCAACGATCGAATCGAGACCATCAAGCGCCGCCCCCCCCAGTTCAGGACCACGCCCTAGCCGCCCTCAGCAGCCGCCGTTGCTTGATCCATCTCCCGCCGCGGCTCCCCTGCTGCGGCCGGCGTCGGCTCGCCAGCCCACTGCCCCGTCCAAGCCGCCGCCGCCCCTGATCGCCGGGCCGGTGCTGACCCTTAGGTTGATTTCAGTCGTGATGTCTGGAACAAGCCTTGATGAGCAACCTGATGGTGGTGGTCCCCTCGTGATGAGCCATAAGGGTCCCGTGAATGGTTCAAACATCCAGCAGAAATTGATTTCCCTGGACAATTGCTGGTGCGCGTCGAGGCATGACGACAGGGCCATGGCAGCTGCGTCAGGCCGGGAACCTCACCGGCCGCTGAGTCCCTTGGTGGGGCTTCTGGGATCACTGGTCCTTCACTGCTCGGGGCCGCTTTCGGTGCGGCTGGCGCCGCCTCTGGCGCGCTCATCGATCTGCGCATCACGATGCGTTTCTTTGCGTGACGGGGGCGAAACCTGCTCCCGAAGGCCAATGCCGCCCCTGCTGCTGTAACGTGACGCCACCCCGATCGGGTGATCGAGCGCCTGCGCCGCTTCGGCCTCCCCACGCCAAGGCTGACTGCGCAACCCAGGCCTCAGCCACATCGACGAGGTACTATCTCTGCGCAGCTGCTCGAAAAGACCGTTCAAAAACAGCGAGGCCCTTTCGCCTGGTCGCCTAGGACTGCTACTGGGGCCAAGCCATGCTCGAGTGAGCCGGACGAACACCTCCCGGATCACGGTTAGTTCCCTCCGCCACGGAAAAGCGTAAGTGGCGGCCAGTAGGCCTTCCTCTGCGAGAACCCACTTGCTGCATCTCCAGCCGCTTGCCACCCGTGCCAAGCCCATCCACTTCGCGGAAACAGTCAAGGCCCGATCGGCGCGAGCTCCCGCCAGACGTACTGCGGTCCGCGAAAGACTTTGTTCGCTTCCGTCTGTTCCACCACTCTCGCCAGGCCAGGGCCTGGCCGCCGCAGCGCATCCCAGAACCTGTCGGACGCAAAAGGAGCTCAGTTTCTCCCACTTCTCCGGCCACCCGGCCATCCCCGGCTGAATCGCCCATCGCGATTCAGCCCACCGCCACCGGGCGGAGCAGCCTCCAGGTGGCCGGGGGGGCTTCCACACCGTAGCAGCAGGCAACGCAGGACCGCTGAGTTTCGGCCGTGTGGTGTTCACAGCCAGGCCGCGACGGAGCATTGCCAAGGGCTGCGCGAGAGAAACGGCAAGCCACAGCCGGGCTGTGGGCAAACGGTTCCCGTCATGGCAGCTTGCGGAGCTCAGCCTATGCGAATTTCGTGGCTCACGGTAACCAGGGCTTTGCTCCTGCAGCTCGAGCCAGAGCAGTGCAGGGCATTGACTATCCGCGGCTGACTTCCGGATGCGCGGCCTGCGATGCTGAAGCCCACGGCCGGAGTTTTCCGCCGGCCTCGCGGAGAGCGTGGTGGAGGCGTGGAAAATCGTTGCCAGCGGGGATGGGCCTGCTGCCCTGCTGCTGACCTGGTTCGATCTGTTGTTGCTGCGGCCAGGGTAGCCGCTGATATTTGGTGCGAGCCGGCGGCTTCGCGCACATCCGAACGGTACGGCTGGATCGCAAGCCAGGCGGATCCAGATCGGCGCTGTGGAAGCCGAGCCTCGCAAGCAGGTCGCCAGGGTGATACATCCCTTTGATCGCGGCCCCCTTCGGCTTCCACTGCATGAGCCACCGGACACTCACCCAGCCGCACCTTGGCCAGACGCTGCTCGCGGCCACGACCTGGCCTGCTTCGATCGAAAGATCTGCCAGCGGCGATCATCGATCAGCCCAGCTCGCGGCCCAGGGCGTCAGCCGCCGGCGGCGTTATCGCGCGCGCACCAGGCGGTTATTCGCTACGCTGTGAGCACCCGATAGGGCCGGTAGATCTTTCGTGACCAAGACGTCCGATCAGTCGATGTAGCAGCCCTCACGGGAAATGCACCGGCGGCTTGGGCGAATCAGCCGGGCGGCGTGAGGCGGCCACCAATCCCCTGGGCGGCGGCCTCCCGTAGCGGTGTGCCATTGATTGGCCCGGCGGAACAGCCCGGCCACCCGTTTGTCTGCATGAGGCAGGCACGGTGCGGGTAGGTAGCGTAGTCGACGCATAGCGGCCCGCAGCATATGCAGGCTCCAAGCCCCGGGCAGGATACGCAGCAGCTCCAGCTGCAGCCGCTCCGCAGGCCTGTGGAGGAACCCCGGAATATAAGCTCGGGGTTGTCCGCGGCCTTCCGTTCCAAAAGATCTGGGCTTTCCTTATCGGCGAAGCCACGAATCTTGGTCTTCGATCGAGGCAATTAGCGGGGCCTTTGTCGATCGAGCCGCCGTAGACGTGCGTGAATGCGAGTTGTCGCGGATCAGCTGGTGGTGGCGCGGTGTGGTGCGGTAGGTGACAACTCATCGCTCACTCTCACCCAGGCACTGGTCAAAGGAGATAGTAGCGGCCTTCGGCGTCGCTGGCTGCTCTTCGAGGCTCATCCAAGGCCACACTTGCGGCGTCCACCCGCGAGGGCGGTTTGAGGCGACCGTGCGGAAACCCAGGCCTGCAGCGCTTCGTGAGGCCTTCGGCTCGCCTGCTCGCCGCGCGGGCCGGCGCTCATGCGACTGCTTGGCCCACCCAGATCTGCCCCCCCGAGAAGGCCGGTGGTGAGGATCACGGCCGCCGGCATAGACGCTGCCAAAAAAAGTTGCGCACGCCGTTGACCGCCCAAACAGTTTCCGCTGCCGTTCCTGGTGTGGTTGGGGTCGTTGCCCTCCAGGCTCCACCTCCAGGCCGTCACCCATCGCCTCGCGCAGTGCAGGTTGGGGTGTGCATGCAGCAGCTCAGCATCTGACGGGTCGTTACTGTCGCTTGCGGTCTGGGCGCTCAGGCCCACACCGCCTGGCCGCTGCTGGCGTTGAGCACGCGTTCTTAGGGCCGTGGCATCGGCGAGACGGCCGATCACCCCCCAAAGAACCCCCCCGAGGGCATCCACCTCATGCACAGTGGCTCTGCCGGTCCGCCCACCGCGTTTGCAGGGCTTTGCCAGCGATCCATCGATGTTAGGCTGAACCAGGGCCTGGAGATCCCCAGCCGCGCCCGGTGATCAGCTGCCTCACAAGCCGGCATGCCGCCCCGACCACGATCAGCTCAAAGGTTTCGGTGGGCTCGACGCTGAAGCCACGCCTCAATTATGGCGCCCAGATCGCTTGGGGCTCCGGGCGCTGCGTAGTCGATCTTCATTGCCGCCGATCCTGTCCAGAAGTGAAGTAACCCGAAATGCACCGCCGGTGCGATGGTGACAGCGAATGGTGGGCGCGGTCCAAATCACCCAGCGCCCAGCAGTGGGGGGGAAAAACGCGGCAGTGACGAGGCGAGGTGATTGACGATCGCCCAACCTCATGTTGCTCGCACCGCCTAGGTATTCAGGTTGCAAAGTGGCACCAGCTGATCACCCAGCACACCAGCACCAGGGCTTGAACACGTTTCGGGGCGATCGAAGGCGAAAGGAGGTCCAGGGGTGGGTTGGCGCGTGCTGGTGCCCTGGTGACAACCAGCCGTTAAACCACGTGTGGAAGAGGCGATGGCTTGGCGTAGTATCAGAGCGTCTGAAGGATCAGCATGCGCCTAGCCTCGAAGGCCAGTACCACCAGCCGTAAGTGTCGGGCTTGGCATAAGAGGCGCGTAAAGCCCCATGGCTTGGAGCGTTTGAGCACCGCGGCCCGGTGGCCAGGCGAACACGACGCCGAGAAGGCACCGAGGGGCGGAATGTCAGCGCGGATGCGCTCGGCGCTCTTATGTCTTCGCTGGGAGGGGTGCGGGAATTGTTTCCGGGCTGCGGGCCATAGAGCCACCACCATCACCGGCCAACAGGAAAATAACGGCTAAAATAATACCGAAGAAAAACAAGTTCCGTTAAAACACGAAGATTGATCGCCAGCCGTAACGGAATCCAACTGTTTCTGGTGTCGATCTTGCAGCTGGTCGATCTGGCGTCGGCATGGACTGGTTATCCAAGCGCGTCGCCACAAAGCTTAGAGACACGCGCCGCCTGAAACAGCCGAAATCAGGAAATGCAAAAAGATCAAAGCTGATCGTTCGAGCAGGCTGCCGGCCTGGTTTAAGGCGGCCGCCAGGTTGCGGAAAGGGTGAACTGGGGGCGAACCAGGCAAATTCACGTTGCCTACAGCCGTTTCGTGCTTGTGACGATTCACTTCGTGATTGCCGCGACGGGCCGTTTCCGGGGTTTGTAGTACTCGTCGCGGATAATCATCAGCACCAGGTCGGCGTCCTGTTCGATCGAGCCTGATTCCGACGGCAGATCGCTGAGCATCGGCCGCTTGGTTTGGTGCGCATCGACCGCCTCGCTAGCTGGGAGAGGGCGATCACCGGCACTTCAGCTCGCGGCCCACCCCTGAGGCCCCCCGGGTGATGCGGGAGAGTTCCTGCAACCCGGTTGCGGGGTGGTCCCTCCATCAGCGCAGTAATCAATCACGTTCATGCCCATCTTGCCCTGCTTCGGCCATCAGCCGCCGGCAGAGGAGCGCATCTCGAGCCACACCGCATTTTGGGCTTGTCGCGATGAAACAGCGGCAGCTGCCGAGGTGCTTGATGCTTGGCCGAGCCGGGCATTCCTTTCCTGCGCAGCCGGCGGTTGCGACAGCCGCTCTCGTCT
>Ga0163217_1076036_pt1 | contig 16917 bp, 26 predicted proteins | sample SynspAceP_FD_185933 | JGI IMG/M metagenome (GOLD analysis project Ga0163217, IMG submission 185933) | Saline lake microbial communities from Ace Lake in Antarctica - Synechococcus sp. Ace-P (PacBio error correction) | ecosystem: Environmental > Aquatic > Non-marine Saline and Alkaline > Saline ... | reverse complement strand
CCTGATTTTGATATTTCCGGCAGATGAAACGTGAGCGTGCGCGGGCCTATCTGGATCAATAACGCGACCACACCGCTGCCGCCCGAGGCGCGGGCTGCGATGCCTACGTGCGATGGATCTGGTGGGCAATCCCGTCGTCGGTACATTGCCGAAGGGCGCGCGGCCAAAGCACTGTGGAAGCTGCGCGTGACGCAGGTTGCGTCTGCGTGGAGCGGAAGGCGCGGATTGTGATCTTCACCTCCGGGCGCGACCGAGGCGGCGGCGCTGGCAACTGGCGGGGGCGCGGGGCTGCGCGGTGGGCAGAGATCGAGCATGAGGCGGTGGCGGCATGGGTTGCGACCGATCTGGCGGTGGATCATGCGGGGCGTGTGACGGTTGATGATCGGCAAGGCTACGCTGCAGTTGGCCAATTCGCGAAAACCGGCGTGATCCAAGACCCTGCCCGAAGGGTTTGGCGTATCGGATATGACGCAAGGCTTTGGCAAAGCTGCCGCTGTCGTTTTCAAACTGGTCGGCTGTTTCCATGGGCTGGTCTCGGGCGCTAAGCTGAGCGGTCCCAAGGGGGTCGGGGCGGCTGGTGGTGGAAGCGCGGCCACAGATCTGGCGGCGCAGTGCGCGGTGGCGGGCAGGAACCAGGGCGCAGGGCAGGGACGAGAATATCATTCGGCATCGCGGTTTTCGGTGCAGCCGCGCAAGCTGCTGCGCTTGAATTGCGCCAAGGCGTCTGGGACCAGGTTGCGGAACTTAGACAAAAAAAAAAAATATTCTAGAAAAGGACCAATTGAGGCTGCGGCACCCCGACACTATTTTCCCAGGAAGGGAAGAGTCTCGGCTGGCCGAATACAAGCTGTAATCGCCACGGCCCGGCTGGAAGGGCGAGGACACAGGTGATGCAGATTTGATCTGCAGGGTCGCCCATATCGGCGGGATCGGCCTGTTCCAGCGGCAAGGTGCGCGCCAGCCGCGTGTTACGCGCCATGGGATATGAGACGATGTGGCCAGCGGTGCGATCGCGTGGTCATTGGGACCACAGACGACCACTGCAAGATGTGCAGCGTTTTGCCGACACATGGTTGGACAAACGCCGCAATTACGCCGCACGCGCGGCGTGAACGGAAATACGCGAACAGGAGTAATGTGGCATGCACGGTAAAGAAGAGATCCGCGAAAGGCGTCCGACCGCGAAACGGTCGAGGCAGTGCGCGAGGGGGCAGCACTACAAACACGGCTGGAACACAGAAGAATTCGGATGGAATACGCCCCAAAGGCGTGAACCCCGATATCGTGCGCCTGATCAGCGACAAGATTGAAGACCCGAATGGATGACCGAATTGGCGGCTGTCTGCGTTTGAACCGCTGGGGGCAGATGACCGACGCCGAAATGGGCGATGGTCCAGCTATCCCGAGATCGACTTTCAGACTCTATTATATGCGCGGCCTAAAAGCATGATCGAGAGCCCGAATCTCGGACGATGTCGATCCCAAGCTGTTGGCCACCTATGAAAAAGCTTGGGGATTCCTCTGAAAAGGAACAGATGATTCCTGCCGGTGTCGAGGGGGCTGAGGACTACAGGCCGAGGCCGCAAGGTGGCGTCGATGCGGTGTTCGATTCCGTATCGCTTGGCACGACCATTCCAGAAGGATCTGGAAAAAAGCGGGCGCTGATCTTTTGGCTCGATTTCCGAGGCGATTTCAAGACCATCCGAACTGGTCAAGAAATATCTGGGCACCGTTGTGCACCTTTCGGACATTTCACGCCACGTGGTATATTGCGGACGTCCCCTTTCGATCGGACTCTTTTCGTGTACTGTGCCGCCGCGGTGGGTTAGTCGCGCTCGCTTGGGGTCCGGTGCAGCTCCACCTTTGCCACAAGAAATTACCGGCCAGTTTTGAGCGACGCTGATCATCGCGATAAGGGTCTTACGTCAGCTATCTGGAGGGTTTGGCACCGCAACCCAAACGCGATGTGGGCGCAGTTGCATGCCGCTGTGTGGAAATCATCATCGGAGGAAGATGCCGAGGTGAAATACTCTACCGTCCAGAAAACTTGGTATCCGGGCGACGAGGACGGCAAGGGCGGGATCTACAACTTCGTAACCAAGCGCGCCGATTTGCCGGGGCGACCGGGCCAAGGTGATGTGGACGCAGGTCGAAACCGGCTCGGCGGATCCCGTGGAAATACCGTCCTGCATCCTGCGCGGCGATGGACAGCCAGGGGCGGTATCTATTCCATCGCCATCGCCAACACATGCAGCAGCTGATACCGCACCAAATGGTGCATCTGGGCAAGAACACAAGTCGCCGCATTGTCTCCGAAGGGGATCAGGCGCGGGGCTGCACAGAAACACCTATCGCGGCTTGGTATCCATGCACCCAAAGCGCAGAACGGGCGCAACTATACCGTGGCGACAGGCCTGGCTGATCGGTTGACAAATGCGGCTGCTCATTACCGTGCCGTATACGAGGTGCGTTAACAACACGCGCGGGTCGAAACACGAGGCGACGACATCCAAGGTGGATGACGATCAGCTGTTCCATTGCCGCTCGCGCGGGATGGACGAGGAAGGGAAGCGGTGGCGCTGGTCGCAACGGCTTCTGCCGCCGAAGGTGTTGCAGGCCTGCCCGGATGGAATTCGCCATGGAAGCACACAACTGGTCGCCATCTCGCTTGAAGGCAGGTCGGCTACAGCCTGGCCTTTGGCCCGGACCGGGGACATTGGAATGGCAGTGGCAGGAAAAATTCCCGTGATCGCGTTGCTGAAGGCGCGACTTGATTCTGGTCGCTCCGCTGGCTGTGGGTCGATGGGGGCGCGAATCCCCTTATGGGCAAGCCTGTTTACAAGCCCCCGTGGTCAATGCGGTCTGGGCCCCATATATGGGGGGTGTTGAGCAAGTCCGAGGCGTTTGCCAAGCTTGGGAGAAACAGCCCCAAGGCCAGCTTTTCTGCCGCTGGCTGGTCGGGCAGGGTTGGCCAGACGGATTTCCATGCCTTACCCATTCGTCGGAAATGTCATCGCTCTATTCCGCTCAGCGCCAGCGCCGTCGTTATCTGGGACATTTTCGTCGTCATATGGGGCAGGACACCGTCACGCAGATCGACACCACCGTCTGGGATGATTATCGCCGAATCCCCCAGATCGATCTTCTCAAGGTCGATGCGCAGGGGCCGAGGGTGATGCTGATCGCAGGGGCGCAGATCAAGCTGGCCGAGCCGTAATGGGATTGCCGAGATGCGGTTCTATCGCCTTTACGACCCGGTGAAACCGATTTGCTACCAACGCGTTGGATGAGGACCCTGCGCGACAAGGCTTTGTGCGCCACCGATTTTTGCATCAAAGTACGGATGTTGGCATCACAGCCAGAAGGCGCGGGTCAATGCGCGTGGCCTTGTCCAGCAGTTTGATCGACGGGGATGGCCCGTTATATACCGCAGCTTCGAGGATCGCAGCGCATGGTCCCGATGGGCAGTGCGCGCACTGGTCATGCTGGCGGCCTGCATCGGCAGTCACGATCTGGCGTTGCTGGCATTGGGATACGCTGGTGTCGCGCGGGCTGGTCCGCAAGAACCTGCCCGCGGCCTATGTGGATCATTCTGCGCAGGAGTTTGCGCGTATGACATGGGCCCATATTGCCCGATCCTGATGCTGGCCATGTCGAATGTCTTTATGGATCTTCGCGTGGTACGGGCATCTGAAGTTCCGGCCGCCCCCTTGATGGCGGTCATTTCTGATCAGTTGGGGGATCGCGGTTTTTTCGAATACACGCTGGCCGTGCGGCCAACGGATCGGGCATCAGGTCTATTCCGCCCGCCCAGCTTTAAAAACCATTTCAGGAGGTAATTACCCTGTCGTGTTTGTCGGCTTTTTCGGTCTTTCTGGCTGAAAGAGGCGATTACCTGGACGACAGCGGGGGTTTCGCCTTCATAGCACTTGGGCGCGTTGGTGTTTCGGGGGGCGCATGATGCAAAAGTATCGTGACGCGTTCCCGAACTGACCATGCCGAGGCCGAGGCCATTTCTTTGCTGCGCGACATCGACGCCGGCGCAGATGTGATCCTTGAATTATGGATCAGGCGGGTTCAACCGTCATGGCCGCCGAAATGGGCAAGCACGTTACGCCGTCGGAAAGGCGACAAGGCATGGGCGCAGATGTTCGCGCGTGGTTGACGCCAATCCGCCCACAGGCAAGGTGGATATCGTCTGTCGGATATCGGGCCGACCCAAGGAATGGGGTTCATCGGTTCGATGACAGCGCGTGGAAGGCGTTTTGCCCGTTATCCGCTGGAAAGTGTGGGATCTGCCCGATTCGCGCATCCCGATGTGACTCCTTGTGGACGGGCGTTTCGTACCGGGTGCGCGCTGGGCACCGCCTTTTCGGATCACCGGCCGTGAACTCTGTGCTTCGTGACTATACAACGGTTCGCGAAACCATGAGGTCGAGGAATTTTCTGGGCGAGCACCCGCACAAATCGCAGGCCGCATGGCCCGTTTGCCCTGCACCCCATGCCTGTGCCAGGCCGACCGGCTGTGCGGGGTGATAAACTGATGACACGCCCTGACGCGCTTGCGCCGGGTCGGAATGAAATACGAAAGGACACGAAATGGCTGCTATCAAAACATGCACGTCAAACTTGAAGCAGAGGACCAAGGCCATTTTGAAAGGCGTCGATCGGTGATCGAGCCGGGCACTTGCATGGCGGATCATGGGGGCCGAACGGATCGCGGCGCGCAAGTCGACGCTCTCTATGTTCTGTCGGGGCGTGACGCTATGTCGTGACCGATGACGTGCGACGCTGGAAGGGGCTGAATCCTTGGATATGAGCCGGAAGGAGCGCGCCGCTGCAGGCTGTTTCTGGCCTTCCAGTATTCGGTCGAGATCCCCGGTGGGGCAATATGACATTCCTGCGGTACCGCCGTGAATTCACAGCGCAAGGGACCGCGGTCAGGATTGAGATGAAGCGCGGCAGATTTCCTTTAAGTGATCCGGCGAGAAGGCCAAGGGACCTTGCAGATTTGAGCGGATATGCTCAAGCGTCGGTGAAACGTCGCTTTTCGGGCGGGCGAGAGAAGCGCAACGAGATCCTTGCAAAATGCGCGATTGCTTTTGATGCCCAAGATGCTGCATTCTGGACCGAGGACAGATTCGGGTCTGGACGTGGATGCGTGAAGCTGGGTCGGACGGCGTGAACGCGCTGCTCGCGACGCGGGGCGCTCTTTTCCCTTTGTTTTCACGCATTATCAGCGGCTTTGGGACGCTATCAAACCTGATGTTGTGCATATTCATGAGCGAACGGGCGCATCATCAAATCCGAGCGGTCCGCCGAAACTGGCGTGGAAGCTGGGAACAGCACGGCTATGCCGATCTGCTGGCGAAGCGGAGGCACGTAATGGCCACGCCCAGAAACTTGGCACCATGACGCGACAGAGGCGCGGATTTGCAGCGTTGATCTGCCCAATAAGGGGCAAATGGCCTCGTCTTGCGCAGCGGATGCCTCAAGCGTTTGGCTGCGCCATTGGGTCTGCCGGACGGCGCGGACGAATACTTGGCGCTACACCCGCCCGATGCGCTGAACCGAACGGCCGTGACTCGGCAGCCTTGTTCGACAGCAAGGGAAACCATGGTCTTTGACAAGGTGGACCGGTTGCGGATCGTTTTCTCGATGGCGTATTCGTACGAAAAAAGCCAGCGATGAGTCTGACCCTTGCGGGCGTCGAGATCGAGCGTCTGGCGACGGCGTCCAAGGGCCGATATCCCATTGGGCAAGGGACCTGTACGGCACTTGGAACATCGCGGGCAAACGCCTGTGCCGCGGCCCTTTGCGGCGCTGAATACGGCTATGCCACCGAGTGGCGTTGCTGATCCCCGGCGTCACCGGTCTCGCCAACCCGTGTCTGTCTACGTGCGCCAGGCAACCGCGGAGTCCATGCGTCCTCCTGCTCAGTGATCAAGGCTTTTGAAAAGGGCGCCGTAACTAGAAGACACTTATAATGACGGACCCGGCCGCGTGACGCTTGTGGCAAAGGTAGGCGGGGACAATGGAACCATACGGATTGTGCCGCTCCGATTGGTTGACGCATTACCGTTTCGGGTGAATATCGCGCGCAGGGTCCGTGGCTATGCAACGCCCGTGGCCGCACGCATACTTTTCTTTGCGCGTCTTTGGTGCGGAAAAGCCATTTCAAATCTTTCACCCTGAGCCGTCAATGGGCATCATGACCCGCAACGAAAGCGGTGAATCGAGTTTTACAGGTCAGGACGCAGTGCCCATGTCGCGGGCGCTGCGATGGGGGGATGGCAATGCACCATGATTGATACGGTGTTTGTCACGCATGACGCGGTTGAATGCGAAAGCGTCAGGTCTATAAAAAGGTGCTGCGAACGGAGCCGTGGGCGTGTTTCCAAAGTGCCGTACGCGTCCTTGGCCCAATGGATTCGGCCTGGACGCCGTCGCAGACGCTCCGATCTCGAACGCCCGCAAAGGGTCAGATCTCGGCTGGCTTTTTCGTTCGAATACGCCACGCGAAAGGACGATTCGCAACCGGGTTCCACCTTGTCAAAAGACCATGGGTTTCTTGCTGCGAACAAGGCTGCCGGGCACCGGCCGGTTTGGTTCAGCGCATCGGGGCGGGTGTTAGCGCCGTATTTCGGTCGCGCCGTCCGGCAGACCCCATGGGCGCAAAACGCTTGAGGGGCATCGTGCGCAACGACGGGCCCATTTTGCCCCCTTTGGCGATTCAAGCGCTGCAATCCGCGCCTCTGTCGCGTCCTGTGTCAGTTCTGGGCGTGCCATTACTGTGCCTCCGCTTCGGACCAGCAGATCGGCAATAGCCGTTCTGTTCCACTTCCAGCGCCAGTTCGGGACCGCCGGATTGATTGATGCGCCCGTCCGGCCATGATATTGCACAACATCAGGTTTGAATATGGTCCGAAGCCCGCTTGATAATGCGGATAACAAGGAAAGAGCGCCCCGCGTTCGCGCAGCGCGTTCACGCCGTCCGACACCAAGCTCATCGCATCCCCGTCCAGGACCCGAATCTGGTCTCGTCCAGAATGCACATCTTGGGCTCAAGCATCGCCATTATGCAGCGATCTCTGCCTCTTCTCGCCGCCCGAAAATGCCGACGTTCACCGGACGTTGAGCATATCCGCGTCAATCTGCAAGGGTCTATGGCTTTCTCGCGGATTCAACCTTAAGAAATTCGCCGCGGCTTCATCTTCATTTCCTGACCGCGTTGCCTTGCGCTGTGGAATTTCACGGCGGATTACGCAGGAATATTGTCATATTTGCCCACACCGCGGGATTCTCGGACCGGATACTGGAAGGCCAGAAACAGGCTGCAGCGGGGCGCGCTCTTCCGGCTCCATATCAAGTGATATCAGCCCCTATCCAAGCGTCGCACTTGCCATCGGTCGACGGACATTAGCCGTCACGCCCCGACAGAACTAGGAGAGCGTTCGGGACTTTGCCCGATCCGTTCGGCCCCATGATTTCGCATGCACAGTTGCCCGGCTCGATCACCAGATTCGACGCCTTTCAGAATGGCCTTGTCCTCTTGCTTCAAGTTTGACGATGCAGGTTTTGATAGTCAGCATTTCGTGTCCTTCCGTATTCATTTTTCCGACCCGGCGCAAGGCGCGGTCAGGGTCGTGTCATCAGTTGTATCACCCCAAACAGCCGGTCTGGCTGGCACAGGCCATGGGGTGCAGGGCAAACGGGCCATAGCGGCCTGCGACGTTGTGCGGGTTGCCCCCAGAAATTCCTCGCCTCATGGTGTCGCGGCAACGGTTTTGGTATAGTCATCGAAGCACAGAGTCACGGGCCGTGTGCGATCCGAAGGCGGATTGCCAGCGCGCAACCGGTACGAAAACGCCCGTCCACCAAGGATTCACATCGGGACATGCGCGAGATCGGGTGCAGAGTCCCACACTTCCATGCGGATAACGGGCACAAACCAAATCGGCTCAATCCACGCCGCTGTCATCGACCGGATGGACCCATCCTTGTCGGCCATAGCGGACAGACAGTATTCCACTTTGCTCTCTGGTGCGGTCGCGCCATTGGCCGTCAAAAACCTTACGGCCGAACGCAATCATCTGCGCCCATGCCCTTTTGTGCGGCGCTTCCTAACGGCTTCACGTGCTTGCACATATATCGGCGGCCATTCGCACGCTCTCGCGCCTGATCCATATTTCAAAGGCATACTCTGCGCCGGGTAGAATCGATATACGCGCGGCAAGATAGCCTCTGGCTCCCTCGGGCCAACTGGTCAGTTCGGGTACGTGCGTCACGATATCTCTCGCATGGCATTTTCAGCCCCCCCGAAAACACCACGCCGCCCACAAAGTGCTATGGAAGGCGAAACCCGCCGCTTTTGTCGTCCAGGTTAATCGCCTCTTTCAGCAGAAGACCGAAAAAGCCCGACAAACACGATCAGTGGTAATTACCTCCTGATGGTTTTTAAAGCTGGGCGGCCGGGAATTAGACCTGATGCCCGATCCGGTTGGCCGGCACGGCCAGCGTGTATTCGAAAAAAACGCGATCCCCCTAACTTGATCAGAATGACCGCCATCAAGGGGGCGGCCGGGAACTTTCAGATCCCGTACCACGCGAAGGCATAAAGACATTCGAACATGGGCCAGCAATCAGGATCGGGGGCAATTATGGGCCAGTGTCATTACGCGCAAACTCCTGCGGCAGATGATCACATAGGCGGCGGGGCAGGTTTTGCGGACCAGCCCGCGCGACACCAGCGTATCCCAATTGCCAGCAACGCCATTATCGTGACTGGCCGTCAGGCCCGCCAGCATGGACCCAGTGGCGCGGCAAACTGCCCATCGGACCATTGCGCGCGATCTCAGCTGGGATAAAGACGGCATCCCCGTCGATCAACGGGATGGACAAGGCACGGCGCATTGACCCGCGCTTCTGGCTGTGATGCAACATCCGTGACTTCTCTGATGCAAAAACGGTGCAGCACAAGCCTTGGTCGCGCAGGGTCTCATCCAACGCGTTGTTAAGCAATCGGTTCCCGTCGTAAAGGCCGATTGAACCCGCATCTCGTCAATCACCATTACGGCCTTGCGCAGCTTGATCTGCGCCCCTGCGATCACATTCACGCTCGGCCCTTGCGCACGACCCTTGAGAAGATCGATCTGGGGATCTCGGCAGATATCATCCCAGACGGTGGGTGTCGATCTGGTTCGTTGACGGTGTCCTGCCCCAATATGAGACGAAAATGTCCCAGATAACCGACGGCGCTGGCGCTGAGCGGATAGAGCGATGAATTTTCCCGACGTGGGTAGGCATGGAAAATCCGGTCTGGCCAGCCCTTGCCCGACAGCCAGCGGCAGAAAGGCTGGCCTCGTTGGGGCTGTTCTCCAGCTTGGGCAAACGACCTCGGGGCATTGGCTCAAACCCCCATATTGGGCCAGCCGGCATTGAACAGCGGCCTTGTAAACAGGCTTTTGCCCAGAGGTATTCGCGCCCACATCGACCACAGCCAGCGGCGCGAACCAGATCAAGTTTCGCGCCTTCAGCATCGCGATCAGGGGATTTTCCTGCCACTGCCATTCCAATTTGTTTTCTTTCCGGTCCGGGCCAAAAAGGCCAAGGCCTTAGCCGACGCTGGCCTTCAAGCGAGATGGCGACATTGCTGTGCTTCCATGGCGATTCCATCGGCAGGCGCTGCAACACCTTCCGCGGCAGAAGCGTGACAACCAGCGCCCCCGCTTCTTTCCTTCGTCCATCCCGCGCGGGCGGCAATAGAACAGCTGATCGTCATTCCACCTTGGATGTCGTGCGCCTTCGTGTTTCGACCGCGCCGTGTGTTACGCACCTTCGATAACGGCACGGTATGTGAGCACCGCATTTTGTCACCCGATCGGCAGGCTGGTTCGCACTGCGGTATAGTTGCGCCCGTTTCTGGCGCTTTGGGAGTGCATGGGATTACCCAAGCCGCGATAGGTGTTCTGTGCATGGCCCCGCGCTATTCCCCCTTTGGAGACAATGCGCGGACTTTGGTGTCTTGCCCAGATTGCCCATTTTTGGGCCGGTATCAGCCTGGCTGCATGTTGTTGGCGATGGCGATGGAAGAACTCGCCCTGGCTGTGCATCGCCGCGCAGGATGCAGGACGGGGTATTTTCCACGTGATCGCCGAGCGGTTTCGACCTGCGCACAATCACCTTGGCCCGGTCGCCCCGGGCATTCGGCGCGCTTGTGTTACGAAGTTGTAGATCCCCGCCCTTGCCGTCCTCGTCGCCCGGATACAGTTCTGGGAGGGTAGGAGTATTTCACTCGGCATCTTCCTCGATGATTGATTTCCACCAACAGCGGCATTGCAACTGCGCCACTATCGCGTTTTGGCGTGCGGTGCACCTTCCAGATAGCTGACGTAAACCTTTATCGGCGATGATTTCAGGCTCCTGCTCAAACTGGCCGCGTTTATTTCCGCATTTCGATGCGGCAATAATAGGTGTCTCAAGACTGACCCATGTAGGGCAGCGCACACCGGCGGGACGTACACGAAAGAGCCGTCCTCGAAAAGGACTGTAACGAATTCAAACGTGGCGTAGAAATTGTCCGAAGTGGCACAACGGTGCCCAGAGTATTTCTTGACCAGGTTCGGATGGTTCTTGATCGCTCGGAAATCGGCAAAAGATTCACGCCCGCTTTTTCCAGATCCTTCTGAGTCGTGCCAAGCGTACGGATATCGAACACCGCATCTGACTGGCCACCTTGCGGCCTTCGGGCTGGTAGTCCTCAGCCCCCTCGACACCCGGCAGGATCATCTGCTTCTTTCAGAGGAATCCCCAGCTTTTCATAGGTGGCCACACAGCTGGGATCCATCGTCCAGAGATTCGGGCCGTCTTCGATCATGCTTTTAGGGCGCGCATAGTAATAAGAGATCTGAAAGTCGATCTCGGGATAGGCTGACCATCGCATTTCCGGCTCGTTCATCTTGCCCCAGCGTTCAACGCGGACAGCCGCCATTCGGTCATCCATTCGGGTTCTTCATTTCTTGTCGCTTGATCAGGCGCACGATATCGGGGTTCACGCCTTTGGGGGCGTATTTCCATCTCGATTCTCTGTGTTCCAGCCGTGTTTGTAGGTGCTGCCCACCTCGCGCCACTGCTCGACCGGTTTCGCGGTCGACGCCTTCGCGGATCTTCCTTCTTTTAACCTTGGTCATGCCATTTATCGCTGTTCGCGTATTTTCCGTTCACGCCGCGCGTGCCGGCGTCTAGCGGCGTTTGTCCAACCATTTGTGTCGGCAAAACGCTGGCACATCTTGCAGTGTCGTCTGAGGTCCAATGACACGGCGGATCGCCACCGCTGGCCACATCGTCACATATCCATGGCGCGTTAACACGGCGGCTGGCGCGCACCTTGCCGCTGGAACAGGCCGATCCCGCCGATATTGGCGAACCCTGCCAGATTCAATCTGGCATTCACCTGTGTCTCGCCCTTTCCAGCCGGGCTGGCGATACAGCTTGTATTCGCAGCGAGACGCTCCCTTTCCTGGGCGAATAATAGTTGTCGGGTGCCGCGCCTCAATGGTCTTTTCCTAGATATTTTCTAAGTTCCGCAACCTGGTCCAGACGCCCTTGCGCCAATTCCAGCGCAGCAGCTTGCGCGGCTGCACCGGAAACCCGCGATGCCGCAAGATATTCTCGGTCCCTGCCTTGCGGCCCTGTTTCCTGCCCCGCACGCGCAACTGCGCCGCCAGAATCTGTGCCGCGGCTTCCCACAGCGCCCCGACCCCCCTTGGGAACCGCTCAGCTTATGCGCCCGAGACCAGGCGCCATGGAACAGCCCCGACCAGTTGAATCCGCCAGCGGGGCAGTGCCAAAGCCTGCGTTCATATATCCGATACCCGCCCAACCCTTCGGGCGGGTCTGGATCACGCCGGTTTCCGAATTGGCCAACTGCAGCGTAACCTTGCCGGATCATCAACCGTCACACGCCCCGCATTTGATCCACCGCCAGCATCGGTCGCAAAACCCATTGCCGCCACCGCCTCATGCTCGATCTCTGCCCACCGCGCGCCCGCGCCCCGCCAGTGCCAGCGGCCGCCGCCTCGTCGCGCTCGGAGGTGAGATCACATGCCGCGCCTTCCGCTCCCAACGCAGCCGCAACCTGGCACGCGGCAGCTTCCACCAGTGCTTTTGGCCGGCCGCGCCTTCGCATGTTTACCGACGACGGATTGCCCACCGAAATCCATTCGCACGTAGCATCGCAGCCCCGCGCCTCGGGGCGGCAGCGGCATGTGGTCGCGTTATGATCCAGATAGGGCGCGCACGCTCCAGCCTTTTCATCTTGCCGGGAAATACTCCAATCAGGTGGCCGCTCGTCCACGACGGGCATGAGAGAACAGCGACGCATGCCGGACAGGGGGCCAGATCGTGCGCCACCACATCCGACAGCCTTGTCTTGGTGCAGATAGGACATTACACAATGGGCGTCAAGCCCCTCCCACAGACGTTCGTACGATTGGGCACGACTTGCCGATTACGGGCCCCGCTGGCCCCTCGCGCGATGGCATGGCATCCACAGGTCTCATCCACCGCACCCAGCACTTCGACGATGCTGATTTCGCTGCGGACGCGCCAACTTGTAACCCGCCGCCCGTGTCCGCGCACCGAAATCCACAGCCCGCCGGGCGCAGTTGGACGAACAACTGGCTTCCAGATAGGGGCAATGGACACGTTTCCTGACGCTTGGAGATTTCCCCCAAAGTAACCCAAAGCCCCTTGCGGTTGCCAGCGCGATATCGGCCAGCGCGACCATCGCGTAACGCGGCCCTTTGTGCTGAAGTTTTCATTGGCTGGCCTTCGTGAAACACATTGGACGCGACGGGGTGCAGGGCTATCTCCCACGCACCCGTTGCCGAAACCGCTTGCCGGATTTTGAAACGTTCTAAGGTGCTTGAGCCAAATTCGTCAAGATTAATTGCGCACCCATGCAGGAGACAAATACCCCCCATGCCGAGTTTATATTTCCCGGCCCTGACGTCGGATCGAAGGGCCGGTATCACCCGCAAAGGAACGTGACGCCCCCATCGCAATCGTCCTGCATCCGCATCCGCAATTTGGCGGGACGATGAACAAACAAAGGTTCGTCTATCATTTGCCATTATGCGTTCTATAACATGGGCTTCACGGTGCTGCGGTTCAATTTTCCGCGGCATTCGGGCGCAAGTCAGGGCGAGTATGATCAGGGCTATTGGCGAGCTGTCGGATGCGGCCTCGGCGTCGATTATCTGCCAGTCGAATGGACCACACTCCAAACCATTTGCTGGGTCGGGCGGATTCTCGTTCGGGGCCTGGGATCGGGCATGCAACTCCTGATTTGCGCACGTCCCGAGATTACGGGGTTCATCTCGGTCGCGCCGCCGGCCAATATGTACGACTTTTCGTTTCTTGGCGCCGTGTCCTGCATCCGGTCTGGTGATCAATTGCACAGCGATTCGCGTCGCACCCGCCTGCAGACACACCAGTCTGGTCGGCAAACTGCCTCATATTGAACAGCGCGGCATCACGGATCACACATGGGAAACAAGATCGAAGGATGCGGGCCATTTCTTTGATGGTCACGGGGCAGGGATGGTCACATGATCGGTGTCTGATGTCCGACTATGTGAAGCGCCGGCCTGGACGGAAGCTCGCGGTGATCTCATGGCGTTGACTGAAGATCTTTGCGCATGCTTTGGCTTCGCGATGTTCTTGAGGCCGTTGAAAAGCTGGCGATGATACGCTGATTCGAAAGATTTGCCAAGACGCTTGGCACTCGTCATCCCGTGACGCAGGACGCTTTCATGACCGACCAATCCGCGTCCGTACCGCCGAGGCCGCTGGGCGCGCAAAACTCCTGCGCACAAAGCTGGGAAAAGGCGCTTGGCCGCGCGCAAGCCCGCCATTCCCAGCAATGAGTTGCGTCTGGACGCGCAAATGGCCTTTTCTGACCGAGGCGTGCCGTCTGAAATCGATCAACCCGCGCCACCCCGCTTGTAGGACGGCATCAGCGCCCCGAAACTCGGCCGAACATAGCTGGCACATCGAGCTTTAGCGCTGGTTCTGGGCAGATCAGGCACCTGCGGGCCCCAGTGGATATCAACCGCGTCATCAGCGATGCTGCTGATCCTGATTCTGGTCGAGATTGGATTGCAGGTGATGCGCCTATCTATGGCGATCACAACGTTGCGGCGTTGCCAGCAGGCCCGCAGCTTGCGCCGCAGCACGGATTTTCGGACTGTTGCCCCCGATCAGGCGGCAAGCCTTGCGGGGCGCTGTGGGACGAGATATAAGTTCGAGGCGAACCAGTCACCCGATGCCGTTTCCGCCAATCACTGGACAGGTTCCAGCGCCCAACCAGAACCTTGCCGCAGGTGGCGGAAGCTGGACCGACTTACAATGTCGGCTATGACACGCTGGTGTCACGTGTCGGCGACAAGTCGCCCATGGGCGCGCCGGCTATGGGATTGGGTCAATCCCGCATCAAAGAATTTTTTTCCACATATTTAATCAAAGGCATGAAGTGGCGGCAGATGAAGGGCATTACTTCAAGTTTGGATTCCCTTGGCCTTCCTGGCGTTTTTTTTATCCTTCATAACCTTTTCGGCCAGCTCGCGCGGCAATCGCATAGGCACGCGATTTGTCCTTTTCGTCGACCAGTCGCCGGCGCACACGATTCTTGTTGCGCGGACCTTGGCAAGGCCGTTCTTGTGCGCGATGAATCACAGTCCTTGTGGCGAGGCGAATTTGTCGTTGTTGGAACTGGATCGTGGCCCCCTTCGGCCCACCGTCCAGCCGCGCGATTCCGGCGCGTTTGCACCATTTCCCTTTGATCCGTTACGATCAACAGCAGCGTGTTCACCTCGCGTGCAGCGGCCCGAAACGGTCGATCAGTTTCGGCCGGGCAAAGCCCTCAAGCTCGACTTTGGTGTGCAGGTTGCTTGGGCGACGAATACAATCCCAGTCGACATCCAGATCCGGGCACATAAAACCTCGGGATCAGCACCGGGACGCTGAGGATTCGATGGACGGTGCCATTGGCCTTCGGTGTCCGACAGCCCTTCCATCTCGCCGGATTTGATCTTGGCATCGCCGTCCTCAGCATCTGCCTGGATACAACTCGTAGGCCCACATCCGCGCATTCTGGCCGGATTGCTCCTCGCCCAGCAGATGCCTGCACGCGAATTCAGATCCTGACTGGCCAGCGTGGAAAACCGCATGCCCCAGCGTGTCCAGCGATCCCAGCACGCGCAGACGCTTTTCGGCGGCCAGGTGTCAGGCTTCCCACGCGTTTGGTTGGTCAGAAACGCATAGGCGCGGGGTTTTCGAGCGTCCGGACCCGGGCCCCTGATTGATAAAGGCTGGCTGAGCCCGAACATATTCTGCGCGGTGGATGAACCATCGTGTTGCAGTCGGATATCCAGACGGATTCAACGATGGTCGTGGCCAGCAACACATCATATTTGCCTCGTAGAAGGCATTTCATTCGGATCATCAGCTCGCCCGCCGCCAATCTGGCCATGCGCGATTGGACATAGCTGACTCGGGGTTACCTGTGATTGGCAGGAAAGTCTCGATTTCCGGCAGATCGCTGATGCGGCGGGCACCACGAAAAAGCTTGCCCGCGCGATAATGCTCGCGCAGAAGCCGCCTCGCGGATGGTGACACCGTCGAATTCGGACCACATAGCGTGCGGATCGACAACCGGTCGACCGGCGGGACGTTGGCCGAGGATCGACAGATCGCGCACGCCCGACAGCGACAATTTGCAAGCGTGCGCGGGGATCGGCGTGGCGGTCAGTGGCAGCACAATGGGATTATCGGTTGCGAAGTTGTTTTTCAAGCCGTTTCCTTGTGGCTGACACCCGAAAATTGCTTGTTCCTCGTCGATGATCAACAGGAACCAAGGCTCTTTGAAAAAACTGACGCCCTTGGCCAGCAACGCATGGGTGCCGACACGATTATCCACCGTGGCCGCGCGCATTACCGTCCCGCGTCGTTTGTGCATTCCTTGGCGCGCCTGACGAACCGTGGACAAAAGCGCGCACTTCCAGCGGGAAACCACGGAAAACCGTTCGGCGGAAAAACTTTTTGAAATGCTGGGCGCGCCAGCCAATGGTCGGCGCCAGTTACTGCCACCTGCCACGCCGCACATTGGCGGCAATGAAGGCGGGCGCATCGCCACTTGGTTTTGGCCAAAGCCGACATCGCCACAAAATCCAGGCCGTCCATCGGCCGTTGCCGGATTCCCAAGAATCGGCAGAAACATCCTCGATCGGCGCGCAACTTGGTCGTCGGTTTCGGAGATAGGGAAAAAAAGTGCGCTGAAACGCCCTCCCACGCGTTGATGCTTGCGGCTTCCAGGCACGGGGGCTGTGCGGTAAGCGCGCGTTCGGCGCAAACGCGATCAGGCGGGTCCGCCATCTCGCGAATACGTTCCTTAGGCGCGCCATTCTTGGGATTGCCACGCGCCGGCCCTCCCAGGCTTGTCCAGAAACCTTTTCAATTCATGGCCGAATTTGCTTGAGCAGTTCGAATATTCGACCGGCAGATTTAAAAGCTTGATCCTTCGGCATTATTTCAGGGTCAGACATTCAATTGCGCGGCCCAAGGGCCGACACCACCTTCCAAGGCCCCAAAGATAGTAAGCGGGCCCACACCGTTGATTCGGACATTGCAACAAAACCAGATCGGCCGGGCGAACAGGCTTTTGCCGCCTTCGGTTCAGGAAATTTTCGGCCTTGCGGCTGGCTTCTTGGGGGCCGGCGGAATTCAGGGGCGGTCGCCCCAGGCCAACGGTCCCTGTTCGGGGTTGAATTCCACGGGGTTCAGCCCCATTCCGCCCTCGAAAACCCCTTGTTTCCCAGCGGGGGGCCAGGACCGATTTTTTTCCCTCTTTTCTTTCCT
>Ga0163217_1092424_pt1 | contig 16918 bp, 18 predicted proteins | sample SynspAceP_FD_185933 | JGI IMG/M metagenome (GOLD analysis project Ga0163217, IMG submission 185933) | Saline lake microbial communities from Ace Lake in Antarctica - Synechococcus sp. Ace-P (PacBio error correction) | ecosystem: Environmental > Aquatic > Non-marine Saline and Alkaline > Saline ... | reverse complement strand
TCTGCCCGGCTCACCTCGCAAGTGGCGGCCTCCCAGCGGCTGTCAAGCGATCCTTGAGCATAGGCCGCACCGTGGACCGCAGCCGGTTCTTCCGGTCGCTGCGCTTGGGCTGGCCAACCTCCTCCTTGATCTCCCGCGTACGACTCGGGCTCCAGCACCTGAAGGCCAGGTCTTCGAGTTTCCACTTGAGGCGTCCGATGCCCAGCCGGTTGGCGAGCGGGCGGCCATAGATCTTCGCGGGGTTTCGCGGGCGATCCGCTGTTTGTTTCTCCGGCTTGAGCGCCGAGGGTTGCGCATGTTGTGGAGCCGGTCGGCCAGCTTCACCAGCACGACGCGGATGTCGCTGGCCATCGCCAGGAAACATCCGCCGCAGGTTCTCGGCCTGGGGCTTCGTGTGGTTGGGTTGAAGTGAATACCACCAAGTTTGGGGTGGAGCCCTCGACCAGGGCCCGCACCCTCGGGGCCGAAGTGGGCTTCCATCCTGCTCGGATGACACCTCGGTGTCCTTCCACCACATCGTGGAGGAAAGCCGGCGGCGATCACCAGGGGCTCGCACGATGTCGCGGAGCAGGTCGGCCGACCGCGATCGGATGGATGAATGTAGGCTCGCCAGTGGCCCTGACCTGGCCGGTCGTGGAGCTGTAGGCAAAATCGAAGGCCGAGGCGAGCAGGCCTCGCACTTGGATGGGGATGGGGTGTGGCGTTCGCCCGGAGGCGCTTTTTCGATGCAGGCCTGCAGCCAGGGCGGGGAGGCTCCACGCCGAGGCGGCGACGGAACCGGGAGTGTTTTGGCGGCCCGCAGCTCAGGGCTCACCAACTCGAACTCAGGGGTGGTGATGCAAGTCGGCAGCCTCGATTCAGCGTGGAGGCTTGGCCTCGTGGACGGTGATCAGGAGGCCGCGGGCTTCAGTTCACAGAACGTTCTGATCTTCCATCGTAGGCAAAATTCAGATCAGGTGTTCGTTCATGGTGTGTCCAGTCCCCATTGCTGGGGCCGCCAGCGTTTTCCCGTTGCCCAGCCCATGACCGCCTCCTAGCAGCGTCGGCCCGGTGCTGAAATCGGACCGGGCCTGGTGGTGCGTACCCGGAGCCTGAGGGTCTGGCGTGGGGCGCTGCCGCGGGGCCTGCCGTTGGCTGGATGGAACCTTCGATCTGACCCTGGAGCCCCGGCGACCGGCTCGCTTTTGGTGGGTCCCTCGGTTGCGGCAAAGGAGCCGGTGGCCCGTGCTCGTGCTTGCAGCTGCTCCCGGCCGGAAAGCTCCTGCAGCGGTGGCCTGCTTGCTCGCGGTCAGGATCCCCGCCGTTGCTGAAGCGCCAGGCGCTGCGGGCGGCTGCGGGCGAGGCGGTGCGGACTTTGGTGTTCCAGGACCCGATGACCCGGGCTCAATCCCCTGCTGCGGGTGGGGGAACACCTCACTGACACCCTGGCGGCCACCGGCCGCGCTGGGCGCGCCAGCGGGTTCGCCAGCGCGCCCTCGACCTGCTCGAGCGGGGTTGGGATCGCCGGCGAGCGCTTCAACAGCTTACCCCCATGAAATTCACGGTGGCATGCGCCAGCGGCCTGTCGATCGCCCTGGCCATGGCCCTGAACCACCCCTGGTGATCGCCGATGAAACCCACCCACCAGGCCTGGATGTGGCGGTGTCGGCCCAGGTGATGGCCGAGCTCACCGACCTCTGCCGCGAAAAGCCGGCAGCGCCCTGGCTGCTTGATCAAGCCCGACCTGGCGATGGCCGGCCACTGGTGCGAGCAGAATCGCCGTGCTCGATTCAGGGGCGCCTGGCGAGCAGGCCCCCTCGCAGCGCCTGCTCACCGGAACCCGCGGCGCCGCTGGACACGCCGGCTGGTGCCGCGCCCGGGCTTGCGGTGAGGGCAGTGGCTCTCCTTAAACGAGCACCAAGCGCTGTTTGCTTGAGCTCGATTGGTCTGCGCTGCTGGCATCCGCTTGGCCCTCACGGCCCTGGCAGCGTCGCTGCCAAGGCCGTCGATGGGGTCAGCCTGCGCCTGCACGAGGGCGAAAAACCGTCGGGGTTGTGGGGGCTTCCGGCTGTGGCAAGAGCACCCTCTGCCGGGCCGTGGCCGGCCTGGTGCCGGTTGCGCGGCGGTGCGGGCGGCTGCACGGCAAGAACCTGCGCGCCTTTGCGTGGCCGGGAAGCTCAGGCGGGCCCGGCGCCAGACTTCCAGATGACGTGTTTCCAGGACCCACTCGCCTGCCTTCAACCCCGCCATGGCCGTGGGCGAAAGCGGTTTGGCTGATCCGTGTTGTCCATGCCTGCCGCCCGCAGCGAGGCCCGCGCCCTGGCCCGCCAGGGGCTTTGAGGCGGTGGGGGCTGAGCCCCGCTGAATCCTTCGAGAACCGGCTGCCCCCGCCAGCCTCCGGCGGCCAGCAGCAGCGGGTGGCGATTTTCGCCCGCGCCCTGGTGCTGAAGCCGAAGGTGCTGCTCTGTGACGAGAGCGTCAGCATGCTGGAGGCGAAGTGCAGGCCGAGGTGCTGGCCTTGCTGCGCGACCTGCAGGGAGCGGCTGGGGCTGGGGATGATCTTCATCACCCACGACTCTCAGGGTGGCCAAGCGGCTTCTGCCAGCGGTGCTTCGTGCTCGAAAACGCCAGATCGTTGAGGAGGGGGTCGGCGAGCGGCTGCTTGGAAGCATTCCCCAGGCGGGCGTTTCACCAAGCAGTTGGTTGGCGGCCTTGCCGCGCCTGCCCCAGCTGGCCTGAGCCCATGGGCAAAATAGCCTCCAATCTGCTGCGCATCTTCCTGCTGGTCAATCGATCGGCATCGGCGTGGGGGTAGGGATTCTGGATCTATGCCAGGAGATTCGCCGCCGTCAAACGGTTCTGCGCCTGCAGCTGGGCCGCGCGCTGCCTCGCTGGCTGGCCCTGCCCTTGGTGGCGCTTGCTGGGGAGTGGCTCGCGGCTGCCTTGATCACGGCCCTGGAGGCCTGCGGCGAAAGGCTCGGGAATCGTGCAGGTGTTGCTCTACTGCGGGGGTTTCCGCGCTGCCGATGGGCTGCGGGATGGCGTGGTGAAGTTGGCTGGCAGTGGCTTGGCCATCGGCAAGCGGCATCCCGGTGGGGCCGAGCGCCCCTCGATTTCAGATCGGTGCCTCGCTGGGCCAAGGAATCGGCGATGCCCTGCCAGACCCGCGGCTCACCCGGCGCGTGGCGGTGCGATCGGCAGCGGGCCGGCCTTGCCGCCATTTTCCATGCCCCCCCTGGGTTGGCCTGGACCTACCATCCTCTGAGGAGGCTGCCAAAACGCGCCGACATCCGCATCAATGCGGCCGCCACCTTTGCCACCTCGCCACTGTTTTTGGGCCTGACCGCGGGCTGTGCCGTGCCCGGAAGCGGCCCCTTCTGGCTGAGGGAGCTGGGTCGGTGATCCAGATATCCAGCCGTTCTCGATTGAGTTCCGCCTCCTCCGATTCTGCCCCTGTCCTGCTGGCCTTGGTGTGCTTTGCCGGATTCCATGGCCCATGGCTTTATCCAGCGTTGGATCCTTTCGATGCGCAGAGGTTTCTTCCGGCTGCGGCTGCCCTCCTGGCAGTTGCTTGGCGCTGCTGGGCCTTGGTGATCGGGCTGGGCTGGTCGCCTGCTGCCTTGCCTTCCTTCGACAACGTCGACAACTCGGCTTTGAATGCCCTGCTGGGGCCTGACACCCCGTTTCAAGTCTGTTGCTGGTGCTGGCTGGTTGCAGGCGTGGGCACGCAGCGGCTCGTCGCTGCCGAGCGCGGCGCGAGCCTCGCCCGGCCCTGGTGGTGGGCCGCCGCCTAGGAAAAACCCTGGGTGCAGCAGGCTCTGACTTGTGCTGTTCGATTACGCCCCCACCACGCTGGTTGTTCGCCGGGTGGTGCCGCCTTCCTCGCCGCCCTGACGTACACCGCTCACGGAACGATCCTGCTGAGCTTGAATGAGAAGGATACTCCCTGCTGCTGCCAATCGGTTTCGCGGTGCTCACCGCCATCCGCCGTGGCCGATCTGTTCGAGCGCGAGGACGATCTTCGAACCTGCTGCCGCCGAGAAGCGGAGCACAAACATCGTTGGGCGGGATGATCAGCCCCGGGCAGCTCCGCACCCAGCAGCTTTCGAAGATCGGCGGCAGGGGGCCTCGGAACACCAGCCGCTCGCCGCTGATCGGGATGGTCGAGCCCAGGCGAGCGCATAGCAGGGCTTGGCCAGGAGGGCAGATCGGCAGGCTTGCGGCAGCGGCCGTACGGGGGGCATTCGCCCCAGGATCGGGTGACCCAGATGGGCGGAGTGCCCCGGATTCTGGTGGGTCGGCCCGGTGTCGAGGCTTGAAGCGCATTAGCGAGTTAGTCGCCCAGCCGTGCCACCAGCTGCCAAGTGCGGTGCGGGGCCTGGGGCCCTTCTCGAGCTCTACCACCGCATATTTTTTGCGCATCCGCGAGGCGTGGCGGCGATCGGTGCCTCGATCGTTGCCGCTTCTCCTCCCTGGGTACCCCATGGATTACGCGCCAGGTAGTCCGAGAAGCGATCCGCTTCTGGATCTGCCACCTGCAGCTTTCACCAGGGCTTCCTGCTTTTGGCTACCACGATGCCAGCCGCGTTGGTGTCCTTGTCGAGCCGGTGCACGATCCCCGGCCGGCCGCTCACCGGCCGATCCCCGGCAGTCGGGGCAGTGGTGGCAGCAGTTCCGTTCACCAAGGTTGCCGTCGCGTTAGCCCGGGGGGCTGGTTGTGCACTGGTCAGCCCGGGCCGGCTTGTTGAAGCACGATCAGTGCTGGGCGTCTTCGTTAGAGCACATCCAGCCGGCATCGCCTCCGGCAGCAGGGTAGCGGGAGTGGCTCCGGTGGGGCATCCACCAGCTGCCACCCGCATCGCCGGGGCGCAAGGCGTCTTGGCCGTCCCTCGACCCGTTTGACCCGCCACCAGGCCGGCTTCTATGAATTTTCTGGATGCGGGCGCGGCTCTGCCCCGGCGCTGGGCACCAGCCAGCGGTCGAGGCCGCATCGGCACGCTTGGCGGCTACACCAGTGCTGACCAGCTCGCCCTTCGCCATTGCCAAAAGGTTTCAGCGCTGCCAGAGCCGCGTCATGGCTGCTGTGGGCTGGGCCGGGGCGGCAGTTCCAGGGGACGATGGCGCCGAAGCAGGGACGGCGGAAGTCGTCGAGGCAGGCGCTGGGCCATGCGGGCCACGTATCGCCGCTGGTTGTGCCGTGCCGCCGCCGCCTGCAGCCAGGCCCAGCCATCCACCACCGAGCGGGCCATCGCCGGGATCCGAGCCGACCGATGGACGCCATAGCGGCTCTCCACCAGCCCAGGCGTTAGGCCAGCTTCCGGGCTGCCCGTCAGGCTGTCGAGCAGGCGCTAGAAGCGCCCGCCAACGGCCATCGCCCGTCATAGGCCGCCTGGGCCGATGTTCGTCGCAGAGGGCCTAGCAAGCAGGGCGGGAGCGCTGACATAACCAGCCGTGGCGGCAAGCCACGCCGGGGGCGTCGAGCAGCATCGATGTCCTGGCCGACCTGACCAGCGCAGGGTGCGGTCACCCGGCCCAGGCGGGCGCTGTCCACCACCTTCTGGCGCACCAGCCGGTTGATTCAGGGCCGAACGTGCCCCACGTTTGGGGAACCCCAGCATCAGGGCCCGCACCGGCCGCGGCAGCATGCGCCGACCGGCCCGGCGGGGCATTGAGCTGCCCCAGCCCGCACGGCTGCCTTCCTGCAGTTGCTTCACGCCGGTCCGGCCCGCGGCATCGCACCACCAAGGGGTCTCCGCCCTGGCTGCGCAGCCAACGGTCCCAGGCGAGCCGGGGCCGTTTTTCGTTGACCATGTTCGCGGGCGTGTTGATCACCAGCAGCCGCTGTTTGCCCTGCATCCAGCGCTGCAGGCGGGGGGTGGCCGGTGGCGCGGAATGCCGGGCCATTCACGCACCTCGATCACCAGGTCCACCTTGGCCAAGCTGCTTGTGGAGCTGGCGCTCCGCCTGGCGATATGGCCCCGCGGATACCACTGAATCGCCGGGGCCGAGACACTGAGGCCATGGCCCGCCGGGATCGGACCCGCCGGAGTCGGGGTCGACGAACCACGCTTCCATCAAGGGCACCACAGCACGGACAGGGGGCCAGCTGGATCACCCGCGAGGCGGTGCCTCTTCCTCGCCCGGCTCGAGGCTGAGGCCGCGGAGTGCCCATCACGATCACATTGCCGGCGTTATCTTCATCGGCCACATCGCCGATCACGAAGGCTGGTTTGCCCTGCCGTTCCGAATTCACCTTCGCAGGCCAATTGCGGCCTGCTCGAAGTGCACGCGGGCCTAGACCTCCGCAGCCCGGGCGACGCAGCGGCATCATGCATCGCCCCTTCCTCTTCTCCACCACGAGAGCACCCACCATTTCCGACTGGAATTGCTGTTGGGCCCAAGCTCCAGGCCACCGCAGACGGTTGTGTCCACTTCGTCTGGCGGCCTCTGATCGATGGGAAACAGAACAGGCTGAAACATCGTTCGAAGTCCGGCTGAAAAGGCGGGCGGTGGGATCTACTCTCTTGTCCTTAGCGCCCGCTGGGCCGGGGCCTAGGCCTCGCCCAATGCTTTTTCCCCAAGACCATTCCCCATGGCGAAGCGTTCCCTTCGGCCAGCCCAGCAGCGATGCCTCCAGGGGCAAAACGGGTGCTGGTGCGGGTCGATTTCAACGTTCCGCTGCGGACTCGGGGGCGATCAGGCGATGACACCAGGCATCCGCGGCCGCGCTTTCCCCACTATCACGCGCTCACTGCAAAGGGTCCCCGCGTGATTCTGGCCGCCCATTTCGGCCGGCCCAAGGGTCAGGTGAATGGCGATGCGGCTGACCCGGTGGCGGCCCGCCTCCAGTGAGCTGCTGGGCAAGCCGGTGCTCAAAACCGACAGCTGCATCGGGCCCTGGACGCCGAAGCCAAGGTTGGCGGCCCCTGGCCGATGGCGATGTGCATGCTGCTGGAGGAACGTGCGCTTCTTCGCTGAGAAGAGAAGAATCGATCCCGGCTTCGCGGCCCAAGCTGGCCGCCCTGGCCGATGTCTATGTGAATGATGCCTTGGCGGCCGCCCACCGGGCCCATGCCTCCACCCGCCGGCTGACGAATACCTGAAGCCCAGCGTGGCGGTGCCTGCTGATGAAAAAGGAAACTTGCAGTATCTGCAGGGCCGCCATCGATGAGCCGAAGCGGTCCGCTGCGGCGATCGTTGGCGGCCTCCAAGGTGAGCCAGCAAGATCGGCGATGCCGAGTCGTGATCGACAGTGCGACAAGGCTGATCGGCGGCGGGCATTGATCTTCACCTTCTACAAGGCGCGCGGCCTTTGGCGGTGGGCAAAAGCCTGGTTGAGCCCGACAAGCTCGACTTGGCAAGGAGCTCTGAGGCCAAGGCAAGGCCAAGGGCGCTGCAGCTGCTGCTGCCACAGCTGATGTCGTGCTCGCCGACGCCTTCTCCCCCGACGCCAACACGCCTCACCACCGCGGTGGACCGCGATCCCCGACGGCTGGATGGGCCTCGACATCGGCCCGGATTCACTCCAGGCCTTCCAGGAAGGCCTTGGCCGACTGCAAAAAACCGTGATCTGGAACGGGCCGATGGGCGCTGTTCGAGGTTCGACAAATTCCGCCGCCGGCACCAACGGTGGTGGCCCACACCCTCGCGAGCTGAAGCGGCACGGGCTGCTGCACGATCATCGGCGGTGGTGACTCCGTGGCGGCCGTCGAGAAGGTGGGTCTGTGGGGAGAAAATGAGCCACATCTCCCCGCGTGGCGGCGCCAGCCTGGAGCTGCCTGCGAGGGCCAAGGTGCTTCCCGGCGTCGCCGCCCCTCGACGACGCCTGACTTCAAGGGGCCTCAAGCTGTTCCGCTCAGGCTGTGGCGTGGGGTTGCGCTTGCCGCCTCGCCTTGACCCCTTGCGCGCTCTTCGGGCATTGGGAATCCCCAAGCCGTTGGGCGAAGGCACGGTTTTCGCTGCGCGTGGTCTGCATCACCTCGCGCAGCTCCTAGTGCGTGCTCCGCCGCCGGCAGCCGACGCAACGCTTTCGATGTCAGCGGCGGCCTTGAGGCAACGCTCGTTGGTCTTTGAGGATGGCCATCTGGCGGCGTTGTTCCCGCAGGTGCCCAGCTGTGGCGCGGACTTGAAGATCTCCGCTTCTGGCTCTCGCTGAGCTGGCACCCGCTCGCCAGCTGGGGACTCGAACCGCAGGGTGGGGTTGGGTTCTGGGCTTTTCAGAATCGGAACCGGAGCAGCATTGGCCAGGCCAGCAGCGACCGGCGGCAAGAAACAAGCGCTCAGGGTGAGGGATCGGGACATGGAATCTGGGGCGTTGAAACCCAACCATCGTGGCCCTGCGCCTTTGGCTGCACTCCGACTGAAACTCCTAACCCGTATGGCGCCCGGACCATGGACTGAATCTTTCCGCCCCCGCTGGCGTTCATCGGCCTGGGGGCCCTGGGCGCCCCGATGGCAGCCAATCTGCTGGCCCGCAGGCTTTTCCGCTCAGCGTTCACAACCGACACGTTCGCGGGGAGGCCGCTGCTGGCTGCCGGTGCGGCGGCGGCCCCACGCCGGCAGCACGCTGCAAGCCCGCCGCCGACTGGCTCTGCCTATGCCTCACCGATTTGGGGCCGCCGCGGAGGCCGTTGCTGTTCGGTGCGCCAGGCGGCCGCTCTTGGATGCGCCCAGGGGGCCACCGTGATCGACTTCCTCGACGATCGATCCGCGTCAGCGCTTACGCTGGCCGACGCCTGGCCGTCAGGCGTTGGCCTATCTCGTGCCCCGGTGGACCGGGCACGGAAGGGGCCAAAGCCGGCAGCCTGTCAGGTTGTTGGTGGGCGGATACGATGGCCGATCTGGAAGCGGGCCGCCCCCTGCTGGAAAGGTGGTCGGCAGCCGCATCACCCACCTCGGCCCGTGGGCTGCGGGCAGCAGGCCAAGCGGTCAACCAGGGTGCTTGTGCCGGCACGCTACGCACGCCGTGGCCTGCAGGCGAGCCCTTGGGCCAGCGGCTGGGGCGCCGATGCGGCCTGGTCAGGCCCTCGCCAGCGGCGGCGGCGGGCTCCTGGGCCCCTGGAGAAACCGGGCTGGCGGCAGCTGGAGGGGTTCGTTCCCGCTGGGTTTCAAGCTGGCGCTGCACTCGCAAGGACCTGGCCATCGCTTCCTGGCCGCGGCAGGCGCCACCGGGCTGGAGTTGCCGATCGGAACGGGTGGCGGCGACGAAGACGCCCTGACGAGGCCGGCCAACGGGATGAGGAGCGCTGTCGGCCCCTGGATCCGCTGGTTTCAAGGGGTGAGCGCGCCTGTCAGCCACACCCGCACCCGTTTGTCTGATTGATGCCGTCGGAGATGCCGACCAAAAAGCACGCGCCCAGGTCTGGCTCCTGGTCGAGCGGCGTTGCACCGATCTTGAAACAGGCCGCCACCGAGCGAGGCGCGAGCTCCAGTCCGGGTTCTGCGAAGCGCTGATCTGCGGGCCCGGTGATCGGCGCGCGCATTCCGCCCGCCACCAACGCCCCGTTCCAGTGGCTCGTCGAACACACTCAAAAACGTCCCGTAGCGCTGGCCGTGTGAGCACGGCATCGGGGATCTGCAGGCTGAATCGGCAGCTCAACGGAACCGCTTGCCGCAGCACACTGGTTTTCACGGATCCACTTTCCTGGCCGTTCCAGCCGTCCGGCCGGCCCTCGCCTAAGCCAGGAGTTGTTCGGCTTTCCAGCCGGTAGAGGTTAGGGCCCCTTCGCTGCGGCTGCAACTGAACCTTGATCTGAACCGTCTGCGGCCATCCCGGAGCGCCTGCCCGGGGACTGACCTGCAAACGGGGCTCGGGGAAGCGCTTGCGCAGGGGCGTCATAACGCTTCCACCAGCTCCGCTGGGATCAGAGGCCCGGCCCTTCGCTTGAAGCAGGCCGGAGGAGGGAGCCGGAGTTGCCGCTGTGAGGCTTGGATCCAGGTCTGACGAGGGCCAGGGCTGGGGGCCGCGGCAAGCCGCGAGGAGAGCGAAGCAACAACGCAGCCGCCGCAGCAGTGCAGGCAAGGGACGGGCCGGTGGCAACGACATCGGGAGCGGGCCAGGGAAGTTCACATAAGTTTAGGCGCGCTTCCTTTGCACCGCTTGGCGCGTTTGAAAAGGCCATGACCCCTCTGATCGCCCCAGCGGCACTGGTGGACATTCTCTTCCCTGCCCTGGCCGTGGCGAGCCTCCGCCGAGTTTCGGTGCAGTGGCTTGGGGAGTGCCTGATCGACCTGGAGCGGGAAGCTGGTCCGGCGGCGCTACCCCTTGCATACCGTCCGCCGGCTATCAGCCGGGCGGGCTGCGGCAAACTCTAGGCAACTGTTCCAACTGCTGGCGCGCCAGCCTGAAGGTGCGCCAGGATCCGCCGTGAAGCATCGACGTGGTCTTCAGCTACGGGGGGCACAATCGCCGGCCCCGGCCATCCTGGCGGGCGCGCTGGTGTGGGTGTGGGCCTGTGTTTTCTGCATTTGAACTCCAATGCGCGATCCCGGGGCGGGTCACCCGGCTTGCTGGGGCGGCTGTGCAAGCCGGGTGGCGGTGGGCCTTCCGGCTGCAACCGAGCGCCTGCTCCCGCTGTCGCCCGCTGCTGACCGGGCACGCCGGTTTCGCACACCAGGACTTCCTGCTTCCTGCCCCGTTACCGGCGTGGGTTCCCGCTGGCGAGGGGTCCGCTGCTTCTGGTGCATGGGCGGCAGCCAGGGTGCGCTCGGGCCTGGAACGGATGGTTGCGTCCCCTTGGGTGCCGCAGCTGGCTGGCTGCATGGCTGGGCCGGGTCGTGCATCTCACCGGCTCCAGCGATCCGGACGGTTAGGGAGCGATCCACGCCAGCGGCTATGTGGAGCGTCCCCTTCAGCGATGAGCTGGCCGGCCGGCCCAGCACACCGATCTGGCCTCAGCCGGCTCCGCGCCGGCAGCCCAGTGAGCTGGCCGTCTGCGGCCACCCCCGCCGTCCTGGTGCCGTTTCCCCAGGCGGCCGATCGGCACCAGGACGGCCAATGCCGCCGCTGCCGTCGCCGCTGCGGGGCCGTGATCGTCGCCCAACGACCTCTCCGGGCCAGGGCCCCCTGGCCCAGACGCTCTGGCCAGTTGCTGGGCCCCAAGCTGCGGGGAGGGGCCGCGGCGGCCGATGCCCGCCAGGCCTGCGCAACGGCATTGGAGCGGGCTGGCGGGTGCGGATGCGGACCAACGGCTCGGCGTGTTGCTTCAGAGGTCGAGCGGCTGGCCCAACCGGGAGCTGGCCCTGTTTTTGATCGGTTACTTCTTGCGTTGATCGGTTTTCAACGCCATCCTTTCGCGGCCAACTCTGTTTCGCATGGCCCGAAGGAGCGCTGGTGCCCGGCCGGGTCCTGCAGGCCGATCCGCAAACCAGTTCTCACCCAGCCCTTTCGAAGCTGCGGCATCCCGCAGCAGGAATCAGCTGGCGGCTCTCCAGCCGTTCGCGCAGCCCCAGCAAGTGCCCCTCGCCTATGCACCACAGTGAAATATTGGGTGCGGAGGCAGCGGCCTGAGGGCCACTTCAGGCCAGAGAAGCTGGCCTGCCGCCACGGGCCCTCCTTCGCAACCCAGGCGCCGCACCCGTTCCTGCCAGCGCCGATCACCCACCACCGCTTCAACCACGGCGGGCCGCCCAGCCCCGTTCACCGGCCAGTCGCAGCCAGGCGGCCCAAAGCGCTTCAGCCCGCTTCCGGCGCCGCTAACGCGGAGCCCAGTCGCCAGCCCGGCGATCGCGAAACAGCTTGCGTCAGGCTGCGGATCACGATCAGATTGGCTGTGATCGGCCAGCAAAACGGGATCAGTGAATCGGCCCTCGCCGCCGGGCACCAGCCGGCAGGAAGGGGCCTCATCGACGATCACCAGGGCAAAACGCTCCAGCAAGGCGCTCCAGAGCTGCCTGCGACTCCAGAGCTGGACCCGTGGGGTTTGTGGGGATTTGGTGATCCAGGAATCGCATTCGTCACCGTCACGGGCCCCCGCCCCCTTCCCTGCGCGGCCGGGAACGTGGCCCCAGCGGCAGGGGCAGGGACTGCCCACGACCCGCCCCAGAGGCCAGGGCGCGGGGGTAGTCGGCAAAGCCGGGCGTGGGCAACCCAACTGGCTGCCCGCTCGCCGCTGAGCGTCTTCTGGCTTGCCAGGTGAACAGGCTCGGCGGACGCCCATTGCCAGCAGCACGGCAGCCGGGATCGAGCGCCCAGAGGCCGCGCGATCGCCTCGCGCAGCCGCTGATAAAACTCCGTCGGGATAGTCGCGCAGGGGCGAGGCCGGCCTGCCGGGCCCCCCAGCGCTTGGCGCAGCAGCCGCCGCACCGGTGGCCGGCGGCCCGAAGGGCACCAACGAGGCGCTTGGCATCGAAGCAACTGGCTCGGGGCGGGCAGCCCAGCCGGCGGGCGCTTGGGCGACAGATTGCCGGCCGTGGCGGCGGCCCTCTGGCTCCCCCGTTGTGGACGGATCCCTCACGACGTCTCTGCTCTGAACCGTGTTCCAACAGTGGACGAACCAGCCATGCGGCAGCTGTGCCCACGGGCGGCGGCTGGGCGCGCGCCAAAAGGCTTTCAAAAGCCTGTTAGACAGCCTCTATGCCGCCGTTCACGGCCGTGATCCGCCTTGCCTGTTGGCCTGGTTGCCGCCACCGGCCTGCTTGGCCTGTCGCTTGGCGTGGCTGGGCACGGTCGCAACGGGCGGCCGATGGCGAGGTCCTGATCCGTCTGCTGGACAGCAAGCAGGCCAACTGGCTCCTGCGATGCCGATCTGTCCAGGCGGGACCTGCGGGAGGCGGACTTGAGCGGCGCCCAGTTTGCAGCGCGCCAATCTCAGCGGCGCCCGCCTGGATGGCGCCCGCCAAGCCGGTGCTGATCTGAGTTTCACCAGCCTGCCGGGCGCTTCCTGCGTGGCGCCGATCTGCGCGGCGCCGCCTGGCATGGGCAGGCGGACCTGCGGCGACGCCGACCTCAGCGGTGCCCTGCTCGATTCCGAGGCCCTCTCCAGCAGCCACTGGCAGGGCGTCCAAGGGGTTCATTCCCGCCAGCCAGAGCTACGCGATTGGCACCAACGCTGGGGTGGACCGCCGCCCAGCGGGGCAGTTCTTTCCCCAGGCGGAGCAGTTGTTTCAGCGCCGGCGTCGGGCGCCAACCCGAAGCGGCGATTCAGTGGGTGCGGGCCCGGGGGGCATTCAGCCGCAGTGAGCAAGCAAACACTGGTGCAGCAGCCGACGACTTCACCGTCGCCGCGGCCCTTACGACCAGCAGGGCCAGCCCGAAAAACCAGCGCGCAGTTGCAGGCAGGGCGGACGCTTCAAGCTGGCTGACAACACCAAGCCGGTGCAGGGCGGCAATCGACTGGCCCCAGTTGCTGGCGGCACGCGGGACTCCTGCAATTCCTGGCCCCCCTGGTGATCAAAGGCGTTCGTTGCCGCTGCCGTTCTGATCAAGCTGAACCACTGAACCTCGACGTTCTGAACCAGGCGCTACTGGGATTGCTCTATGACAGGCGCGGCACCCTCGCTCGTGGGCCGAATGCCATAGCCGAAGGTCCGCCCTCGTCATCGCGGATGATTCGCGGTGACCATGATCACCAGCTCCCTTTCGCTGGTGTTCGAGGCCCGGAAGAACTGGCCGACTAGCGGTAGGTCGCCAAGAATCGGCCACTTCGATACTTCATGCGACGCAAAGTCGGGAGATCACGCGGTGAGGATCAGGGTCTGTTCCTTTCGCGCCCCCCCCCCCCCCAACCCCCCCCCGCGCCAAAAGGGGCCCCCCCCCCCCCGGGCCCCCCCGGGGTTAATAAAAAATCCAGGGCCGCCGCACACTCATAGGATGCTTTTGATTCTCCGGTGTACAGGCGGTGCAGGAACCGTATCGGTGACGGCTTGAAATCGACGGGACAGGGAGAAGGTGACCGAAGCCGTGTCATCGACTCTCAACGCGAGCACCGAGAATCAGCCCGGCTGTGGAGAGCAAGCTCACACTGGGCCGCCATCTGAGTCAGTGCGACGCTGTGTGACAACATTTGGGCCGACCCCGCACCGCCGCTCGTTCGCCCGCCGCGTCCAATCGGTGGAATCGATCGTGTAGGGCATCCAGTCCGGGCGGAGGAGTTCTGGAAGAAGGTACCTCCCCAACTACCCCCGCACTCCACCGCACTGCGGACGCGAAGGATCGAGGGTCTCCGCAAGGGATCAGGGTGGGGCTGGCCAGCAAGGTCGTATGTTGCGGGAAACGATCTGGCCTGAACGAAGTCGAGAAGTATGCGCGGCACTTGCAGGCCGGGATTCCGGGCGCGCCAAGGAAGATCCAACTGTGGTGCAGGAAACACCGAACGCCCCGAGCAGCTGGCCGTTTGTCGTTGACGATTGAAGTTATTGCCGTAGCGAAGGCAAAGCTGTTGGAGATCGTCGTGTCGTTCTCGAGATTCACATCCAAAGCCGCACCGCCAGGGCCACCTGCCGCTGGCGGAGATCCAAACGCTTAGGATAGGTCTCGGCGATCATGCCCAGGGATGGATCGCCCCACCAAGGGTGATCGTGCCCAAAGCGGAGCGGTGGCCGATTAGGCGAGGCAGGGGCCCCTGCCGGCTCCGAACGAGTTGATTCTGGGTGGTGGTTGGCGCGTGGATGCCGTCGACGCCGCTTGTTGTTGTGGACGGGTGCCGGTGGAGGCCCACTTCGCTGAGAGGTGGAGGTGGTGGTGAAGGTTCTTGTTGATCGTGCACGAGGCTGGCGAGGTAGTCAGCCGGCTGAGTTGGCTGACACCTGGTTCAAGCGGTAAGATCTTTCGAGAGCTGGGAGCCAAAGTTTTGCCCAGCACATTTCGGTCCGCCAGACAGATCTTCCCTCAACTTGCCCTGTAGCCCAGCGGCGAGAAGAGGGACCGATTTGACGGCCTTTGGCATATGCTTCGTTTCGGAAGGCGATGGAGACAAACTCTCTGGCCGGATCGATTGGCGACCGGAGAACCAGAACCGGGCATGGAGGCGGTTTGTCATTCCACATAGACGAAGCCATAGCCCCACCAGCTGGGGCCCACTGCCATCAGGGCGTCTCTGGCCGGGCGTTGCGCAGCGTCAATCGGACGCTTCGGGACCTGCACATTCACGAAACTGATGCGCCAGCAGCAGGCTTCCACGGCCATGTCGCCCACGGGTGGAGCGCCCGGCCCTGGGCTGCGCGGGGGCCACTGAAGGCGCTCTGGGGAACACGGCCCGGTGGTGTTGAGATCGAGGCGGCCGGTCTGGAGGGAGGGCCTGGGGAGCGGCGGCAAAGCTGAAGGATCAAGTTTGCGGCCATCGGCGCTCACCACTGGCCGCGGCGCCGCCCGGCCTTCACCGGCGTTTTACCGGATGACGAAGCGGTCGCCCTTCTCCCTCCAGGCTGTTGTCTCGAAAGCCCGCCTCGGCCAGGGCAAGCCGTGTGGGACCTCGGCGCAGGCTGGTGGGATTGGGCAGGATCAGCTGGCCTTCCCAGCCCAAACTGTTTTGAACTGCTGGCAGCTGGGGGCCGGGGCCAGTGCCCTCGATCACCACCCTCAACGGCGTCCGGCAGGCCGGCGAACTCCTTGAGCTCCAGCGGCCCGACGCTGGCAACGCCTGACCGGGGATCACCAACCCACTAACCCCACCGTCGCCGCCAGCGCTAATCCAGGCCGGGATGTTCTGAATCACCGAGAAGGGAACATCCAAGCGATGGGGAGAGACTATGGGCGAGCAAGGCGAAGTTGCCATTTGCCGTCCTTCCGTCGCTTTTCACATCTATTCAGCATCTGTTCGGCATTTTTTTTTGTCGGCCTTATCCGGCGGCCGATCGTGATCAGTTTTCTGTTGGGGTTGGGTCAGCCGCTGCGGCCTTGTTGTCGTGGCTCCGTCGTCTTGCGTACAGCACGAGCAACAGCCGGTGAGCGGGCTGGGGGGCCCCGCTTTAGGGTCGGGCGCGCTGAGGTGAGATTCTCTGCACTCACCAGCAATCCCAGCCGCTCCAGCCGGCGCATGGAAAAGCCCCAGCAGGTTGGCGGAGCGCCCCTGCGCACTCAAAACAGTGTTGAGCTCTTCTGAGGCCCGTGAGGCTTCCAGGGGGATTCCTCGCGGCGCGGGGGCCTTTCCCCTCGGCGGGGGTGGGGCGGCTAGCGTCTCTGGCCGTGCCCTTAGCCCCCTTGATTGTGGGGTTGGGTTCGAACAGGTCGAGTTCGGACGCCCGCCGCGCGGGCCTCTCGACTGAGCTGGGCGAGGGAAGGTGCTGAGGTTCGCCGCTGCCGCAATCAGCTGCAGCAGATCTGCCTTGCCTGGACCCCTTGTCTTTCTCTGCCGCCTTTCACAGCTGACGCAGCGCTGCTCACGCAGGCAGGGCAGGTCCGCTGACTCCATGGCCCGCAACGCATGGAGCGGTTTTGGCCCTCGCGGAGGGCCTGCTCCAGGGCTGCTCACACCGCAACCGACCACCACCACGGCGGAGAGCAGTAGCCGGCCGCTGATCGGCATGCCCCAGCAAGGGCAGTGGGCGGTGCGCCCCAAGCCTCCGGAAGGTTTGGCTTGGGCCTCCCTCCTGAAGAGGCCCAATGCCAGGCAAGCCCCTGCTTGTTGCAGCAACCGTCAGGGCGCTGGGCCATGCCATCGGGCCCCCAGGCTCCTGAAGGCAGCCTGAGCTGGGGCGGGGCCCGCTTTTGCGGGGCGGCCCCGAAAACGTGGCGGTGAAGCTCGTAAAATTCGGGGGGGACCGTGCTGGCGTCCGATTGCGGGCTTGCCCTTCCTTCCCGCGGGGCCCTTTCCCTTTTTCCCTTTGGGGCCGGGTTTCCGCCCGCGGGGGGGCCGGCGGGCCCCCCCGTTTCAAGCCCGCCCACCCCAACTTGGGGCTGGGATAAAACGCGAGGCGACGGGGGCAGCAAGGCAAGCCAGGAGGGGAGGACGGGCCTTTAGCGAAAGCACGAGGGCGTTTGATTCGCTCCAACTCTCTCTCT
>Ga0163217_1090235_pt1 | contig 16923 bp, 24 predicted proteins | sample SynspAceP_FD_185933 | JGI IMG/M metagenome (GOLD analysis project Ga0163217, IMG submission 185933) | Saline lake microbial communities from Ace Lake in Antarctica - Synechococcus sp. Ace-P (PacBio error correction) | ecosystem: Environmental > Aquatic > Non-marine Saline and Alkaline > Saline ... | reverse complement strand
GAGATTTTGCGTGCAGCTGGCGTGGACCCCGACCGCAACGGTGCTTTCACGCCCGAAGACCTGTCCGATCACGTCGAGCACCTCGGCCTTGTGCGTGGGGGTTCGAACCCGGCGCAGGGCGCGTGGCGCCCCCGGATCAAATCCCCGAGATTGCAGGAAGCGCTGGCAATTTGGGTAACAGGCGGCACCTGTGTCGGCGACCCGTTAAAACGCGCGGTATATGCTGTAACAGGTTCGCGTAACTTCGCGACAGGCAGGTTCCTTTTGCAAACCTTACCATCGTGTTGCGCGGGCAGGGCGTCGACCACACCAAAGCGGGCGCGAAACACTTGAAACACGTGCCAGTAGCTTGCCGATGGTTGCGGACAGTTCGCATCAAGGCCAGATCAGCGGCTTACCATCGGCCACCAGCACGCGACAGGGGCCTCGCCAGATCGGCATGAGGCACGCAATCACCGCGCTTTTCAGCACCGCCGGGCTTGATCGTCAAGCACCTGTTCGGATTCTTTGGGATAGATATTGTAGCGCCCGAGATGATTCAGGTCTTTGCCGCGTCCGACGATTTGCCATAGCCGTGATCGTGCGATCAGCCAAATCCGTCCGGTGATGAAAAGCGTCTTCGCGCAGATTTCTGCGCGCGTTTTCTCTGGAATTGCCAATTGCCCTGGAAACACATTTGGCCGCGCACTTCGACGACGCCGTATGTCGCCTTGGGGCAGGGTCTCTTCCGGTTTCGAGATCGCAAATCTTGGCTTCGACACCCGGTAGCGGGGTTGCCCACCGTGCCCCCGCGTCGTGTCGTCATAGGGGTTTGGACGTGTTTCATATTGGTCTCCGTATCCGTAAACGTATCCAGAATACGGTGACCTGTGGCTCTTCGAAAACTGCTTGGTGAGTTTCCGCAGCAGCGGGCGCAGAGCCGAAATGAACAGCCGCATATGTGCGGTCAATCCGGCGGTGAAATCATCAGAGGAGAGTAGCGGGTGTAGACGGTCGGCACGCCCTCAGCGCGGTGCCTTTGCGGCAGTAAAGCGGAATCAACTGGTCGATATCGAAGTTTTGGTAGGAACACCATGTCGCGCCGCCCTCAAGCAGCATGATGTTGGGTGCGCCAACAAACACCACGTGGGTGTGGAAAAATCCGGCAGCGCGTGCAGCAGCACATCAGCTGGTGAAGTGCCAGACATCGGACAAGGGTTCGGCGTTTGCTGAGCCGGTTTGCTGGCTCAGCATTGCCCCCTTGGACCGGCCCGTAGTGCCGGAGTGTAGAGGAACGCGGCCAGATCCTCTGCGGTGCGCGTCTACGCGTTCGAAATGTGTCGGGGCAGTGTAGCTGCCAGATCGCGCAGCGTTGCCGCGGGCCGGTGGCGGTCCATGTTTCAAACAGCCGCGCCAGCGACAGCGGCAAACGGGCGGCGTGCTGATGACATCGGCAGGAACACAACCAGCAGCGCGCACTGATGCGACGAAGGTATCCCCTCGACGCGGTGTAGCCGGGGTTGAGTGGCAACAAAAAACACAAGCCCGCATGAACACATGCCGGCATAAAAGCGCCCAGCGCATTCGGGGGAGGTTGCATTATGCACCGCCACACTGTCGACCCACGTAGGCCCTTGTCCGGCAAACGCGTTGCATGCGTGCGGCAGAGCGGATGAATTGATCATGGGATGATGGTGCGCCACGTCGGGCAGGATCAAAAATGCCGATGGATTGCCACGAGTATGGCGACCGGAATTAAAGCGTCGTAAAGCCGGTGGGCATTGTCGTCTCCTTGTGTTCTTGGTCGTCGTTGCCGAATTTGGCGATTCATTGGCCGGCACGAGGTAAAAGGGCGGCGAGCGGGGCAAATTCTGATGCCTGTTCGTACATTCTATGCCCGGGTTTCGCAGACGGCCTTGACGCACCCGTGGGCGGATGACTTACCTCTCCTTTCGTTAAGCGCGGGCGTTGTGTAATGGTAAAGACTCTGCCTTCCACGCAGAAGACGCGGTTTACGATATCCCGCGCCCGCTCCCCACTCTGTGTGACTCAAAATTCCTTTGATTTACCCGCATTTGCTCCGCTGACCTCAATGCGCTTTTGTTGCAAAGTTCGTAAGGGTGGCAGCAACTTTGACCCGCGCTGGACCGTGCGGGCGATGGACACAGCAGCACTCAAAAGGATATTCACATGGGCACGGTTAACCCCGCACGGCCCGGCCCGTGCACGAAGAAAACGCGAAAAATCGCGTGAGTGCTGGGGGCACCTGCGCGCGCTGCTGCCGTTTCCTCGCGACCGGTATCGCGGTGGGCTGATGATCGCTGCGCAATACATGGCCGGGCTCGAGTGCAGCTGCGACGGCGGAAATCGATATTCTCGTCTGACGCTGCCACTTAGCTGGGCGCTCCTGGGTTGATCGAGATCGACCTTGTAGCGGCTGAGGCTCCGGAAGTAGTTAGCATGGACCATGTATGTTTGTAGGCTGGCCTCTGATCAATTCTCAGGGCTGTTGGCCGTCGGACGGGGCTGCGCTATGCGCTTGTCACCGCTTTGGGCGAGCAGGGGTCCGCGCTGATACTCCGCAGAGTCCGTGTTACGACCGCGTTCATTCTCCATGAGGCTCCGTCGTTTCTACAGATGAACCTGATTGACGGCGGAGGTGCTCAGCCGCGATCACGACTCCTACACGACGCGTTCGATGTTCTGTCGGTGATCGGGTCGTCTGATGGTCGATCGGCATTGCGCAATATTGCTGATCGTTGGACCGGGGTCTGGTGCTTGATTGTTGTTTACCTCGTGCCAATAGCTGACAGGCGATGGTGATCTGGCTGATGCGTGCCCGGCGGTGAATTGTGCCATTCTTTGTGTTTGGTGGCGTCGCCTGCGGCTCGTGCTAAGTCGCGAAATCAGGACGTTGGATCGCGGCGACTGCTCGGGAATGCGTCCTGGGAAAGGACCTTGGTGCAGGTTGCGAGCACCGTTACAGGCCGTTATCCAACGAGGCTCGCCAGTCAGGCGCGAGTTGGGAGATTGACCGAAGCGTCTATGATCGGCTGCACGCGGCGGTATCAGACCCGTGCGCTGTGTACATTAGTTGCTTGAAGCTTATATATAGAGAGTACTTATGCGTGTGGTGGGCGTCTGTGTGGATGGGCGCGCGCGATGTGCGTCGCCGATCAGATTGAGCCCCGGTGTGCGCTTGTTGCCAGCTTTCGTGATCTATGCGTCATAGGTCGCAGGCGGGGTCGCCGCCTCTGATCTCCGAGATTTGGGGCGAATTTGCGCGTGCGCGCCGCTGCGCGACCAGATGCCGTGTCTGTCGATACTTCTTTCTGCGCACGTCAAGACACGTGCCAAGATCCCTGAACCGACATTGCTGTTGCTCCACCCCACGTCGCAGGGCGCATTGCCTTTGAGAATGTGCTCATTTTCACCTACTCTGCCGTCCCCCGGCGTCAGGCGCTGGACGGATTAATTGTCCCGCATTCACCCCAGGTGAAAAACGGTCGCTTTGTGTGCCGCCCGTGCGGGCTCGCTGGCAAAACAAATCGATCATCCGTTTGATTCCTGCGTTTCTATGACCGGCCTCGGGGCTGGATTACCTTGATGGTGTTGGGCCTGCGCGACGTGTCGCGTTGCGATCTTCGGCAAGTCGGTTGCCCTTGTCCCGCAAGATCCGGTGATCTTTTGCGGCCTCTGCCCGCGAAAACATCGCTTTTGGCCGCCCGACGCCACAGACGCGCGAAAATTCACGCCGCCGCCGAGGCAGCCGCCGTGCGCTATCGGGTTCATCACCGCGCTACCCGACGGCTACGATAGCTTACTTGGCGCGAGCGTGGGGTGATGCTGTCGGGCGGTTGCAAAAGCAACGTATCGCCATCGCCGCGCCATCGTTTGCGCCGAGCGACGCGGATTCTGCTGCTTGTTGGACGAAGCGACCAGCGCCTTGGACGCGCGAAAGCTGGACCAGGGTGCGGCGGTGCAGGCCGCCGTGGACCGACTTTGACGCGTCAGACCGCACTCATACTCCTGGATTGGTCGCGTCTATCCGTTCTGGCAATAACCGTGAAAAAGGCCGACCGGCATCGTTGTGCTTGGGAGCAGGGCAGAATCCGTCGATATGGGCACCATGACTGAACTGGTGACGAAAAGGCGGGGCTTTATTTTGCGCGGTGGCACGCTACAATTTCACCGACGGCGGCGGTTGAACGCCATAAAAAAACTCTTGTGAAAATACTTGGCGAGGTGTTGAAATCACTCGTACCCGAGTGGGATTCCAGAAGGAGAGCAACATGGGTTTGTGGAGTTTCGTAAAATAGACGCTGGCAAGGAAAGTAATAAATTGGCGTGGCGGTGATGATACCGTTCACCGGAGCCGTCTCGCTTTCAGCACGATTGAAAGGACCTCGGGCTTGCATTGCTCGGAGCGGGCTTTCGACATCTCTGTCGAGGCGGGAAACAAGGTCAAAGTATGCCGCAAGCGTGCTGGCCAAGCCAGAGTGAAAAGAAAAGGTCATTCTTGTGTGGGGACGTCGAAGGCGTTGCCGCGTTGTAGGAAGACATGAGGGGGGAGAATGGCGGCGAGGCGGCGACGGCAGCCTTCCACACGGTTGAAAGGTGACACGTTTTGGGCGATTGCGGCCAAGACATTTGGGCAACGGCGCCACGCTACGTGAAAAATACTTTGAAAGCGAATTAAAACCCTGCTGTCGCACCCGATAAATCTTATCAGGCAGATGCTGCGCATTCATGCCAAATTTAATTCCGTACCGAGCATAAAACGGGGCATTACCACGGCCATTTCCCATTAAATAGAGCGCAGGAGGTTTTGCCGTTCTTTTTTGGCCTTCGTTGGGTAGTGTGCTGTGAAACAGCGTTTGGGGCTGCAAATGCTTGCGAAGCTATGGAATTTAGCAAATCATTTGACGACAGGGAGAAATAACGGATGCGGCACACCGCAACATACAGGGAGGAAAATAATGTCATTTGCCGGTATAGAAGGACGTAATGCATCGAAGAGAATGCCGTGGTTGACCGCGATGTTGCGGTAATAACTTCTTATGGGGTATGCTCGTATGTCGAGACACCGCGGGAAAGGTTCCCAGCCACGATGCCATCAGCTATCCAACTGTCTCGGGTCCAAAACAGTATCACGCAGAAAACGCTTAGCTGGTCGCAGTTGCGCGGGCCAGGTGGCGGCGTGCTGTCACTTAACGCTTGTCGGTCGTCGTGGGTGTCCGGCTGACAGAATGTTGTGCGCCGATATGTTCTGCCATACTTGTAATGAAGAACGGTCCATCACGTCTCTTTGGGCGCTCGCACGTTTGCACGGTATCGCGTGAACCTCGACTGTAATCCGCTGCTAGAAGCGGAACCAGGATTTGCGTTCGTCCTGCGCGCCATTACAATGTCCAAGTGTCGTTGATTGACCTCGGGCCTTTTCCCAAGACGGACGTGGCTGGAACAAATAAACGCCGAGGCGGATGCGCAACTGGCCGAATTGTCACGACGTAGCTCGAAGTGACTATGCCGCTATCTGACCGCACCAAAGGCGTGGACACTCCTCCCGCCGTGCCAGTTTGACCGCCTCGGCGGTTTTGTCAGCCACGTACGTCTTGGGGGAAAGCGCGCAAGGAGTCGCAACGACACTTGGCATTGGTTTCGCAGATCGACGCAAAATTCTGGTTTCCTCGCTTCTAAGCAGCGATTAATCGGGGTTCGCGATCCCTTGCACGGCACGCCCGAAAAGCTCGTGATGACCGTTCATTACAGTTGCAGAACTACCGCGAAACATCTGTCGGGCCGACACCCACGACGGAAACAGTTGGCCAGCACGCCCACTTGCCCTGCGCAACTGTCGACCAGCTAGCGTTTCTGCGTGATCTTTTGGACCCGAGAACAGCTTGTATAGCTGATGATCGTGGGCTGGGAAATACTTTCCGCGTTGTCGCTGAGCCATTACCCCATAGGGTTTTAGGCACATCGCGTGTCAGCCACGCGCATCTTGCTTTCGATTGCATTACGGTGCTTCATTACCGGCAATATGACATTCTTTTTCCTCCTTATGTGGTGCGGTTTGCCCGCATCCCGTTTATTCCCTGTCGATCAAAGGTTGATTGCTAAATTCAGCTTCTGCAAGCATTTGCAGGCCCAAACGCTTCGTGTTCACGCCCACTGACCCAACGGAAGGCCAAAAAAAGAACGGCCAGACCCTGCACGGGCGCTCTAATTTTTATGGGTGTCGTCGCACCCAATGGCCGTGTTAATTGCCCCCGGTTTTTATGATTGGGTACGATTGATTGGGCAGGCGAATGCGCAGCATCTGTCTCTGCCTGTACTAGATTTTAATCAGGGTGTCGGACAGCATAGGGTTTTATATCGCTTTCAAAGATTTCTTCGTAAGCGTGCGCCGTTGCCAATGTCGTTTGGCCGCAAATCGCCCAAAAGCGGTGTCACCTTTTTCAACCGTGTGGAAGGTGCCGTTCGCCTCCGCGCCGTCATGTCTTCCTCAACCGCAGCAACGCCTTCGGGACGTCCCCACAGCAAGAATGACCTGTTTCTTTCATCTCTTGGCTTGCAGCCTTGCGGTATTTGACCTTTGTCGCCCTCGACAGAGATGTCGAGGCCGTCGGCATCGAAGCCCGAGGTTCTTCAATTTCGTCCTGAGCCGCTCGGTGACTTCGGGTATCTTCACCGCCGCAAAATAACTTTTTGCCAGCGTCTTTTTACGAAATCCACAAAAACCCATGTTGCTCTCCTTCTGGATCCACTCGGGTACGAGATGTTTCCACTCCGCCAGAGTATTTCACAAGGTTTTTTATGCGTCACCGGCCGCCCGTCGTGTGAATTGTAGCGTGCAGCACGCGCATTAAAGCCGCCTTTGGTCACAGTTCGGTCATGGGTGCCCATATCGTACGATTGCCACTGCTTCCAGCACAACGATTTGCGGTCGCATTTTTCCGGTTGCAGCGAGTGGGTGGTGCCGGTCGCTGCGCTCAGTCGGTCCACGGCGGCCTGCACCGCATCTGTTCGCTTTCGGCGTCCAAGGCGCTTTGTCGCTTCGTCCAACAAGCAGCACCGCGCGCGTCGCGCAAGATGGCGACGAGCGATGGCGATTACCGTTGCTTTTTGCCCGCCCGACAGCATTCACCCGCACGCTCGCCAATGTAAGCTCATCGTAGCCGTCGCGGTTAGCGCTCCAGGTGAATGACCTGTTGCGCGGCGGCTGCTCGTCGGCGGCTCGGGTGGCATATTCTCGCGTCATGTTTGTGTCGGTCGGGGCGGCCCAAAGCGGATGTTTTTCGCGGCAGAGGCGCTAAAGATCACCGAGATCTGCGTGACAGGGCAACCGGACGTGCGGAAGACCGCCACGCGACACGTCGCGGCGCAGGTCAACACCATCAAGGGCTAATCGCCGAGGCGGGGGTCATAGAACCGCAGGGATCAACTGGAATGATCGTTGTTTTGCAGCGCCCGATCGAGGCCGACAAAATAGCGACCGTTTGCACCAGGGGTTGCTTCGTACAGATTAATCCCCCCGGGGGGGGGTTTTTTTTTCCCACCGGGCGGAGCGGCATGCTCTGAACCGCCGGGCGCGCAGGGTTAGGTGAAAATGCACATTCTCAAACGGCAATGCCGCCCTTGCGGCACGGGGGTGGGCAAGGCAGATGTATCGGGTTTCAGGGCTGCACGGTGTCTGCGTGCGCAGAAAGTTCGACCAGACGCTCTCTGTCGCGCCGGCGGCACGCTTGCAAATTCGCCCCAAATCTCGGACAGGGCGGCGACCCGCCTTGCGACATGACAGGCATAGGATCACGGATCTGGACAGGCACCGGGCTCATCTGATCCGCACGCACATCGCGCGCGCCCATCCACAGACGGCCCCCAAAAACCAAACCGGCAAAGACCAAAAAATCACAATAATTGTCATCAGCGCAGGGTGTCTTGTTATCGCGCTGTGCAGCCATCATTAGGACGGCTTCGGTCATCTGCCCGAACTTGCGCTGGACTGGCGGCCCCTACGTGGTAAAGGCCTGATAGGTCTGCACTGCACAAGGCTTTCGGGACGATTCCCGAGCTCGCGCGATTCAGTTCCTGATTTTCGCGACTTAGCACGGCGCAAGCGGACACGCACCCAACACAAGAATGGGCACAATTTACCGCAGGGCACGAATCAGCAAGACCATCCGCCGTCAGCTTGGCCGACGGTAACAACATCAGCACCAGACCACGGTCACGATCAGCATATTGCCGCAATAGCGATCGACATCGGACGACCCGATCACCGACAGATCAAAAACGTCGTGTCGGTCGTGATCGGCTGAGCACCTCGCCCGTCAATCAGGCTTCTCGTTAGACGCGGGGGCTCATGAAATAGACGCGGCGTTCGAAACAACGGCCTTGGGATATCAGCGGACGACCTCTCGCCAAGCGGGTAGACAAGGCACTAGCGCAGCTCCGTGCCGACGGCCAACAGTCCCTGCGATGATCTAGGCCGCCACTAAAATATGGTTCAGAGCAATTCTGGCCTATCGCCCGCTGCAACAGGTGTCGATCAACCCGGCGCACAGTCTAGAGAGGGCAAGCTGTCAACGAAATCATCGCCGTCCAGTTACCATTCGCAGATGGGGCAGCGAGTCATCTAGCCCCGATACGGCGCGAAGGAAAAAACGGCAGCAGCGCCGCGGCAGGCCCCCCTCAGCGATTGTTTCGCGTTTTCTGGTGCCGGCGGCGGTGCGTCGGTGGTACGTGCCATGTGATATCCTTTGAGGGGCTGCTGTGTCATCGCACGCACGCCGCGCGGGGTCAAGTGCTGCCCCTTAGCGGAACTTGCAACAAAAACGCATTGATCCAGCGGCAAATGCGGGTAATTCAAAAGGAATTTCAGTAAAAGAGTGGGCGGGCGGCGGGAATCGAAACCCGGCCGGTTCTTTCTGCGGGGGAAGGCAGAGGTCTTACCATTACACAAACGCCCGCGCTACGAAAGGAGAGGTAAGTCATTCCGCCGGGTCGTCAAGGCCGTCTTGCGAGGGGCAAGATGTCGGAAAAGGATTCAGAATGCGCCGCTCGCCGCCCTTTACCTCGTCCGGCCAATGACGCAAATTCGCATACGCGAAAGAACACAAGAGACGACAATGACCCAAACCGCCTTTACGACGTTTATTACGTGCGCATATCGGGCAATCCACGCATTTTGATCCACTGCCCGAACGGGGCACCATCCACCCATGAGTCAATCATCCGCTCTGACCGCACGCTGTGCCACGCGTTTGCCGGACCAATGGGGCTGACAGTGGGACGGACCGTGGTGAGCGGTGCAAATCGGCAAATCCCCCGATGCGCTGGCGCTTTATGGCGGCCTGTGTGTTCAGGCGGGGCTGGTGTTTTTGCCATCAACCCGTACACCGCGTCCGAGGTGGGATTACTTCGTCGGCAACTTCAGGTGCGCGGCTGCTGGTTGTGATCCTGCGGATGTCAGCGCACTGGCCCTTGCCGCTGTCGCTGGCGCGGCTGTGAAAAACCATGGACGCACGGGCGCGTGGTGAACGCTGCGCGAATTGGCAGCCACCACTGCCCGACACATCGACCACCGTAGACCGCACCGCAGAGGGATTTCTGCCGGGTTTCATCTCACCTCCCGCACAACGGCGTCCAAGGGGGCATGCTGAAGCCAGCAAAACCTGCTCAGGCAACGCCGACATCCCTTGTTCATGTCTGGCACTTCACCAGGCCGTGATGTGCGTGCTGCACGCGCTGCCGATTTTTCACACAACGGGTTGTTTGTGGCGACAACATTCATGCTGCTGAGTGGACGGCGCGATGGTGTCCTACCAAACTCAGATATTTCGACCAGTTGATCCGCTTTTATTTGCGCAGGCACCGCGCTGATGGGCGTTGCCGACCTTCTACACCCGTTACTTCTCTGATGAGTTCACCGCGGATTGACCGCACATATTGCGGCTGTTCATTTCGGGCTCTGCGCCTGCTGCTGGCGGAAACTTCACAAGCAGTTTCGAGAGCGCACAGGTCACCGTATTCTGGTAATCGTTAGGGAATGTACGGAGACCAATATGAACACGTCAAAACCCTATACGGACCACGACGGGGGGCACGTGGCACCGCTACCGGGTGTCGAGCTCAAGATTTGCGATCCCCGAACGGAGAGGACCCTGCCCAGGCGACATAGGCGTCGTGAAGTGCGGGCCAATATGTGTTTCAGGGTATTGGCAAATGCCAGGAGAAAACCGCCGCAGAACTGCGCGAAGACGCTTTTTCAATTCACCGAGGATTTTGGGGCTGATCGGACGAAATCACGGCTATGTGCATCGTCGGGAGCGGCAAAGACCTGATTTCCTCGGGCGGCTACAATACTATCCAAAAAGAAGTCGACAGTGCTTGACGATCAACCCGGCGTGCCTGGAAAAGCGCGGTGTATTGGTCGTGCCCTCATGCGATCTGGCGAGGCCCTGTCGGCGTGCTGGTGGCCGATGTACGCTGATCTGGACCTTGATGGCACGTGTCGCAAACCATCGGGCAAGCACTTGGCACGGTTCAAGTGTCGCGCCGCTTGGTGGTGGTTCGGACGCCCTGCCGCAACCGATGGGTAGGTGCAAAAGAACCTGCTGCGCGGAGATTTACGGGACCTGTTTACAGCATAAACCGCGCGCTTTTACGGGCGCCGACACAGGTGTCCCGCTGCTACTCCCAAATTGCAGCGCTTTCTGCAATCTCGGGGATTGATTCCGGGCGGCGGCCACGCGCCCGCGCCGGGGTCGAACCCCACGCGACATATGGCCGAGGTGCGACGTGATCGACGACAGTTTCTATCGGGCGTGAAAGCACCGTTTCGTAGTCGGGTCCACGCAGCTGCACGCAAATACTCGGAGCGCTGGTTTTGCCTTTTCCACGTCATCTCAATCGGGGGAAGCCGCACGCATCTGCAATTAGTTCGGCAGGTGCATGGGGCACGCTGTTGGCTTGGACGCGGCGCTCGTATGTGACAGGTCCGGCATGAGCATTGTTTTCCGCTCTCGATTTCGGCTGTCATCGGCCGCACGTTTCATTTGTGCCGGTGAAGCTCCTTCCCCAACGTTTGCCGCGTGTCCAGCCCGTTCCCCAGGGAGCAGACCGAGGGGCGACGTGGCAATTGTGCAGCGCGGATGCGGAGACGACGGCGTGATTATCATCCACACGGCCAGCGCGCGGGCGATCGGACGAGTCTTGCACGCCACCGCGCACTTGCATGGACAGCACAAACCCGATCACCGCCAGCGGCCGCTAGGTCGAAAAAATATTAATACAAATCGTCGACTTAGGACAAGCCGGCATGTTCACGGATACGCTGCCTGTGGGGGCGGCAAAGATCGCGATTTGGCCAAGGCTGGCGCGGGCAGGGGCACGCGGGTTCGCCGATACCCATGATCGTGTTCGCCATTCTCAGCCGCGCACCATAATCTGCAGGAGGTCTGATAACAGCGATGCCCTCGTAATTAGTGGTAGTTATCCTGCTCTGCCAGCGGTCGCGATAGGTCAGCTCGAGTTATCGCGTGGCCCAAGCCAAAGGATCCACGCCGCCTTGCAGCTGCGCTCTTCAAAGTTCACAGGGTCCAGCACGCGCCACATCGGCCAACAAGACTTGTGTCGATGCGAATGCCGTCGGAGGGTTTTGGTGACCTCGAACACTCGGCACTTGGGCAGGCCAAAGGCAGCGTAAGGCGCAGCCCGCCCCGCGGTTCCGGCCAGATCGGCTGCCCACTCGACATCTCGTCCCACGGCTCCCAAGACCTTGCGCGAGGCATCGTGCCCAATGCACAGGCGCAGTCTTTCTTGCCAGCGGGTCGACGCACGGTTGGGCATGGCAGCAGTTTCATCCATGAAGCTTTCATTGCATAAACCCGTTGCCAGACGCACCCACGACCGCACGAGCTGACGAGGATCACTCATCGCGGGCGTCGGTAGCGGTGACGCGGTAGTTGGGGATCTGGAACGGCTGTCCAGCCCCTGCGGAACTATCGCCACGTCTGGTCAAGGCGGGTTGTTAACCGCGCGAGGAGGATTTCAAGCGACCGGGGGCGAGCAATGGATAAATCAAACGCTGCAGATACGGCCATCCGCACAGCTCCGCGTCCCGCGCGTCAATCGCCAGGCTGTTGCGCGGGAAGGTCATGGGTTGAAGTTTCTTCGCGTGCCAGGATCATCTTGGTCGGCCGTGTCGGGCAGCTGCACTCGCGACTCTACCGTTGGGCGATATAGTTCATCTCAAGGCCGTCGACCCAAAACTGCCGCGGGACTCAGCACATGCACAGGATTCATCGCTCATATCCCCGTCAAGCCGCCCATGTTCTGGCTTTGACAGCGGGGGATTTGCGTGCCGGTCAGATATCAATTTGCGTCCTCGGTCAGCTGACACGACGCTCATCGGTTCATGGGGCGTGGGCCAGATGGGTGCGGTATTCTGCCCACGACAACGAGAGCGTCTTGCCAGCGCTTCCTCTACCGTCGCCTTCATCATTGAAGGCTGTCGCGGTGGATCGTCGGTGAAGGAGGGCCGCCACTGCCGCGAACTGGTCGGCGCTGGCGATGTAGGCGCGGCCCCCAGTCGACAGTTTCAACCGCCTGGCGCGGGCCTGAAACGCGGCCATGTGTTATCGGCACCACAGCCAATGCCACCTGTGATCGTCAAAACCGCATGAACACGCGCATCTGTTGCGCCCCTTCGGCCTCAAAACTGTTCAACCGCCGCCATCGCGGATTTGGTGGGGTCGGTGGCGATCACATACCGTCCATCTGCATATCGATTGCCATAGATCTGCGTGCCGTGGATTTGCAACAATCGGTGTTGCGTGTTTTGCGGCTTAGTCAGATAAACGCCATTCCGACGGGTCGCGGAGGATGACATCCTGCACTAGGCTCGATCTCGGGGCGATGCTGCAAGATAGATAGATATTCAATCTTAGCCCGTCCGGCAGCCGATTAAACCATCTTCGTGCCCCAGTTGATCGCGCGGCAGGCCGGTCTGTTTCATCGCGGCTTGCATCAACGTCGTCACGCGCGACGCACCCATTCCATAGTAGGGCGGTCGTACATATCGGGGCCAGTCGACGACCGCCGGTGATAGGCAGCCATCAGCTTTGCCACAACATCCAGCGCGCCCGGCCCGCGCGTGCCAGCAGCGTTCAGAGTTCGCGGCAATCGGCTAGCGGCCTCTGCGCGACAAACGCCATTGTATAGACGCCATCCGCCGGACCGGGCGACAGCTTGGCGTTGCGCGGGATAATAGTGTCAGCTCTTCGCGAGTTATGCGCTGATCGGGACACGCACCTGCCACATCGCACGCGGCGTGATCAGCGTGCCCCTTGGGCATCGATCTTGAACGTTAAGGCGTGATCGCGGTTTCACGGGTTTCAGCCCGTCAAGGCAGCGGGGTTTTCGCCCTGCGTTTGTAAAGATAAGTGCCAAAGACACGCCCCGCAAACAGCAACAGAGCCGACAAGGAAGCTCGGCGGGCAATGTTTTTCACGCGCCCCCTATCACACCGCCTTGAGCTTGAGCGCGGCGGTCTTTACCGCCTCGCGGATTACGGGATGGTACCGCATCGACACAGGTTGCCGCTCATGGCGCCGTCGATTGGTCCGTCTTGGCGTCGCGTTTCAGTTCAAGAAAAAGAGGCGCCTTGCATGATCTGGCCGATGGCAGGTAGTCCGCATTGCGCGACCTGCAGTCGATCATGGCCTCTTGGACGCATGGCGCACGGCGGAGTCCCCAACCCCTCGATCGTGGTTATCTCGCCTCTACGTCACTGGCAGCCAGGGGGCGGCCAGGCGCGAAACCGCGATCCCGTCCATATGACGGTACAAGGCCCGCACTGTTGCGATGCACAACCCATACTTTGGACCCGTGATGCCCAAGATATCGCGCAAGACCACAAGCATCGCATGTCTTCCTCGGACGTCAACATTCAATGGATAACCGCCATTCACCGTAAGTTTCATGCCCTGTCTGCCCCACGTTGCACTCTTATAAATACCAGCGGGAAACCGAGTGTAAACCCCCTTGTCCGCAGCCCCTTTCCCCTACGTCAAAAACATGATGGCTTATGGGGCTGTTAGAAAGCATAAAACGCCGCCCACTTGGGACGGCGTTGCCATAGATTTTACAATTTACGCTTAGAATTCAACGACGCAACGAGATGATTCCCTTTGATGCGTGGCATTCAAGCTCGAACCTTCGTTGATCTGGTCCAGCGTCAGTTTGTGGGTGATTAATCGGGTCGATCTCGATCTTGCCGCTCATTGTACCATCGACGATTCTTGGCAGGTCGGGCGGCCTTGGCCCGCGAATGCAGTCCTTTCAGACGCGACCGTCAACCAGTTGGACACGAGGGTTCGAGATTTTCGGGCCCTGCGGTGCGGACACAGATTGTGATGTTGGCCCCCAGCCCTTATGTGCGGCTTCAGCGCCTGCGCTGACATTTGGTGTTGCCGTTCGCATCAAAAGGTATAGTCAGCGCGCTTGGTCAATTTCAACCAGATGCGCCACCAGATCACCCTCGACTTTGCTGGGTTCACAAAGTCTGTCATACCGAGTAGCGGCCCGTCTCTTCCTTGTCGTCGTTTTCATCGACGCCGGACGATCTGGTCGCTCCGGCCAGGCGCAGGCCTTGGATGACGTTCAGCGGATGGCCGCCCAAGCCAAAGGACCACGCAGCGCGCGCCGATTTCGACCTGGCGGTGTTGATCCCGCGCGATTGCTGTCACACCACAGCGATATTAGCAGTTTTATCGAAAAACGGCGCGTCCTTGCGGACTTTGGGCAAGCGCGATTCGGGGTCACCGCTGTGGTTGGCAAGGTGAACCACCCCTTATAGTGGTTGGATCGGGTGCATCCATCATCGAAGCGCGTTTGGCCGTCGGCGCAGGCCCTGACCTTGGGTCACGCGATCGCCTGACACAAGTTGGTTTTCCGACAAGCAGTTATTTCGCATTCGCGGCATTCGGCGTGTAAAGCGGATACATGGTCGCCGAACCTCGCAGCGATGGTTGACGCCTTCGCCGTTTTCAGCACAACACCGCGCCTTCGTGGCAGAATTGGCGGGAAAGATTACCTTTCGGGTTGTCGCCCGACGTCGTGAATTTTCGTGTGGCACAGGCCCGTGGCCTTTGATTCGATCAGGATTCCCGTTGGGGGCCTGTTTTCCAGATGGTAGTCCATCACTTCAGCGAGTTGGAACTGCGGCACGGCGCGGCGGCGCGATGTTTTCGATATAAGAAGAGTCTTTTTGCTGTTTGGACAAAAGGGAGAAAACGAGCCGATTGTCAGTAAGGGGGCACGGCTACGCCGGCAAAGGTTCATGCCACTCGGGGCGCTGCCCAGCCGCTTTGCGGCCCCTCCCGGGATTTTAGACCTTTGAAGCACGATAGCGTTTGCGCGCGCGTGTTTTTCATGTCCATCGGTTCTGCGACAATGATGACGTTCGTGCCGAGGAGAAGACAGTGGTTAGACCGAGCGAGATCGGAATGAAACCGCCGCAGCACGCCGTTTTGGGCGACGCCCATGTCGCCGCGCCGAGGCGGCAAAGACCGATCTGGATGCACCGTTTCAAAACCTGATCACGCGAAGGAAGCCTGGGCACGGGTCTGGGCGAGTGAAGATCAGCATCGCGACGTCAATGCTGACGCTTGCGTTGCTGGGGCGACGGCAATTTTGACGAGATTCCGATGCAAATCCGTGCCACAGCCAATACCGGTGCAGCAAAATCGAGTGATAGAGGGCGTTTCCAGCATGCCATCTATGCGGGTGCCAAAGGGCGAAACCATGCGCTTAAGCTGCGAAACCAACTTATCAGAATGGAAGCCGGCGAATGGGATCCGATCAGAAACGGTGCGTTCTTATCCCGAGAGCACTGGCATTCCGCCCGCGCTGGTCACGGCCTTAGCGTCGGTTGTGCGGTGGCGCACAAAAGGCGCTGATTTCCTATTGACCAACGTGAGCGGAGACGACCGGTCTTTGGCCAACAACATGCGGGGGCGCACTGGATAACGATCTGATCTTAACTACGCCGTCGAAGGCGAGATGGGACGATTTGGTCAAAGCGGTCAATCGTGCAGGTTACGTGTGCTGGACCAGAACGGGCGCCGGCGTGCCGGGTTGGCCTTGTTGGAGTTCTGCAGGCAATGCGGGCGGGCGCTATCGCCATAAAGAAGAGGGCAGTATCTGGCCCGCTCGAACCCCAATTTTGGCGGTTGCGGGGGCCGGGTGACGGAACAGAGAACGGCGGGCTAACTAGCTGCGCACGGGTCAAACCCGGTGCCTATCCTTGGCCAAATGGAGGGGAACGGACTGGCGCCCGGCGCAATATCCATTTTTTCCGTGTTATGGACAGGGTTTGCGCACACGGCGCTGATCACCAGATTATTTTAGAGGGCGACCCGCTTGATCTGGAAATGGCCCCATTGTCCAAAGATTCCCGGCACGCGCCGCCGTTGAAACAGCTGATCGCCCGTGGACGATGGACAGATACGTGCCAAATGGGTGCCGGCGCCTATAAGTTCGAATATTTGTTGCTACCGGGGCCGCCGGTCGACCCTGATTTGAAAACCGGATGGAGGGAACCTGATGCAAGAGCTGACACCAGTTGAAAGAAAAGCCGTCCCAGACAGCCAGGGCCCTATGTCATATTCGCTTTTGGCGTTTGCACTTAATTTTTTGCGATATCAACGGTTTGTTTACCCTGAGAGGATTCTGGGCGCGCATGAATGGTCAATGCCGATTTACAAAAGGGCGAAACGGATTCCAAACCCCTCAGGGGGCACCGGGGTTTCACTTTTTTTGGACCCGGGGGGGGCCCCCCACCCCGGGGGGCAAAAAACCGCGGATTTTTTCAAAAAAGGGATTTTTTTGCCATGGGATCGAGATAATGGCAGGCGATGCGCGATCTCTCTTCTT
>Ga0163217_1007154_pt1 | contig 16927 bp, 19 predicted proteins | sample SynspAceP_FD_185933 | JGI IMG/M metagenome (GOLD analysis project Ga0163217, IMG submission 185933) | Saline lake microbial communities from Ace Lake in Antarctica - Synechococcus sp. Ace-P (PacBio error correction) | ecosystem: Environmental > Aquatic > Non-marine Saline and Alkaline > Saline ... | reverse complement strand
CTTATCGGGAAATTTTCAGGCTTTTTTTTACAGCAATTGCGGTGACTTCCAGGCCCGCCGGCTCGCCATCCGCAGTTAAGGATGGGCAAAGAAACGCGCCTGCTCCACACCCTCAACGGCTGCGGCCGGCGGTGGGGGGCACGATGGCGGCCCCTGCTCGAAACCGGACAGCAAGCCGTGGCAGCGTCCTGCTGCCGCAGGCGCTGGGTTCCCCTACATGCGGCTGTGGACCGCCTCGTTGCCGAAACCTGAACCCAGTCTCTTACGGCCTCCCCCACACCTACCCAACGCCTTCAGCCCGCGGCGGGCGGGTTGCCCTCCACCAATGAGGGCACTTGCGTCCGGTCTGAATGGTGTTCTTTCAGCCTCTGGCGATCCCCCCCCTCCCCTCCCATGGCCGCCTGATCGTTGTGCATGAGGCTGGCACTTCTTGCCGCCCCTGGCAGGGCATCCGCGTCAGCGCGTTTTTCGATCGCTTCGAGTCCGGTGCTGCTGGACGTTCAGCGCCGCGGCGTTCAGTTCGCCTGGCGGGCGATCCCGTCGGCGGCTTTGTCGCCTTCCCTTGACGATGACGAAGACAGGACCAGCGGCCATCGCTGCCGGGACGATCCCTTATCTGCTGCGCAACCGCCCCCTGCACCAGCGCGCCCTGGTGATTCGCCGCCGCGTGCTCTCCAACCTGCTTGTGGGCTGGACCGGTGCTGCGGCCCAGGGATTGTGGTGGGGCAATTCCGGCGGTTTTCAGCGCCAAACCGGGCGTGGGTCGTTGGCGGCCGTTACAAGCCTGGCCAGCCGGGCGGCCCTCCTCGGCCTGGTCGGGGCGGCGGGGGGGGCGCGGCGCTCGCCGGCGCTCCGGATTCGTCCAGCCTCGGCCGCGTCAGCCTGCTGGAGGCCAGGGAGGCGGTGGTCGGCCTTGGTCGGCGCGATATCAAGGCCGCCCCAAGCAGACCTGCGACCTGGTGGCCGAGCGTGACGGGCAAGGACACTCAACGCTCAACCCTTCACCCCCCGCCGACAAAACGACGGCATCGCCGCATCGGCCCAGCTGCAACCCAATGGCGCGACGGCCTTTCCGGCCCCCGCCACTGGCCCACCTGGAGGTTGATCAAAATCCAGACAACCGCATCTTCGCCCAGGCTCACGGCCGCACCATCGATGGCTTCGTCGCCCTGGTCACCCGCTCAGTGGAAAACGGCTCCGCAGGATGTCGGGGCGGGTCTCAAGATCGTTGAAATGGGCGCCAACGCTGGCCAAGAGCGGCGGCAGCAGTCTCTACCTGTTCACAGCCCTGATCTCGATCACCTGGGGCCGTTGATCAATGCCCTGCCCTGCCCTGCTCGATGGCGCGTCAGTTCCTGCTTGTGTTGATTGAGGGGGTGCGCGGTCGCCCCCTGCCCCAGCGGCTGCAGATGTCTTTCATTGCAGTCGGGCTTCCTGCTGTGGGGCTCAGTGCCGTACTGATCGTTAAGGACACAGCCAGCTCTCGGTGGTGCAGCCAGCTTGATCGGCCGCTGAGGTGAGCGAACGTCTCCGGGCCCGCTTCCGACGGCGCGGCAAGCGGGCTCCGTTGATCCTGGCCCGGCTTGGTTGAGCCTCTATCCGAGGCCACCTGTCGCTGACTGGCGCACCCCCTGGGAGCTGGCTGGTGGCCACGATGCTCTCGGCCCAGTGCACGGGATGGAAACGGCGTCAACCGGGTCACCCGGCCCTTTCGAGCGGCTTTCGCCGATGCGGAGGCCGCGCCGCTGCCACCGCCGCAGAGGTGGAGCCGTACGTGCATTCCACAGGCTTCTTTCGCAACAAGGGACAAAAACATCTGGGCCGCTCGCGGGCTGCTGATCGGCACCACGGCGGGGCGGTGCCGCCGGCGCATGGACGCCCTGCGGAGCTCCCTGGTTGTGGCCCGGAAAACCGCGAATGTGGTGCTGGCCCATGGCCTCGGATCAACGCCGGGCGTCACTGTCGGACACCATGTGCGGCGGGCTGAGCAACCGGCTTCGGCCTGAGGCAAAGCAGAGCGATGCCGCGCCGCATCGAACCGAGCTGATTGAAGCTTGCTGCCCAGCCGGGAGTGGGAAGGAACTTCTCGATCCGGATTGATCTTCCACGCCCGCGGCCGTCTGCAAGCCCGCAAACCGCCTGCGACGGCTGCCCCCTCGCCGACCTCTGCCCAGCCTCCCGAGCACGGCCGCGCGGTAGACTGATTACATCCCTGAAAAACCAGTCTGAGCCGCATGGCGAAAGAAGGGTCGATGATTCGCGCGCGATGTCAAGCGCAAAAAATCGTGGCTCGCTTCGCCGTAAGCGGGCCGCCCTGATGCGCGTTCGAGGCCTCCCCAGCCCGATTGGGGAGCGCCTTTGAGTGCACCGCAAGATCCAGGGCTGCCCCCCCACAGCGCGCAACAGGTTGCGTAACGCTGCTGGGCCACTGCAAGCCCCGTGGCTACTTACGCGATTTCGGTCTGTGCCCGCAACCAGTTGCGGGAGATGGCTCACAAGGGTCTGCTGCCCGGCGTTCACCAAATCCAGCTGGTGGAGCCCATTCGGGCTTGGCAACCAACTCCAGTGATGAAAAAATTCTGGCTGATGTATGTGGCCGATGCTGAACTGCTCTTGTTCCGTTCATTGTCGCAAACTTTTTTTGACTGTTGTGTTCTATCGCCCCTTTTGCGACCCCATTCGTTGCGAAAAAAGTGGCGGCAAGATCAAACAGCACGGTGGCCCTGACGCCACCCTCTGTCGGGGCGTTTTGTAGGCCCAAGCGCTTGCCGGCAGGCAAGGCAGGCGCAGCCGATTTGATTGCAGGTTTTGGGGGCCCTGATCACCCCGTTTGCCTCTTCACTAGTGGGCGCAGCCCATACGGGGGCAAGACAAAATGCGAGAATTCAACAACGTCAACAAAACGGACATAATCAGAAAGTTGCCAGGAAAAAAATTTCAGTCGGTCTCTTCGATGGTCGGGAGATCGGCTGGACCACAGGGTTGTTTGCCCCCTCAAGCAGCGGGGCCTGTTAGTTGAATGTGGTGTACGTCCGTGCTGGTCACGGCCACCAGGCCAAAGGGTCGCGAAGGGGATCGATTTCCTCCCCCCACCTTGCGACTTACGAAGAGGCGTCTTACGCGCGGACGCATTTCCCCGCAGCTTTCTTCCGCGCGAAGGCCGCCCCCCCGAGCGCGCCCTTCCTCACCACGCGCCTTTGATCGACGCCCGAGCGGCCGCTGTTTCCCTCCTGGCTACGGACGACCTCCAGGTTGGTTCGCCACTGCCTTGTCGCTGGGATGAAACGGGTCCGCCCGATGTGCTCGCCGTGACCGGCGCTCGATCGCCACCTGCTGGCCAAAATCCCCTTTCAACGCCCGAGGCGGCCGTGCGCGTCGGCCTGCTGGGACGACTTCGCTTAGCTCACCCCAGCTAACGCGAAGATCGAGGCAGTGAGCTGGATCTGGTTGTTGGGCCGGCACCCCGTCCGGGTGGTGATGGTTGAAGCGGCGCCAACCAGCTGCCCGAACAAGACGTGATCGAAGGCGATCGACTTCGGCTACGAAGCCCGTGGGCGAGCTGATCCAAGGCCCAACCAGGACCCTCTCGCCGACCTGGGGCATCGGAGCAGGATTCCGGAAGCGCAGGTGCTCGACGCCGCCCTGCCGAATTTCCTGGAGCAGGAATGGCGGCGTCGCATCGGCGAAGGCTCAAGCAGTTCGCCGTCACCAAGGCGGAGCGCGACGCCCAGGCTCGATGTGATCAAGGCAGGCGTGGCCCAGAAGATTGGCCGTCTCCTCGACGGGTCGATCCGATCCGCCTGGCCGCCACCGGCAAGGCCCTCGGCAACACCTTACAAGGGCATCACCAAGAACTGATGCGCGGCCCAGATCCTCAAGCGAGGGCAAGCGGGTCGATGCCGCAACTCGATGAAGTGCGGCGATCACGGCGGCCGTCGGCGTGCTGCCAAGCGGGTGCCATGGCTCCGGACTCTTACCAGCGCGGGCTCCACCAGGTGCTCTCCTGCGCCACCCTCGGCACCCCAGCGATTTGCCCAGAGATGGACGACCTCAAAACCGATGGGGCGAGAAGACTTATCTCCACCACTATAACTTTCCCCCCCCTATTCCGTCGGGCGAAACCCGGCCGATGCGCCCCCCGGCCGCCGCGAAGTCGGCCACGGCGCCCTCGCCGAAGCGCGCCCTGATCCCGTTGCTTCCCGCCCAAGGAGGGCTTCCCTTACGTTGATGCGGGTCGTCTCGGAGTGCCTCAGCTCCAACGGCTCCACCCGATTGGGCTCGGTCTGCGGCAGCACCCTGGCGCTGATGATGCCGGTGTGCCGCTCAAGGCTCCCGTAAGCGGCGCCGCCATTGGCCTGATCAAGGAGGGTGATGAGGTGCGCATTCCTCACGACATCCAGGGCATCGAGGATTTCCTCCTTTCTTCCTTTTTTTCTCCCCCCCCCCCCCCTTTTTTTTTCCCTCCCTCCCCCCCCTTTCCCTTTTTCCCTTTCCTTTTCCCCCATCGGCGACATGGACTTTTCAAGGTGCCGGCACCGAGAAGGGCATTCCACCGCCCTGCAGTGGACGAAAAATGTCCGGTCTGGCGGTGAAGGACATCGCCGAAGCCGTCAACAGGCCGCCCGGCCCGCTTGCAATCCTCGAGAAGATGGCTGGAGGGCAAATCGAGAAGCCCCGTGAGATCTCTTCTCGCCGCATGCCCGCGGCTTGCTCAGCTTCGCATCGATCCGAAGCTGATCGGCACGGTGATCGGCCCCGGTGGGCGCACGATCAAGGGCATCACCGAGCGCACCAACACAAAGATCGGACATCGAGGATGGCGGCATCGTCCACGATCGCCAGCACGACGGCGGCCGCCGCCGAGGAGCCCAGGCGGCATCATCGAGGGGCTGGACCGCCGGATCAGTGAAGCGAGCAGTTCAGCGAACGGTCACCGGGTGATCCCGATCGGCGCCTTCGTGGGAGATCCTCCCCGGCAAGGAAGGGTGATTTCCACAACTTCCCAGCTCTCCGAAGCCAGCGGTCGAGAAGGTGGAAGACGTGATCAAGGTTGGGCGATGCGTCACCCGTGCGGGTTGCGCGAGATCGACAACCGCGGTGTATTCAACCTCCACCTTGCGCGTGTGTCCCAGGAACCCGTGGCGGTCTGAGATCGATCGGGCCCCGCTGAGCTGATCCCCCGGCTGAACCGCCGCGGTGTGCCTCTAACCTGGGTGGGCACACGATCGGCAACCGGGCGATTCTTCGCCCCGGCCCGGCAGGTGCTTGAAGGTTGATCGCATCGCCTTGCGAAGGACACCCGGCCACAGCGGCCAGCTTTGGCGGGTTTCGCCATTCGTGGCCGCCTGCTCCAGCTTCACCAGCACATACCAGCACGGCCGCACCCCGAGCTGCTCGCCGGCGCTGCAGGCGGCGAAAGCCTGCGCTGATCAAGCGATGCCGGCCTGCCGGGCATTCTCGATTCCGCGAGCTGTGGTGGCGGGCCGTGCGCGCCCGCGGCTGCCGGTGATCTGCATTCGGGCCCCTGCGCCGTCACCACGGCCCTGTGAGCAGTGGCCGGCCGACGGGCGTTTTGCTTCGAAGGCTTCCTACCCGCCCAAGCCCGCCTGCCGCCGCCAGGCCCTGCAGGAGCTGGCCGCGGGAAACGCCGCACGCTGGTTGCTGTTCGAAGCGCCGCAGCCGGTTGGTCGAACTGCTGGAGGACCTGCTCGATCTGCTCGGGCCAATTCGACCGCTGCTGGTTGGCCCGGGAACTCACCAAACGCCACGAACAGCAGGTTGGTCCCACGGTTGGAGGCGGCCTGGAGCACTTCGCCAGGTGCCCCCCCGCGGCGAAGCAACCCTGTGCTCGGCGGCGCCCCTGCCCCGAAGCTCCCCAGTGGAGCGAGCCGAGCTCAGGGCGGAAACTTGGCGCGGCGCCTGGCAGCGGGCCTCAGTGGCGCGACGCGCCCGCCAGCTCGCCGCCGAAAACCGGCCTCTCCCGCCGCAGGATCTACGCCCTGTCCACCAGCCACCCCATAGCAGCCGCCACTACCAGTTCGCCTTGGCCACTGTTCGCTCGCCCACCAAGCAGTCAGAATCCACAAAGAGCCAACGTTTTGTCCCCGTGCTGCTGCGTCTGCGCCTTGCTTGCTTTCTCCAGCCTCGGTGGCGGCCTTGTTGCTGCTGCTGATCCTGTGCCTGGGCTCGCAGGAACCTCAACGAACGGGGCCGTGCTGCAGCTTGGCATTTGGCGACGTGCCGCTGCCCAACCGGCTTTTGGTGGGCGTGCCCGGTGGTGGCTGATCAGCGGCGGGCAGCGCCACCGCCCTGGTTGATGCCAGGGGTGTGACAGGATCCGCAGGAATAGGACAAGCGCCTTCGAGCACGAGTCGCGGTGATGCCTGAACCAGCAGGTAGGGGCGGTTGACCGCCGCATTTCAGCACCTGGCCTGTCAAGGGCAGCTTGATCACCCGTTGGTGCGCCGCAAGCTGCGCTTGGCTGGCGCGCGTTGGCGACACCAGGCAGCGGCCTGACCTTGTTTGCCCTCCCCATCGGCAGTCTGCCCAGCTCAGGAAAATCGCTGAGGGGGCGTTCCTGCAAGTTCCACCGTCTTGTCGACGAGCATGTAGAGGCTTTTCAGGCAGTGGCGCGCTTCTCCCAGCGGCTGGCGGCAGGCTGCCGCCTGGGCGCCCTCAAGGGGCAACGCCACGGGACGGCCACAAAACGATTGCCTTCTCGGTCCCGCCCCGAAGCCATCGCCGCCATCGCCGCCCCGTCGTCGCTGTCGTCTCCTCACCGAAATCATCGGCATCATCGATCGCCCGCACCACCGGGGGCCTGGTGTCCTCGTCGTTCGTCCTACTTGGCCTAATCAGCGCCGTCTTCACGTCTTCAAAACGGTCTTCAGCGCCAGCACCTAGGTCAGCGCGGATCAAACTAGCAACTGGCGCTGTGGTTGGCAACGCGCGCGAAGCTTGTGGCCGTGCCCGTTTTTGCCGCTTGAGCCTGTCCAGTTACGCTACCTCCTTCCCCCAGCGCGCCTTTAGCGACCTAGGCGCGTCACCGTGTTGGGCGCTGCAACGAAGCGCGCAGCCAGCGCCTGGGATGCCCTCATCGCCCGCTGATAGCGCCGCACCAGTCTGTTTCTGCTCGTCCGCTTGAGCACGGTTGGCCGGCAGGGCTGGAGCTGTTCAACGGCCGTGCTGGACTTCGAACCAGCGACCGTGCGATTTAGAAGTCGCATTGCTCTATCCCAACTGAGCTAACGGCCCACCCGGGCAGCCTAAGGTGGCGGCTACGCAAACCCCTCCTCCAGTTCCATTGGCGGGCCAACGGCTCAGCGACGAGCAGAAACAGGACTTTTTTGGTGGCGCGCCTATCAGCGGGGGCGAGGGCTCCAGGCGCTTGGCGCGGCCTGTCGGTTGCCAGCGCCAAACACGGTGACGCGCCTGGCAAGGCGGCTCTGGGGAGGAGGCTACGGGACCAGCTCAAGCGGCAAACGGGGCAGCCCAAGCTTCTCCGCTTGCCACCCACCGCCGCCAGTGCTGTTGCGGGCGCTGACTAGGTGCTGGCGCTGAAGACGTTGAAGACGTTGAAGACGGCGCTGGAATTAGGCCAAGAGGGACGACGACGAGGACACAGGCCCGGTGTGCTGGCGATCGAGTTGATGCCGATGATTTCGGTTGAGGACGACGACAGCGAACGGACGAGGGTCGGCGATTGGCGGCGATGGCTCGAGGCGGGACCGGAGAGGCAATTCTGTTTGGGCCGTCCCCGTGGCCGTTTGCCTGAGGATCGCCCAGCGGCAGGCTGCCGCCAGCCGGCTGGAGAGCGCGCCACTGCCTGAAAGCCTCTACATGCTCGTCGACAAAGACGGTTGGAAACTGCAGGCCGCCCCCTCAGCGATTTTTCCTGAGCTGGGCCGACTTGCCCGATTGGGGGAGCAAACAAGGTTCAGGGCGCTGCTGGTGTTCGCCAACCCGCGCCGGCCAAGCGCACTTTGCGGGCGCACCCAACGGCGTGATCAAGCTGCCTTGACAAGGCAGGGTTGGTTGCGGCCGCACCGCCCCTACCTTGCTGGTTCAGGGCATTCACCCGACTCGTGCTCGAGGCGCTGTCTATTCCCTGCCGGGATTCCTGATCACCCCTGGGCATCACCAGGGCGGTGGCGCTGCCGCCGCTGATCACGCCCACCACCAGGGCGCGGGCCCACAAAAAGCCGGTGGGCAGCGGGCACGGTGCGGCCAATGGCCTAAGGCTGCAGCACGGGGGCCCGTTCGTTTGAGTTTCTGCCGAGGCCCAGGGCACCAGGATTCAGCAGCAGAACAGGCCGCCACGAGGGCTGGAGGCAGGCAGGCCGCCAGACGCAGCAGCACGGGACAAAACAGTTGGGGCTCTTTGATTCTGACTGCTGGTGGCGATGCGTACAGTGGCCAGGGCGAACTGGGTAGTGGCGGCTGCTATGGGGGTGGCTGGTGGAGCAGGCGTAGATCCTGCGGCGGGAGAGGCCGTTTCGGCGGACGAGCTGGGCGGGCGGCGTTTCGCTCCACTGAGGGCCCCGTGCCAGGCGCCGCGCCGTTCCGCCCTGAGCTCGTGCTCGCTCCACTGGGAGCTTTCGGGGGGCAGGGGCGCCCCGAAGCACCAGGGGTGCATTTCGCGCGGGGGCACCTGGCGGAAGTGCTCCAGGGCCGCCTCCACCGTGGGACCCCAACCTGCTGTTCGTGGCGTTGGTGAGTTCCGGGCACCAGCAGCGGTCGATTTTGCGAGCAGATAGAGCAGGTCTCCAGCAGTTCGACCAACCGGTGCGGCGTTCGAACAGCACCAGCGTTGCGGCGTTCCGCGGCCAGCTCCCCTGCAGGGCCTGGGACGGCGCGGCGGGCTTGGCGGGTAGGAAAGCCTTTTCGAAGCAGAAACGCCCCCGTCGGCAGGGGGCCACTGCCTCACCAGGGCCTGGTGACTGCGCAGGGGCCGGAATGCAGATCACCGGGCAGGCCGGCGGCGCGCCACGGCCCGCCACCAGCAGCTCGGCCGGGATCGGAGATGCCCGGGGCAGGGGCCGCACGCTGCATCAGCGCCAGGCTTTCGCGGCCTGCAGCGCGCGAGCCAGGCTCGGGGGTGCGGCCGTTGCTGTTGTGCTGGTGAAAAGCTGAGGCAGGCGGGCCACGAATGCGAAACCCGCCAACAGCTGGCCGCTGTGGCGGGTGTCTTCGGCAGGCGATGCGACAACCCCTTCAAGCACCTGCCGGGCCCGGGGCGAATGAGATCGCCCCGGTTGCCGATCGGTGTGCCCACCAGGTAGAGCACACCGGCGGCGGGTTCAGGCCGGGGGATCCAGCTTCAGCGCGGGCCCGATCGATCTTCAGACCGCCACCGGGTTCCTGGGACACACCGCGCAGGGTGAGGTTTGATACGACCGCGAGTGTCGATTCTCTGCGCAACCCGCACGGTGACGGGCATCGCCCACCTTTGATCACGTCTTCACCTTTCTCGACCCTGGCTTCGGAAGAGCTGGGGAGATGTGGATTCATCCCTCCTTTGCCGGGAGGTCCTCCCGAAGGCGCCGATCGGGATCACCCGGGTGGACCGTGGCCGCTTGAACTGCTCGGCCTTCACTTGATCCCGGCGGTGTCAGCCCCTCGATGATCCGCTGGGCTTCCTCGGCGGCGGCGCCGGTCGTGGCTGAGCGATCGTGGGGACGATGCGCCATCCTCGATGTCGATCTTGGTTGTTGGTGCGCTCAGGTTGATGCCCTTGATCGTGCGCCCACCGGGCCGATCACCGTGCCGATCAGCTCGGGATCGATGCGGAAGCTGAGCAGCCGCGGGGCATGCGGCCGAGAGGATCTCCACGGGGCTTCTCGATTGCCTCCAGCATCTTCTCGGGATGTGCAGGGCCGGCCGGGCGGCCTGGTTGACGGCTTCGGCGATGGTCTTCACCGCCAGACCGGACATTTCATGTCCATCTGCAGGCGGTGATGCCCCTTTCGGTTGCGGCCACCTTGAAGTCCCATGTCGCCGAGGAAATCCTCGATGCCCTGGATGTCGGTGAGGATGCGCACCTCATCAACCCTCCTTGATTCAGGCCCATGGCCGGCGCCGCTTACGGGATCCCTTTGAGCGGCACACGGCATCCATCAAGCGGCCAGGGTGCTTGCCGCAGACCGAGCCCCATCCGAGGTGGAGCCGTTGGAGCTGAGGGCACTCCGAGGGACGACCCGCAATCACGTTAAGGGGAAGCCCTCCCTTGGCGGGAAGCACGGGGAATCAGGGGCCCGCTCGGCGAGGGGCGCCGTGGCCGACTTCGCGGCGGCCGGGGAGCGCATCGGCCGGGTTTTCGCCGACGGAATAGGGGGGGAAGTTTGTAGTGGTGGAGTAGGTCTTCCGCCCACGGGTGAGGTCGTCCATCTCCTGGGCTCGCTGGGGGTGCCGAGGGTGCGCAGGAGAGCACCTGGGTTTGAGCCCGCGCTGGGAAGAGGGCCGGAAGCCATTTGCACCCGCTTTGCGCAGCACGCCGGGCGGCCGCCGTTGATTCCGCCGCACTTCATCGAGGGTTGCGGCCATGAACCGCTTGCCCTCGCTGAGGATTGGCGCGGCATCAGCTTTCTTGGTGATGGCCCTTGTAGGTGTTGGCCGAGGGGCCTTGCGGTTGGCGGCCAGGCGGATCGGATCGTCGTCGGAGAGACCGCAATTCTTCTGGGCCACCGCCCTGCCTTGTCACATCGAGCTGGGCGTTCGCGCTCCGCCTTGGTGAGCTGAAACTGCTTGAAGCACTTTTCGCCGATGCCGGCGCCGCAATTTCCTGCTCCAGGAAATTCGGCAGGGGCGGCGTTCGAGGCACCTGCGCTTCCGGGAATACCTGCTCGGATGCCCAGGTCGGCGAGGAGGGTCTGTTTGGGCCTGATCAGGGCTCGCCCACGGCTTCGTAGCCGAAGTCGAATCGCTTCGATTCACGTCTTGTTCGGGCAGCTGGTTGGCGCCCGCTTCAAACCATCACCACCCGGGACGGGGGTTGCCGGCCCACCACCAGATCCGCTTCACTGCGCTCGATCCGCGGTAGCTTGGGGTTAGCACGAAAGTCGTCGCCAAGCAGGGCCGACGCGCACGGGCCGCCATCGGGCCGTTGAAGAAGGGGATTTTGGCAGGCAGGGGCGATCGAGGCGCCGGGTCACGGCGAGCACATCGGGCGGGACCGTTCATCCAGCGACAGGCATGTGGCGACCACCTGGAGGTCGTTCCCGTAGCCAGGAGGGAAAACAGCGGCCGCCATCGGGCGGGTCGATCCAGGCGCGGTGGTGAGGGATGGCGCGCTCGGGGGGGGCGGCCTTCGCGGCGGAAGAAGCTGCCGGGGATGCGTCCGCGGCGTAGAGACGCTCTTTTGTAAGGTCGCAGGTGAGGGGGAGGGGAAAATCGATCCCTCGTGACCCTTGGCCCTGGTGGCCGTGGACCACAACGGACGTATCACCACATTTCAACTAACCCACGGCCCCGCTGCTGGAGGGGCAAACAACCCTGTGGTCCAGCCGGATCTCCCACCATCGAAAGGAGACCGACCTGAATTTTTCTGGCACTTCTGATTATGCCGTTTTCGTTTGGAGTTGTGGATTCTTCGCATTTTTGTCCTGCCCCCGTATGGCTTGCGCCCACTAAGTGAAGAGGCAAAACGGGGTGATCAGGGCCCCAACCTGCAATCCAATATTCGGCTGCGCCTGCTTGCCTGCCGGCGCGCTGCCGCCTACAAAAAACGCCCGGACAGAGGGTTGGCGTCAGGGCCACCCGTTGCTGTTGGATTCTTGCCCGCACTTTTTCGCAACGAATGGGGGGTCGCAAAAAGGGGCGATTAGAAAAAACACAACAGTTCAAAAAGTTTGCGGACAATGAGCGGACAGAGCAGTTCAGCATCGGGCCACATTACATTCAGCCAGGATTTTTTCCATCCAGCTGGAGTTGGTTTTGCCAGCCGAATGGGCTCACCAGCTGATTTGGTGACGCCGGGCAGCAGGGACCTTTTGAGCCATCTCCCGCAACTGGTGCGGCACAGGACCGAAAATCGCGGGTAGTAAGCCACGGGGCTTGCCAGTGGGCCCAGCAGCGGTTACGCACCCTCGTTGGCGGCGCTGTTGCGGGGCAGGCCCTGGATCTTTGCGGTGCACTTTCAAGGCGCTTCCATTCGGGCCTGGGGCGGCTCGAACGCGGCCATCAGGGCGGCGCGCTTAACGGCGAAGCGAGCCACGATTTTTTTTTTGCGTGACATCGCGCGCGATTTCATCTACTTCTCGCCATGCGGCTTCAGAAGCTGGTTTTCAGGGATGTATCAGTTACCGCGCCGGCCGTGCTCGGGAGGTGGGGCAGAGGTCGGCGAGGGGGCAGCCGTCGCAGGCGGGTTTGCGGGCGTTGCAGACGGCGCCGGCGTGGAAGGATCATCCGGATCGAGGAAGATTCTCCCACTCGGCTGGGGCAGCAGCTTCATCACTCCGGTTCGATTGCGGCGCGGCTCGCTCTTGCTTGCTCAGGGCCGAGCCGGTTGCTCAGCCGCCGCAACATGGGTGTCGACAGTGACGCCGGCGTTGATCCGAAGCATTGGGCCAGCACCACATTCGCGGTTTTCCGGGGCCACCACCAGGGAGCTCCAGCAGGGCGTCCATTGCGCGGCGGCACCGCCCCGCCGTGGTGCCTTCGAATCGCAGCCGCGAGCGGCCACATGGTTTTTTGGCCCTTGTTGCGAAAAGAGCCTTGTGGGAATTGCACGTACGGCTCCACCTCTGCGGCGGTTGGCAGCGGGCGGCGCCTCCGCATTCGGCGAAGCGCTCGAACAGGCCGGGGTGAACCCGTGTTGACCCGTTCATCAGTTGCACTGGGCCGGAGAGCCATCGTGGCCACCTAGCAGCTCCCAGGGGGCTGCGCCAGTTCAGCGAACAGGTGGCCTCGGGGATTAGAGCTCACCAAGCCGGGCAGGATCAACGGAGCCCGGCTGCCGCGCCGTCGGGAAGCGAGGGCCGCCCGGAGACGTTCGGCTCACCTCAGCGGCCGATCAGCTGCTGCACCCACGAGAGAGCTGGCTTGGGTCCTTAAACGATCAGTACGGCACTGAGCCCCACCAACAGCAGGAAGCCCGACTGCATGGAAGAACCATCTGCAGCCGCTGGGGCGGGGGCGACGCGCACCCCCTCAATCAACAGCGCAGGAACTGACCGCCATCGAGGCAGGGCAGGGGCAGGGCATTGATTCACGGCCCAGCGTTGATCGAGATTCAGGGCTGGTGAACAGGTAGAGGACTGCTGCCGCCGCTTCTTGGGCCAGCGTGGGGCGCCCATTTTTCAACGATTCTTGGGGAACCGGCCCCTGACATCTTGCGGAGCCGTTTCACTGAAGCGGGTGACCAGGGGCGACGAAGCCATCGATGGTGCGGCCGGTGAGCTGCGGCGAAGATGGCGGTGTGGTTCTTGGTTGATTCACCTCAGTGGGCCAGTGGCGGGGCGGAAGCCCTCGGTGCCATTTGGGTTGCAGCTGGCGCGGATGACGGCCGAATTGCCGTTTCGTTGTCGGCGGCGGTGGGTTGAGCGTTGAGTGTCTTGCCGTCACGCTTCGGCCACCAGGTCCAGGGTCTGGCTGGGGGGCGGGCCTTTTGTATTCGCCGACCAGGCCGACCACGCCTCCTGGCCTCCCAGCAGGCTGGACGGCCGCCGAGGCGACCGGATTCCGATCGCCGGCGACCAGGCCCGAGAGGGCCCGCCGGCTGGCCAGGGCTGTACGGGCCGCCACGACCACCGCCGGGGGCGCTGAAAACCGGCCGGAAATGCCTACCACAATTCCTGGGCCGCCAGCACGTCCAGCGGCCAGCAAGCAGGTTGGCGAGCACGCCCGGCGGCGATTCACCAGGGCGCGCTTGGTGCAGGGCGGTTGCGCAGCAGATCGGGGATCGTCAGCAGCGATGGCGCTGGTCTCGTCTTCGTTCATCGTCAGGGAAGGCCGACAAAGCCGGCCGAGGGCGGGGATCGCCCGCAGGGCGAAACTGAACGCCGCGGGCGCTGACGCTCCAAGCAGCACCGGACCGAAGCCGATTCGAAAAAACCGCTGACGCGGGATATGCCCTGCCAGGTGGCGGCAAGGAGTGCCAGCTCATGCACAACGAATCAGGGCGGCCAGGATCGCCAGAGCGTTGAAAGAACACCCTTCAGGACCGTGACGCAGTGCCCTCATTGTGGGAGGGGGGCAACCCGCCCGCCGGCGGGCTGAAGGCGGTTGGGGTAGGTGTGGGGGAGGCGTAGAGACTGGGTTCAGGGTTTCGCAACGAGGCGGTCACAGCCCATTGTAAGGGGACCAGCGCCTGCGGCGCAGGGACGCTTTTGCCATCGGCTTGCTTGTCCGGTTTCGAGCCAGGGCCGCCATTTTCTGCGCCCCACCGCCAGGCCGCTTGCCGTGAGGTGTGGAGCAGGCGCGTCTTCTTGGCATCCTTTCTGGCGGATGGCGGGCGGCCGGGCCTGGAAGTCACCGCAATTGCTGCAGCTTGGGAGTTTCCCGATAGGCGCCGGCCGCCGGGCAGCCACCTCCCAGATCAAAGGTGCGGGCCGGGAGAAGCCGCAGTTCACCGGTGCAGAGCTCAAACACCCGGTGGGCAGGTCCAGGGCCTGCAGGCACCGCCTCGGCGTCGCCGGTGAGCTGGGCGTGGGCGGCCTCGACGCTTTGGCTGCAGAAACCAGTACGGCTCCACCTTGGGTTGAAAACTGGTGCAGGCGGATCAGGCGCGGGTGTCACGGCCGTTAGGTACCCGCCTCGCGCGGAAGCAGGGGGTTTGTAAGCGGCGTATTTTGAGCGGCAGTTGTTCGGCCGCGATCGTCGTCGCGGGTGGAACGAGGTGATCGGCACCTCGGCGGTGGGCGTCCAAGCCAGGAGGTCGTCGTCGGCGCAGCGAAAAGCTTTTCTTCGGCGAATTCGGCCAGCTGGCCGGAGCCCATTCAGGCTTGCGCTGTCACCAGGATCGGCGGCATCACTCCCGGTTAGCCGCGCCGGCCGTGCAGGTCGGAGCATTCAGGCTGATTCAGGCGCGCGCTTCCAGGCGAGCGCCCTGGCCCAGCAGGGTGACAAAGCGGCTTCTGGGAATCCGCACCGAAGCCGCTCGCTGTCGATCAGGGCCCAGCCTCTCGGGCGATCTGGCCAGGCTCCTGCAGGCCTCGCCCTGGCGGGGCGTTCCCCCAGCGACGCACCTCGTGTTGTCGGGGCTTCCGATCGTCCCTTCCGGCGTGGGGCGGACGGTAGATTGGGAAAGCGAGAGTTGGTCGCGCAGGCGGGTTTTCGAGGGCTCTTCTCCTCTTCTTCAAGCACCCCCACCTGCTGTTGAGGCGGTTGCCCGGTCGCGCAGCGCCTGCACCTCCGGCCTGTGGGGCGCTCGCCGGAGCGGAAATCAAGCTCTCCCACCTGAACGCCCACCAGCGTTGCCCTCGGCCTGCGAGGGACTGCTGCGTTGCTGCTCAAAGATCCGCTCCTGGCGGCGCATCATCTGCAGGGCGGTGAGATCGAGGCTTCTAGCCGCGGCGGCCAGCTGGCTCGGCGATCAGCTCCGGCGTATCGCGCACCAAGCGCGGTCCAGCACAGCCAATCAGGCAAAGTGTGGGAAATCCACGGCTCAGTGGGTCAGGGTTTTTCTGGGCAACAACCCTAACCAGCCCTCAGCGAAGGTGGCCGTGATCACTCGCGCGCCAGGGGGCCTCAAGCACCTGAACCACTTCGCTCCACTTTCGGGGATTTCGATTCACGCAGCTTGCGCTCGATGCCATCTTCAGGGTCATGTGCTGCTGGGGCAGGAGCCGCAGGCACCCTGGAGACGCACCTTGACGATCGGACCGTCGATCTCGACGATCTCGACATTTTTTGCCGCCATTCGGCCCATAAGGTCGGGCGCAATCTCATCGAGCACACCGCTCCACGTTGGGGATGCGTGGAGGGCCCGGGGGTCGTGATCGCCGCTTCAACGTTCCAGCTTCTGGAGTGGTGGTTTTTTTCGGCTGGTGGCAGTTTCGGGACTCATCAAACGAATTCGAGGTGTTGGTTTGAGTTTAGGGAGGGCGCCTGGAGGGTCGCCTGGATCCAAGGCCATGGCATTCGTCTGGGTTCAAAAAACCGTCACCGGTCCGGGTCGTAGGCCCGCGAGCTTGGCGATCGGCGTGAGCAGGCCTCAAGCGGTTCGCTTGCGGCTTCTGGGCCACCCAGCAAGCGATCAAAGGGATCGCGATGCACGGCGGCTGGTTCCCAGTTCGGCCACAGCCAGCAGGGCTGCGTTGCGATTGGCCAGCCAGCGGAAGCCCCTGGGCGGGAATTGTTGCGTTCCAAGCTTGGCCAGGTCCACATCCCAGGCCGCCCCACGGGATGCTTTGATCGCCGTTCCCAGAGGGAAACCTGGGCTGACATGAAACCTCGTTTCTCAGGTCGCGGATTCAGGCCGACCGCAGGCCTTTGGGCAAACTGTGGGTGGTCTGCGAAAATCCACCAGGCACCAGGTGCGTGTCGAGGAGCAACCGGGCCATGGGTATCAAGGGCGCGATCGGGCAGCTGACAGAACGGTTGGAAAAAGGTCGTCAGGGTGGCGTCGAAGGTCGGTTCCGCCATGGTGATTCACGCGCAATCGCCCCCCTGGAGGCCGCGACGCCGGAGGCTTGGGCCTGAATGGGGGACCAGTTGGGGCGTGGGGGGGAACACCCAGCCCTGGGCGATTCAACCAACGCCTGAACGGGGCCTCCACCTCTGAAAAAAGGGCCAGGCGGGAGAGCTGGGTTTGGCCTTCGTGCACGTTCACCTGGCGGGAGGGGGCTTTGCCTTGCGTGGTTTTTGGGCGGTGGCTTGGAAAAAAGCGGGCCATTGGCGCGGGAACCGATTTGGACTTTTTAAAGGGGCTTTTTTAGGCTTAAGTTTTAATTCGAGGGAGGGGGGGGAAAATATCCCTTCTCCTCTGGTG
>Ga0163217_1068207_pt1 | contig 16932 bp, 26 predicted proteins | sample SynspAceP_FD_185933 | JGI IMG/M metagenome (GOLD analysis project Ga0163217, IMG submission 185933) | Saline lake microbial communities from Ace Lake in Antarctica - Synechococcus sp. Ace-P (PacBio error correction) | ecosystem: Environmental > Aquatic > Non-marine Saline and Alkaline > Saline ... | reverse complement strand
ATCAGGACGACTAAAGCTTTGCACCAGGTCACCACCGCCAGCGCGCCGTTTGCAGGACATTGGTTACGCGTGCTGTCCTACTGGATGGACGCGAAGGCGGGGGGAAACACGGTGCGACGCAGCGCCGGTGATGACAGCTTGGGTGTTCTTCTGTGATTTGCCAGAACGATCTGCATCACGCTGGCTTTTGCGACAAAGTGGCGCCCGTCTAGCGCCTGACGGCAATTTCGGTGCGTTGTGATTCATCGGTGCTACCCTTCAGGACATGCGCAAGGCGCTGCGTCAGATTGGTCACGATCTGATCATGTGTCTTCCTGTGCGCGGTACAAAAGCTCTTGATCCGATAAGGCAATTTGCTTAACAGTCAGACACACCTGTCCGAAATGCGGCCGCCGCTGATCCTGGTGGGCGGTCCTCAATACATTGTCTTCGGACGCCAAGAAACAGAAACCGCGCTTGATATAGCGACGAATGATTTTGCAAACTGCCTCAAACTTTGCGGACACCAGTTCTGTGGCAAGCGGCTTGTGGCGAAATAGATACAAAATGGCCAGGTTCCCATTGTTCTGGTCAGCGGCTCTGTCCCGTGATAGAGCCGGAATTTCTGCGCAGGCATCGTCGCCTGCACGCCCTCTGAAGTATCTGCCTTGGTTGATTTTCACGCGACTGTTCTGGCTGCAATCCTGATCCTGATCAATGAGAATGACACCGAGCTAGGTGGGGGCATCTGGACCATCTGGGATAAGCGTCGGTCGTTCCAGAGTTCCTGACGGCCGGAAACAGGCGTGCCAAAGTATCGAGAATGCGGTGAAGCGCTTTTGTCGGATGGCGAGCGAAAGGCATCCGTCAGCGGTCGAGATTAAACCATTCCGACAACGCCGTCTGGGAATTCCCGATACCGGTATAGGCTTCCACCGGATCGGGAATCGGGATGGCCCAAATTCTGATGCTGGGGCGTGACTGCGGACTTGATCGCAGAGACGCAACAACAATCTGGTGCAGGCACAAAATGGCGTCGGAAACGCGGCTCATGGAGGCGCCGGCGCGAATTCGACAGCCGCTATCGCTTGCTCTGCGTTGGCAACAACGCGTGATGCTATCGTCTTTGTCTCGGTCGGGAACAGAGGCGGATCAAAGGATATCAACGATCTGCTGCAGCTTCTGGGCGGCGTCGCGTGAGATCTGACGGGACGACTTTCGCGCGAGGAGCTTCAAGGGAACAAACGCAGCGGCGAATTGTGAGATCACTGGTCAAGTCTGGCGATTTTCGGAAAGCGGCTGATCTGATCTGGAAGTGGCACACGGACAGGGCGCAGCGCAACGGGTGACCCTGGACGCAACGTGTTCCCCGCGCAGGCGGCGAGCGTAGCCTGTCTGCCGGATGGGACCCCAACCCCCGGCCCCAGGCGAGGATGCGCAGTGTGGTCCGAGGACCAACTGGCGCTGAACCGTGCTCCACACTTATCACAATGGGGCGGATTTGGCGGTTTGTCTTTACGATGGCAAGGGATGTTTAAAACGCGTGATCGCCTCGGCCAATGACAGCTTACCTGCAAACATGGCGGGATCGGACGCATATGTCGATGCTGCAAGGGCCGCAGCATCGGCGATTTCATGCGCGGTGGCAGATTTGATCTGAACGTGGATCGACAGCGCGCAGCGGCTTCGGCATATTTGCGGATGTATGGGCACGCAAACTGGTCAATGATACCCGGTGGAGGTCGCTACGACTTGCACACTTGGTGCTGAATGACGCTCCCATCCCGCTTCATCGGTTTTGTTCTGCGCGATGTCAGCCGTGTTGATGCAGTCTGAAGCCCGCAGGCGTACGAGGGATAACACAAGTTAATGCCACGTGAAGAGATTGTGGCAGAACACGGATGTGGTCGAGAACATGTGCATCGAGGACCGCCGTGACCCTTGACACGCATAACAACCGTGTGGCCGCGGCCGAGATTGGCTGGGGGCCTTGTCGCGGTCTCTATAGTCTTTATGTGGAGCTGCGCAAATTCGGGGCTTTTGATGCAAGACGCGGACGACTGAGGGTCGCCAGCCTGCAGCTTCGCCTCTGCTTTTTTCGTAACTGTCTAGGCTGGATGTGGGGCCTTGGCAGTGATTCAGATATTTCATCCTTTAGCGCAGTTGTGCGATCAACTTGAAATCTGCGGTAGTGATGACGACCACCCTGTTTGAGGGCGGGTGCATGTCACAGTGGTAAGCAGCAAGTGTATTTGTCTCTCTTCCTCACGGCGCGGATTAGCCTGATACTTTTTGCCTGACTTTGCCCATACGCAATCCCGTTCAGCTTCTTATATTGGTGTAAGGGCGCGTTGGGGTTCGTTCAGAAGCGTTATGGCCTTCGCTTTTTGCGCGTTTTGCAGAGCCGCCAGCGCCTGAGGTCTATGGCCGACCCGGGCGTTTTCCGCTATAGGGGTTGGCTCATGAAATCCACCGCCTGGAGGAGGATGTTTTCATCGTAACGCTGCAGGAGACTTCACCCATCCCGCGACCCAATCTGGTGGCAATCTCTGTGTCTGGTGTCTGCCACGGCTTGGCGGTCCAGCAAAAAAGGTATTTCATGTCGTGGCCACGGGCTTTTTCTCAATCTATCTCTATCTCTCCTTGGAGTTCGCGATGGATGGATGGCAGTGACACAAGCGTGATTGGACACCTTCCATCGGTGATATACGGGCAGTGATCGTGACGACAAGCCGCAGGACCCCGGGTCAACAGATCGCCCTGTCTGTGAGACGCGGAAGTGGCTCAGGAGGGCGAAAACAAGATCACATTGTAGCACTGGGTTTGCAGTCTCTATATCTGGTTCATCTCGCAGTGCTGGACCGCCACTGGCGGGTCCCAATCAGCCTTTGCATAATATAGCCTTCGCGAAGGTGGGAAGGCGATCAGCTGTGCGCCGATAAGTCGTCCTATAACGACTGAAATCTATCTATAAGACAACACAGAGAAAGACGTTCCTCGGATGCAATGATAGGTTTGCAAAGGTGTGGCTTGTCGATACCGGCGATTCGAGGGCCGTATTTGAATGGCCCCTGATCTCTTCGTGACCAGATCACACTGGGCCACACCCGACACAGGATGTACCCCCGGTGCTCGGTTACTCTGAACGGCGGGCGGAACTGGCAAAAATCAACCACCTGGAACGACCAGCAGTTTCTTGCTGGTGGAGAGTGCCGCCGCCGCAAGCGTCACAAAACTGTGAGGAGTGGATGATTATGGGTAGGCGTCGACGACTGTCGCAAACGTCTTTGGTCGGATTTACCCCTCAAAAGCTTTGCGTTCCGCTTTACTATATGTGGCTTCTTGCAAGCCGTCATCGACGGGGGCTGGTGCTGGTCTTACTGTTTGAGAGCCGCTTGCCGTTCCAGCGCGATTGTTCGGCTGCTCAAGCGCCATTGTTCACTTCGAGCTGCTCAAATTTAGCGCGCCTCAAAGGTAGGCGACGCGGCTTGCAGCGTTCCGCAAAGGGGTAGAATGGGAGTTTGAACTTCAGACATGTATCCTTGATTCACGCTTTGGGCCGTTCAGTCAAACAATATTCCTTGATGGGCAGTTACCTTTTTTCAACACATTATGCTACATTCCGGGCGCTTTGAGAGCGTCTCTTTTCTTGCGTTATCGATCGCAATGTTAATCTGCCATAGTGTTCATGACTGTAAAACAAAACCTTTACACAATTCGGACGTTGCCAGAGGCCTGCAAGATATGCTGCGGCTATTTCGATTCACATGGTTTCCACCGATGTGGCCTTTTTGCTGTCAGTTTGCGCCATTCGGGTCAATTGGGGCCTTAGTCCTTTTGGTGTCATTCTGGGCTAGGCCCGATTGTGTTGAGGCATGGTGTGTGCTGCAATGACTGTGCGACCGCCATGTCGATGCTTCATCAACGAACTTCTTGATTCCGTCAGGCGAATTCCTGGCCGCTGGGGTCTGTGGATCTTGTTGGCGATGACGTTTCTTATCATTGTTTGTTGGCTGGCAACTTTGGCCCTTGGGTGTTCGGGGCCATCAGTCGGTGGTGTGCGCGCTTGGGCCTATTTCCGCCGAGCTGTCCGGTCAAGCGGTCGGGCTTGTTGGGCCGGGGCTTTCGGTTTGTTCCTATGAGAGCCTGCTGGTTCCACGGGATTGCCGCGTGGCTGAGGCGCGGCGTGCGCCATCATGGCTGGGGTGTAATCGCACTGGCTATACGGATATCGGCGGCGCACGGGATCATGACGCTGCAATGATTTTCAAGGCCGTTGTAAGGTTGGACCGCCAAATGGGGGTGAATTCTCTCTCTCTCTTTAATGGGGCCGGAACGCGCCGCAAGGCTGGCCTGCTGGGTCATGGCCTGCCCGCAGGTGATGGTGATTGCCTGCTGTGGATGGGAGACGACGCTGCACGGCGCCTGGCGAATCGTGTGGTATTGGCGCTGCAATGTCTGGGCGATTTGCGTTTCTGCTGACGAATCCAAGGGCCGCACGCCCTGTTGTATACGGCACGGGCAGTCACGCTTACGTGGCGTGTATGATGATTGCGGCCCTTTTGCCACCGCACGCTGAGGGGTTTGCTGCCGTGACCCTGTCGTGGTTGTCGATTGGTGCGTTCTGTGGTCTTGGTGCAGATGTGCCTTGGTGCGGTGATTGTACTGACGACTATCGACGCTGGAACCGTCTGAATGTGGTGGGAAACTGGCGCTTGCCCGCCGCTGCTGCCGGGGTTCTGGTGGCGTTTTGCATTTTACGGCATCCAGATCACGCGCCTAACTGGGGGCTACGGTCCGACACATGGGGCAAGCGCACGCGCTGGAATCATCGTGGGCATGGCTGACCCTGTCGGGCCTTTACGCCGCTGATGGCCAGTTTCCGCTGCTGAGCGAATTTCATGGCCGGACTTGCCGTTGATCGCGTTGCTGGCCTATGCGATGGATCGGTCTGGGGCAAGGGGCATCCGGCACCTCGCCTTCTGGCGCTGCAGCCACGGCCACCGGCACCGCATGCGCCGGGCAGGCGGCGTCTCTTATCACATGCTGATGATGATTCCTTATTGCTTGTTATGGTTAGTGGCATGGTGGGGCAATCTTGTCCCCTATAGCCATGAGCATTTAGCAGATCGTGCATGTCTCTCTAGGTGCGGTTGTGCTGACAACACTGGGCGATCTGGCGGGGTCGAGCATGGGGTGGATGCCCAAACGAGCCGACCAAAATGCCGTTATCCAAGGCATGCGCAATCTTCTCTCAAGCGCCGTAAGTTCACCTTCGTTCTGTTTTGTCGATTGACCGCCTATTTCATGCAGGAATGATCTTGAACCCTACGCGGGGTTATTGTCTTCGCTTTACGCCGGGGCAATCCACCTCGCTGTCGGTGCGCGCAGATGGTGGTGTTCTCTGGCGGATGCTCGATCGTTGGCATCGCGGCCACGGGACTGCCGGCACTAGGCACCTTCCGGCGCATGGGTCGTGGCGGGCTGCCTTGATCGGCGGCCAGCCTTGGATTGCATGACACGTATTGGGGCCGTGGTACGGCCGCGCCATGGGCCTGTCGTATGGTGGCACTGGGCTTTTTCACGGCATTGTTCGCGGTCGCCGCGGATCGGGTCGATGTTGGCGCTGGCGGGCGAAGGGCGCGGCGCTCCTCGAAGGCACGCCGTATGGGTCTTTGGGGTGCCGCGGCAGGCGATTTGCGGCAGGGCTTTGGCGATTGTGGCGGCCTCTTCCTTCCTCTCTCCTCTCTTCTCATGCGCTGCGCGCTCTGCTTTGGTGAGGATGCGGCCTGCATTTTGCACTTTGTTTTCGTGCTGAAGCGGCGCTGTTTCTGGCCGCCGCGTATATGGCGACACCGCATTAGGAAAAGCCACCACGGTGCGCACAACTGGTTCGGGAGAATGAGCATGTATGATATGTTGTCGTTGATGGGCGCTGCCCGTCAGTGCTACTGCTCATACTTGCTCTGCGATATATTGTGCCATGTGGACAGGGCGGGTGCGGACAAAAACCCTTTGCGTGGGCCATCCCGCCGGTCTGATCGCTGATGTTTTCCAATCCCCGTCATAGGATTTCGCCAATATATCCATGATCTCGCCCACGGGGTCTCTGGTATATTTATCCGATCGAGATGTGGTAGATGCGTGGACCGGAGGCATTTTGACTGTGCGGGTGCAGTGCGCGAGCAGGGGCTGCGGGCGGCTGCAGGTACCTATCTGCTAATCTCTCTGACGCGGCGGGCACGCATGTCATCTTACTTGCGGACTAAGGGCCAGCGGATTATGGAGATCGTCACTAACCACCAAGTGATAAATCGGTTGCAGACTCTCTCTCTCTCTTCGCGCTCAAGGTTGGGCGCCACCGAGTGCCGAGGCCGGCGACAAGATCCTTACGTTCTGGCCTATTCACAGAGACTTATCGACGGCCACCTTGCGAAAAACTGAAATCTACCGATCGAGCGTGCGATGGAATCTATGACGGCGCTGCGATCTCGCCTGATTTCTATGCTGACGGTGTTTTCCGCATGGCAAATCGGCCCAGTGTCTTACTTAGATAACAGCGCTTGATTTGAAAAGGCGACAGTGATTATGGCGCGCCGTGCAGGCCTGACGATCTGCAAGAACGATCCGGCTGGGTGAGGCTGCACGATCCTCTCAAGCTTGGAATCGCTGGGGACAATGGCCGCGATGTGGTTCTGCGGCCGGTGATTGCGGCGGGCTTGGGCACCGTCTCGGGCGAGGTTTTATCATGTCGGCGGCGTGCGCGTTTGCGCCACAGCGTGCGGCAGTCTGACAACTGGGACGCTCTCTCTCTCTATATCTGAGCTGGCGCGCCGTTGTTCTATACCTCTATAAGATGGTGCTGTTCAGCGGTGCTGCGCCTCGATAGATATGCTGTCCGTAAAACTTTCGGACGAGCGGCGCGAACGGTTGATACTCGCTCTGCCATGATGTTGGACGTGCAAGCGTCTGGACCTTCGTACTAACTATTGAACAAGAACTGGTGCGGGCAAGACCAATTATATCAAAGACGGGTTGAAAAAACCTGGCGCATCTGACGCGCCCTCTTCCGGTCTCTCGTATGAAGCCTGATTGATCTATGGGGATGGCACCTTGTTCCCGGTGGACCAAAGCTGAGAGGTGCAAACTATTCTGGCGCCACAAGGCTGTTTTCGCCGATCGTGATCCGTGGCACCGATGTGTTGATCCCAGCCGGCGTGCCTGGGCAAATATCATACGCCCGTTTGTGGGCCAATACTGCTGCACCATCTGAACTGGACGAGCGCCGAGAATCTGTGCGATCTATTCTACGCGGGAAATTGGTCCTGCATCCCGAACATCGCGACCGTAGTCGAATACCGCGGCCGATGATGGTGCAGGCTGATCGAGCTGTGAGGTGGTGATATCTACCTTGCCCGCGCGATGCAGGGTGAAGTGACCCGACCCGGACGAGGTGATGGAGGCTGGCTGGATCAAACTATCAGGGATCTGCAAGCGGGTTGCGCCTGGCCCGGACCGCTTCACACGTGGATTGTTTATCTGGCGAGCATAGCGACCGTATCTTCGGACCGGATATGGTTTACCATGGCCAGCCTGTCGCAGGGACTGAGCTCTACGACAAATAATCAGGATTTACTCATACGCCTGAATTGAGCTGAGTATTTATAGCTTCGATGCCAATGTGGTCGCCGGCTTTTCCCTATTGATATTTCTTGCATTGATGTCGTCATGGACAAGCATATCTATATTAGTGACCCTGACAGAAGATCAACCGCTCTGCCTTCAGGCTATTTGCGTCGCGTAAGGTGATGTCTTGTATGGGAAGCGTGCCGGGCGTTTGCTACTTTTGGATGCGAGGTATATTGATGCCAAAAACCATCTGCGAGAATTATGGAAAATCGGTCCACCAGTATTAACGGAGTGGCGGTTTTTTCTTTTGCAGGCGCGGGGCTGTCCGATTTTTCGGGCTGAAGGACTACAGCCAACGGCAGTATATATTTTGAACAGGAGGCGGGCCACACCAAGCACATCACGGAACTTCTGCCGGTATTATATATGCGTCTATTTATTTTAGTTTCTGGCATGACCAAAGCTGCTGGTAGCGCCAAGCTATGCGTCGTTAGGCTTCGTTTATAAAAAACCCCAGTCGTTGCCAGCTCAGGTCTGAGATAAACAGCAGCCTTTATCCGCCCATTATGAGAGCCTCTAAATGACTGACTGAGGGCGGATGAGATGGTCGTACTTCTCAAGGACGGCAGTGGCACCAGAACACCATAAGTCGACGCCATGGTTGGCTTCCCAAGGCACAAAAGATCGCCCTGAAAGCCACATCCGGGACGGCAAGCGGGCTCAAACATTAAGGCGTTTTGATCTAGGGACCTTTCAGTTCACCTTGTTCGAAAGCGTATATTATCAATGTTCCAGACAACCCTGCAAAAGTTATATAGTATAGCCAAGAACCCCACCATTGACGGCCAATTCACGTCTTTCTCGACATGCACGCTACATCACGCAGATATTGCACCATGGTTTGGAGAGACAGAGCGACAGGTAAAGTTACATTTCCTGCCGCCATATTGCGACCGACTCTAAATTCCATAGAACGTCTCTGGGGCGTCATGCATAAATGTGTAACCCACAATCGTCACTATATGCCACATTCGACCAGTTCACAGATAGCAATGGCTTCTAGGGTTCTTTTCGCAAAACCCTTGCCCTCAAGTGGCGCGAGTTTTTACCGATTACCGTCACCGACATTTTCGGATCATCTTCGCTCGCAACGAATATAAAGTATTTGAGCACGTAAGAGTTCAGCTCAATTCAGGCGTATGAGTATAACAAAAAGCCCGCGGTTTTCCTAGCGGAGGGCTTTTTGTTGTGATGCAGCGATGATTCAATCGCAGCGTTTGGATTTGCGCTGGCCTGGCGCAGATTGCACTTGATTCTGGTCGCCAGTTTTTGCAGACTGGGGCCAGTTGCACCGCATTATCCAATGATCGCATCACCGTTGCATTGCCGGCGAGGCGGGCGCGCTCGGAACCGTCGCGCGGTGTGCGCCGATACGCTGAGTGGTTGATGCTTGATGCCGGTGAATTTCTCGGCAGGACGCCCATTTCGGCCGTATACGCGGCATTCGCCTCAAGCCGCGCCCTTTTTCAGCTCCATCGGAGATGATTCGCATCGAGGGGGCGTTTCGGCGTCGATGCTGGGGCCGTTCAGGCATTCGGATCTTGGGCCAGTCTCCACCACTTTGTGGCTATTCAAGAGAGCTTCGGTCCGGCGGGGGCTTCGGGCCTTGTGCGCGGGCTGTGGCCTTGTCGGAGCAGCGGCGGATCTTCGGCGCGTTTGGCGGCACTTCGGCTTGTTCCTGTGCCAGATCAGGGGGCCAGCGTGCGGCGGCGTTCGCCTCGCATGGGCGCGGGCGTTGCACGGGCCTCGGCTGCGGTCACAGCCTCGGCGCGGGCAACATCGGCTTGCGCTGCGCACGGCTTTCCTCTCCGCTGCAGGAGATCTGGATTGCCGGTCGCTTTCGGCTTCTCCCAGGCGCGCGGGCTTTGGCAAATCTCGGCCACACGGATCGCTTGTTCGCCGGGCGATATCGGCGGACTGGATATCTGCTCATGCGATACGGGCCTTGCGCTGCTTGTGCGTTCGCTGTCGGCTTTGCGCATGATGTGCACTTCGGATCAGTTGGGCGGCCAGAGCGGTCTTCGATCTCCTGGCTTTGCGCCGATTCTCGGCGCGGTTCTTCCAGATTTCGATCTCCAGCTTCGCTTGGTCTGGCTTCCATGGCGGCACGCCGCACGGATTACATTGCCTTTTCGCTTTCAATCTCGGCGCGTTCTTTTCTTGGACTGGCAATCACTCGGCGAAGTTTGCGCATACCCACGGCGTTGAAGGCGTTGTTTCATCCAAGCGCGGGGAAAACGGTGGTCTGATCCAGAAGCTGGTGAAGCGAGACTGGAATTCAACTGCGGATCCCGTAATTTGCCCATTCACCTCGCCAGACCCTCCGCACTCGCGGACGAATTGCGCGCGGGTTTTCGGTTCACTGCAACTCGTCCATCGTCATGCGGGCAGCACCGAGCGCAAAGCGTCGATTTCATCATCCCGTCGATCAACACCGCGCAACTGGTCGGGGCTGGAACAGCCGCGCCAAGGGTTTGCGCGCGCGGGTGATAGTATCGGCCTTGCGGCGTGACGAGACATAGAAATCAGCCCCCACATCGACGCGCAGCGGTCTTTGGTGATCAGCGCCGCTCGCCGTGCGCGACACTTCATGCGGACGTCTGCATGTTGACGCGTGTGATTTCGTGGAAATAGGGCAGGGCCAGCGTGCACCGTCAATGATGACGCGCGCCCGCCGATCCCTTGTTTCACCAAGGCACCTCCGTTTCGTGGCGCGTTCATAGCAAAACCATTGCGGCCAGCACATCGCGCGGCGGGCTCGTCCACGCTCAGGACAATGATTCCAGCTAAGGCAGACATATCAGCCTCTCCTTCAGATAGCCCGTGCATTTCGCACAGGATGTTCGACGACATGCCCCGTCGAACTGGGATATTGTGCGACGGACAATGTGGTCAGATAGTCCGACAGCAAGAAAGCGACGACAGGGCGCGATATATCGGCCCTGCCGGGCGGTTCCATGGACGCCGCATGTCTTCTTCGGCAGCGCGCGCCCAGCGTTTCATGAAATCGCCAAGGATCGGCGTGTCCACGGGCGGGGCTGACGCTGTTCATGCGGATGTGCCGCGGATTCGCGGCCACTGTCCATCGGTTCTGTTGCGTCCATGCGATCAGCGCTTCCTTGGGAAAAAGAAGTAGCTGCGCCGCCCTGCGTTGGGTGATTCGTGCTGCGTCATGAAGGCTGGTACATCGTCGATATTCACGCTTCTCGCTGGCGCGGACGCAGGATAGCCTGCGGGCAGCCAAAAACGGCCAGTTGATGCAAGGTTCACGATAGTATTGCGCCATCGTTCAGCTTTTGGGCAGCAGGCCCAGCGTCAGGCGTTTCACGGCGAACAGCATTGACCTGAGCACTTTGTCACAGGCGCGTCGGCGGCAGGCCGCGATATTGGCGTCCCGTCGATCCTGCGGCAGCGCATCGACCAGCGCGGTCAATTCGTGCGCCCATCCGTCAGGTCGGCGCGGTAGAAACTCCTCGACATGAATGCAAAAGCGTTTGGTCACCATCGACACCCAGCACCGTGGCACCCATCGCGGTGCATAGGCGCGCGGTCTTCGTTGCCGATGCCGCTGGCCGTCGGTCACAGACGATCACCTTGCTTCGAAGGGGCTGTTTTCCCAAGTTGCATCAGAACCACCCGGTGGATAGGGGCGGTGGCCACGTCAAGCGTGATCCAGCGCGTTTTCGGGTCAAATGTTTCCAGCGCCACTTGCGCCGTGTCGTCCCAAGCCGGCATCGCTTTCGATCCGCGAAGGGCAACATCGGCTCGTCATTAGGACGAGCAGTGACGTGGCACATTTCCCCGTTTCCAGATTGCCGCGCCATGCGCAGGGCACGTTCCTCGTTGAGAAGAGTTGTGATTACCGGCGACAGGCCGTATTCGGTGTCGTTATTCATGGCGATCGCCTCGGCATTCCGTTTGAAACCGGGCACCACAATAGCCACGCGGCCCAAAGGTTTGCATACCCGCCAGGGACATCCATGTCGGGGGTGACATGTTCAGGATTCGTGGGCTCCAGAATAGCGATTCCAGACGCGCCCGCCAGAACCGCCTTGGCCCTTTGGCCAAAAGATCCTCGATGCTGGTGTTTGACCGCGCAACCTGTTCGTTCGCTTGATCAGCGGGACGATTACATTGCCCTTGTCTTGGAATCGCCTGTTTCACGCTTGAGCCACGGGCCACGAACTGGCGCAGGAATCGGCGTAGCATTGTTTATCCTTGCACCAGCACCTTTTCTACGCTCATGCAGGATTCTGGCCCTGGATTGCATTGAAGCTGCCGAAACGCGGGCATCTGGTGGCACGGTCAATTCGCGTCTTCCAGACGATTCAGGCTGTCTTTGCCGCCAGTCGACGCAGCATTTTTTCAGATTGCGCGCCGCTTGGCGGCGATCTGGCGACCACAGGGGGTTCGAGCTGGAAGGGAGATGCCCTTGACCAAGCGGGTTCTCGATCATTTCGTCACCCATCTCCTGCACACGCTCGCGGCTAAAGGGATGACGTTGGACAGCCCTTGGAATGCCCGGCTTATCCTCCAGCACTTCGGAAAGAACAGCCGCCGGCATGGGCGGTATTCCTCGGCGGTTTCGAACGACTGAAGTATTGCTGCGGCCATCGGAAAGCAAAGCCGCGCGGTCAGGATCGGGCATGTTCCACGGCTGATCACACTGATCCACCCATCGGTAGCGCACGGCGGTCGAGAAATTTGCCATGCTCTGACGGCAGCAACCTCGCCGATTTAAATTTTTGCCCCCGTAAGAAAAAAAAAGCACGCCTGCGCGGCGCGGAAGACCTCAGGGGACATACCGCTGCCTCGTTAATGCTTTGCCGAACCAGCCACCACCTTCGGCTTGGGCCGCTTGCCGACGAATTCGGGGGCGCGCTTTTCCCAGATATCGGCGATTTTCAGCTGTAATGGGCGCGTCCTTGAAACATAGGTTCGGACATGCCGGAAGGCACTTGGCCGCGTCTATTGCGCGGCGGGTCTCGCGCGAGCCACCATCGGGGATGCGGTGCGTTTTTTTAAAGCGATCCGTCAGCGGCGTTGATATCGTCAAAAGCTGTTTTGACCGGCAAACCCACGTTGCCGCCGAGTATACATTGCCTTGACGGTTTTTCATGATAGGGGAGTCAGCATCTTGTTTCTCCTCATTGAACGTCGAACGCGTTGGACGGGTTCTGCGGCGCCAGACTTCGACACGGGGGGCGCGGGTAGACTTCGATGGTCACGGGCGGCATCAGGGTCTTAAGGTTGCGCCTGTTGGTTGCGGTTGGGGCTTGTCTGTGCCGTCCGGTCCTGCGGACGAGACGCGCTCGATTCACGCCGGGGGACGGGCGGCGGCTTGGGGCAGCGCGTCGATTTCGACAGAGGTCGCGGCAGGCGGTCGCTTTGGCGCGGGCACTGCTGGCAACGGGGGGGGCGGTGCGTTTGTCGCTGACGGCGGTTTGCTGGCGCTGGCTTGCTTTGCGCACACCAGATCGGCAACCGAGACGGCCAGCACGGGCACGTCATCTCTCGCGTTTCGACGGGCGCGGCCTGACGGTAAAGAACCCGCTGCGGCAATGCGGGTTGATGTATCGGCGGGGCCAGTTCGGCCACCCGTCATGTGTCTATGCGGCGCGGCGGCACCTTGACGGCCCCAGATTAGGCTGCTTGCACATGGCCGGATTCGCTTCATTCCAGGGCTTGGGGCGTGTCTTCATGCCGGATATGGGGCGCCCGTTTTCCAGCAGATAGCCACGGTCAGGCAATCGCAAAGCTTATTGCTTGCGTTCTGGTTCACCAGCAGATTACCGATACGATCTCGCGCAACTTTCCTGAGGTTATTTGAACAGTTCCTTGCCACGTGCGCGGGAGAGGCCAGTTGATGGCTCGTCCAGTGTCAGGATTGCTGGGTTCGACATCATGGCGCGGCAATGGCGGGACCATTTGTTGCTCGCCGCCACGACATGGTCGCGTATACGACCTGACCCACGTTGTTCGATTCAGGCTTGGGAACAAAGCGCATGGACGCGTCTCCAGATTGGTGGCCTGATCGTCACGGGCGCGGGCGGAATAGGCGCCCAGCGTCAGGTTTCGCGCACTGATTCAGATCACCGAACAGCCGAAGAATAGCCCCTTCACGCACAGGCGATGCCGGTGACAAGATACCGGTTGGCGGGCATGCCTGTCAGTTCTTCATGTCTCCAACAGGACCGAGCCGCTGACCTGCCTTCACAAATGCCGCTGACCGCTTGAGCGGGTACGATTTTCCACGCACCATTCGCGCGAGAGGATTCACCACGTCTCGCCGGGGCGGACGGTGATCGACACATCCTCCAACGCGCGGTGCTTGCATAAGCTGACCGAACAGGTTGCGGACCTACAGACTCCGGATCTTTACAGACATGTCAGTCCCCAGATAACGCGGATCACATCGGATCGGACGCACCTGCTGCGGCGTGCCTTGGGCGATTTTCGTGCCCGAGGCCATTGGACCCACGCAGGTACTTCGCACAAAGCGGACGGATTGATCCATGACATGTTCTACCAGAATGATCGTGCGCCCTCGTCGCGCAGCGATTTGATCAGGGTGATCCCGATCTGCAAACTCCGCTGGGGTTTTAAACCCGGCCAGCCATTCATCCAGCACGCAAAATTTGGATCACTGGCTAGCACGCGGGCAGTTTCAACGCGTTTGGTATTCGATATAGGTCAACTGCCCCAACGGGCAGGTGGCCCTTGCCTTCAAGCCCTACGCGGGTCAGCAGGATTCCGCATGGCTGCGCGGCCTTCATGCCCCCCAACGCGCCGGTGGCGAACACGGCCCACCGCCACGACAATTTTCCAGCAAGGACATGGGATGGCAGCAGGCGCACAAGTTGGAGGTGCGCGCAATACGCGCCGGTTGATCTGTTCTGCGGGCAGGCGGTGATGGGGTGCCGCGCAGCGAAATCTCCGCCGCCCGGACACCTGTGAGCGGCGCCTTGAAATTCAGGTTTGGCGTGGTCGATTTGCCCCGACCGTTCGGCCCGATCAGCCCCTGACCTGTGATGTTCGGTCACGTCGAAATCCATTGCATTTCACGCAACCAGACCGTCGACGTTTTTGGTGACACACGCAGGGAAAGAACTGTGTTGTTCATGCGACCCCCTCGGCCATTTTGGCTGCGGGCGGTGCGGGTGGCAGATCATCCAGCAGCCGACGAAAACCGGGCGGGCAGCGCATAGACGATTGATCAGGAGGCCACACAGCAGCAGCGTTGTCATGTCTGCAGGGGAAATTGGGACGAAATCGATTCCCACAGAAGGGTGAAGGGAATCACGCGGACCAGCGGCCCCACAGCTGCCAGCCCCACCAGAAGGCGCCTATGATCACGACCTGAAAGGCAGCAATCGGGCGAAAGGCCAAGCGTGGGTCGATATAGACATAACGCGGGCGCTAAGGATTGCCCTGTCATCGCGGCTCCACGATCCAGGCCACCCATGGAACAACAGTTACCTTTGGACAGCGCCGAGTTGATGCGGGATGGCACCGCCACGGTTTCATCATCCCAGTGATCCGCAGCGCAAAGCAAAGCGCGAGCGGCCCCCGATCAGCCAGGCCGGTCAGAGAAAACACGGCTGTCGCGAAGTAAAGCAGGCATCCAGCTAGCATTGCCCGCCCTCGGCTAATACTCGGTCAGGACATAGAGACCCTTTCTGGACCTATTTGTTCTGGAACCACTGCTGCATGACCTGCCGGACCAGCTCGGCCAGTAACCAGGCCGTGAAGATCACGAAATAGACCCTCCGCTTGACAGCGCAGCACCTCGGCATAAGAGGGCCGAAACCCAAACGCGCCCAGCACCGCACCGATAACGCCTTAGGCAATCCGATCAGCGCACAGAAAGGGCAGGGTTTCAAACCCCAGCCCGGTGACATAGGTGCGGACCCGAAGAAACCGCCCGCCGTCCGGCCAGCGAGAGTGTTAATGCGTCGGCCCCGAAAACAGCGCCAAGCTTGTGGCCAGGCACAGTGAACAATCGCGTGGTCACCGGCGATCTCGAGCAGCCAATAGCGGAACCGGACAAGGCAGCAGTGCGCAGCATGCGTGGCAATGGCAGCAAGAACCAAAGGCTTGCGGATTCGGTTGCCGGTTCATGTGGGTTTCTTTCCGAAACAGGCCTTGCGCGGGAACAGCCAGGAATCAGGATAACAGCGTATAGGCGGCAGCCGCGTAGGCCGGATCAAGCAGGTCGCCACAAAGCGTCTTCCACGATCCCCGCAGCAGGCGCCGCACGATTGGTGCCGGCGGAACATTCGCCCACCCCGCCCATGATCACGATGCATGAGCGGCTTGAGCGTGAGATCACGCCGGTCGAGGGACCAGCGTCACGATCAGGTCGACAACAGCGCACCGCCGACAGCCGTCCCACATCGCCCCAAACCAAAGGCCAGCGCGCAGGATGCCGTCCACGTTTATCCCCACCAGCGCGCACTGTCGGGCGGCACGGCCAATCGCGCGGATGACAGTCCCGCGCGGCTGTTAGGTTCAGCCACCAGGATTAAAGCGCGCCGCAGATCACGGACCGCTGCCAGAAAGCGCGCACGGTTCAGCGCGAAGGTATCGCCCACGATCACGAGTGGAACGCGCCAGATAGGAATAGTTTGGTAAGTAGTCGCCGGGCCAAAGACCGACAAGCATCAGGCCGGGACGACATCACAAGGACAGGACCCGAAGGTGGCAAGGATTCTACTTGTCACGTCTCTTCCAAGTGGCCGCGTAGATTTGGCGCGATTGGAACCAAGACAGTTTGCAGCATTGATCGGGTAGGATCAAGCCAGTTCAAGCACCCAAAAGGTCAGCGGCCGCTAGCAGGAAGAATCGTCCATGAAAGAAACGGCTGATCGGCGGCAGTATAACATCCAGGAGGCCGCAAAAAGCCGGCCTGCTACCAGCATTTCGCCATTGGCAAGGTTCTGAATTGGCGAGCCACGCCATATGCAGGTTCGCCCCCATCGCGATCAGGCGGGCATAGGTCTGCCCGCCCCAGCAAAAAGCCCTGTGATCAGAATTATCCATTCCGCGTCCCGTTTCCTTGCGTCATGCCGGGGCCGGCTGGAAAAGGGCCGGGGCCCCGGCCCAATCGCGGAGGGCCCCCGGATTTTTTCAAAAAGCCTTTTTTATTTTTTTTCAGCCCATTTCCGTTGGGAGGGGGATCACCGTGCACGGAAACCTTTCGCGCATTTCACGCAAGGCGACGCCCTTTGACACACCGTCCTGGCACTGGACATCTCTCTCGGT